>WNFO01003887.1_pt1 | contig 13776 bp, 12 predicted proteins | sample 5400251 | NCBI WGS metagenome assembly WNFO01 (sample SAMN13153354, study PRJNA577476) | soil metagenome | isolation source: 100 cm saprolite under Madrone tree | place: USA:California | collected 2016-06-14 | reverse complement strand
CATCGTCGAGATCGCGCGCGACCTCGTGGTCGCGACCCTGTGCAGGAGCAGCCGCCAGCGCCGCGACTGTGGTCAGTGCGCCGGCCACGAGGCGGACGAAGTTGCGGCGGATACGGCTGCGTTCTATAAGAACGGTGAAGCGGGTCAGAGAGTCCGTCGTCCGCTCTATAAGAACGGTGAATCGGGTCAGCAAGTCCATCGTCCAACTCTTGCGATCGGCCATGCGGGTTACGGTGTCGTGATCAAAGCCGCGGTGAATCAGCAGGACGTGGCATGAATGCGCGATCCGGGTCGACCCGGGCGTGCGTTCCGGTCCGCCGAACAGATGAGTGCCTCCCACATTAGCCATGCCAGATCCTCGCTTTCGACTGCGGAAGCCAATCCGCTAAATTGGACGGAAACTCGGGCCAACTTTCCGGCGGCCCAATGAGTCCCGGGCTGCGCGCGCGCAGGCCGGGCCATCCTGTCCCCAGGTAAACGGTATTTCGAGGGTAATCTTTAGGGCTTACCCGACATGGGGGCCCAGAAATTTCTAGGTAGCAACCTTAAGAGCTCAAGCGCTCTTAAGGGTCAGGCCGCGAACCGCTCGATGGCAGCCCGGTTCCATTCCACGCCGGTTCCCCGCATGCCGTCGACGACCGGCACACCTTTCTCGATTCTCAGGGGTTCGGCCAGAATCGGATTCCACCAGGCCGCGTACTCGAGCCAATGCGCGGTCGGCGCGCAGCACAGCAGTTGCGCGCTGACTTCCGGCCACAGGTGGGTCGACACCGGAACGTTCCTCGCGTGCGCCAGGGCTGCCGCGCGCATCCAACCCGTCACGCCGCCGATCTTCATCACTTCCGGCATCACGTAGTCGGAGGCGCCGGCGTCAAGCGCGTGTTGCAGGTCGAGAACGCCCCACCAATTCTCGCCGCACTGGATCGCAGTGGCCGCTGCCCTGGCGACCGCTGCGTGGCCGACGTAGTCGTGTGCCAGAGTCGGCTCCTCGACCCAGGTCAGGCCTTCGTCATCCAGATAGCGAACACGATCCACCGCCTCGGCCGGCGTCAGGCACTGGTTGTAGTCGACCATGATCGACATCGAGGGCCCGATCGCGGACCGGATCGCACGGACCACCGCGAGATCCTCTCGAACGCTCGGGTAACCGATCTTGGCCTTGACTCCCGCGAACCCCTGGCGGGCCCAGGCCTCGGCGGTCTTCGCCGCGCCGTCGACGCCCTCGTAGCCTACGGCGCCGTAGGCCTTCAGCGGCCGCGCGGCTCCGCCGAGCAAGTGCATCAGCGACACGCCGTGATGACGCGCCAGAGCGTCCCACAGCGCCATGTCGATGGCGGAGATCGCAATGCCCACCAGACCCTGGGTTCCGAGCAGCCGGAAGCGCTTGGCGAGCTTTTCTTCGACCGCCGTCGGCGCAAGCGTTTCGCCAGACACCAGCGGCTCCAGGTTGCGAATCAGATCTGCAGTCGGCTTCAGTGCGGCCTGGCTGTACGTGAAGACGATGCTGTGCCCGACCGTGCCGGAGTCGGTATGGATGTCGGTCAGCACCAGCGGCGATTCCGTGATGACGCCGGCCGCCGTCGCGTGCGGCGTGTCCAACGGCACCAGGACAGCCCTGACCCGCAGTCCGTTGATCCGGATCGGCGCGAGGGCTGAAATGACGGATTCCATAGCGCACCTCCTCGCAGAAGGCGTTATTTTCGCGCCGTTCGCCCCTCGCACCATAGAAGCGCGATGCCGGCAACGAGCAGCAGCGCGGCTGCGACCGCGCTTGGCCGGGCGATTGCTTCACGGAGCGGGGCTGCGGCCGTAACCGTCAGCGGGCCGACCGCCTGCCCCAGTGCGAAAGCGGCGGTCATCGCCGCGATCAGCCCGCCGGACGCATCGCCCGCGACCCGCTGCGCTTGCTGAAGGCACGCCATCGTCGCCACCATGAAGGTGCCCCCGACGCAGATGGCGGACAGGCAGAGCGTGCCCAGACCGGTACCGACCGCCGGCAGAAAGACGCCCAGGGCCATCACGATGAAACTGCATCCGGCTGCCGCGCCAGGCTTTGTATGCCGTGCCAGATGCGAGACGGCGATCGTCGAGACGGCCGCGGCGAAGCCGAACAGCGGCCATGCCCAGGCAAAGACCCTTGGATCGGCCACGATGGCGCGCGCCACCGCCGGGATGAACGTGGCGGGCAGGATGTAGCCGAAGCCGAATATTCCGTAGCACAGGATCAGGGTCCAGCTTGCGGCATCGAGCGCGCCGAGTCCGCGCTGTCGTGCGGGCCGCACCGCCGCGTCCATCGTTCCAAAGGCCCGCCACCCAAGCGCGGCCACGGCTGCGGCGAGTACGCCCAGCCCGACCCAGGCCCAGCGCGCAGACGCCCCGACGGTCGCGACCACGAGGGCGGTCAGCCCGGCCAGGCAGATTCCGACGCCGACGCCGGCGAACACCCAGCCCGACCACCTGAGACGCTGGCTGCGAGCCAGCAGCGCAAGCGCCCACGCGGACGCTCCGATCAGCACGAGCGCGCTGGCCGCGCCCGCGACCAGACGCAGAACCACCCATCGCGCAACCGTATCGGCAAATGCAGTCAGCAGCGTGCTCGCGGCAACCACGACGAGCCCCCAGCGGGCCGCCAGCGGCGCCTTGACCGCCGCGACGTAGCTGGCGACCGCGCCGACCAGGTACCCGAGGTAGTTGGCCGACGCGATCCACGAGGCCTGCGCCAGCGTGATGCCCGCCGAATCCTGCATCAGCGGGAAAAGCGGCGTGAACGCGAAGCGGCCGATCCCCATCGCGCTCGCAAGGCTGGCAAGACCGACGATGGTCGCGATTCTGGCTTCGCGTCGCGCCCGGCCGGGAGCATCCATGGTCCGATGCTAGGGAGCCCGGTCGTCGCTGTATAGTGAATTACAGAGGCTCACGTTGCCTGCGTGGCATCCGGCACCGGCCGGGCCGTCGTTCCGGAATCGGTGCTCGATACGGTCCGCAGTCCCCTGCCGGATAATGGCCGTCGTTCTCGATCGAGTTTCCCCATGGGTTTGCTCCAGATCCTGATTCTCGCCCTCGTCCAGGGGGCGGCCGAGCTGCTGCCGGTTTCGAGCTCCGCGCACGTGATCGTCGCCGAGAAGTTGATGGGGCTTGACCCGACCGCGCCCGAAATGACGCTTCTGCTGGTGATGCTGCATACCGGCACGATGTTCGCTGTCATCGTTTACTTCTGGAAATCCTGGCGCGCCGCCTACTTTTCCTCGGCGTCCGCCTTTCGCGCCAATGCGCTCTACCTGGTCGTGGCGACGATGCTCACCGGCGCGGTGGGCCTGCTTCTGCTGCAGCTGATCAAGCGCGTGGCCGGCGGCAATTCGCCCGATTTCCAGATCGAGCACTTGTTCGGCAACGCCAGGCTGATGGCGGTCGCGCTGGGCGCAGCCGGCTTGATGATCATCATATCGTCGCGCTTTCCCGAGAAGACGGACGGCAACTTCTCACTTGGCCGCGCGGCGTGGGTCGGAGCGGTGCAGGGCCTGTGTCTGCCGTTTCGAGGCTTCTCGCGCTCCGGTGCCACGATCTCGACCGGTCTTTTGCTGGGCGTGAGCCGCCGCCGCGCGGAAGAGTTCAGCTTTGCGCTGGCCGTGCTGCTGACCCCCCCGGTGATCGCCCGGGAAGCCCATCGACTGTACAAGGCACTGGCCCCCGGCTCCGCGACGGTTCCCGAGGGGTTGATGCATTTCGTCGGTCCGAGCCTGCTTGGGATGGTGCTGAGCTTCCTGGCGGGCCTGGGCGCTCTGAAGTGGCTATCACGCTGGCTGGAGCAGGGCCATTGGCATTTCTTCGGTGTGTATTGCCTGTTCGCCTCGCTGGTCGTGCTCTGGATCGGTTGATTTCAGCCGTCGAGTTCCGGGTACCGGCGGAAGATGTCGTCATTGTTGAACGCCAGTCGACGGCCGGAGGCCACGTAGCGCCTGATCCGGGGGCGCGCGAAGACTTCGTCGTGCAGCGCGCGCAAACGAGGACACTGCCGCAACGCTGTGCGGCTCGCTGAAGGAAACGCGTAGCGCAGGCCCGCGACGATCTGTGCCGTCGACAGATCCACATACGAGACCCGTGCGCCGACCATCCATCGCCCGCGGGCCGGGTTGGACCTCAATACGCGCTCGAAATAGCCAAGGAATCTCGGCAGGCGGTTCACACGGAATTCCTTCGAGCGACGCCTCGCCTCGGCCTTCTGTTCCTCGTAGTACAAGCCACCGCCGAGCGGGTGATGGGTGTCGTGAATCTCCACGATGAAGTCCGCGATGGTGAGCTGCAGCTGGTGCGCCCACCGCTTGCCGGCCGCATCGCGCGGGGCAAGTTCCAGGCGATCGCCGAGAAACAGAAGGATGTTCGCCGTTTGTCCGATCAACTCCCGGCCTGCCTTCAGAAAGGGGGGAGCGAACGGCGGGCGCTCGAGATCGGCGTCTTCGAGCCATCGCTGCAGGGCCGGCACGCCGCCACCGTCTTCTTCAGGCCTCAGAGCGACATCGACGTACGCCGCCGCCGCCGCTTCGAGCGCCAGGCGTATGAATTCCGCTCGTCCCTGGATGCCGGGCCAGTAGTAAAGCTCGTAGACCATCTCGAATTCCTCGATGAAGCGACGTCGAGCGTCATCCGAACCGGGTGCTGACGGTGCTCAACACGACGCACGTGGCAACGACGGCAACCGGTGGAGCCTTCCACCGTTCCAGCAACGCCAGGGCGAGGATCGCAATGGCCACGTCGGCTCCACTGCGGATCGCCGTGAGCCACACGGGGTTGTAGAGCGCAGCGCCCAGAAACCCGACCACCGCCGCGTTGACGCCGACAAGCCCCGCGCGCAGCCTGGGGTGGCGGGCGAGCTGGCTCCACAGCGAGGCGCCGGCAACGGCAATCAGCAAGCCTGGCAGGAAGATGAAGATCAGCGCGACAGCGGCGCCGAGCGCGGGCGCGCGAACGAAGTGGCTGGCCGCCCCCAAATAAGAGGCCAGTGCGAACAGTGGCCCCGGCACCGCCTGCGCCAGCCCGTACCCGGTCAGGAAGCTGTCGTCCGAGATCCAGCCGCCCGGCACCATCGCGTCGCGCAGCAAGGGCAGCACCACATGGCCGCCGCCGAAGACCAGCGCGCCGGCGCGATAGAACAATGCAGCCAGCGCGAGCAGGCTGTGCGGAAACATGGCCGCCAGGATCGGCAGCCCGATCAGCAGCAGCCCGTACAGCGCAAGTGCGGCCCAAGCGGCCGCCGGCCGGATCGATATCGAAAGCGGCCCGGCTTGGAGCCTGCTGTCGCGGCAGAAAATCACGCCGCCCAAGGCTCCGATCGCGAGCGCGACCAGTTGCATCGATGGGCTGCCGGCCAGCAGCAACATCGAAGCGGCGGCGAGCGCGATGGCAGTGGTCGCCCGGTCCGGGCACAGCCTGCGCGCCATGTTCCATACCGCCTGCGCGACAACGGCCAGCGCGACCAGTTTCAGCCCGTGCACCGCTGCCTGCGCAGTCGGGCTTTGCACGCGCGCCGCCAACGCCGCGCAGGCGTACAGCAGCAGCGCCGAGGGCAGCGTGAACCCAAGCCACGCGGCCAGAGCCCCCGGCCATCCAGCGTGGCGCAGGCCGACCAGGAACCCGACCTGACTGCTGGCCGGTCCGGGAAGAATTTGACAGAGCGCGACCAGGTTGCCGAGATCTTCGCCGGTCAACCACTTGCGTTGCTGCACGTAGGTGCGCTCGAAATAACCCAGGTGCGCCATGGGGCCGCCGAACGAGGTCAATCCCAGTTGCAGCGAGGCGAGCAGAACTTCTCCGGCCCGCTTCACGCGTGGTGTCCCGTGCGGCTGCCGCGCATCGGACTGCCCGGCGCGGGTGGCGTCGATTGACGGCCGACACTATCGAGCTCTTCACGAGTCAGTCGATGGCCTCGCTCGACCGGATCGCGCTGAGGGAGCGCATTCAAGAGATCGGAGAGCATTGACCGCAAGCCGTAGCGTCGACCGGCTTGGGCCCTCCGATCAGGTCAGGCATCGCAGCACGCTTGTCGCTGCATCGGCGGGCATTTCACCGACCCGAACGAACAGAACACGCAGCAGTCGCCTGGTTTCGGCCGCAGCAGGGCCTTGCAATGGGAACACTCGTAGAAGAACCAGCATGAATCGGTCGGCATCGTCTCCAGCCTGGCGACCCCGCAGTGCGGGCAGGTCAACACGGATTCGAGAACAGCGGCGCCCATTCCGACTGAATTTTGCGCCCTTTGCCCATGTCCTGCATATTGAGCGCCCTCAGGGCAGGGGGCGCATGATTCGCAGCACCGGGTGCCCGCCCAGGTTCCTGATCGGGAAATACGCCAGGTGCGTTTCCGGGTCGACCGCGACCACGTGGGCATCGGGTGCGAGTGCGCCCTGCGCCCGCTTTTCCGCCCGCCCTGCTGCGAGCTTGAACAGCGAGACCGTTCCGGACTCCGAGGCGACGTAGATCAGGCCCAGCGCGGCGTCGTAGGCCAGCACGTCGGGCCCCGAGCCGACCTCGAATGAGCTCCTGACTTGTCGCGATTCCAGGTCGAACACCAGCAGTTTGTCGTTGTCCTCGCACGCGATCAAGGCCAGCCGCAGGTCGGGCTCTATCAGCAGTCCGTGATTGCCCTTCGCGCCCGGCAGGTCGATCCGGGCGATGACCCGGTCGGTCGCAGGATCGATTTCGACCAGTTGCCGGCGCGACTGCACGTTCACGTAGATGTGCCGGGAAACGGGATCGTATTGCGTGTTGCCAACCTCGCCACCCAGAGGAATCGTCGCGATGCGCTGATTGGACCGGACGTCGATCACGGTTTCGGTCTCGCCGGTTTCGTCCGAGACGTACAGCTTGCCCGCCTGCGGCGCGTACGCCATTCCATCCGGGTAGGTTCCGCCCGGCATCCGGGCCACCACGGTCAAGCTCTCTTCGTCGATCGCCACGACCTCGTCGGTACCGGTTGCGCTTGCATAGACACGACCGAGCTCCGGAATCGCCAGTACGCCGTGCACGTGCCGCAGGCCGCCGATCCTCTTGATCACCTGTCGCGTTCGGGTATCGAAGACCAGAAGCTCGCTTTGACCCAGGTGCGCAATGAATAGCAGATGCCGCCCGGCGTCGTAGCTTTCGTAGTCGAAGCGCGAGCTGTCTCCCGGAAGCGGCAGGTCCGCCTCCAGCGTCAACGGCAACCCGGGTGCCTGCTCGGCCGCGAGCGCAGAAACGGGGACGAGCAGCGCCAGTGCCGCAAGGCGTCGGGCGACTGCGCCGCGCAGCTCAGGCCGGCTTCGGTGGCCAGTGGTGTGTTTCACTTTGACACGACTTGCACCAGGCGTAGAGCGCGTCATACAGGATCAGCCCATACCGCAGCATCTCGTGGTCGTCGGCAAAGTTGTACGACAGGCCGAGCGAAATCGCGTACAGGCCGGCGGATTGCGGCGTCAGTTCGGGCCGCGAAGTGTCCGCGCCGCGGACGATCGGCGCCAGCGTGTGCAGCGCGGGGTCTTGCAGCTCGTAGCGCGCCAAGAATGCGTCGAAGCTGCACAGCTCGCCCACATGCGACAGCTCGGCGCCTGGTATGTCGTAGGGTATTGCACCGGTGCGCTTCGCAACCTCGAACACCTGAGGCGACGGCACGTACAGGAATTCCGGTTCCTTGTCGATGAAGCGGGCGATCAGCCAAGGACAGGCGATACGGTCGATCTTCGGACGTTCGCGGGTCACCCATTTCATGATGGCTTCCCCGAGACTGCGCGCCGGGCGTGGGCGAGTCGCTCCGCAACGGATTCCCAGCGGATGTTCCGGAAGAATGCATCGATGTATTTGGCCGCGGCCGCCCCATAGTCCATCTGGTACGAATGCTCGTACATGTCCATCACGAGCAGCGGCAAAGTCGCGGCGGGCGCGTGCAGGTGGTCTGCCAGCCAGTAGTTTTCAATCTGCCCGGAATGCAGGTTGTATCCCAGCACGACCCAGCCGGAGCCGCCCCCGAGACCGGCGCCGACTCTGCGAAACTCGGTCTCCCAGGCGTCGAAATCGCCGAACGCGGCGCCAATCTGCTTGCGCAGTTCCGCATCGGCCGTTCCGTTGCCGCCCAGGTTCCCGAAATACAGCTCGTGGAATACGACCGAACCGGTGCGCATCAGGTGCTCGCGCTTCAGGTCGTCGTACAGGAACGGCGGCGTGTCTTTGTCCGCCAGCGCCTGGGCGAGCTTTTGCTTGACCGCATTCAGCGTCTTCACCGAACCCCCATAGTTGTTCTCCCAATGCGAGCGGATCAGTTTTTCGGACAGGCCGTTCAGCTTGGCCGGGTCGAATGACAGCGGCGCTGGCTTGTGGACCGGCGCGAACGCCGGAATCAGCGCCGACACGTCGGCGACCCCCTCCACCTTGTCGGCGGCCTGCGCGGCATCGACGAGCACGGTGCCGGCCGTTGCGAAAGAAGCGACCTGGAGGAAGTGACGGCGGGATGGATCACTCATGATGCGTTCTCCTGATATGACGCTAAAAGCGATGGGTGAGCGGAAACAACAGCAGGCCGAGAGCGGCGCCTGCGGCCACGATCAACGGTTCGGGCAGCTTCTTGAATTTCAACAGCACGGCCACGGCGGCCAGCGCGATCAGCAGCGTCGGCAGGTCAGCGACCGAACGGCGGCCCAGCACGATGACAGATCCGGCGATCGTGCCGATCGCGGCCGCCGTGGCCCCATCGACAAAAGCGACGACGGCCGCACGCTTGCCGTGCTTCTTGAAGTACGGTGCCGGAATGATCGTGAACAGGTAGCAGGGCAGAAATGTGCCGACGGCCGCCGCCACGGAGCCCGGCAGGCCGGCGATCAGGTAGCCGATGAATCCGACCGTGATCACAACCGGTCCGGGAGTGATCATCGCCACCGCGACCGCATCGACAAACTGTCGCTCGTCCAGCCAGTGATGCTCGGTCACGACGCCGCCGTACAGGAAAGGCACGATCGCAAGTCCGCTGCCGAACACGAAGGCGCCCGCTTTCGCGAAAAAGCCCAGAACCTGGCCCAGCAGCGGCCAGTCGAGGTGGGCTGCCGGCAACGCCAGCGCGCCCAGCGACGGCGCCGTGCCTTTCAGGTTCAACCACTTGGGCGGCGCGCGCAGCAGCCAGACCAGCACGCCCCCGAGCACGAACACCCAGATAATTTCCGACGCGGTCAGCGCGGTAATGGTCGCGCTGATCAGGTAGATCCCCCACAGAAGCCGATCGCCGCCGATGTTCTTGCGGGTCAGCTTGTAGGCACTGATCGCAATGATGCCGATGACCGCCGCTCCGACGCCGTAGAAAACGGCCTGCATCCATCCAAGTCCTCCGTAGCGCACGTACAGCCAGCCGAGGGCCACGACCATCCAGAACGACGGCAGCACGAACGCCACTCCGACGATCGACGCGCCGCGCACGCCGTAGTGGACGTAACCCAGATACATGGCAAGCTGCGCCGCCAGCGGCCCCGGCATCAGCTGGGCCAGCGTCAGGCCTTCCTTGTAGTCGGCTTCCGAAATCCACCGGCGCCGCTCGACCAGATCGCGATACATGTAGCCCAGCAGCGCCACCGGGCCGCCGAAACCGATGCTTCCCAGCTTCAGCGCGTAAAGAGCCAACTGCCACAGCGTGTAACTCGGCCTATTTGGCTCGGCATCGTCCATCGGGCGCGATTCCATCGATGTCATCTTCGACGAGCGATCTTCCCCGGGGCTGGCGACAACTTCGGACCCGAGGATTTCTTCCCGGCCTCCGCGTAGAACGCGTACATCGAATCGAGCATCGGAGCCACGTGCTCCATCAGCACGTCATCGTCGGCTGCATGCCGTCTCGCCCCGCTCATCAGCGCCTCGAACCCGCTGGACTCCGGCACCACGACCCCGCCGACATCAAGCGCGTGAACCAGATCGCCCAGACGCGCAAGCCCGGCGTCCTCGCCCAGCCCGAAGCTGGCGAGCAGCACCTCGAAGGTCACTTTCTCGCCGATATGCGTAAACGTGGCGCCGTCGAAGTCGAATCCCACCGCCTTTCTGGGGCAGGCCGAAGGCTTGTCGAGCCACACGAAGCGAGCCTTGGGGTCGATGAAGCGGCGGATCAGCCAGGCGCTGGCAACCCGATCGACCCACAAATGGCGGCGAGTGGCCCAGGTACGCCCTTGATAGTCCTTCCGATCCAGGCGCCGGATTGCGCCGTTGGCCGCATGGGGTTCATCGGGCGAAAGGACGGTGTCGACGACGCCGACAAAGTCGCTCCAATTGGCCTCGGCTCGTGTGGTCGCTTCGTTCGGAAAAAAATCGATCGCACGCAGCGCCTCGTATTCACGCCGCAGGCGGCGCATGGCCCGATTGATCTCGGGCGTCGACAGCCCTGACAGCGATTTGCGCGCCGCGCTCAGCGACTTGCCGAGCGCCGCATACTCCTCGGTTCGGTCGAACAGCCCTCGGAACAGATCGTCCTGAGCACGGTCACGGCTGGTCGCCTGAACGACGCTCGCGCTCCCGCCCGCCTCGATGATTGCGTCGGCCAACTCCTGTAGCGCCGAGCCGCCGGATTCGCTTTGCGGCAGCAGGTAGACGCCGTCGCGCAGCACGGCACAGCCCATCGCCTTCAAGGAGCGCCAGAACCGCATCCGCGCCGTGGCGTTTTCGGTCGGCAGTGTCAACACGAGCAGATGCCACACCTTCAGATCACGCATCCTTCAGATCCAGTGTTGTTATAACTGCAACGTTTGCGTAGCGTATCCTACATTAATTGCAGGCAGCGCAAGCGCTTTCCCTCGATATCGACGAGGACGCAAACCCGCCAGGTCCGTCGAGCCGGGGACGTTAATCTGGCAGGCCTGCGCTAACGCGCTGGCTGCGCGGCCCGATTTGCGAACCGAAATGCTCCGGGCGTCCGGTGTCCCCGCAGCGCCGGTGGGCATCCGCTCGTGTTGTCGATTTCAGGGGCGACCGATCGACTATGGGTGTGGAACAAGGAGCAACTCGAATGACCGACCGCACCGAAAACCGCAGGCGCTGGCTCCTGCTATACGTTCTTTGCGCTGGAGAACTGATGATCGTCCTCGACTCGACGATCGTTAACGTTGCGCTGCCCTCGATCCGGGAGGATCTGCATTTCGGCAGATCGCTGGTGTGGGTGGTGAATGCCTATCTGCTGACCTTCGGCGGATTTCTGCTGCTGGGCGGCCGGCTCGGCGATCTTTTCGGGCAACGCCGGCTGTTCCTGATCGGCATCACGCTGTTCTCGTTCGCATCGCTGGCTTGCGGAATGGCGAATTCGCAGCAATTGCTGATCGCTGCGCGCGCAGTGCAAGGCCTGGGCGGCGCGGTCGTGAGCGCGGTCGCGTTGTCGCTGATCATGAACCTGTTCGGCGAGCCGGACGAGCGGGCCAAGGCGATGGGCATCTACGGCTTCGTCTGCGCCGGCGGAGGAAGCATCGGCGTGTTGGCGGGTGGCGTTCTGACGAATACGCTGAACTGGCACTGGGTATTTCTGGTCAACCTGCCGATCGGCGCCGCCGTGTTCGCGCTGTGCCTGTTGCGGCTGCCGGCCGATTCCGGGCGTTCGAACGCGCGGCTGGACGTCGCCGGCGCGGTCAGCGTGACCGCGTCGTCGATGCTGGCGGTCTATGCGATCGTCAACGGCAACGAAATCGGCTGGACTTCCGTGCAGACCGTCGTGTTGCTCGGCGGCGCGGTACTGCTGCTCGCGCTGTTTCTCGGCATCGAGGCGCGGGTACGGGATCCGTTGATGCCGCTGGCCCTGTTCAGTCTGCGCAACGTCGCCACCGCGAACGCGGTCGGTGTGCTGTGGGCTGCCGCCATGTTCGCTTGGTTCTTCGTTTCGGCGCTCTACATGCAGCTTGTGCTCGGCTACAGCGCGATGCAGGTGGGTCTGGCCTACCTGCCGGCCAATCTGATCATGGCTGCGTTTTCGCTGGGTTTGTCCGCCCGGCTCGTGATGCGCTTCGGCATCCGCTTGCCGCTGTGGTCGGGGCTGTTGCTGGCGGCAGTGGGGCTCGCCCTGTTTGCGCGCGCGCCGATCGACGGTTCGTTCGTAGCCGACGTGCTGCCCGCGATGGTCCTGCTCGGGCTCGGGGCCGGCATGGGGTTCAATCCCGTGCTGCTGGCGGCAATGAGCGACGTGGCCCCGAGCGAGTCCGGCCTGGCGTCGGGAATGGTCAACACGTCGTTCATGATGGGAGGTGCGCTCGGGCTGGCGATCCTGGCCAGCCTTGCGGCCGCGCACACCGACGATCTGCTCGCGTCGGGCGCCGGTTCGACCGCCGCACTGAACGGCGGCTACCACGTCGCCTTCCTCACCGGAGCGGCGTTTGCCGCGGCGGCATCCCTGCTGGGCGCTATCCTGCTCCGTACCGGCGGGGCAGGCGCATACCAGCGCGGCGTGGCGTCCCAGGATCAGGCGGATGGACAATTCGTCCGGGAGTAGCCGACGCGGCCCGACGGGCCGCGCCGGGTGCGACCCACCTGTCAGTCGTCCTCAAAGTCAATCGGCGGCGTCAAACCGGTGTAGTCACCGACAACTTTCGCATCGTACGGTGAATACATTCCCTTTTGTGTGCTTTGAAGGTCGTAGCCGACGTTGTTCCCGATCGCGCCGCCGCCCGCGAGCGGCAACCCGTAGCTGGCGATAATCTGCTTGCCCGGGCTGACCCGGATCACTCGATTGTTGAACTGGTCGCTGATCAGCGTGTCCCCATTGCGCAGCCGCACCGCCCGGGTCGGCAGGGGCGTTGTCGTTGGCGTCGACTTCGACGGCGCGAGAGTTGCCGGCATCGGTCAGTAACGTGTCCCCGTTGGCCAGGCGGCTGGAGAAGGCGACCGGACCCACCGTGCCGCCGGCGGTGAACGTCTTGACGATCTGATCGTCACGCGTGACCTCGATAGCCCGGTTGTTGTTTTCGTCGGAAATCAGGATGTGGCCGTTGTCGAGCAACTCGGCGGAGTTCGGGCTGTTGAGCTGATCGGCCGGGTTGGTGTTTGAACCCGGATACTGCCAGACGATTTCCTTCCGCAAATTCACTTCAATGATCCGGTTATTACCTTGATCCGTGATCAGCACGTGGAAATTCGGCAGCCACGTGCATTGGACCGGCGTACTCAACAGATCGGCCGCTGAGCCGGTTTGTCCGAACTGGCCATACTGCCAGACGATCTTCCCTTTCGGGCTCAGCAGGATGACGCGATTGTCAACCGCGCCGTTGGGGGCCTGGGGAATTACGCCCGGCGGTGTGCCGGTACCCGCCATCAGAGTAAATCGCCCGACGCGCTGGGCGTCGTTGACACCGATGATCGATTGTTCGGAAAAATCGTTCGGCCCCAGTCCAAACGACCATACGATCGTACCGTCGGTGGTCGTCTCTATGACGCGATTGTTGAACTGGTCGGAAATCAGAATGTGTCCGGGCTTGTTGAATTCCGGGCTCACTGCTGTCCCCGCAGCCAGTACATTGTCGGCCAACGCGAACACGCCAATCGCGGCGAGGCCGACAACGAAATATGAACCGATCGACCCTTTAAAGCCTCGTTTGAACATATTGAGTCTCCACTAGCAATCGAAAGTGCGGCGCGACGATGCGCGAAAGTTGGGGGTGGCCCTGAAAAACGGATTCACGTGATGAATCCCTCAAATCGATCGAGGGGCGTAACACCTCCTCCCAAGGCGGTGTCACGGTGCCAACGGCTGCGGCTGCAGTGCCGTTGCGCCCACGGTGTATCCCGGACCGCTGCGAAAGGTTCAAG
>WNFO01003217.1_pt1 | contig 13776 bp, 13 predicted proteins | sample 5400251 | NCBI WGS metagenome assembly WNFO01 (sample SAMN13153354, study PRJNA577476) | soil metagenome | isolation source: 100 cm saprolite under Madrone tree | place: USA:California | collected 2016-06-14 | reverse complement strand
GTTGAAGTAGACGAAGAACGGCGTGTACAGCGGGCCTGTCGCGGGCGCCCATCCCCAGTACGTCGACTTCACGCCGCTCATGAACAACGGCGAGCCGCTCAGGTTGATGACGTTGAAGACGATCGCGAGCGTGTACGCGACGACCAGCGAGGTCCGGTGCCGCGTCGTGCTCTCGAGGAAGATCATCACGAAGTGGTAGTAGAACGCCGGGAGCGCGATGACGCCCGTGTGGATCACGATCTCCCAGTAGAACGCCGTCGGCTCGTCCGGGGCGCGGCGGAGCATGAAGACGCCGAGGTTCCAGACGGCCATGCCGCCGACGAAGTAGGTGAACAGACGGTTCAGCCGGCTCCCGGAGTTGCGGAGGAGCGTGATCCCCGCGAGGGAGACGTTGAGGATCAGCGCGAGCAGCGGAAGGAAGTTATGGAGTGTCACGCGCGTCCCCCTCGGGACCGTCGAGAGGGAGATACACCCGGTCCTTCTTGCGCCGCTGCTCGATCTCGTGCTCCAGGATGCCGAAGACGAGCATGTCCCAGCACTGACCGTCCTGGTATCCGGCCTTGCGGAGGATGCCCTCCTGCCGGAAGCCGTTGCGCCGCAGCGAGTTGGCGCTCAGACGATTGTATTCGTACACTTTGGCCTCGATGCGCCGAAGCCCCAGCACGTCGACCCCATAGTACGAGATCAGCTTCCCGGCCTCCACACCAAATCCTCGACGGATCGCCTTCGCATCGGTCAGCATAACCTCGAGGAACGCGTAGCCCTCGAGCAGGTGGATGTTGAACAAGCGCGCCAGCCCCAGCGGCGCGGCCCATTCCGGGGAGGCCTCGATCACGAGCACGATCTGCGTCGAATCCATCAGGCACGCCTCGTAGAACGAGGGGTCTTTGTCGTAGACGTGCCGGTAGGTGTTCAGGAACTCGCTGCCGACCATCCGCTCGAGGAACGGATCTTCCGCCCACTCCGAGAGGTACGCGAGATCCTCCGGGCGCAAGGTCCGCAGATAGACGCGCGTGCCACGCGAGACCACACCCGTGCGGCGCGCCCTTCCGGCGTCGGGCCTGCGCGACACGGACGGCATCTCGTCCACGGCGATCATTCCCCTGCCGACTCCGCTACGTTAATCGAAGTGGACCTCGACCCGCACGGTCGGATCACCGAGCGCTCGCTCGTTGGGCAGCACGGGCACCGGCGTGCCCTGTTCGCTCTGGTAGACCGCGGTGTGATGCACCGTGAACGGAAGGCGAAACGTGCCGGTGAACGGGACGGCGATGTCGGGAACCGGGAACGCCAGAATCGCTCTGGTCGGTTTGAAGGTGCTCCCGGGAAGGATGTCGATCGTCAGGAGGTCCGGCGCCACCTGAACGTCGGCCGCGAAATCGCCGGTCATGACGACGAGCTCCTGCGCATCGGTGAGATTCGTCGCGTCGCTGTTGACGACGACCCAGAAGCTCCCGTCGATGTGGCCGTGGCCGTTGCTCAGATCGATCGTGCTGTTGCCTGTTGCGACGACCCTGCAGCGGGGAGTCACCTTCACTCGGATCCCGGCCATCTTGAACACGGCCTTCGCGTATTCCTGGAGGCCCGTCGGGCACAGCGGCGATCCCGGCCGGGCCCATCCCTCGAGCGCGGAAGTCGCGGTACGGAGGAACCGGACGAGATCGAGCTCCGCGTGCTCGACCAGCTCATACAGGACGGCATCCGGTTGCGGCTCGTCTCCGCGATGCGTGGCCTCGCTCGTTTCGACCGTCGGCCCGAGCAGCGCGACCAGCACGAACAGCACCAGCAGCGACCTCACACGCGAGTTCATCGAACGCCACCCCTTCGCCAATGGTCCGGGGCGATCCCCGGTGCTTCGCCAGCGATCCTCCGCACGCGCTCGAGACGTCTCGGCGTCTACGCCTTCATCACTCCGGCCGCGCTCACTTCGCGCGGCACCACGCAAGGCGGCTCAGCCCCGACAGAAACGTCTGGCGGGCCTCGAGGACCTCGAAGCCGGCGCGGCCGAGGGTCTCATGAAATTCGGCCACGCTCAGATACCGATGTTCGCTCTCTCGGAAGAACTCGAACGTCATGGTCGGCAGGAGCCAGCGGAGCGCCCGGATCGCCGCGCCCATCCCCTCGGCCGCCCGCACCTCGTGGAACGTCGTGAGGCCGGCCGGACGCTCGTACGTCAAGAAGATCGCATGCCCGCCGGGCTTGAGCGCGCGACGACACGCGTCGAGGAGCGCCGTCGGATCCGGATGCCAGTAGAGCGTGTGCATGCTCACCAGCACGTCGAAGTTTCCGGCGCCAGGCACGGTGTCGCGCGCGATATCGAGATGCTGGAAGGTCAGGTTGGTTCCCCGCGGCGAGCTCTTCTCGCGCGCAATCTCCACGAGATGCCTCACGCCGTCGATCCCGACGACCGAGTACCCCTCCTTGGCCAGCCGCAGGCTCACGTTCCCGATCCCGCACGCGACGTCCAGCACGCGGGTCGCCCGCGGCGCGGTCGCGTCGGGCACCGAGCGGGCGACGAACGCAACGATCTCCTCGAGCATCGCCTCGTACGGCGGGAAGTGCGTCACCACGGCGTCGTAGGTGACGCCGTACGTGACGGCAATCATGTGCTCGAGCGCTTCCCGAAAAGGCATACGATCTCCCGCCCTCGTCACGGCCGCGGCCGGCGAAACGCCGGCCAGAGGCTGCGATTGGTGTTGCGCGATCTCTCCGTGGTTCACTAGTTGTCCGTGTTCTTCCGCGCCCACACCAGGAGGCTCGCGTCCCCGAGGAACGTCCGGCGCATCTCCAGGACCGAGAACCCGGAGCACCGTACCTGGGCGGAAAACGTGGCTTCGTCCCAGTAGTGAGGGCCAACCCGCCGCCGCACGGCTTCGAAGATCGAATTGGGCAACACCCACAGAAGACCGTGGAGCGCCGCGGCCAGACCGTCACGTCGGGCGATGTCGCGCAGGGTCGACCACCGGCCGATCTGCCGTGCGTGATTCACGAACACCGCGTGTCCCCCGGGCTTGAGGATGCGGTAGGCCTCGCGCAGGAGCTGATCGGGCGCCGGATGAACGTAAAGCGAGTGGATGCTGACGACCTGATCGAAGGTGCCGTCGCGGAACGTGTTGCCGCGCGTGAGCTCGCCGTGGCGGAACGCCAGATTGGACAGATGCCGCGCGCGGCGCTTTTCCTTCGCGACCTCGACCAGCGCCGCGTAGGCGTCGAGCCCCGTGACGGTGAAGCCGGCCTCGGCCAGGGCGCAGGTGAAGTTGCCGGGCCCGCAGGCCAGTTCCAGCACCCGGACGTCCCGTCGCTCGACCCGCGCGGGAACCGCGGCTTCGACCAGATCGCGCACCTCGGCCTGGAGTCGCTGGTAGTAGCTGAAGCGGGGGTAGACGTAGTCGTACACCACGCCGTAGCCGATCGAGAGGATCCGATCGAGCCACCCGCGCAGCGCATCGACCGTTGTCTTCATGATGGTTCCCGCCACTGCCGCCGTCAGGGCCGCGGGCGCACTCGGCTGCACCCCGCGATCTCCTAGGCTTTGCTCGCGAGGACCTTGTCGACAGCCCCTCGGAGCTCGGATGGCGTGAAGGGCTTCAACAGGATGTAGTCGAAGCCGAGGCGGGTCGCCTCGTTGATGATGTCGGGGGTGCCGTGAGCGGTCATCAGCATGCAGGCCATGCTTGGACGGATCCGGCGCGCCTGCTCGAGGACCTCGAAGCCGTTCATACCGGGCATCTTGTAGTCGACCACGAGGAGATCGAACGTCTCCTTGCGGCAGAGATCGAGCGCCGTCTCGCCCCGGTTCGCGGCCCTGATCGCGTATCCCAGAGCCTGCAGGACGTTGACGCAGAGGATCACGACCGGGCCGGCGTCGTCGACGACGAGGATTTTCGGCCGGGAGGACTCGGTCAATTGACCTCCACCAGCGGCGGAATCAGCGAGTCGATCGCCGGCGACCGAAGATCGAGATGGTGGCTGATCTGCTCCAGGCGCGGCAGCGGGATCGTCAGGAATGCGTCGGCGGCGGTCGGGTCGAACTGGGTGCCGGCGCCGCGCCCGATTTCCTCCAGGGCCACCGGCAGCGGCCGCTTGCTCCGATACGGGCGGTCGGACGTCATCGCGTCGAAGGCGTCCGCGACCGTGACGACCCGCGCGATGAGCGGAATGTCAACGCCCTTGAGGCCGTCCGGATAGCCCTTGCCGTCGTAGCGTTCGTGGTGGTGGCGCACCGCCTTGGCCTCGCAGGCGAGGAATCGCAGGGGCTTGAGAATCTTGTCGCCGACCACCGGATGCGTGCGGATCAGCTCGAACTCCTCTTCGGTGAGCTGGCGCGGCTTGCGCAGGATGTTGTCCATGATCACGAGCTTGCCGAGGTCATGCAGCATGCCCGCCCGGCTCATCATGATCACGTCGGCGGGCGCCACGCCCATGACCGTGGCGAGCTCGCCCGAGTAGAGGGACACCCGGGCCGAGTGGCCCTTGAGATAGGGATCCTTCGACTCGAGGGCGATGACGAAGGACGAGATCGTGTCGATCAGGTTCTTTTCGAGGTTCTCGCGCAGGAGCAGCTTCTGGAGCGCGACCGCGGTAGTCTGCGCATAGCCGAGCAGGAGCGCCTTCTCGTCCGGCAGGAAGGCGCCGTGATCGGCGCTGCGGCCGATGCAGAGGATGCCCATCGCATCGCCGACTCCCGGGACCATCGCGGCGAGGGCCTCGAAGCCATGCTCGCGCTTGGTGAGCACGAGCGCCTCGCGGCCGCCGGTCTTCACGATATCGCCGAACGACGCCTGCAGGAGCGCCAGGATCTGGCCGACCATCGACGGCTCGCCCTTCCGGTTCGCATTGAACTGGCCGCCCTGGTCGCGCAGGAGCATGATCGCCCCGTCGCTCCGGAGGCTCTGCATCGTGTACTCGACCACCTTCCCGGCGAACACGCTGGGCTCGAGACCTTGCAGGGCGACCTCGCCGATCCGCGAGATCGCCTCGACACCACCCTGGCGCCTTGCGAGCTCTTCGGTCAGCCCCGCGGGATAGTTGACGTTGCCGTTGCCTTCCGCCCGGTCACGCCGGAGCCGACGAATGAGCTCCTTCACCTCGGTGACCGAGAAGGGCTTGGGCAGATAGTCGTAGGCACCGTGGCGGAGGCCGAAGACCGCCGAGTTGACCGACGGCACGCCCGTGATCAGCACGACCGGCGTTCCGGGCTGCTTGCCCTTGACCGCACGGAGCAGGTCGAGGCCACTCAATCCCGGCATCTTGATGTCCGACACGACGAGGTCGAACGGATCGTCGGTCAGCTGCTCGAGGGCTTGCTCGGCGGTGCCCGCCGTCGTCACCTGACACCCGTTCGACGAGAACGCGGAGGCCAGGAATCGGAGGACGGAGGCGTTGTCGTCCACCAGGAGAACGCGAAGCCGCTCAGCCGGCGCGCCGCCGGTGACCTGAGTCTCGCCGTCCATCGTGGTCGTCACGGGGGCTCCTGTTACTTGGTCGCGCCGAGCTGACTGAGGAACTCCAGCCACTGGCGCGAGAGACCGTCCTTCGGGAAGCTCAGCGATTCGAGCTCCGGACGGTCGTCGACTTCGAGCCCAACCTTGCTCGCGGCTGGTTGCGTGGCCGGCACGGCGGCCGCCGCCACTGCGGCGACCATGGCCGGGGCCTCGACAGGCGCACCGCCCTTCGACGCTTGTGCGAAGAACTGCGGCCGCGTATTCGGCTGCGCGCCGGGCTTCGCCCACACAGGCGGAGCCTGGACGGGTTCCACCGGTGCGACAGGGGCCGGCGCGGGCTCCACGGGCGCGACGGGCGCGGGTGGCGGTTCCGGAGCGGCGACGACGGCCGGCGCGGCGAGTTTCGGCTCCTCGACCGGGAAGCTGACACGTGCCGTGGTCTCGATCACGGGCGCGGCGACGGGTTCGTGCACGTGCCCATTCGTGGGAGCCAGCGTGGACGTGGTCTCGATTGACTGGAGCGCGATGGCCGGCTCGGCCGGCATCGTCACGACCGGCTCAGGCACGGGTGGCACGACCGTGGCCGTCTCGGTGACGAGCTTCACGCTCTGATACTCGAGCACGGGCGGCGGTGGCACATCGACGACGACTTGAGGCTCCACGACCGGGGCCGGGGCGCTCGGTGCGGCAGCAACCGGCGCCACCGGCTCGGGCTCGCCCACAACAACCGTGGGCCGCTCGACCCGAATCGGCTCGGGGGCGACGGCCCTGGGCGGGTCGACCCGCTTGGGCTCGCTCGGCACTTCGCGCGACTCGACGCGCGTCGGCCACTCGATCGCGGGCTTCAGCGGTTCGGCCTTCACGGGCTCGACGCGGGGCGCGACGGCCGGCGCGGGGGCCGGTGGCGCGATCGGCGCGCTCGCCACGGGCGCCGCAGGAGCCGGGACCGGCGCATCGATCGTCGACTCCACGATCTTACGAAGGCGCTCGACGAGATCGAAGTACACGACCGAGGCGCCGTTCACTTCCAGATGGCGGAACTCGAAGCAATCGATCTCGAGGAAGCTGAGCTGCTTGATCCGGCGCACGAACGCGTCGGTCATCTTCTCGACGATGAACAGGATTCGCGGCGGCCGGGAAGAGGCCTGAGCCATCGGATAGAGCCGACGCAGCGTGTCGGGGTACTCGAGACACCAGGAGTAGGCGTCCATCACCCGGAGGAGAAGCCCGTCGTCGGCGCTGAAGTCGAGCGCGATCAGCACGAGGGAGCCTCTGGAATCGAGACCGACGAGGTCGATCGCAGCCTGGCCCAGGAGCAGACGCGAATCAACGATCTTCAGGCCCGGCTCGACGCCCTCCACGTTCTCGGCGACCAGCTGCTCCAAGTTGCCGATGTCCTTGACTTCGAGCTTCCTGAACGTCGGTCTCATCATTCTCTCCCCTGGCCGTTTTGGTGCGAGGCTCGCACCCAGAAGTAGCAAACGGGAGACCAAGGGCTCATCCGGTCGTAAGTACCCATAAAATAGCTCAATTTCTTATTTCCGGCTCCGAGGTTCATTGGCTGATTAGTTGCCAAGATTTCACAAAACCCGGCGACGCCCATTCCGGAAAGAATTCAAATTCAACTAGTTGAGGTTTTTCCGGAACCCTCGCGTCCGGAGTGGCGCCGAACTCACCAGTGGCGACGGACTGATCGAACCGTCACTCTTCCATCAGCTTCTTGCGAAGCGTCTGGCGTGAGATGCCGAGGATCTTCGCCGCCTTGCTCTTGTTCGATTCAACGCGCTGCATGATCTGCGCGATGTAGGCGCGCTCCACTTCCGCGAGCGTCCGGGGCTCGTCCGTCGACGATTCCGGCACGACCGGCTGCCGAACCTGGGTCGCGAACTGTACCGGAAGGTGCTGGGGCTCGATCAGGTCGGAGCTGCCGAGGATGACGAGACGCTCGATCAGATTCCGGAGCTCGCGGACGTTACCCGGCCACTGATAGCCCGCCATGAGCCGCTCGGCGTCCGGCGTGAATCCCTTGATGGATTTGTGGAAGCGCTTGTTGGCGTCCATGACGAAGTGTCGAGCCAGTGGCATGATGTCGTCGCGGCGCTCGCGCAGCGGCGGGATGTGAATCGGAATCACGTTGAGCCGGTAGAAGAGGTCCTCACGGAATTGCCCGTCCTTCACGCGCATCTCGAGGGGGCGATTGGTCGCGGCGATGATCCGCAGATCCACCTTGATGTCGCGGGTACCGCCCACCCGCCGCAGCACCCGCTCCTGGAGGACTCGGAGGAACTTCGCCTGGCTGTTGAGCGACATCTCGCTGACCTCGTCGAGGAACAGCGTGCCGCGGTCGGCCAGCTCCATCAGGCCCTTCTTCGCCGCCTTGGCGTCGGTGAATGCGCCCTTCTCGTGGCCGAACAGCTCGCTCTCGAACAGGGTCTCAGTGATGGCCGCGCAATTGACTTCCATGAAGGGGGAGTCCCGTCGCGCGCTCTCGTAGTGCAGCCCCCGCGCGACGAGCTCTTTGCCGGTGCCGCTTTCCCCGTGGATCAGGATCGTCGCCGCTTCGCTGCGGGCGAGCTTGCCGATGAGCTCACGTAGACGGCGCGTTCCCTCCGAGTCACCGATGAGTTGGTCGACGCGGTATTCCTTCTCCTGAAGACGGTGCAGGCGGTGGATCTCTCGCCGGGCTCGGACTTCTTCCAGCGAGCGCGCGACCGACAGCTTGAGCTTGTCGAGGTGCTCGAAAGGCTTCTCGAGATAGTCCGTGGCGCCGGCCTTCATCGCCTCGACCGCGCTCTGGATCTGCCCGAAGCCCGTGATGATGATGACCGCAGTCTCGGGGTGCCGGCCCTTGAGGGCTCGCAGGACGTCGATGCCGTCCATATCCGGAAGGCGGAGATCGAGGAGGACGAGATCGGGGCTCACCTCGTCGGCCATCTGGAGCCCCTCTTTGCCGGTGCCGACCCCCTGGACTTCGATCTGGTCCCCGGCCAACACCCGCGCACAGAGCGTGCGGATGTTCCGTTCGTCGTCGACGACCAGGATATTGTCCATAGTCATAAAATAGCGGAACTAGAGCGGCCTTCGCCCAATTTCTTACCACCAGTTCTGCTCCCACGGGCGGTGGCGCTCCGAGGCTCGGCCCCCACGGAGAGGGCAGCCTCAGCGGGCCTCGTTCCGAGACCTTTCCGGATAATCTCTGACCGGGTCGATCAGTGATGGCAGGTGACGCACTCGAGCGGCGCGCGGGCCCCGCGAGTGGCGTTCTGCTCGCGGTGGCACTCGACGCACCATCCCATCGTCAGGGCCCGGGGTGGCGGTCGGAACCCGACCAGGCGCAGGAGGTCGTCGCTCAGCTTCGGTCCCGTGTCCGCACCGACGACCCGCATCCGCTCGATCGGACCGTGGCAGGTCTGACACTCGAGCCCGAAGCGCACATGGGGTCGGTGCGGGAAGTAGGTGAACTCCGGGACCTTGAAGACCCTCACCCACGGAATGGGCTGAGCGCGCCGCGCGTAGTCGTGGAGCTTCGCGATCTCGGGATTGTCCTGAGCGCCGATGATCTTGTGGCAACCCATGCAGCGCTCGACTGACGGAAGCCCGGCGTACTCGGAGCGTCGCGCGTCGGCGTGGCAATACTGGCACGCGATCTGGAACGACCCGGCGTGGATCACGTGGCTGAAGAGAATCGGCTGGCGGGGCGCGTGAGGGGGCGACACCAGCGGCTTCGACATCTCGGGGCGAAACGGCGGTGAGGCGATCGTACGGAGATACTGGATCACCTGGCGCGTCTCGGCGTCGCGCAGATACGCCGACAGCGGCGGCATGCCGGGCGAGAGGCCTTCGGCAGGTCCCCCGTGCATGATCACGTTGAACAGAAACTCGTCGGGAAGCCCGTTCGTGAGACGACCGTCGGTTAGGTCGGCGGGCTTGGTCGCGAACGAGGCGGCCGAGGATCCGTCGCCTCGCCCCGCGTCGCCGTGGCAGGTCGCGCAGTAGCGAACGTACAGCTCGCGCCCCGCTTTGACGCCGTCGCCACTGGCGGCGCTGGCGCCAGCGGGGCGGGCGCCGGACGTCAGCGCGGCCCAGAGGAGGCAGCCGGCGGCTGTCGCGGCGACGAAACCGAGGAGGATGAAGCGCCCCCTCACGTTACTCCTTGATCAGCTGCTCCCGGCGTCGGAGATAGCCGTGTCGGACGGCGCTGTACATGTCGACGACGCTTTCCTCGAAGCCCTGGAACAGCTCGAGGTTCAAGGCGCGATCGTTGACCGTATCGCCGAGCTTGAGAGCGAGCCCGGTCCAGAGAAACGGGATGACGTAGGAGAGCGGGTTCATGGCGCTGTCGACGCCTTTGCCGATCCCGTCGCGGACCGTCATCGGCTCCATGAACGGCACGATCAGGTACGGGCCTGGGGTCACGCCCCACACAGCCAGTGTCTGCCCGAAGTCCTCGCGGCTCTTCTCGATACCCCAGTACTTCGCCGCATCGAACAGGCCCCCGATGCCGGCGGTGCTGTTGATCACGAAACGGGAGAGCTCACGCGTCGCCCCGCCCCACTTGCCCTGGAGCAGGCTGTTGACCAACCGCGGGACGAACGAGATGTTGTCGAAGCCGTTCGCGATCAACACCTGGAACGGTTGGGGCATGATCACGTTGTAGACCTTCGCGACCGGCTTCAGCACGAACCGGTCGGCCTGCCGGTTGAAGTCGAACATTTTCTCGTTGAATTTCTCCCAGGGGTCGTAGTCCTCGTCGTCGCTGCCCGGCACGCTCTCGGTCTCGACCTTCTCGGAGGGCGTGGGCGTGGTCGGCGTCTGGGCGATCACGACCTCGGCGGCGGCACCGTCTCCGCCATCGCCGACGATCGGGACGACCGGAGTCTCGGTCGCTTCGTCCACCCGCTCGCGCGCCGCGCTCGACTCCTGGTCGGAACCGGACCCGGCGGTGCTGGGTACGGAAGGCGGGGCGACGGTCAGCAGCGACGACTCGGTCTTGACGGTGCTCGACAGACTGCCGCACCCGCCGAGCGCCACCATCGCGATCGCCATCGTCAGCATGGGTGCGGCGCGGCGGTGCCGGCCGGTCAGGACTCGAGGCAAGACGACGAACCCCTCCTTCACGAACGCGGCTGCTGTGTGGGCGATGCCGGTACGGTCGCGAGTCACGTTATATATAGCTGAATCTGGACTTTCGTTCGACAGAATTCGCAGCCGGCATGGCGAAGAAACGTACAGACATATTGTATCGACGCGTCACCTGGCGTATGGTGGTCGAGCGTCTAGTGTTCGATCGCGACGGCATTTCCGGTCGCGCTGAGGAGATGACGTGAGTCGAAGCCGAGCCCGTGAGTTCTGGTGCGGTGTCGTGTCCGAGAGCGTTCAGATCCGGCTGCGCCGGCCCGGCGGGTTCGGACGACCGCAGGGCTACTTCGTGCAGTGCAACCAGACCGACTGTCAATACGTCGACGAGAACAAGCCGCCCTGCCCGCTGAGCTCCGCCATGTTCGCCGACGAGATCAAGGCTGCCGAGGAAGCGCGCGCGCAACGAAGCGAATAGCGGTCAGCGCGGCCGCAGCACCACGGTCGTGACCTTCTCCAAATACTGCTTGGCCACCCGGAGCACGTCCGCCGGGGTGACCGTCTCGACGGCTTTTCGGTAGCGCTCCGAATAGTCCTGGCCGACACCTTCGACCTCGTAGAACGCGAGATACCACGCCTCGCGCTCGTTCGTCCGGCGGTCCATCGTGTAGCGACCGAGGAGGTAGCCCTTCGCCCGGCGGAGCTCGTCGTCGCTGACGGGGTCGGTGCGAATCCGATCGATCTCTCGACGCAGTCCCTCTTCCGCCTTCGCCGCGTTCTCGGGCGCGGTTCCCAGATAGAGGATCAGCGCGCCCGGATCGCGGACGGGATCGTAGTAGGACGCGGCGGTGTACGCCAGGCCCCGCTTGTCGCGAAGCTCGACGAACAGGCGCCCCGCCATTCCACCGCCCAGAATCGTCGACAGGACCTTGACCGCCGCGTGATCGGGCTGGCTCAGCGACCGCGCGAGCCCGCCGGCGAGGATCTGCGTCTGTTGCGCGGCCTGCTCGATGACCCGGCGCGTCCCCGGATTCGCCGGCGTCGGTCGCGCCGCCTCGGTGGTCTCGCCACCGCGCGGGAGCTCGCCGAAGAGACGGCGGGCCTCCGCGAGCACTTCCACGGCCGACACCTGGCCGCTCACCGCGAGCGTCATCTGCTCGGGTCGGTAGACGCGGCGATACCATCCGACCAGGGTCGGGTAATCCACTCGCCGGAGCGATTCGGGCGTGCCCAGCACCTGGAGCGAGTACGGGTGAGGTCCGTAGAGCGTCGCGAAGAATTCGTCGAACGCGCGCGACGGCGCGTTGTCGCGCCGCTTCTGGATCCGGCCGATGATCCAGTCACGCTCCCCGTCGAGCTCACCCGGCGCGAGCTTCGGCGACAGCGCGAGCTCCGCGGTGAACCCGAGCAGCTCGCGCCAGAAGCGTGACAGCGCCGAGGCGCGGATCTCGGAATAGTCGACCTCGCCCGAGGCGCTGATCTTGCCCCCGAGGGCGGCGATGGCTTCGGCCAGCGCGGCGCCGGACCGCTTGGTGGTGCCCCTCACCATCACCGCGTGCACGAAATTCGAGATGCCGTTGTTCGACGGCGTCTCCCACCAGGTGCCCGTCTTGACGAGGAGCGAGACGGCGACGACCGGGGCCACCGGGTTCTCCCGCACGATCACCGTGAGCCCGTTGTCGAGACGCTCGCGGGTCGTCTGGGCCGCTGCGGGCGCGCCGAGGATACCGATGGCCAAGAGCGCCAGCGCCAGGCGGATCATCGCGACGCGCCTCCCGGGACGAAGCGAACACGCGTGTAATTGTCGTCGCCGAAGTACTTCCGCGCGACGGCCTGGATCTGCGCGGCGGTGATCCCGCGCAGCCGCGTCAGATACGCGAGCTCGTTGTCGAGGGTCCAGGTGGTCTCGGCCTGCCCGTAGGATTTCGCCAACCCTTCGGCGGTCTCGATGTCGAACGCGTAGCTCGACTCGGCGGTGATCACCGCGCGCTGGCGCTCGGCTTCGGTCACGCCCTCGGCGCGCACCTTTCGGATGACGTCCAGGATCGCCGCTTCGGCGCGGTCGAGGTTGGCCGGCTCGAGGCGCGCCGTCACGGTCACGAGCCCGGCCTGCTGGAAGGCGCCGTAGCCCGCGTCGATGTTCGAGACCAGCCGGAGCTGCTCGCGGACGGTCTGGTTCAGGCGGGAGCTCGGCGAGTCACCGAGGATGTACGTGAGCAGGTCCACCGCGTAGATGTCCTCGCTGCCCGTGGGCGCGGTCTTCCACGCCAGGCCGAGGTACGCCTGCTGCTCGGCCCGGCGAACGTCCGCCCGCCGATTGCGGTCGAGCGCGGACACCGGCGGCGACTCGCGGGGCGGCGGCGGCACGGCCGCGATGCGACCGAACGTCGCGTCGACGATCGGCCGCACGCTTGCCGGGTCCACGGCGCCGACGACCACCAGCACCATGTTCTTCGGCACGAAATGCTTGTGATAGAACGCCGCCAGCCCGGGGCGTGTCAGCTTCTGGATGAACTCCCGCTCGCCGAGGAGCGGCCGCCCGTACGGATGCGGCGAGTAGCTGACCTCGTAGAGGCGCCGGAGCAGGAACTTCTCGGGGTCGTCCTCGATGAGGTTCATCTCCTCGAAGACGACCTTCTTTTCGTTGTCGATCTCGTTGGGCGGGAAGCTCGCGTGGGTCGCCAGATCGGCGAGAAGCTCGACCCCGGCGCGCAGGTGCTCGACGGGCACCACGAAGTCGTAGTGCGTCGTGTCGTACGAGGTGTAGGCGTTGCTCGCCCCGCCGAAGCCCTCGATCATCGTGTCGATCGAGCCCGGCGGCCGCGTCGGCGTTCCTTTGAAGAGCATGTGCTCGATGTAGTGGGCGAGGCCGAGCTCGTCGGCGCCCTCGTCGCGACCGCCCATCCTCATCCAGAGCTGGATCGCCACGACGTCGCTCGCGCGATGTTCCTGGACGATCAGGACGACGCCGTTGGGCAGCACCTCGCGGGTCGGCTTCGCCAGCGCGACCGGGCGAGCTCCGCCGGCGGAGGCGCACCCGGCGAGCCACAAGAGGGCGAGGACCGCGGCGGCGCGCGCCGGCCGGCGCCGCATCAGCTCACTCCGTTGAGGACGTAGTCGAACAGATCGAAGTTGCGCAGGTCGCGGGCATCGGCCAGCCGCCGCGCATGCGCGTCGTCGAGCGGCCGATTGATCACGAACGGCACCGTCTGCTCGGATACGCCGCCGTGCGAGCGGAGCGGCTCCTCGAGCAGCG
>WNFO01010974.1_pt1 | contig 13777 bp, 10 predicted proteins | sample 5400251 | NCBI WGS metagenome assembly WNFO01 (sample SAMN13153354, study PRJNA577476) | soil metagenome | isolation source: 100 cm saprolite under Madrone tree | place: USA:California | collected 2016-06-14 | reverse complement strand
CGCGCCGCCGCTCGCCGGATGCAACGGATTACCTTCCAATTTGATCGGGCGCCCGTCCACAGTCGTCGCGATCAGCGGAATTGCGCCGGTGCGTCGAGGCATTGCCGTGGCGTAGTAGAGAAATTTTCCAGGAATTGTCCATTCAACGCTCTTGGTAAACGGAACCAGATGCAGTTCCGGGCGTCGACAACTCGTCAGGCCAATTCCCGCCAGCGCCATTGATGCCCCCATTAATTTCAAAAAGTCCCGTCGCGACCATTCGTCGCCGTTCAGTTCTGCTGCGCCCTGGGGAAATTCACGCTCCAACCATTGGCGAAATTCTGGCGTATCGCTTAACTCCCCAAGGCCTCGCCAGTAATGCTTTCCGTTTACTGGCTCGGGCGGATGGTGGAAGACACGTTTCATCGGTGGCACCCCTGACAATTTTGCGGCGGCGTAATATTCCAGCGCTCCTTCAGCGTCTGGCCGATCTCGGTTTGGCTTAGCGTCTTTCTCTTCGACCAATCTTCGGTCACGCCCTGCGGCTTTCCGTATTTCGCGACAAACTCCACCGGTTTCACGTCATCGGGTTTCCAATCCAGATTAAAAACCTGATTTTCAGGTCGCAGAAAATTTTCCGGATGTCGATGGCATTCGAGGCACCAGCCCATGCTGTGCGGCTTGGCTAGATAGACCACCGGCATGTGATTAACAGGGCCGTGGCAACTGAAACAACTGATGCCCCGGTTCACGTGCGCCGAGTGATTGTAATAAACGTAATCGACTGTGCGATAGATCCACACCCAGTCGATGGGATCGCCCGTCTTCCAGCTCGCGCGCACCGGCTCCAGCTTTGGATTGTCTTTTGCCACCTGCGTGTGGCAGTTCATGCACACCTGCGTGTTCGGCACATTCGACTGCGCCGCGACTTCCACGAAGCTGTGACAATACCGGCAATCCATTCCTAGCTGCGTCACATGAATGTCATGCGGAAACGGCACCGGCTGGATCGGTTGGTAGCGAACCTTTGTATATTTCGGCGTAACGTAATACCACGTGGCGCCGGTTAACCCACACACGAGCACGATGCCGCAAACGACAAGCTTGATCGGCACCCAATTCGTCCAGCGTGGAAAGAAATTCGCCATGATTAGTTATCGGCAGCTGAGCTGACGGACGCGCGTCGCCACGCTGCCAACGAAACGAAACTGAGCTCAGGAACTTTCGGGTTCAGACGCTGCAAAGGGTTAAGGTTAATCGTTCGCCTGAGGGATAACGGATTCTATAAATGTGGTGCGAGAGGGCAAAATAAATTTCGTAATTCATTCGATCCAGAATTGCGTAGCGCGATCCGATCACGTCAAAACTTCGCGAGTGCGTCAAGCCCAGAAGTGGAAAATTGATCTGCGCGATTTGTAGGGAAGCGGTCCGGCTCCCACAAAAAGCTAAAAAACGTGAGAAGATCTCGGCGGGCGCACTGATGGCGGCGCGCAGCTTTGACTCGCGACCATCTCAATCCATGCTCAGAGCGGAGGCGTATTTGCCAGCGGGCACCTGAGCAGTTCGAGGCTTGGAGATGACCTGCTCAAGGAGATCAATGACTTTCGCGGCCCATGCTGCTGACGATTCGGAGTTATAGTGGATTCCGTCTCCACCCGTTTTGCCGGGCACATAGTGTGTCAGTCTGCGTGAATCAATGACAATATCGCCTCTGCGTCGATTCTGCTGGATCAGCTTGTAAATTCTGCCCTGTACCCTTGAGAATTTCGAAGAATCGGGTGGTCCGATCCACACGACTCTGCAGTTAGCAGTAGCATGAATCGTGTCCACAAATCTTTCGAGGATTGAGCGGATCCTGGCGTCAGGCAACGAGCTGTCCATCCAGTTCGTCCCTAGCTGAACAATGGCAGTAGTCGGACGATAGCGAGAGACAAGCTCATCAAGCTTGGGAGTTGCCTGGTGCGTCCTCGAATCGATCGCCATGTTGCGGCTAGGCGTCTGCTCGCGATAGCCGCATTTGGTGAAAAAAGTCGGCTCCGCGCGTAGCCAGTTTTCTGGCGACGAACCGCAGGATGCGTACAGAGCTACGTTTCTGGCGCCAAACGTTGCAACGAGGTAATCGTGGAGAAGTTCACCGAACTTACCGACGCTAAGAGAATCACCGATGTAAAGAGCGGCTCTTCTTGGGGGCAATGAGCTGGTACCGACCCGCTGCTGCTGCTTGCCAATCACAACCGTAGTTACGAGAACGAATGCGCCAACGACCAGAGCACATATCACTAATGCAGCTCGCATTACTCGTAACCAATCAGTCCGTGCCAGTTGAACCGGGATATTTGGCTTCATCTTCAACTGTGATGTAAGGTTGTAAGTCGATTCGGCCAGAGTCATCTCTTCGTTTGACTGTACTCCAGGGAGTCCCTTCTAGTTCGTGCAGGCGCAGCGTGTACGTCCGACCGATCCGATATTTGCCAAGCGATTGCTGTTTCAGGCCGATGTAGGCCGGGTGCATGACAAGGATTTGCTTGTCATCATATTTGCCAGCCAGAACCCGCCGGACGTCATAAACAAAGCCAACCATAGATTCCCGATACGGCAAAAACTCCTCCACCTGCATCGGTTTCGATTTAAGAACGAGACGTGCGCTTACGCGGAGTTGCGTGTTGTCGGCATTTTGAGCCGGTGTAGCAGCCCGAGTCGCTGCCGCTGCAACTTGAGGAAATGCTTCGCTCAACGGCTTGAGTGAAGCCACCGACTGCGTCGAAAGATCCTTCGAGATAATCCCAAATACTTTGTCCGCCCATTCATCCATGTCTTCCCCGACAAAATGTTCGCGGTCGTGCTCCATGTGGCGGTACGGGTAGGAAACCAGCGGACGGCTATCGATCACAGTTGCGGCGGGGCCAAAGTAGCTGCGCACTTGTTCGACTATGAAATCCTGCACTTGTTGCGAGACTCTTCCCGAAATAGGCGACGCCACCCAATAAATCTTTTTTAAGGACGACTGAGGGCTAGCGGCCTTCAAGATAAATGGAACCACGAATTTCTTCAGCTGGGAGGCGTCGCGCTCTGGCCGAACCGTCTTGTGGTCCGGAAACAAATCGAACAAATTGCTGCCGGTCTGCATGACCAAAACGTCCGGCCGAATCTGCGCCAGCAAATCCTCCAGCTTCGGCACGGCATGCCCTTTTGGTGTCGAGCCCCGCCGCATTCCATAAATGTCTTCGAATTCCTTGGGTTGCCGTGAGCTTTGCGCGGATTCAATGCTCCAAAATCCGCAATGCGTTTTCACGTTCGCGTAGGGCTTAGCCTTCAGCCAACTCAACGGCTGGGTCGCGCAAGCCATGTAACTAAAAACAGCCTTCACTCCGGGCATTTGGCGAAGGCGCTTATCGAACCGCTTGCCAAATCCGCAAAGACTCAGCGAATCCCCCAGAAACAAAACTGTAATTCCGTCATCGACCTTTGCTGGTGCGGTTGCCGGCGGAACGGGGGTCGATTGAATTTGGGCCGGCGTTTGCGCGGCGACTGAGCCGATCGCGGCAGCTAACGCCCACCATGTCGCCAAACCTGCGGCTCGCATCCGAGTCACTTGGAAACGGGTATTCGCGCCCACGCGTCAGCTTCTGTAAATTCACGGGCCGAAAAACACCAGACGATCATCTTTTTCTTTGCCAGGTACCCCGGGTCTTTGCGGCTGCGGCGATAGAGATCGATGCGCACAGCGGTCGCGCCCGAACCGCGCGTGCCAATCAGATCTGGGGCAAATCCAAGCTCGTAAGTCAGTTCATCAACCAAGCCTGCACCTTTAGTCAGAAAATCGTGATAAACCAACGTGTGACTGTCCCCCAACAACAGCACTGGACTCTCTGGGTTCGGCAACACTGGTGCCCCGTCCGATTTGTCACTGATAACACGAACAAAAGCTTTCTCAGGCGCCGGTTTTGGGGCGTCGGGCGGCAAGAGAGTTACAAGATCGCCGGTGAACTCAACCTGCTTCCAAGTCGGAACGTATTCGCGCCGCGGTTGCGAACTCATTTTTATCCTGGCTGCTATTTCTTGGGCCGCTAGCACGCAACCGTTACCCGACCAATGCGTGTCGGTCTTGCAAAAAACCGGCCCGCGATCGCTCTCGCGCTCTCTAACAAGGAGTGGCGCCAGATCGACGATCTCAACGCCATTGGCGCGGAGCTCGTCGTAAAAACGGGTCAAATACGGCGCCGTATTCTCGCCGTGCAGGTCGAAGTCCGGTAACGCTTTGTCCGGATAAATCGCTGCTTTCGGCGGCACCGGCACTAACAATAAACCAATCCCGCGTTGCTTGAGCTGATTGCAAAAATCGATAATCGCCGCCGCGGGATCGGCTTCGTCTGGTTTACGCGTTGGCGCGACTTCGCGGGCGTGCTCTGCCCAAAACTTGGCCGTTGAAAGCAGCCGGAATTCAGGCGCAAAAAACAGCCAACCGTCCGGTTTGATTGCTACTTTTGCATTCGCTTTTTTCAGTTCTTGAAATTCGCTCGCGAGTTCAGCGGCAAACTTCTGCTGTCTCTCCGAAACGCGAACAAGTTCAGTTTCAATGGCAATGGCCGCCACAGCGAAGGCCCAAAGTGGAACGGACGCGCGAAAAAGTCTCATTGCGATTGCCATTGAGTTAGTAGTAAAAACAATCTCAGTCGAGCAGTTTCGAATTGATACGATGTACTGAATAGCGCGTGGTTTTTAGTTCGCACATCTTCATTTACTTTTTTTTGCCCGGCGCGTTGCTTGGTTACTACGCGCTGGCAAAAGCGCCGCAGCGCTGGCGCAACTTCTGGCTCATACTAGCCGGCTATACTTTTTACGGATGGGCTGAGCCGCGCTTTACGCTGCTCATGTTCGCCACCACGTCGATTGACTGGTTCATGAGTCTCATCATCGCGCATGACGACTGGCACGTATGGCGATTGTGGCATCGCCCTGTCCCAAGACTAGTTCGAGGCGGTCCAAGGACTCACTGGCAGCGCAGCGCAATTACGACCTCGATCGTGTGCAATCTCATCGCCTTGGGTTTCTTCAAATATTTCAACTTCGGCGTGGATACTTACAATGCGCTTGTCCAAACCGCGGGGCTCGACTACCTGCAGTGGGGAACGGTTTTCCGAGTTGTCCTGCCGCTCGGCATCAGCTTCTACACTTTTCAGGCGCTTAGTTACATCATCGACGTGTATCGCGGCGATGCCGAAGCGATGGCGAACTTCATCGATTTCTCCTGCTTCGTTTCGATGTTTCCCCATCTCGTCGCCGGGCCGATCCTCAAGTTCTCGTTCCTCGCCGATCAACTGAAACATCGCACGCTGACGCTCGATAAATTCGCGCGTGGCGCCGCCTTCATATCGCTGGGCCTGACAAAAAAAATTCTCCTGGCCAACCCGTGCGGCAAAATTGCCGACATCGCGTTCGACGCCGGCTCGATCAAGACGCTCGAATCTTGGTTCGGCGCGATCGCTTACGCGTTTCAAATTTATTTCGACTTCAGCGGTTACTCCGACATGGCGATCGGCCTCGGTCTTATGCTCGGTTTCATTTTCGCGAAAAATTTCGATGCGCCGTACCGCTCGGAATCGATCACCGATTTCTGGCGGCGCTGGCACATCTCGCTTTCCACCTGGCTCCGCGAATACCTTTATATTCCGATCGGCGGCAATCGGCACGGGCCCACGCGCACTTACCTGAATCTCATTCTCACCATGTTGTTAGGTGGCCTGTGGCACGGTGCGTCATGGAACTTTGTCGTCTGGGGCGGAATCCATGGCAGCATGCTGGCGTTTGAACGAAGTCAGGGCCGTCAGGGTATCTACCACAAGTTGCCAAGGCCGCTGCGCATCGCGCTGACGTTCATAATTGTTTTGATTGGCTGGGTTTTTTTTCGGGCACCGAATCTGGGACACGCAGTTGCGTATCTCGGCAGCATGTTTGGGCTACGTCACGCGCAGCCGGCTGCAGACTTGATCAGTGGGATCGTTTACAAGCCTTACTACCTTATCTCAATTGCCATTGCGGCGATCGTCGTCTGGGCTGGCCGACAAACGTGGGATTTTACGCAGCAACTCACTTGGCCAAAGGCGGCGGTGTGCTGCGGGCTGGCGTGGCTGGCACTCGCTGTCATGGCCACACAGGAATACAACCCGTTTGTCTATTTCATTTTTTAATCCTCGATGAGCGACAACGAAATACCGGCAGTTAGAAATATGCCTCCGCGGCCGCCAACACTTTCGCTGCCAAGCTACCACGAGCCCACGGCTGAAACGCACCAGAAATTTTCGCGCGAGGTTGAGGCCGACATAGCCCTGAAAAACACCTCGTTCGCTCCGGGGGTAGCGATCGCGCTGACTTTGTTCTTCCTGATTACCATTGTCGCAGTTCCGCTTGCCCAATTCGCGGCGGAATATTCCACGGTCCATTCAATTGGCCGATTGCCCACTCTTGTTGCATTCGGCTCATTGGTTCCTCATCGGCATGAAGTGGGTAAAATCGCCGGTCTTCGGCGGATTCTGCCAAAACCGGAGGAAATCAAATCCGTCGAGAAATTTGTGGAGCGTGATTCGGTTGTTGCCCAGTGGCTGCTGCCGCGAGTCGAGTCTGTGCTCACAAGGTTCCTGGGCGCAGGCAATGAGCAAGCATATCTAGGACGGAAGAACTGGCTGTTTTACCGGCCGGACGTCGACTATGTGATTGGCCCGCCATTTCTCAATCCGTTTTGGATCAAACGGCGAACGCTGATCGCCGACGTTCACCCGGATGCCGTTCGGGCGATTGTCGATTTTCGCGATCAATTGGCGAAACGTGGCATCGATCTCGTCGTTGTTCCGACTCCGGTTAAACCCAGCGTCGATGGCAAGATGCTCGCCCTGCGTTCGAATGGATCGGTTTTTGAAAATGAGTCATTCGCCAGCTTTAAAGCGCAGCTCGAGCACGCCGGCATCCGCGTTTTTGATCCCGAGCCGCTTTTAACGCGCCCGGCAGAAGGCGCAAGTCAACCGTTGTATTTGCAGGCCGACACCCATTGGCGTCCCGCGACAATGGAAACCGTCGCGCAACAATTGGCATACCGCATCGGCGTTAACGAGAGCGCTTCACCTTTTCAAATTGTGGACAGGAAAATCAAGGGATTGGGTGACATCGCGCGAATGTTGAAACTCCCGCCTGATCAGCTCGCACCTTACGAGGAGGAAGTCACCATCCACCAAGTGACCGCCGGCAATGGCGTTTGGAGAGCGAGCAAGGACGCCGATCTCCTCCTGCTCGGTGACAGTTTCTCCAACATTTTTTCGCTCGACGCAATGGGCTGGGGCGAATCAGCTGGTTTGGCCGAGCATTTGAGTCGCGCGCTTGGCCGGCCAATCGATTGCATCTTGCGCAACAGCGATGGGGCTTTCGCCACCCGCGAAATCCTTAGCCGCGAACTTGCCCGGGGACGGGATCGTTTGGCCGGCAAGAAGTTCGTCGTCTGGGAATTCGCCATGCGAGAACTGGCTTTCGGTAATTGGAAATTACTCGACATGACATTGCGTCAACCGCCGCCGGGGCGCTTCTTTGTTCCCAAAGCCGGGGAAAAAATCAACGTAACTGGCACCGTCGAGTCGATCTCGACAGTTCCCCTTCCCGGCAGCGCGCCGTACTCCGACCATATCATGGCAGTTCATCTTGTGGACGTCAGCGGGACGCCGGGACATGAGAATGAAAATGTGGAGTGCCTGGTATATTTGTGGAGCATGCGCGACAATGTGTGGACTAAGTCTGCGCGGCTGCGACCAAGCGATCGCATTTCGCTGACGTTACAGCCGTGGAGCGATGTCTCGGCCCAGCTCGACAAAATCAATCGCAGCGAAAGCCAGGACCCGGCGGTCCAATTGGAGGAACCGTGCTGGGGCGAGTTATCCGAGTAGTCTCCGCCAGGCGTTGAGAGCCTCAGAGAAACGGAAGCGGAACCACTTCGACCGAGATTGCGTTGGGCTTTTGCGTAGCGGAATCTGCCGGTACGAGCGCATCTAACTTGGTGCCGACGCTGTTGAAGCCGCGTTTCACATAACCAAGCGCGATTTCTTTGCGTTGCGCTCGTAATCCAGCCGACTTCTCTCACCGGCGTTGAACGACCGGCAAGCTTCATCCCCTGCTGAAGCGGGATATCATCCAGCGAAATTAGCCCGCACAATCGTTTGTTCGTTTGGCCTGACATCTTCATTCGCGAGATCACTTCCTGGCCAATGTAGCAACCTTTTTGGTAATCGATCGTGCGTTGTTCCAGATTGGCTTCAATGGGAATAATATCCTCCGTTAACTCGGAGCCCGAGCGAGGAATACCTTGCTCGATTCGCATCACCTCCGAAGCAGCAGAATCGAGAAACCCAAATTGCGAGGACAATTGTTCCCACACAGCATCATGACGCTGGGCATCGATCCATATGTCCCAACCTCGCTTAGCCAATCGGCGCACAGAAACAATCCGGCCATCTTCTACACTTGGCGATTCTTCGGATAGAATGTGAAACAGCGAGAATTGGTCGCTGACGTCTTCAATTTCGACGTCGTCGGCGATCACGTACCGCTCCAGTCGGGCACGGAGTTTTTCTCGAAGATCCGGCTCAGTATCCACCAGAAAGGAGTCGCCCAGTGCAGCAACGAAAATGTGGGCCTCCATTTTGCCCTTTGCATTGAGAATGCACGCCTCGATCGCAACTGCTTCGCTCGCCTTGCGCAAATCGTTTGTGATTTGCCCGTTGAGAAATCGAAACCGATCCGTCCCGGTAATCCGAAACTTTGCGCGCGCGGAGAGATCGAGAAAGCTCGCCTGCCCGGCTTGGGACGGCTTCTGCGTCATCCTTGTCCAGACGAGAACCGGCTCAACAACTGTTTGAGAAAGCCACGGCGCAATCGTGTGCTCGTCTCAGCCGCTGCGGTACCTGCCGTGCCGAAAGCCAGTAAGGGCTGCGGCGAACCCGTGACAGCCGTCTTTTCGGGTTCGAGCTTTTCGACTTCGGATTCTGCTGACTCAATAGTCGGTTCACCGGTACTCGCTTGCTCACGCTGTTCTTCCGTTTGCGCCTCCTCGTAAAATGCTGGCGCGGGCTCGTGCAAATATTTACGCACAGCGGACGAATAATCATCGTCTCCGTGACCCCACTGCATTTGCTCAAGCAGTTGGTCGCGCGCTGCGGCGGTAACCCCCAAGTCCAAATAATGCGACAAAGCAATCTGACTTGCGATTTGCATGTCTTTCAGCATGTGTTTGACAGAAAATTGCGGCTCGAAATCCCGCTCGAGCATTTTCGGGAGTTTCAGCGCCAAAGTGCCGGAATAACTGGCATTGGCGCGCATCGCTTCGACAAATTTTTCCAACGGCAAGCCCAAGGCTTGCACCAGCGCCAGTGCTTCTGCCGAGGCCTGCACGCTTGCAGCAGTGATCATGTTCGTTGCAATCTTGATTGCGCTCGCCTGGCCGACAGGTCCGATATAGATGATCTCTTTGCTGCTGGCCTCAAGAATGGGACGCGCTTCCTTTACTGCCTTCTCGGTCCCGCCAACATAATAAATAAGTTCGCCCTTCTCCGCTGCGGGCTTGCTCCCAGTAAATGACGCCTCGACAAACCGCGCTCCACGACGTTCTACAATTTCGGCCGCTGCGCGCATCGAGTCGGGAGCGACCGTTGAATGTGCCAGGACGAGATGACGTGGCGTGAGGCTTTCGTTTAGCTGCTCGACAGTCTGCAATAGAGCTTCGTCATCAGAGACAAATATCTGGATGTAATTGCAAAGTCCTGCCAGTTCTCCGAGTGAACCGACAAAATTTGGAACAGGCCGCGGCGATCGGTTCCAAACGAAGACGGGAAATCCTTTGCGGCGAAGATTCTCGGCCACTGCGCGACCGATGATCCCAAGGCCGATCACCCCAATGTTCTTATGCGTTGGATGGGACATAGATGCGAGGCGCTCCATTGAAGCGGAATTCACGAGCAGACTGCCGAGAAACATCGTAACAGGCAATGCCGAAATTCATAATGCACAGGCAGAGCTTGTGACGACGTGCACTTTGTGCGGGCTGCGTTTTATTTAAGCGCGAATTCACAGAGATAATATAAGGCGACGGACCCGACGGTCTGGAGACTCTGCGCGCTGATCTTGTCGATTGTGTCATCGGCTGTGTGCCACCAGGGAAAGTCAAAATCAATGACGTCGATTGTCGCAATCCCAATGGCATTTAGCGGTGTGTGATCATCTGTCATTCCCCGGTCCAGGTAAGTGAAGTAACTGCGCAACTTAAGTGCCTCCGCCGCGGCAAAAATACCGCGCGCCATCTCAGCAGGCGAATCTGAGGGAAGCGTGATGCCGAGAGACCGGTCGCCAACCATATCGAATAGAATCCCGCCGCGAAATTGTTTCGTGCCACCGCTTTGAAGTTCCCTGGCGAAATAGCGACTTCCGTACAAACCATCCGTATCAGAGAACTGCTCGAAGGCTTCTTCGCCATCAAAAAATACGAGCTCAATTTTCCTAGCCAGATCTGGATGCTGTCCGATTACCCGGGCTAATTCCAGAAGCAGGCCCGTACTGGAGCCGCCGTCGTTGGCTCCGACAAAGCGAATGGCATCAAACATTTTTGTGTCATAATGCGAGCACAACAAAAACGACGGGGGCGACGCCTTCCCCTGCCCCGGAAATTGGGCAATCAAATTTACGAACTGGATCTTGCCCCGCGGAGTGTTGTCACTGAATGCTTGACGCGTTACCTGCCAGCCAGAGCGACGAAGTTGGTCCTCAATGTAATCTCTGGATTTTTCGAGAGCCTTAGATCCAGCGGGGCGTGGCCCGAAATCAACGAGCCGTTGAACATCAGCAAAGGCTTTCTCGCCGGAGAATTCCTCCCATGCTTTCGGCTCCGCCGCGCGTGATTGGCACGCGCAAACGATCAACACCAACGCAAGCATGAGTGATCGAGTTTTGGAGTTTTGGAGTGGTGAATTTCGCAAAGACATTACTCCATTGCCCCACTACTCCATTATTCCTGCTCTGGCAGCCCGAGGGCAGCAACGATGCGCTGGAGATCGTCCGTTCCATAGTACTCAATTTCAATCCGTCCGCGTTTGTCTCGGTGGTGAATTGTGACGTGCGTCGCCAGATGTTGTTGTAGCCGATTCTGCAAGTCTTCCACTGCCGTGCTCTCGATGCTCAATTCGGTCGCCACATGTCGAGATCTTCGCCGTGACCGTCCGATCCCGAGCTGCCGGGCGACCAGCCGCTCCGTGGAACGCACCGTTGCATTGCGACGCAAAACTGTTTCCGCAGCCAACAATTGTTCCTCGGGAGCTTTTAGTGCCAGCAGCACTTTTGCGTGACCGACTGAAAGCAAATTCTGAGTTAGCCAGACTTGCACCTGTGGATGCAGATCCAAAAGCCGCAGCGCGTTTGCGACTGCCGCCCGGCTACGCGCCACTTTGAGCGCGATGTCCTCCTGCCGCATTCCAAATTCACTCGCTAACCTGGCGTAGCCCTGAGCTTCTTCGATTGGGTTCAGGTCCGCGCGCTGCAAATTTTCGATCAACGATAACTCGAGCACTTCCAGGTCACTCGCGGCGCGAACGATCGCGGGAACGGTCGCAAGGCCGATTTCCTGTGCCGCGCGCCACCGGCGCTCACCTGCGATAAGTTCAAATCGCGCCCCCACCTGTCCGCCACTGGACGGACTCGCCGTGGCGAGGCGCACGATGAGTGGTTGAATGATGCTGTGCTGCCGAATCGAATCGATCAGTTCCTGCAAAGCTTCGCGTCCAAAATCCTTCCGCGGCTGCAACGTGCTCGGGACAATACTTGCCAGGCTAATTTGGTGCACTCTCTCGCCCGACTCGGCGACGTCGGTGCTCGCAGGGATGGAAGGCGTGCCAATCAGCGCGCCAAGACCTTTACCGAGACCAGAACGTGCCATGCGTCTGAGGCTACCGGAACAACTTTATCAAGGCAAACAGCAATCCGCCCAGAGCACATCAACGCTTAGCAGGGCGCTGCCTCTCCCCCCTGAAAAAGAATTTAAAAAAAGTATTGACACTAAAGGCTGAAATTTAGTATCAACGCGGAATGGCTCCGAAACAGAGAAAGGATTTTTACCCGGTATGTTCTTTGTCTGTTCGGAGCCCAGTGACCCAAAGAAACCAAATAAACACCACCGGGAAAGAGAAAGAACATATTCAATGTATTCACTGATTCATCTTAAAACGTTAGTCTCATGCGGACGAGATCCGGCTCGCTCGCTGCCATTGCGGCGCGGGTTCCTTCTCATCCCGCTCATTCTGCTGTGCTTTGCGTTTTCGCCGCAAATGCGTGCGGACGAGTTAATAAACAGCAACACCAGCGAGGGGTTCAAATCCCTTAACAGTCTCACCACCGGCGGGTTCAACGCTGGGCTTGGGTGGTTCTCGCTAGGGTTCCTGACGGACGCCTCTTTCAATACCGGCGTCGGCGCGGGAGCGCTAGACCTCAACAACGGGACTTCCAATACCGCAGCTGGTACTGGAGCGATGTTGCTCAACATCGTTGCGGGAAGGAACACGGCCGTCGGAACCGACGCATTGATCTTTAATGACTTCACCGTGACCGCGCCCGCCACTGCCGAAGACAACACCGCCGTCGGGTTTTGGGCGCTCTTTAATAACCACGATGGGGGGCTCAACACCGCAGTCGGTTCTAACGCGCTGTTCTTTAATGACGCGGCCGGAACCTCCCCCGCGACTGCCGTCTTCAACGACGCTGTCGGCGCCTTTGCGCTCTGGGGTAACGTTGATGGATTCAGCAACAACGCTTTTGGCGAGTCCGCGCTTTTCTTCAATACTATCACCGCTGAAAACACCGCCATTGGTGATGAAGCGCTCGCGTTTAATGACTTCAGCGTAAACGGCATTGCCAACTTCAACACGGCGGTTGGCGCTGGGGCGATGTTCAATAACGTTGATGGCTTTCAGAACACAGTCGTGGGTACACAGGCAGGAAATAACTTGGTCGTTGGTGGCACTAACACTTACGTGGGCCAATTCGTTGGTTCCACCGTCCCCGACGAAGACAGTACGATCCGCATCGCCGACATCTCGATTGACGGGTTCGGGTCCGCAGAGTGCTTCATCGGTGGTATCTTCAATAACCTCCAGCCTGTTAACGGCACCACCATTGTTCAAGTTACTCTGGACCTTACAAACGACCACCTTGGCTTTGATTTTGGCCCGAGCAACCACTCTCAAAGCGCACCTTCTCGTAGCGCACCTGTGAAACGTGGCGCACCGCAACCTCACGCGCGCCCCCAACGCTCCACGGGCCCCCAGCACCAAGCCAAGCTGAATGACAAAGTTGACGAGTTGCAAGCAACGGTCGCGCAGCAACAAGAACAAATAGAGGTTCTCCAAAGCGCGGCGACAAGGGCATCGGTTGCTGGGGCGATGGTCGCGCGGCAACAGAAACAAATAGAGACTCTCACAGCCCAGCTCAAAGAGCAGGCCGCCCAAATCCAAAAAGTGAGCGCCCAGCTTGAGATGGTCAGATCGACGCCCCAAGTAGTCGTGAACAAACCTTAAGGCTGCAATGTAGAGTGCCCTGGTGCGTCAAAGCACCGAGGCAAATTGAATTCGAAAGGCGTTCGCCCTGCGGCGAACGCCTTTCTTTTACAGAAATCTGGCATTCGCCGCTGTAGAGCAGAGCGTAGCCGGATGGTTGTAGCCACCGGCCTATGGCCGGTCACATGACACGACAGCTTGAACGCCGGCCGTTACGTCTCGGCCGAATT
>WNFO01003212.1_pt1 | contig 13783 bp, 7 predicted proteins | sample 5400251 | NCBI WGS metagenome assembly WNFO01 (sample SAMN13153354, study PRJNA577476) | soil metagenome | isolation source: 100 cm saprolite under Madrone tree | place: USA:California | collected 2016-06-14 | reverse complement strand
GACCGAGGAGCGGCGTTCTACGAAGCCCAACACCGCCAACTACAGATCAAACACCTCAAGTCGAAAGCCGCCAAGCTTGGATTCCAGATCATCCAAGTTCCGGCGGCATAAAAGCCAACGTTAAGGAGTTTCTGGAGAGTGTCATACTCTTCTGCACTGGATCGCCCATCCGTCATCACAAAACGTCTTTGTTTCCGCGCTTAAGTTTCGGTCGCAGTATTGGCGTCCTCCGAGTACCTATCAACGTGTCGAAGTGGATAGTTTATGAGGCGGGGAAAAGTGATACACCTTTAGTTGCCCATCGCCGTCATTCGTTCCGGTTCAGTCAGGGCAAGACGCTGGCAATCGCTGTCGTTGGCATTTCCGAAGTCCCCGCTTGCCTACCAGGCACACCTCTGCGTAGACACCTTCCGGGGCCTCAAAATAGCCGTTTACACAACAGACGTATATCGCTCAGCAGGGTGGGCGTTTGCAATACTTGCAGCTGGGCACAGGTGTTGGGCACTTCGGATCATCACATTCTCCAACGACGGAGACGGTTGCCGCGTCGTCCGTGGTGGAAATCTGAATCCTGATGTGGTGGTGGATAATGTGCTTCCACTCCTCATCGGTCGGCTTGCGATACTCCTGCGCTTGCTGTGTAGCTGGGCCGGTCATAGTTCCTCCTTAGCGTTGCGTTTATGCGCTCGGAGCGCTTCGAGCGTTCGGCTCCGAGGAAATCGCCTGCAAGGCACGTGCGCGTCGCTCCTTCGCTTGGTGCAGGACGGACAAATCGGGATCGGCATTTGCCCATAGGCGCAGAAATTCGTCGTAATACTTCAAAGCCTCTTTGAAATTGCCCGCTTGCTCGAGACTTTGAGCCACTCGCAAATGGCCGAGCACCCAATCCGAAGGCGCATCCTCCGCCATCAGAGCCCCCTTTTGATCGAGGTAGCGCTTATAAGATGTGACAGCATCGGGCCACCGGCTCTGCGCCGCATAGGCAGCCGCTAACGAGTCGGAAGCGCCATAGAAAGCATACGCAACAATCGCGCGTTGCTGGCTCTCGATCGCCGCGTCGGTTCTTCCTTCCGCCAACTCCAGACTCCCTTTCAGATTGTAATAAAGGCTGCTGGTCAGACTTTGGTCCTGCCCCTGGTTGATCCTCGCCAAGCGACCGAGCAGTTGCCGCGCTGCCGCAAGGTCTCCCATCTGGACGGCGACGACACCAGCCCAGCGCAGTTCAGCGTCCTCGAACTCTGGTTGGGGAGTTGCCGCCGTCAGGCGGCGGGACTCCACACGTGCTGCCGCGAGAGGACCGCGGAGGCGCAGCACCTCGACGAGTAGATAGCGATTTACCGGAACCCAGGTGTCATAGTGTAATTTTTCGTCCAGCAACAAACTGGTGCGCAAGGCATCCACGGCTTCCCGCAGCCGCCCGCGATACATCAACACACGGGCCGAATACAAAGCGGCTAGCGCTTTTTCGTAATCTCCACCTTCCTGTGCCAACGCATCGAACTGCTGCTGCGCTTTGTCAGGCTCGTCCTGGCCCAGATAGGCCAGGCCCGCGCCCCAATGCAAAATCGAACTGTTTACGCCGTGGTCTCTTGCGTACGAATAAGCGGCGAGCGCCTCGCCCGGCTTATTATCACGCGCCAACCAACGAATTAAAACGCTGTAATCGCGGGTGCTGTGCGGATCAATTTGTAACACGCGTTTCTGAGCCTGAATCGCATCCTGCATATGCCCCAGGAACATCGATTCTTCCGCGAACCCACGAAGGCCATCGACGTCGTCCGGGTACAGTTCTGTAAGCATGCGATATTGCTCTAGCGCTTTTTCCTCCTGCAATCGACTGGAGCAATCGGTTGCTCGAATCAGGTATCGTTCGCGCTCGGAGACCCGGTCGATCCCTTTGACCGCTTGCGCCAAGTGGAGTCGAGACTCCTTCTCGTTGCCCAGAATGTTGTAAGCCTGAGCCATCGAAAGGTGCGCCATGGCAAAATTCGGGTCCAACTCCACTACGGTTTTCGCCAGCGCCAAAAATCCCTCGATGTCTCCCGCCGCGTAGCGCTTCATGCCTGCGGAGTAGCGCCGTAAGGCTTCGAGGGAGGGTGTGGTGACCTGCGCCTGCGGCGTGCTTTGCCGCTCGATTTGCGCCACCGATTCTCCCAACCGGCCACGTAGGCGCGCAGCGAGTTCGTCGACGGCTTCATACAACTGGTTTGGGCTGCGCAAAGACACAGAATCACGCAGAACCGAGGCGTTCTGCAGGGGATCGACGACTCGTACATCGATCCTGTAGCTTAGTCCTGCTTTTACTACATCCCCGGCCAGGAACGCGCGATAGTTTTCGCGCTGGCAGATCTGGCGACCCAGTTCCACATCCAGATGGGATACGTCGGATCGTCCTGTGAGCTGCGCAGCCGCAAGCGCTTGTGCCCGCGGGACGACGTCGACGTAACGAGACTGTTGCAGCGCATGCCCAAGCGATTCCGCCACGGTGTCATCGAACAACGGCTCGCCGCTGTGATTCTCGAAATCGGTGATCAAAAGCCAATCACGGCCCGCGAACACCGGCGCACTGGCAACGCGCTTCACGACATACGTCGCCGCGGCCGCGCCTCCAACCACGGTTAGCAGCAGAACGGCCAGCACCCGCCGCTTCCATCCGGATTTCGACTCCACCGATACCGCCGGAAGCACCGTCGACAACACCGGCTGATTCATCGTTCGCCGCAAAGCCCACAGGTCCACCAGCAGGTCCGCGGCGGCGACGTAGCGCTGGTCCGGATTCTTCGCCAGCATTTTCGTCACGATACGCTCGAGTTCCGGCAAAATCCGCGGATTGAGAGTGCGCAGCGGCGCCGGCTCGTCGTTCACGATGCGATTGTAGGTCGCCAGGAATCCTTTGGCGTAAAACGGATGATGTCCGGCGAGCACTTCGTAAAAAATGACGCCCAACGAAAAAATGTCGGAGCGCTCGTCGGCTTCGTTCTCCTGCAGGACTTCCGGAGCCATGTACGCCAGCGTGCCGCTGAAACCCTTGGTCTCCGAACGCTCGTCGATTCGCGTGGTAGCCATCGTGCAATTCGGAAGCCGCGCGGCCACGCCGAAATCCAGGACCTTGACCTGTCCGGCCACCGTCAGCATGATGTTTTCCGGCTTAATGTCGCGGTGCAGCACTCCAACCCGGTGCGCCGCTGCCAGCGCTTCGGCGCATTCCATCCCGATTTCCAGAAACTTGCCGATGGCGATCGGCTCGTTCAATCGCCGCCGCAGCGTCTGCCCGTCTACATACTCCATCACCATGAACAGTTCGCCGCGATTTTCGAACACATCATAAACGGCTGCGATGCGCGGGTCGCTCAACTGGCTGGCGAAGCGTGCCTCGGTCCACAGCCGTTGCCGGTAATTCTCGTCCGCGGCGCGGATAATCCGCTTCAGCGCGACCGTTCGCTTGAGCTTGGTATCGTGGGCGCGATACACCTCGCCCATGCCGCCGCAGCCCACCCGCGCAAACACCAAGAATCGTCCGACGCTGGTGCCGCTGAGGTCCGAAACAGAACTCTCCGGAGGGTTGAGCTGACTGCCATAGTCAGCGACTGGTGGGCGTGGGCCGAACGGGGGATTCACCGTCACCGCCTTTGCTACCACGGCCACGCGCCCCAAGCGCGTACCGCGGCGGACCCGGAGTGGCAAGATGTCTAGTGTCAAGATGTTATGTGAAGCTCGGGCCGAAGTAAACAAGCCCGGCCATCCACACCATAGGTAGTGCCGGTTCGCGGGCAAGCGTTTCAAAACGGTCCGGGTTCCGCATCGGTGATCGGCGCCTGCCTCTAACGGACCCAAACGAATTCTTGGAACAGCGTAAGAGGCTGGCAGATACAATTATTCTGAAGAAAGAAATCTGGAACAGTGTCGGCAGTTCATGATTTCCTCTTACGCACTTGTTCAGGATGGTTTCCATACGGGCCCGAGATCCAACTGGCTGAAGTTTCTTTTCTCTGAAAACGTCGACCTGAGATCAGCTCTTTCAACCGGTATTAGTTTTTCGCCAGTTGAGAGCTTATATAGATCGGTTCGCAGACTTTTCGCATCGAGCATGCAGGGCAGCGTGCCTGTTCTGTGATATACAGAATAGAAATCAGGATGGACTTCCTCCGTGGAGATGCAACGAAGCTCGTTAAGGCGACTGTGCGCATCCAACACCATTTCACTAAGAAGGCCGTAAACCTTTCCGAGTCCTTCCAAGATTTCCAGATCATCCAATCCCTCAGCTCGCCATTGACGTTCAATCGCGATCACAGCGCTTTTCGCACTGATCTCTTTCCGCGCGTAAATAGCTAGGAACTTGCGAACATCCGGGTGCTGTAGAATCCGCTCTGAAGTTTCGTTTATTGGAACTTTCAAGCTTGCTGGGAAACGAGCAGCGGGCAGCAGAGCACTCGCAAGAAGTAGTGCATGAAAGTTCCTTTCGCTGGGAGAAAAGGGAGCAATCAAACCGCCAGAGTAATATGTCGGATAAGTTTACTTTTAACCTACGAACGATTAGCGGAGCTCGGTGTGTTCACGACCGATGACGGGAAAGTGTGCGCCATCATCGCGCTCAGCGCGTGAGAGAAGCCGAAAATAACGAATTTCAGATCCAGCTGCCCGCCAGCAAGAAAAGAAGCCTTGTCTGGAGAGTACAGTTCTGGAACTGTCCTTCGACTAACGTCAGTTCTAGCCCTGCGAAGTCAGTTGCAAGGTCGTTGCAAGTTAGCTCGGATTCGCTTCAGGCTTCTAATAACCAAGGATTCGCAGGCCGCTGATCAAGCTGACGCACGAACCTATCGGCACGGATCCTGACCGGCGGGTCGATACCCACGCTCTAGCGCCTTCTCCTGAGTCATATAAACGCCGGGTTTTACCCTCCCGTAAAGCTTACTGTTGGGACAATAATACAGCCCAGTCTTCTTATAGGTCCAGACCTTTATAATTGTTGCCGCAGCTACAGTCGGAGTGTTCAATTGAGGTAGCCTATCCACACGATCCACAGCTCCCCACTTCTCAACAAGAGAAGGAAGAAAAAGCATATTAAGTAGCAGGAAAAAACTACCGATTAACACAATATTTTGACAGGTGCGGTAAGTCATAATTGGCTTTTTTCCCTAGCGGACCAGCCCGGCTGCCACGTTTGTCCAGTGTGAGAGACGCGAAATATTTACCCGCACATACCTTACCCCGTGCCTTTTTGTTCTGCAAGGCGCGCTCCAAACCGACACACTCGGGAGTCGTTCCCACCCTCTTTGAATGCAGCAAGTTAGCCCCACGATGCTTTTGGTCGGAGGCGAATTCGACCGCTCATATGCATCACTTTTCGCATTTTGGGAGGCCGCTGGGACCTAACGTACTCTAAACTACTATACTTCTGCCCAGGACCTCGCGAACCTTGCACGTCAGTTCATCTGCATTGAACGGTTTTTCGATGAAGGCACTTCCCGGGCCGAGAATGCCGGAATTGATCGCGGCATCTTCTGTATAAGCCGACATGTAGAGCACCTTTAAGTTAGAGCGCAGTTTCACCAACCGTTCGACCAACTCCCTTCCCTTCATTCCCGGCATGACCACATCTGTCAGGACCATTTCGATTGATCCCTTGTGGCATTCCATGAGCTGAATCGCGTCCGCGGCGTTCCTCGCCTCAACCACGCTATACCCATTTATCTCGAGAAACATGCGTGTCATGCGTCGTACCGCGTCATCATCTTCCACCACGAGGATGGTCTCATTGCCCTGCGGTGACCTTGGAAGCGCCTTGGGTTTCTCGGCTACCTCAATTTTTCCCTCAACGCGCGGAAGATAGATTTGAATTGTTGTCCCCTCACCCAGTTTGCTTAAGACAGAGACGCACCCACCGCTCTGGATTACTGTCCCATAGACAGTTGCCAGGCCCAGTCCTGTTCCTGTGTTTCTCTCCTTGGTGGTGAAGAATGGTTCGAAGATATGCAACTGCGTCTCCTCGTCCATCCCGTGCCCGCGATCATGCACCGCCAGCATCACGTACGGGCCGGGTCGAATTTCCGGGTAACGACGAGCCCAGTTCTCGTCTAGGTAGCTGTTCACGGTCTGGATCGTTACCTTGCCACCAGCAGGCATGGCGTCCCGCGCGTTAAACACCAGATTCATGATGACCTGCTCCATCTGCGCGACGTCGGCCTTTACCCGTCCCAAGTTGGAATCGAGATCCAAAAACAGATTGATGTCCTCGCCAAGCGCAGACGGCAACAGTTCCGCCGTTTGAGTGACGAGGGAGTTGAGATCTAACACCTTCGGCTGAAGTACCTGTTTGCGGCTGAACGCTAAGAGCTGCCGCGTTAATGAGGAAGCTTTGGTCGCGGCCTTCAGTATCTCGTTCAGCTCCTGATGCAGTGGATTATCAGGGCCGGAGTAAGAGAGCGAAAGCGCAGCATGGCCACGAATGACCATGAGCAAGTTATTGAAGTCGTGGGCCACACCACCCGCCAGCCGCCCGACTGCTTCCATCTTCTGCACCTGCCGCAACGCCTCCTCGGCTTGCACGCGTCCGGCAATCTCTCTCTTTAGTACTTCAGCGTGAAGATGCGCCGTTTCCCCCATATAGACAGCGAACGCTAATAAACCAGAAATCAGGATTCCCCCTAGAAAGGCAACGTTCGGCAAAGAAGATCGCGAGTTGGCGAGTGTTTCTGGCCTCGGCCAGACACGAGCTCGCCAAGTTAGCTCTTGAAACTTGATATCCGTTTCCTGCGCCCATACCTCGTCACGGCGTGGTTCGGATCCGGAGCGACCGTAGATTTCCTCGTCGCCGTCGTATACCGCCACCCAGTAGTTCTGTCCCACGTCTTGGAGGATCGAGTAAAACAGCTCTTGATAACGGAACACGCCTAGCAGAAAGCCCAAGAGCTTGTTCTCCGCAAAGACGGGCACAAAGACCAGGAGCCCACGACCGCCCTCTTGCAGATCCACCGGCCGCGTAACCATCACGCGCCCGCTGTCCTCGGCGTGCTGGAGGGGCACACGCCAACGCGCATCGGCGCCCAAATCGGTGCCCACATCGGCTTCATTCCATCCCTCTGACGCCACCCACAGTACGTGGAATGTTGGGTCTACCCACTCGATAGCTTGACAGCCGCCGTTGCCACTGATCAACAGCGCCGCATCCGATTCGTTGTCTTCATCGCCTGACAGGACACGAGCTTGCCAACGCCCAGCCAAGCGATTCAACAGCAGAATTCTAGCGTTTAGTTCTGACTCCATTTTGTTTTTCACAAACAAGGTCTGCGCTTTCGTCGCGGCTTGGATAGTAGCGCGCTGCTCGGCAAGCAGCCGTTGCCAAAGAATTAGCGCAGCCAACACGGTGGTTACGCCCAGAATGGCCGGCAACAATAGCCGGTCGATGAAGCTCCTGCGCATTTGTTTTTCTCGAATCCGGATAGCTACCCACGTCTCTGGCAGGTGCTCAAGACGCCGCTACCAGCGAGAGACTATCCGGCCCCCAAAATCTCCGGTGCGTCGAGGAAGACTAATAAATCACCAGGAAGAGCCATTCGTCCTGGGAAGACTTCCTCCAAACCCTCCGCCCCCGATTTCCTCGCGCCTCATAGCAATCGCCCGGAATCTCGTGCGTAATCTGCCACTTCATTTCGATCTGGCAGCGAACAAATGCTGCTCTTCTCGTCCTGGAGAAGTCAAGTTGCAACCAGTCTGTTTTTCTCGGTTTTGGCGTTACCAGGGTAGTTTCCGATGACTGTCGAGTGTCATAAAAGAGTGTCATGGTTTTCGGCTCAGAACCAGTCAAAAGGAATCAGAACGAATCAACACGCAGTCTTCGTAAGAGGTTAACACTGCATATATAATCGGAAATTTTCAACTCCAATCAAAACAGCCCTCTGAATTCCTAAACCGCAGGTCGGGAGTTCGAGCCTCCCCAGCCGCACCATTTTCAGTCATTACCCTGCAACCTGCCGCCAACCACACTTCGTCAAGTCGTGAGTATTCTTCGCACTCATTCAACTTGCAGGGAATTGCTTGCAAAGCTTATGTTGGAGGCTCTTATGCGCGCTTAGTCGCCGCACTCGTTTGCGACGACGCATCCCTAAGGGTTTGCGCGCTAAAGGCCGACTATGCAACACGGTGTTGACGTTCATCGCCTGCACTTCGCATTCACGATCACCTTTCACTATATTTTCCCGCAATTGACAATGGGCCTGGCTTTGTTGCTGGTTTATCTGAAGACTAAGGCGCTTCGCACAGGCGACGACCACTACAATCGCGCGGCAAGGTTTTGGGGGAAAATTTTTGGCATCAATTTTGCCATGGGCGTGGTGACCGGAATTCCCATGGAATTTCAGTTCGGCACCAATTGGGCGGAGTTTTCGAAATCCGCCGGCGGCGTTATTGGGCAAACGCTGGCCATGGAAGGCGTGTTTTCTTTTTTCCTGGAATCCAGTTTCCTTGGCGTATTTCTGTTTGGCGAGCAAAAACTGGGCCGCATCGGGCATTGGTGGTCCGCCTTTCTCGTGTGGCTGGGCTCGTGGTTGAGCGGATATTTTATCGTCGCCACCGACGCCTGGATGCAGCATCCCGTCGCATATCACGTGGGCGCAAATGGCCGAATTGAGCTGGCAAGTTTCTGGGGATTGCTGCTGAACAAATGGGCGCTCTGGCAATACGCACATACCATGCTTGGCGCAGTACAAACCGGCTGCTTCGTAATGGCTGCGGTCGGCGCGTTCTATCTGCTCACTCACCGCGATGAATTGTACGGCCGCACATTCGTAAAGGGTGGTGTGCTTGTTGGCGTGGTGGCCGCGGTGCTCCAGCTTTATCCAACCGGCGATGCGCAAGGCAAATTGGTAGCAACGCAACAACCGGTAACGCTGGCCGCAATGGAGGGACTCTTCCAGTCAGAGCAAGGAGCTCCGCTGGCCATTCTGGGCCAACCCGACGTGGATCAACGCAAGCTCGATAATCCAATGGAAATTCCCCGCATGCTGAGTTTTCTGACCTATCAAAAATGGAAAGCGAACATTCAGGGACTTAACGATTTTCCTCAAGATCTGTGGCCGGACCGAATTGAAATGCTCTACTACAGTTATCACATCATGGTCGGGCTAGGGACGATTTTCATCGCCGTGATGGGTGTGGCGGCTCTGCAGCTTTGCCGGGGAAAACTTTTCAAATCGCGCTGGATGCTGTGGTTGTTGATGCTCAGTGTGCCGCTGCCGTACATTGCCAACACCGCTGGGTGGATTACGGCGGAAATCGGCCGGCAACCCTGGCTGATTTACGGACTGATGCGGACGACACAAGGCTCATCTCCTCGCGTGAGCGCCGGAAGTGTGTGGTTTACGCTGATCGGTTTTATGGGGATGTATTCGGTGCTCGCAATTCTTTGGCTTTTTCTTAGCTGGCGTGAAGTCGAGCTTGGCCCCGAACATACCGGCCATCTGCCCGGACCTGCTCTGGCGGACTCGGACGATTAGGAACGGACAATGGGAACACTTTGGTTCTGGCTCGTAGCACTGATGATTGCGGTTTACGTGCTGCTCGATGGTTTCGATCTCGGAGCCGGCGCTATTCACCTTGTAGTCGCGCGGTCAGACGAAGAAAGAAAGCAGGTTCTTTCCAGTATCGCGCCGGTTTGGAATGGAAATGAAGTTTGGCTGATTGCGACTGGCGGCGTGTTGTATTTCGCGTTTCCGGCTTTGTATGCCAGCGGCTTCTCTGGTTTCTACTTGCCTTTGATGATCGTGCTTTGGCTGCTTATCTTGCGTGGTATCGCTATCGAGTTTCGTGACCACATCCACAGCGAAGTATGGGATCCGGTATGGGACTTTCTTTTTTGCGCATCAAGTTTGTTACTGTCCGTTTTTTTCGGAGCGGCCCTCGGCAATGTCATTCGCGGCGTTCCTCTCGACGCTTCGGGCTACTTCTTCGAACCGCTGTGGACTGACTTTCAGATAGGAACCGAAACCGGAATCCTGGATTGGTACACCCTTGTGGTCGGATTGCTGGCCCTCGCGGCGCTGATCGTTCACGGCGCCCTTTGGCTTGTGGTGAAAACGACCGGCGCAGTTCATGATCGGTCTCTCCGCATCGCGCGGCTAGCTTGGTGGCTAGTCGCTGCGCTAACCATCGCTGTAACGATCACGAGTTTTCGCGTTCAGCCGGCGATTGCACAGCATTTTCGCAACGCGCCCTGGGGCTACGTCTTTCCGCTTATCGCAATTGCAGGCTTGGCTGGAGTACGTTGGGCGATGGCCCGTGGCTACGAATGGAACAGCTTCGTAGCCGCAGGATGCTATCTGGCTGGAATGCTCCTCAGCGCCGTCTTTGGAATTTTCCCCATGGTCCTTCCCGCGCGCAATGCCGCATATTCGCTGACGATTGAAAACACGCAAGCAGGTAGGTACGGACTGACAATCGGATTAATCTGGTGGATTCTGGGCGTATTTCTCGTCACTGGGTATTCCATCTTTGTCTATCGATCGTCAGCGGGAAAAGTTCCTTTGCAAAAGCATGTGGACAGCTGATTCAGCTTCGCCGGAGCACGCGTCTCGTGTGCTTCGGGTGTCCTACTTGGCAAGTCCGATACAGTAGTACCGTAGACGGATTGACCCCATGAAAATTTGCCCGGTAGCTTCAAAGCAGGCGCAGGGGTGTAGGTTGCCGATAGTCGCAGCCCGAAACACGGCCAAACACTCGTGTCCGGTCGAAAAATGCTCATAAGCAGGTATTTTCGCCGCTGCGCTTGAACGTGATGCCAACACTCACCAAAGCGGGACGTTACGAAATCTCCGGCGAACTGGGCCGTGGCGCTATGGGTGTGGTCTATCACGCAACCGACCCCGTAATCGGTCGCGCGGTCGCTGTAAAAACCCTTCTCCTCTCTGAAGAAGGTACTGGCCTGACCCGCGCCGAACTGCTCGCCAAATTCCAGACCGAGGCTCGCGCCGCCGGACTTCTCACTCATCCCAATATCGTAGTTGTGTTTGACGCTGGCGAAGAAGACGGGCTCTTCTTCATCACCATGGAACTGGTCGAGGGCAAAAGTCTGCAAAATCTTCTGGACGCAGGCCAGATGTTCCCTGTTCCCCGAGTGCTCCGCATCATGGAGCAAACCTGCGGCGCTCTGCAGTTCGCGCACGACCGTAACATCGTTCACCGCGACATCAAGCCTGCCAACTTGATGTTGACGCCCGACGACACCGTAAAGGTCACCGACTTCGGCACCGCAAAAATTCTGCAATTCGGCACCGTCCAGCAGACGGCCCATGTCGTCGGCACTCCCAGTTACATGTCGCCTGAACAGATCAAAGGCAAAGTGGTGGACGGCCGCAGCGACATCTTTTCTCTCGGCGTCGTGCTCTACGAAATGGTCACCGGCGAAAAGCCCTTTCCCGGGCAGAACATCACCACCGTCATCTATAAAATTGTCAATGAAGAGCCCACCGCCCCGCGCGATATCGATTCCTCCATCCATCCGGGACTGAACGACATCATTATGAAATCGCTCTCGAAAGAGCCCGCTGCGCGTTACCAGAGTTGCCGCGAACTGTTCGAGGACTTGCGCAACTACCGATCTCTTCCTTCATTCTCGAATCCCAACGCCACACTTCCGGCAGTTACTCCACAGCAAAATAGCCAGTCGCAGGGCGGCTATTTAGACAGTGCTCAAATCGCTTCCACTTCTCACAATCTCTCCTCTCGCGCCTCCAACCCTTCGCAGACCCCGGTGGTCCGCCGCACCGGAACCATGGCGCCCGTGCCAGAGCCGCGAGAAAGTAACATGCTTGCAACTGTGCTCGCCGCAATTTTTCTGCTAGCGGTGATCGTCTTCGGTGCGCAAAGAATTCGCCCCATTTTTCAGGCCGCGCGGCAGCAAAATCGTGCATCCAGCACGAGTTCCGAAGTGCCCCAAACTCAGGCAGCTTCCGACCCCGCCGCCACGGTGAGTACGACGACGGACTCTGTGCCACCTTCAAATATTTCGGCCGAAATACCACTGGCGGTGAATCCGACGGCGAATCCAACGCCGTTATCCGGCAAGTCCGCAGAGCGTGCGCCTTGGCGTCCAGCAGTTGTCACGACCAATTCGCTCTCTCCGGCCGTTGCCGAGTACAAAGATCAAATTCTGCAAATCGCAACAGAAAGGCACTTGCGCGATCGGCTTTCCGTCAAGGGTTCTGGCATGACACTGAGGCTCTCGGGCAAATTGCGGCCTGCAGAGCACTCCGAACTTCTCAAGTTCCTGCGAAGCGCGCCCGTGGGAATTCAAGTCATTGATGACATCCGATTCGATGACACCGCCAACACCGCTTCGTCCAGCGATCCTTCAAAGCAGCAGCCCGCTCAAGCGCAGCCACCCGCGCAAGGTTTGTCGGTCACTTCCGAGCCTCCGGGGGCCGATATCTTCATCAACGGCGACAAGCAATCCGGCCAAACTCCGATGACCCTGCCGCTGAAGCCCGGCAAATACAATGTAGTTCTGCGCTTTCCAGGCTATGACGCCTATTCCGGCTCAGTGCAGGTCGGCGACGACGGCCAAGCAAAAATCGAAGCCGCGCTCCACCAGAAGAACGGTCACGTGGCTTGGGCACAGGTGGAATCAACACCTGCGGGTGCCGAAATCTGGGTGGATGGCGTTTCTACTGGTCAACGGACGCCCGCAAGAGTCGAAATTAACTCGGGCATTCATAACATAGCCCTGAAGTTAGAGGGTTATAGGGCTTCGCGCAACGCAGTTCAGGCAAGCGAAGGCGGGACCGTGAACATATCTCCGAGCTTGCAGCGCATTCGGTAGCAGCGGGAGTGCAACGTAACATTTTCACCCGTAGTCCGAGACAGCAGTTTTAGTACTATGATGTTACTTTTTTATTTTCTGCCACTTACGGCTGTTTCTACAGGCCACTGACGTGCGCTTACTTCCTTGGGGCGGTCCCGCCCCCCAAGTAATGAGCGGTCCAGCAGGCTTTCAGGAAATTGTGACGAGTCTGGCGCGATGAGCACTCAATGAGCCTTTTCCGAAATCGGAAGTTATTTGAAGTGGCGGGTGCTACCCAGCCGCGGCCCAATCCCGTGGGCGGGGAGAAAACCGGATCGCCGGCGCCACCTTCCGAAGTTGCGAATGCTTCGGCATCCGAACGCGGCGCGGGAATTCACGAAGTTCATCGAGCGTTAAGAGATTTTCAGATTCTGCTCAACACTCGACGCTTATATCACCATAGCCACCCGAAAAATCTGCAGAGTCTGGAAGTCACTTACAATTCTTTGCAGCTGCTCGTAAAAAAAATGGCCGGACTGGAAATTCGCGTCGAGCGCGACGCATTGGTAGTACCCAAGCTCAACGAAGCTCCGCTTCCCGATCCCAAAGGCGAACTGCGGCATCTCGCCGGCGATTTCCAGCTTGCTGGAATCCAAACGTTAGTTGTCCTCCGGCAATTTCATGTAGGCGAACTCGACACGCTCACCCAACTCATCCGCGCGGCGCTGCTAAAATCGATAGACCCGCTTCCCAACAAACGCAATTCGTGGTGGAACGCGAAGCTGCTGGAATACGGTGTGGAAGGTATCCTGGTGAATGCGCAAACCGATCGCAAAGTAAACACAGTGCTGACAAGCCTGATCGCGGCGCTGGTTGCTTTCGGTGGAAATTCCGCGAGCGAAGACGCCGACGCTCCTATCACTGCGCCGACCGCGGAAAATCTTTCTGATGTATTGCGGCTGATTGCCCGGCTCACGCCGCCCCTGGAAAGCGCGCGCGGCCTTTCTCCAG
>WNFO01003209.1_pt1 | contig 13788 bp, 12 predicted proteins | sample 5400251 | NCBI WGS metagenome assembly WNFO01 (sample SAMN13153354, study PRJNA577476) | soil metagenome | isolation source: 100 cm saprolite under Madrone tree | place: USA:California | collected 2016-06-14 | reverse complement strand
ATCGTCATGGCGGCCGGGCCGATGATCACCTCGCTCGACGCCCTCCTGGCCCTCGACCTCGGCGAGCTCGAGCCGTTCTCCCCGGCGCAGCGCCTGACCGACGACGCCGCCGGATGACCGCGCGGCTCGCCGAGCTCTCGGTCGCGGAGGTGCGTGCGGTGCTCGCCGGGCGCGAGGCCACCGCGGTCGAGATCACCGAGGCGTGCCTCGAGGCGCTCGCCGCGCGTAACCCGCGCGTGCGCGCCTTCCTCGTCGTCACGGCCGACGACGCGCTCGCCGCGGCGCGCACCGCCGATGCCGCGCTCGCGCGCGGCGACGCCAGGCCGCTCACCGGCGTGCCGATCGGCGTAAAGGACCTCCTCGCCGTGCGCGGCGTCGCGCGCACCAACGGTAGCGCGGCCTTCGTCGGCGACCCGCCCGCCACCGCCGACGCCGGGGCGGTCGCGCGGCTCCGCGCCGCGGGCGCGGTCATCGTGGGCACGACGCACCTCCACGAGCTCGCCTTCGGGCCGACCGGCGTCAACCCGGCGTTCGGCACGCCGGCGAACCCGTGGGCCGCGGGCCGCGTGCCAGGCGGCTCGAGCAGCGGCTCGGGAGCGGCAGTGGCCGCGCGGCTCGTGCCGGCCGCGCTCGGCACCGACACGGGCGGCTCGATCCGCATCCCGGCGAGCCTCTGCGGCGTGACCGGGCTCAAGCCGACCTACGGGCGGGTCACGCGCGCCGGCGTCACGCCGCTCGCGTGGACGCTCGATCACGTGGGCCCGCTGGCGCGCAGCGCGGAGGACGCGGCGCTCCTGCTCGGCGTGCTGGCCGGTCACGACCCCGCCGATCCGACCAGCGCGCGGGTCCCGGTGCCCGACTACGCGGCACGGCTCGACCGCTCGCTGCGCGGCGTCCGCATCGGCGTGCCGCGCGACTTCGCCTGCGCCGTCGTCGATCCCGAGGTGGCGCGCGCCTTCGAGGCGGCGCTCGGCGAGCTGCGCCACGCCGGCGCGACCGTGGGCGACGTGACGATCCCGTCGCTCGACCACGCAGGCCCGGCCCTCGGCGCGCTCATCCTCGGCGAGGCGCGGAGCGCGCTCGCGCCCGTGCTCGCCGCGCGCTGGGAGCGAGTGAGCGTCGAGCTGCGCGTCTACCTCGAGCTCGGGAAGCTCGTCACCGCCGAGCAGTACCTGGCGGCGCAGCGCTTGCGCACCCGCCTCTACGACGAGATGCGCGCCGCGCTCGCGCGCGTCGATCTCCTCGCCACGCCGGCCACGGTGCTGGCGGCCCCGCGCCTCGACGAGCTCCAGGTGCGTGTCGGCGACACCGAGATGGGCACGCTGGAGGCGGTCTGCCGCCTCTCGGGTCCCTTCAACCTGACCGGGCTGCCGGCGCTCGCGCTGCCGTGCGGGTTCACGGGCGACGGGCGGCCGATCGGGCTCCAGCTCGTCGGGCGGCCGTTCGCCGAGTCGGACGTGCTCGCCGCGGGGCACGCGTACCAGCGCGTGACCGACTGGCACCAGCGCCGGCCGCCGGGCTAGTGTCCCGAACCCGAAGTCCGTCACCAAATTCGGGGGCGTCTCGACGACGCTGGCTGCGTTGCTCCTCCTCGGAATAGCGCCAACTATTCCTTGTCGTCGCGCCTTGCCAGCGCCGCCGATCCACCCCCGACTTTGGCAACGGACTTCGGGTCCGGGACACTAGGATGCCCGGCGGTCCCTCAGGGCCGCCGGGCGACGAGCTGGACGACGCGCAGCGTGCCGTCGGCGAGCGCCGCGGCGAGGGCCTCGCGCTCGCGGACGAGTTGGGCGCAGCGCGGATCGCGCCGCAGGCGGGCAAGGAGGCGGTCGCGGGCGGCGACGACCTGGGCGGAGCGCTCGGGAGCCTCGGCGGTCCGGTCGCGCAGCGCGACCTCGACGAAGCCGAAGCGCTCGAGCGCGGCCATTCGCTCTGCGGCCGTGGCCGGCGTCCAGCCGGGGATGGCGGCTGTGCGGACCGCATCGGGGCAAACCAGATCCTGGATGGCGACCGTGCCGCCGCGGCGCAGCACACGGTGCGCCTCGCGGAGGGCCGCCGTGGGGTCGGGCAGGCGGGGCAGCGCCTCCAGGATCCAGACGTGTGTGAAGTGCGCGGCGCGGAAGGGGAGGGCGGCGGGGTCGGCCGGCACGAGGCGGACCTGCGGCGAGAGCCCGGCGCGGCGCGTGAGCGCTTCGCCGGCATCCGCCTCGGCGCGGCTCGCGGCCGTGCCGACGACTTCGCACCCCAGACGCGCCGCGAGCCAGCGCGAGGTGCCGCCGAGGCCCGCGCCCAGGTCGAGGACGAGCTCGTACTTGCGGAAGATGCCGCGCGCGGCGAGCGCGTCGAGGAGGTGGAAGCCGGTGCCGCTCGCGCGCTCGAGGCCGAGGTACTGAAGCCCGCGCGGCGCCGGCGTCGCGGCCTTGTGCGCGCGAACCAGGGTCTCGATCGCGGCTGCGAGCCGCGCCACGGGCGCCTCGGGCATGGCGGGCCGCCTAGCACAGATTTGGCCCCGACGCTGCGCTCGCGGTAAGCTTGCGTCGCACGTGCTCGCGGACCCGCCCATCCGTCCGCCCGGGCCACGGCCGGCGTGGTACCGGCGCCTTCCCGCGTCGCTCAAGCGAGTCGCGGCGGCGAGCGATCGCGTGCCCACGCTCCCGCTGCGCGCCGGCGCGGCACTCAAGGGCGCCGTCGCGGCGCTGCCGGCGGTGCTCGCGACCGGTCGGGAGCGCGACGTGCAGGCGCTCGCCCAGCGCATCAGCGACGACATCTGCGCTGCGCTTCGCGTCTCGGGCGTCCGCGTGCGCGTCGCCGCGCGCCGGCCGCCGCTGCGCGGCGGCGAGCTCCAGGGCCTGTACACGCCGGCCGCCGGCCGCGGCCGCGACCTGATCACCGTGTGGATGCTCACCGCCAAGCGCGGGCAGGTGGTGGCCTTCCGCACGTTTCTCCGCACCCTCCTCCACGAGCTCTGCCATCACCTCGACTACACGCTCCTTCACCTGCGCGACTCGCTGCACACGCAGGGCTTCTACCAGCGCGAGTCGAGCCTCTTTCACGCGCTGGAGGCAGGGAGCGTGGACGCGGAGCGTTGACAGACTCCCCTGTACCCTCTATAGAGCGGCGAAACTCGATCAGGCGCGTATCCCCGCGGGTCCGGACGGCTTTTCCGGGTCACGGGGATTTTCTTGAGCCGTCGCCTGACCGATCGGTCTAGAGTGGTCGGTCAGGCAACTGATGGTGCGCGAGCCGAGCCAAAGAGATAGAAGACAGCCGGCGGGAATGGCTGCCCCAGCGACGACCGCGCGCGCCAACGTGAACCTCGCGCTGGTGAAATACTGGGGGAAGCGCGATGGGGCACTCAACCTGCCGGCCACGGGGAGCATCTCGCTGACGCTCGACGGCCTCTCGGTCGAAGCGTCGGTCGCCTTCGGCGGCGGCGAGGCCGATCGGGTCGAGATCGACGGCGCCGAGGCCGCGGGGGACGAGGTGCTGCGGGTGGTGCGCTTCTTGGATCTCGTGCGCGCGGAGACCGGCCGGCGCGAGCGCGCGCTCGTCGCCACGCGCAGCACCGTGCCGCGCGGTGTCGGCCTCGCCTCCTCGGCCGCGGCCTTCGCCGCGCTGGCGCTCGCGGCCAGCCGCGCCGCCGGGCTCGCGCTCGATCCACCCGCGCTCTCGGCGCTCGCGCGCCGCGGCTCGGGCTCGGCCGCACGCTCGATCTTCGGCGGCTTCGTCGAGTGGCGGCGCGGCGAGCGAGCCGACGGGCGCGACTCGGTTGCCGAGCCGCTCGCGCCGCCGGAATTCTGGGACGTGCGCGTCGTGGTGGCGGTGACCTCGAGCGCGCCGAAGGCGGTCTCGTCGCGCGCCGGGATGGAGCGGGCCGCGACCTCGCCTTTCTACCCGGCGTGGGTCGCGGGCGCGGAGGCGGATCTGGCCCGGGCGCGGGCGGCGATCCGCGCGCGCGACCTGGAGGCCCTCGGCCTCCTCGCCGAGCACAGCGCGCTCAAGATGCACGCCGTCGGGATGGCGGCGCGCCCGCCGCTCCTCTACTGGCGGGGCGCCACCGTCGACTGCCTCGACCGGGTGTGGAAGCTCCGCGCCGAGGGTACGCCCGCCTTCGCGACCATCGATGCGGGGCCGCAGGTAAAGGTGCTGTGCTCGCCGGACGACGCGAGCCGCGTCGCCGAGGCGCTGCGTGCGGTGCCCGGCGTCGAGCGCGTGCTCACCTGCGCGCCGGGCGGGGGCGCCGAGGTGATGGCGTGAGGCGGGTCACGGCGAGTGCGCCCGGGAAGCTCTTCCTCGCCGGGGAGTACGCCGTCCTCGCGGGCGCGCCCGCGCTGGTCGCGGCCGTCGATCGGCACGCGCATGTCCGCGCCGTGCTCGAGCCCGGCGCCGGCGCGCTGGACGTCGAGTCGCTCGCCGAGGGGACGCGGCGCGTGATCCACGACCCGGGGCGCGACGCGCTCGGCGGCGGAGACGCCGGCGCGGTCCTGGCCGCGCTGCGCATCGCGCGGACGGCGGCGCCGTCGCTGGCGGCCATGCGTGCCCGGGTGGTGGTCGACACGCGCGCGTTCCTCGCCGACGGCCAGAAGCTCGGGCTCGGGCGCAGCGCCGCCACCGTCGCGGCCGCGGTGGCGGCCTTGCTCGCCGGCGTCGGACGCCAGGACCGGGACGAGATCCTCCAGGCGGCGCTCGCCGCGCACGCGCTCTTCCAGGAGGGGCGGGGGAGCGGCGCCGACGTGGCCGCGGCGGTGCGCGGCGGCGTGCTCGAGTTCCGGCGCGACGGCGGAGAGGTCACCGTCGCAGCGCGGGCGCTGCCGCGCGGCCTCCACCTGCTCGTCGGCTGGACCGGCGAAGGCGGGGCGACCGACCCGATGCTCCGGGGCTTCGCCGACGGGGCGAGCCGCCCCCGCGCGCTGCGCGACCTCTCGGCGGCCGCCGAGCGGGCGGCCGCAGCGGTCGAGCGCGGCGACGGTGCCGCGCTGCTCGACGCGGTGGCGAGCACGGCCGACCTGCTCGCCCGGCTCGGCGACGAGACGGGCATCCCGATCGTGACGCCGGCGCTCGCGCGACTGGTGGCCGCCGCGCGGCGCGTGGGCGCGGCCGCCAAGCCCTCGGGCGCCGGCGGCGGGGACTGCGGGATCGCCCTCGTGACCTCGGCGGCGCAGGCGGACGCGGTGTGCGCCGCGTGGCGCGGGGAGGGCATCGTGCCGCTTCCCGTCGCGATCGTGGCCGAGGGCGTGTGCCACGAGGCGCACGAGGAGGTCGCGCACGAGGTGTCGGTTGGCTGAGACGATCAGCGACCGCAAGCGCTCGCACCTCGAGCTGTGCGAGGCCGGGGAGGTCGAGTTCGCCGGCAAGACGACGCTCCTCGAAGAGGTCGACCTGGTGCACGACGCGCTCCCCGAGCTCGCCGTGGACGAGGTCGACGTCTCGACGACGCTCCTCGGCAAGCGGCTGCGCGCCCCACTTCTCATCACCGGCATGACCGGCGGGACCGACGAGGCCTCGGTGATCAACCACGGCCTGGCGCAGGTGGCCGAGGAGCACGGCATCGCCTTCGGCCTCGGCTCGATGCGCGCCATGCAGCGCAAGCCCGCGCTCGCCTACACCTTCGAGGTGCGCGCGCACGCGCCGAGCACGCTCGTGCTCGCCAACCTCGGCGTGGTGCAGGCCGCGGCGCTCGCCTCGGCCGAGGTGGAGGCCCTGGTCGGCCGGGTGGGCGCCGACGCGCTCTGCCTCCATCTGAACCCGGCGCAGGAGCTGATCCAGCCGGGCGGTGATCGCGACTTCCGGGGCGCCCTCGCGACGATCGCGCGGCTCGTCCGCGAGCTGCCCGTGCCGGTGGTGGTGAAGGAGACCGGGTGCGGGATCTCGCGCCCCGTCGGCGAGCGGCTCGCGGGCGCCGGCGTGCGCACCGTCGACGTCTCCGGCGCCGGCGGCACGTCGTGGATCAAGGTCGAGGCGCTGCGCGCGGGGGCGCCGGAGCGCGAGCTGGGCGCCCTGTTCGCCGACTGGGGCATCCCGACCGCGGCGGCGCTCATCGGGCTCCGCGGCCTCGGGCTCGAGCTGGTCGCGAGCGGCGGGGTGCGGACGGGCCTCGACGTGGCGAAGGCGATCGCGCTCGGCGCGCGGGTGGCAGGGGTGGCGCTGCCGGTCTTCCGGGCCTACCAGGAGGGCGGGCGGCGCGCGGCGGGGGAGTTCATCGACCGGCTCACGGCCGGCCTCCGGACGGCGATGGTGCTGACCGGCGCGCGGGATCTCGCTGCGCTCGGCCGGGTGCCCGTCGTCCTCGGGCAGCGGCTCGGTGAGTGGGTCACAGCGGGAGGAGGAGCATGAGCAGCTCACGGATCGCGGCGTTCTATCGGCTGACGGTGGCGGAGCGGCGGCGGAAGCTCGCCGAGGCCCTCGACCTGTCGGCCGCGGAGGTCCAGGCCTTGGAAGCGGCCGATGCCTTGCCGCTCGATGTCGCCGACATCATGGTCGAGAACGCCGTCGCCACCTTCGCGCTGCCCTTCGGCGTGGCGCTCAACTTCCAGGTGAACGGCCGCGACCACGTGATCCCGATGGTGGTCGAGGAGCCGTCGGTGATCGCGGCGGCGTCCAACGCCGCGCTGGTGGCGCGCGCGGGCGGCGGGTTTGCGGCCGAGGCCGACCCGGGCGCGATGATCGGGCAGATCCAGCTGGTCGACGTGCCCGACCCGGGCGCGGCGGTCGAGCGCCTGGGCGCGGCGCGCGCGCGCATCCTGGCCGCGGCCGAGGAGCTGACGCCGGGCCTCTGCCGGCGCGGCGCCGGCCCGCGCGACGTCGAGGTGCGGCTGGTGCGCAGCGCGCGCGGCGAGACCATGGTCGTCGTGCATCTCCTCCTCGACACCGGCGACGCGATGGGCGCCAACGCCGTCAACTCGCTGGTCGAGGCGCTCGCGCCGATGGTCGAGGAGATCGCGGGCGGCACGACGTGCCTCCGCATCCTCTCCAACCTGGCCGACCGGCGCCTGGCGCGCGCGGCGGTGCGCATCCCGTTCGCGGCCCTCGCGCGCGACGGCATGGACGGCGCGCAGGTGGCCGAGCGGATGCTCTGGGCCTACGAGTTCGCGGCCGCCGATCCGTACCGCGCGGCCACCCACAACAAGGGGATCATGAACGGCATCGACGCCCTCGCGGTCGCCACCGGCAACGACTGGCGCGCGATCGAGGCGGGGGCGCACGCCTACGCCACCCGCGCCGGCAGCTACGGCTCGCTCACCACCTGGGGGATCGAGGACGGGCACCTGCTGGGCTCGATCGAGCTGCCGATGGCGGTCTCCACGGTCGGCCCGCTCGTGCAGTCCCATCCGCGCGTGCGCCTGGCGCTCCGGCTGGTAGGGGTGGCGAGCGCGCGCGAGCTGGCGGCCGTCATGGCGGCGGTCGGGCTCGCCTCCAACCTGGGGGCGATGCGCGCCCTGGCCACCGAGGGCATCCAGAAGGGGCACATGGCGTTGCATGCCCGTGCCGTGTCGCATGCGGCGGGCGCGCGCGGCGAGGAGGCGGAGGAGCTCCGCCGCCGGCTCGTCGCCGCGGGCGAGGTGAAGATCGACCGCGCCCGCGAGCTGCTGCGCGCGCTGGAGTCGCGCTCGTGAATCTCCCGGCCCGCGGCCGCGCCGCGGGGAAGGTGATCCTGCTGGGCGAGCATGCCGTGGTCTACGGGCGGCCGGCGCTGGCGGCGGGCCTCGGCCTCGGGCTCGAGGTCGAGGTGACGGCGAGCGGCGGCGTGCTCCGCGTCGAGAGCGACCTGGCGTCGCTGGCGGACGATCCGCGGCCAGCGGCGCTCGCCGCCGAGGCGGCGCGCGCGCTCGGCCTCGAGCCCGGCGGCCTGACCCTCCGCATCCGCTCCGGGCTGCCGGCGGGCGCCGGCCTCGGCAGCTCGGCCGCGCTCGCGATCGCCGTGCTGCGCGCGCTCGCGGCGGCGGCGGGACGGCGGCTCGGGCGCGACGAGGAGCTGGCGCTCGGCCGGCGCCTCGAGGCGATCTTCCACGGCCATCCCTCGGGCATCGATCCGGCCGCGGCGGCCGAGACGGGCAGCGGCTGCATCCGCTTCGTCCGCGGCGAGCCGCCGACCGTCACCGCGCTCCCGACCGCGCGTCCGCTGCCGCTCGTCATCGCGCTCGGTCCGCCGCGCAGCACGGGCGCCGCGGTGGGCGGGCTCCGCGCGCGCTGGGAGGCGGACCGCGCGCGCCACGAGCGGCTCTTCGATCAGGTGGCGGCCGTGGTCGAGGCCGGTGCGCGCGCGGCAGAGGCCGGCGACCTCCCCGCCCTCGGGCGCGCCTTCGACGAGAACCAGGCGTTGCTCGAGGCGCTCGGCGTGTCGGCGCCGGAGGTTGAGGCGCTGACAGCCGCGGCGCGCGGCGCCGGGGCGCTCGGCGCCAAGCTGACGGGCGGCGGCGCCGGTGGCGCGGTCATCGCGCTCGCGGCGGAGCCGGAGCGCGTGGCCGCGACGCTCCGGACCCGGCAGGTCGAGACCATCGTGGTGCGCGTGGGCACGGCCGAGGAGGGCAAGGCAGCATGAGCAGCGAAGGACGGCTCGTCCTGGTCGGCGGCACGGAGGCCGCGGACGGCGGGCTCCGGGCGCGCGCGGGGCAGGCGATCGCGCGCGCCACGCAGCACCTGGCGGCGGCGCAGCACCCCCACGGCTACTGGCACGCGCCGCTCGAGGCGAACGTGACCATGGAGGCCGAGTACGTCTTCTTCAACCGCATGCTCGGGCGCGAGCGGGCGGACGTCGACCGGCGCATGGCCGAGCGCCTGCTCGCCCTCCAGCAAGCGGACGGGAGCTGGCCGCAGTACCCGGGCGGCCCGGGCAACCTCTCGACCACGATCGAGGCGTACTTCGCCGCGAAGCTGGCCGGGCACAAGCCGGACGAGCCGGCGCTCGCGCGGGCGCGCGACTTCATCCTGGGCCACGGCGGCCTCGCGCGCGCCGGCGTCTTCACGCGCTTCTGGCTCGCCTACTTCGGGCAGTTCCCCTGGGCCGGACTGCCCGCGCTGCCGGTCGAGCTGGTGCTGCTCCCGCCCTGGTTCCCGATCAACATCTACGCCATGTCGAGCTGGGCGCGCGGCACCGTGGTGCCGCTCTCCCTGCTCGCCGCGCACCGGCCGTCCGTCCGGACGCCGCCCGAGGCGGCGTTGAGCGAGCTCTGGCTCGCGACCCCCACGCGCGCCGACCTCGGCTTCCCGCGCTCGCGCGAGCTGATCACCACGCAGAACTTCTTCCTCGCGCTCGACCGGGCGCTCAAGCTCGTCGGGCAGAGCCCGTGGAAGCCCTTCCGCCGCCGCGCCATCGCGCGCGCGATCGAGTGGCTGGTGCGCCACCAGGACAAGAACGGGCAGTGGGGCGGCATCCAGCCGGCCATGCTGAACTCCGTGCTCGCGCTGCACGCCGTCGGCTTCGCGCCCGATCACCCGGCGATGGTGAGCGGCGTCCAGGGGGTCGACGACTTCCTGGTCGAGTGCGAGGGGACGCTCATGTACCAGCCGTGCGTCTCGCCCACCTGGGACACGGCGCTCGCCATGAAGGCGCTGCTCGAGTCGGGCATGGACCCGGCGCACCCGATGCTGGCGCGTGCCGGCGAGTGGCTGGTCGCGAACCAGATCTTCCGCCCCGGCGACTGGTCGATCCTGAACCCCGAGCTCGAGCCCGGCGGCTGGGCCTTCGAGTTCGCCAACGACTGGTTCCCGGACGTGGACGACTCGGCGGTCATCCTGATGGTGCTGGCCCAGCTCCCGATCGCCGCCACACCCGCCGGCAAGCGCGCCATCGCCTACGGCCTCAACTGGACGCTCGGCATGCAGAGCCGCGGCGGCGGCTGGGGCGCCTTCGACACCGACAACACCGCCGAGTTCCTGAACCGCATCCCCTTCGCCGACATGGAGGCGATGATCGACCCGCCGACCGAGGATCTCGCGGGCCGACTCCTCAACCTGATGGGCGTCTCTGGCTACGGCCCCGACTTCGGCCGCGCCCGGCGCGCGCTCGAGTTCGTGCGCCGCACCCAGCGCGCCGACGGCTCGTGGTGGGGCCGCTGGGGCGTCAACTTCATCTACGGCACCTGGTCCGTGCTCGACGGCCTCGCCGCGATCGGCGAGGACCTGCGCGCGCCCTACGTGCGCCGCGCCGTCGAGTGGCTCCGGGCGCGCCAGAACGCCGACGGCGGCTGGGGGGAGACGGTCGCCTCGTACGATGACGAGTCGCTCGCCGGGAAGGGGGAGAGCACGGCCTCGCAGACGGCGTGGGCGGTCCTCGGGCTCATGGCCGCGGACGGGGCGGCGAGCCCGGCCGTGCAGCGCGGCATCGACTACCTCGTCCGCACGCAGGGCGAGGAGGGCACGTGGAGCGAGCGCCTCTTCACCGGCACGGGCTTCCCGCGCCACTTCTACCTCCGCTACCACCTCTACCGGCACTACTTCCCGCTCATGGCGCTCGGACGGTACGCGCGACTGACAGGAGGGGAGGAGAGGCGATGAGCGTCGGCATCGAGCGTCTTCAGGTCTACGTGCCGCAGTACGCGCTCCGGCTGACGGACCTGGCCGCGGCGCGGGACATCCCGCCCGAGAAGCTGACCGCGGGTCTCGGCGTGCAGGAGATGGCGATCGCGCCGCCGTGCGAGGACGTGGTCACGCTGGCGGCGACGGCGGGTGCGCGGCTGCTCCGCGCCGCGGACGTCGATCCCGAGGAGATCGGCATGCTGCTGGTCGCCACCGAGACCGGTGTCGATCACTCGAAGCCGGTCAGCATCTTCGTGCACGACCTCCTCGGCATCGGGCGGCGCTGCCGGGTCTACGAGCTGAAGCACGCCTGCTACGCGGGCACCGCCGCGCTCATGACCGCCGCCGACTGGGTGCGCGCGGACGGCGGCCGCGCGCGGCGCGCGCTCGTCATCGCGGCCGACATCGCGCGCTACGAGATCGGCTCGCCGGGCGAGCCGACGCAGGGCGCGGGTGCGGTCGCCATGCTGGTCGGGCGCGCGCCGCAGGCGCTCGTCCTCTCCGAGCAGAGCGGCACCTACGCCGGCAACGTGCACGACTTCTGGCGCCCGCTCGATCGCCGCGAGGCGATCGTCGACGGCAAGTACTCGGTCGAGTGCTACCTCGACGCGCTCGCGGGCGCGTTCCTGGCCTACCGCGGCCTCGAGCGGCCGCCGCTCGCCGCCGGCGCGGCGCTCACCGACCGCCTGGTACGGCTCCTCTACCACACGCCCTTCCCCAAGATGGCGATGAAGGCGCATCGTCGCCTGCTCGAGATCGACGGGCGGGCAGTCGACGACGACGCGGCCGCGGCCTCGTACCGCACGCAGGCGGCGCCCGGGCTCGCCGCCGTCGCGCGCGTCGGCAACACCTACACCGCCTCGCTCTACCTCTGCCTCGCCTCGCTGCTCGAGGCCGAGGGCCGCGCGCTCGCGGGCGAGCGCCTCGGGCTCTTCTCCTACGGGAGCGGGTGCTGCGCGGAGTTCTTCACCGGCAGCGTACCGGAGGGCGTGGAGGCGGTGGCCGACGCGGGCGTCGCGGCGCTGCTCGCGGGACGCACCTTCATCGACGTGCCGGCCTACGAGCGGCTCGTGCGCGGCGGCGAGGCGGGCGGCGAGCCCCCCGCGGACTTCGCGGGCGAGTTCGTCTTCGCCGGCGTCAGGAACCAGCGGCGCGAGTACGCGCGCCCGGGAGCGCTGGCGGCGTGAGCCCCGGCCTCGCCGCGCCCGCCCCCGAGGGCGTCGACCCCGCCCGGCTGGCGGCGGCCTACGCCCACTGCGCGCGCATCGCGCGCGGGCACTACGAGAACTTCACCATCGGCTCGTGGCTGCTCCCGCGGCGGCTCCGTCACGACCTGGCGGCGGTCTACGCCTTCGCGCGCGGCGCCGACGACCTGGCCGACGAGGGTTCCGACGCCGGGCGCCTCGAGCGACTCCAGGCGTGGGAGGCGAAGCTCCTCGCCTGTGCGGACGATCCCGCGGGCGCCGACGATCCCGTCTTCCTGGCGCTCGGCCACACCATCGCGCGCCACGACCTGCCGCTCGAGCCGCTGCGCGACCTCCTGCGCGCCTTCCGGCGGGACGCCGCGGGCGACACGGCCGCCTTCGCGACCTTCGCCGACGTGCTCGACTACTGCCGTTGCTCGGCCGACCCGGTCGGGCGCATCGTGCTCGCACTCTTCGGCTACCGCGACCCGGAGCGCCAGGCGCGCGCGGACGACATCTGCACCGCGCTCCAGCTCACCAACTTCTGGCAGGACGTGGCCGGCGACCTGGCGCGCGGCCGCGTCTACATCCCGCAGGAGGATCTCGATCGCTTCCCCGAGAGCCGCGCCGCGCTGGCGGCTGGCGCGACCAACGACGACTTCCGCCGCCTCCTCGCCTTCGAGGTCACCCGCACGCGCGACCTCTTCGCGCGCGGCCTTCCTCTCGCCGAGCTGGTGACCGGCCGCCTCGCGCGCGAGGTGCGCCTGTTCGCGCGCGGCGGGCTCGCCATCCTGGGGCGCATCGCGGCCGCCGATTACGACGTCTTCGCCCGCCGCCCGACGCTCACGCGCGGCGACCTCGCGCGCCTCGTGCTGCGAGGGCTCCTCGGATGAGCCTCGCGGCGCTCGATCTCCGGAGCCCGCTCGCCGCCGCCTACGATCACTGCGAGGCGATCACGCGCCGCGCCTCGTCCAACTTCTACTGGGGCTTCCGCCTGCTCCCCCACGAGCGGCGCCGGGCCCTCTGCGCCGTCTACGCCTTCTGTCGCTCGGCCGACGACATCGCCGACGAGCCCGGCCCCGCCCGCGACCCAGCGCGCGTGCTCGCGCGCTGGCGCGCCGAGCTGGAGGCAGTCTACGCCGGCCGCCCGCGGCATCCGATCGGCGTCGCGCTCGCCGACACGGCCGAGCGCTTCGCGATCCCGCGCGAGCACTTCGAGGCCGTGATCGCCGGCGTCGAGATGGACCTCCGGCGCGACCGCTACGAGACCTGGGAGGACGACCTCGCGGCGTACTGCTACCGCGTGGCGGGCGCGGTCGGCCTCGTCTGCATCCAGGTCTTCGGCTACCGGAACCCGTCGGCCCGGCAGTACGCGGTCGAGTTGGGCCTCGCCTTCCAGCTGACCAACATCCTGCGCGACGTGGCCGAGGACGCGCAGCGCGGCCGCATCTACCTCCCGCGCGCCGACCTGCGCCGCTTCGGCTGCCGCGAGGAGGACGTGCTGGTCGGCCACTGCACCGAGGCGTTTCGACAGGTGATGGCCTTCGAGTGCGCGCGCGCGGGCGAGCACTACGGCCGGGCGCGCTTCCTCCTCGCCGAGGAGGACCGCCAGTCGCTCGCGCCCGCCGAGGCGATGCGGCTCATCTACGAGCAGCTCCTCCGCCGCATCATGTTCCGGCACTACGACGTCTTCGGGCCGAAGATCCGGCTGACGCGGCCGGAGAAGGCGGGTCTCGCGGTCGCCGCCTGGGTGCGGTCGCACTTGAGCTTCTACTACTGGCTCGCGGGATGACGGCCCGCCACGTCGTCGTGGTGGGCGGCGGCTTCGCGGGCCTCGCCGCGGCGGTACGGCTCGCGCGCGCCGGCGCGCGCACCACGCTCCTCGAGCGCCGGCCGTTCCTCGGCGGGCGCGCCTACTCCTTCGCCCACCCGGTGACGGGCGAGGTGGTGGACAACGGACCGCACGCGCTCATGGGTGCGTACACCGAGGCGCTCGACTTCCTCGGCGAGATCGGCGCGTCGGCGAAGCTCCGCGTGCAGCCCCGGCTTCGCGTCGCCTTCGCCCACCCGGAGCTGGGCCTCGGGGAGG
>WNFO01003208.1_pt1 | contig 13789 bp, 13 predicted proteins | sample 5400251 | NCBI WGS metagenome assembly WNFO01 (sample SAMN13153354, study PRJNA577476) | soil metagenome | isolation source: 100 cm saprolite under Madrone tree | place: USA:California | collected 2016-06-14 | reverse complement strand
AACCGCCGCGGCAGGCCAGACTGGCGCCGCGCTGATACACGCGGGCGCGCCGGGCAACGTCGCCTTCAAGTGGGAGCTCGGGGGTGGCGACATCGACGCCGCGTTCAAGAGCGCCGACGTGGTCGTCAAGAAGCGCATCGTCAACCAGCGGCTCGTCGCCAACGCGATGGAGCCGAGGGCCTGCGTCGCGCGCTTCGAGGAATCGACCGGCGACCTGACGCTCTGGGTGACGTCGCAGAACCCCCACGTTCACCGCCTCCTGATGTGCGCCTTCGTCCTCGGCATTCCCGAGCACAAGGTGAGGGTCATCGCTCCCGACGTGGGCGGCGCTTTTGGCTCCAAGATCTTCCTCTACAATGAGGAAGTCGTCTGCTCCTGGGCGTCGCGCCAGATCAAGCGGCCCATCAGGTGGACTTCGACGCGCCGGGAAGCGTACATGACGGACGCCCAGGGCCGGGATCACGTCACCGACGCGGCCATGGCGATGTCCAAGGACGGCAAGATCCTGGGCCTCCACGTGAAGACCACGGCGAACCTGGGCGCGTACCTCTCCACGTTCGCGCCCGCCGTCCCGACCTTCCTCTACGGCACGCTCCTGAACGGCGTCTACGTCATGGGCGCCATCAAATGCGAGGTTACCGGGGTGTTCACCAACACCACCGCGGTGGACGCCTACCGCGGCGCGGGCAGGCCCGAGGCCTGCTACGTCCTCGAGCGGATGATCGACGCCGCGGCGTCTGCGCTCAAGATGGACCCGGCGGACGTCCGCCGGAAGAACTTCATTCCAAAGTTCTCGGGCGCGTACCAGACCCACGTGGCCGTGGCTTACGACAGCGGCGACTACGCGGGTGCGTTCGACAAGCTCCTCCAGATGTTCGACTACAAGAAGTTCCGTGCCGAGCAGGCGGAAGCGCGGAAGCAGGGCCGCTACCTGGGCGTTGGCTTCTCGACCTACATCGAGGCGTGCTCCATCGCGCCCTCCAAGCTCGTGGGCGCGCTCGGCGCCGGCGCCGGCCTGTACGAGTCCGGGAAGATCCGCGTGCATCCGACGGGCGGGGTGACGGTCTTCACGGGCTCGCACTCGCACGGGCAGGGGCACGAGACGACGTTCGCCCAGCTCGTGGCGGACGAGCTCCAGATGCCGATGGACCAGGTCGAGGTCGTCCACGGCGACACAGGCGCGATCCCGTTCGGCATGGGCACCTACGGCAGCCGCTCGGCTTCGGTCGGCGGCACTGCGCTGCTCATGTCGGTCAACAAGATCAAGGAAAAGGGCAAGAAGATCGCGGCACATCTGCTCGAGGCCTCCGCCAGCGACATCGAGTACGTCGGCGGGCAGTTCCAGGTGCGCGGCGCGCCCGGCAAGGCGGTGCCCTGGGGCGCGGTGGCCCTGACCGCCTACGTGCCGCACAACTATCCCGAAGGTCTCGAGCCCGGGCTCGAGGAGACGAGCTTTTACGATCCGTCGAACTTCTGTTTCCCGTTCGGGGCTCACGCCTGCGTCGTGGAGGTCGATGGCGACACCGGCCACGTGAAGATCCTTCGCTACATCGCCGTGGACGACGTCGGCAACGTCATCAACCCCATGATCGTGGACGGGATGGTCCACGGCGGCATCGCCCAGGGCGTTGCGCAGGCCCTCTGGGAAGGGGCCGTCTACGACGAAGAGTCGGGACAGCTGGTGTCCGGCAGCCTGATGGACTACGCGCTGCCCAGGTCCGACATGCTGCCGATGTACGAGACCGGGCGCACGGAGACGCCGACGCCGGTCAACCCGCTCGGCGTCAAGGGCGCTGGAGAGACGGGGACGATCGCTTCCACGCCGGCCGTCGTCAATGCCGTGGTGGATGCCCTGTCGGGCTTCGGCATCGACCACATCGAAACCATGCCGCTCACGCCTGAGCGGGTCTGGAAAACCGTCCAGGCCGCCAAATCGAAGAAGTAAGGAGACGCCTATGTATCCAGCCCAGTTCGAGTACCACAAGGCCGGCACGGTGAAGGAGGCGGTCGACCTCCTGGCCAAGTACAAGGACGACGCCAAGCTGCTGGCCGGCGGGCACAGCCTGCTGCCGGCGATGAAGCTTCGCCTGGCCCAGCCCAAGCACTTGATCGACCTCGGCAAGGTGTCGGGACTCGCAGGGATCAAGGAAGAGGGCGGCACGCTCGTCATCGGGGCCATGACCACGCACTACGCCATCGAGTCCTCGGCCCTGCTCAAGAGCAAGTGTCCGCTCCTGCCCGAGGTCGCCGGGCACATCGGCGATCCCATGGTGCGCAACATGGGCACGATCGGCGGCAGTCTCGCTCACGCCGATCCGGCCGCCGACTGGCCCGCCGCCGCCATCGCTTTGGGCTTTGAGCTGGTGGCCGAGGGGCCCAAAGGAAAGCGGACCATCAAGGCGGACGACTTCTTCAAGGGGCTTCTCACGACCGCACTCGCAGAAGACGAGATTCTAACGGAAATTCGGGTTCCGGCCGCAGGGGCCAACGTCAAGAGCGCCTACGCCAAGTTCCCCCATCCGGCTTCCCGCTTTGCCGTGGTTGGCGTCGCTGCTGTGGTAACCGTGGACGGCGGCAAGATCTCCAAGGCGAGTATCGGCATCACGGGCGCAGGCACCAAGGCGACCAGGGCCAAGGGAGTCGAGGCCGCCATAAGCGGCAAGGCCGCCGACGCCCCCTCGATCCAGGCGGCTGCGGAGAAGGCGGCGGAGGGCGTGGACGTCCAGGCCGACCTTCAGGGCTCGGTCGAGTACAAGCAGCATCTGCTGAGAGTCTTCGCCAAGAGAGCCATGGAGGCGGCGGCCGCCAAGAAGTGATTCGAGTCGAGTCCAGCGCGCCCCGCGGATCGACCTCCGCGGGGCGCTCGTTTTTGGGGTGGCGGTGACGGCGGCCATCGTACTTGCTGCCGGTCTCTCGCGGCGGATGGGCCGGCCCAAGCTCCTGCTGGAATTCAAAGGTCGGCCGGTGATCCGCCATGCCGTCGAGCGCGTGATCGCGGCTGGCCTCCATCCGGTGCTGGTCGTCACCGGGGCCGAGCACGATGCGCTGGCGCGAGCCCTCGCGGGGCTCGAGGTGCACCTCGCGGTCAACCCGACGCCCGAGTCGGGGCAGGGCTCGTCGGTGGGAGTTGGCGTGAGCGCGCTGCCTGCGGGGACCGACGCCGTTCTCATCGCCCTTGGCGACCAGCCCGGCGTGCCCGCCGTGGTTATCCCGGCGCTGATCGAAGCGCTGAAACAGCCGGGCAAGGCCATCGCCGCGCCCCGGTATGCGGACGGCCTGGGCAATCCGGTTCTCTTCGCCTCGTCGGTCTTCGCAGAGCTCCAGGCGCTCGGCGGCGACCGTGGAGCGCGATCCGTCATCGAGCGAGACCCGTCACGCCTGGCCGTCGTCGAGGTCGCCTCGCCGATGCCCCGGGACATCGATACGCCCGAGGACTACGAGAGCCTGAGTGGCCCCGACAATCCAACGTAAACCGAGTGGCCGCGGTAAACTGAGAGGACCATGAGAGCCGAGATCAAGAAGATCCACGAGATGATGGAAGCGGCGGACTACGTCACTGACCCGGCCATCGCCACGTCCGTCCACCTGGCCATGACGCTCAAGAAGCCGCTCCTCATCGAGGGGCACGCCGGAGTGGGCAAGACCGAGGTCGCCAAGGTGATGGCGAGGATGCTCGGGACCAACCTGATTCGCCTCCAATGCTACGAGGGGCTCGACGCGGCCCAGGCGCTGTACGAGTGGAACTACCCCAAGCAGCTCCTGCACATCAAGCTCGAGGAGAGCACGCCCCACACGATGTCGGAGAAGGAGGCGGCCATCTTCTCGCCGCCCTTTCTCATCAGGCGGCCGCTCTTGCAGGCCATCAGCGCGACGGGTGCGCCTCCGGTGCTCCTGATCGACGAGATCGACCGCGCGGACGAGGAATTCGAAGCCTTCCTCCTCGAGGTGCTCTCGGACTTCCAGGTGACGATTCCGGAGATCGGCACCATCAAGGCGACCCAGCCTCCCTATGTCATCCTCACGTCCAACCGCGTGCGCGAGCTGTCGGACGCGCTGCGCCGCCGCTGCCTCTACCTGTGGATCGACTTTCCCGGCTTCGAGAAGGAAGTGAGGATCGTCACGCGCAAAGTCCCCGGCGTCAATGAGCGCCTGGCGAAGGAGATCTCGCGCTTCATGGAGACGGCGCGGACGCTCCGGCTGGCCAAGGTGCCGGGCGTCGCCGAGACGCTGGACTGGGCGCAGGCGCTGTCGTCGCTGCACGCGGACCACCTCGACGAAGAGCTGGTGACGGAGACTCTCGGCTGCGTGGTCAAGGACGTGGACGACGTCCAGCGCCTCAAGCGGGAGCTCGCCACGGGCGGCATCGGCCGCTTCGTCGCCGCCCAGCGCTGACGCGATGGCGGTTCCCCGCGACCTCACGCGCGCCATGCTGGCCTTCGGCGGCATGCTGCGCGCTTCGGGGCTGCCGGTGACAACGTCGGCCGTCATGGACGCCGTCAGGGCGCTCGAGGCCGTGGACCTGATGGATCGTGCCGAGGTCTACCTGACGCTTCGGACCGTCCTCATGAGCCGGATCGAGGAGCAGCCCGCCTTCGACCGATGCTTCGAGGCATTCTGGAAATTCCACGCCGAAGAAGGGCAGGGACTCGACGGTCTCGTCGCCACCATCCAGCCGGTGAGACAGGACGACGAGCCGGACACGGCCGCCGTCGAGGCCGCGCGGGAGAAGCAGGCGCAGATCGCCCTCGACGAGTGGGAGGAAGGCGAAGGCTCTGACGACGAGCCGGTCGAAGTGCCCGGACTCTCCGACCGCGAGGCGCTGATGGAGCAGGACTTCTCGACCTTTCCCGCCGAGCAGCTCGACGAGGTGGCGCGGCTGACGGTGCAGATCGCGAAGCGGCTCGCGCGCCGGGTGATCCGGCGGCGCAAGCCCACGCGGCGCGGGGGAACGATCGATCTCCGGCGGAGCATGCGCGCCAACCTCATGAAGGGCGAGATCATCGAGCTGCGCCGCCGCGCCCGCCGCCGCCGCAAGGTGCGCCTCGTGCTGCTCTGCGACGTCTCCGGCTCCATGGATCTCTACAGCCGCTTCCTGCTCCAGTTCCTCTACGCGCTCCAGAATGTCTTCGGGCGCGTGGAGACGTTCACGTTCGCGACCCGGCTGACCCGCGTCTCGGACCTCCTCCGCGGCCCGTCCTACAAGAGGGCGCTTCGGCGCCTCACTGAAGTACGCGACTGGTCAGGGGGGACGCGCATCGGCGAATCGATCCGCGAGTTCAACCAGACGTGGGGCCGTCTCGTGGACCGGCGGACCATCGTGCTGGTGCTCTCGGACGGCTGGGACACCGGCGAGCCCGAGGTCCTGGCAAGGGAGATGCTCACGCTCAAGCGGCGCGCCGCCCGCGTCATCTGGCTCAATCCGCTGCTGGGCAATCCGTCCTATGAGCCCCTGACGCGCGGCATGGCGGCGGCGCTGCCGCTCGTCGACCATTTCGCCGCCGCGCACAATCTGGCGAGCCTCCGGGAGCTCGCCGGGCATCTAAACGTACGGTAGAGGTCAAATGAGCGAGCTTTTCGAGCATCTGGACAGGCTGCGGAGCGCCGAGGGCAAGGTGGCGCTGGCGACGCTCGTCAACACGCGAGGGACGACGCCGCGCAAGGAAGGCGCCAAGATGCTCGTCGGCGAGGGGGGGCGCGTGCTGGGCTCGGTCACCATCGGGGGCTGCGTGGACGCCCAGGTGATCGAGGAGTCCGCCTCGGTCCTCGCCGATCAGACACCGCGGCTCTTGGAGCTCAATCTGGGCGACGAAGAGGCGTGGGAGATCGGGCTCACCTGCGGCGGAACCATCGAGGTCTTCGTCGAGCCGGTCGATTTGGAGAAGCCGGCGGACGCGACGCTGGCGGTCTACGAGCGGCTCCGGGCGCACGCCGAGGCCGGCGGGCGCGGGGCGGTGCTCACGCGTCTCCAGGCGCCCGACGCCGCCGGTTCCCACAGCGGCGCCAAGATGCTTCTCCTCGATAGCGGCACGCGCGAGGGCACGCTCGGCGACGAGGCACTCGATGCCGAGGCCGTCAGCCAGGGCGCCGCGGCCATCAAGGCCGGCAAGTCCGGGACCCTTACCGTCGAGGGCACGCGAGTCTTCGCCGAGGTGTTCGTGCCGGCGTCCATCCTCCTGGTGGTCGGCGCCGGGCACGTCGCCATGCCGCTCGTGACACTTGCCCGTGTCCTGGGCTTCAAGACCGTGGTCATCGACGGGCGCCCCCGCTTCGCCACCCGCGAGCGCTTCCCCGACGTCGACGAGCTCAAGATCGGCATACCCTCCGAGCTGGTCCAGGGCGTTCCGCTCGTCCCGACCACGGCGCTGGTCCTGGTGGCGCACGACTACAAGTACGATCTGCCGGTGCTCCGTCACGCGCTGGCCACGCCCGTGGGCTATGTCGGCCTGCTGGGATCGAGCCGGCGCGGCAAGGCCATCCTCGATCTTCTTCGCGAGGACGGCGTGACGGAGGACGCGCTCGCCCGGGTGCACGTGCCCATCGGCCTCGACCTGGGCGCCCAGTCGGCGCCCGAGATCGCGCTGGCTGTCCTGGCTGAAGTACTGGCGGTCCAGCGTGGCGCCACGGGCCTTCCGATCAGCGAGAAGATCAAGCGGGGGATGAAGTGAAGGCCATCGCGGTCGGACGCGAGGGCGCGACGGCCTCGGCGCTCGAGGGACGAGTCATCTGCCACGACGTCCGCGACAGCGACGGCAAGGTCGCGCTGGAAAAGGGACAGGTGCTCGACGCGGCGTTGGCGGCGCGCCTTCTCGGGCTGCCGTGGCGGCAGGTCCACCTCCTCGAGCTCGAGCCCGGCGACATCCACGAAGAGCCGGCGGGCGCGCGGCTCTCCCAGGCCTCGGCAGGGGAGGGCGTCGTCGTCAAAGGATATGGTGGTGGTCAGTGGACTCTTGCGGCGACCCGCCGCGGCCTGCTGCAGGTGCGCCAGGAAGCACTCGAAGAGGTCAATGCCCAGGAAGGCATGGCCGTCTACACGCTGTACGACCTTCAACCGGTCGATCAGGGAGAAGTGGTGGCCCGCGCCAAGATCTCGCCGCTCGCCATCGCGGAGTCCATCGTCAAGCGCGCCGAAGAGCGCGCGTGGGCTTCGGCCGGGCTCGTGACCGTCAGGCCGTTTGGCGCGCGTCTGATCGGCGCGTTGACGCGCGCCACGCTCGAGCGCAAACAGCGGGTTCGCTTCGAGGCCGCGCTCGGCGAGAAGGTGGACTGGCTCGGCTCCCGGCTGCTGCCGGTCCGCTACTGCGCGGACGATGCTGCGGCAGTGGTGACCGCCCTGGAGGAGCTGGCGAAGGACGGTGCCGAGCTCATCATTGCCGCGGGTGCCGCCTCGCTCGACCCCCTCGATCCGATCTTCGAAGGCTTGCGGCGGGCCGGAGGCGAGATGGTCCGCCACGGCGTGCCCGCCCATCCGGGCAGCCTGCTCTGGCTGGCGCGCTGGAGGCAGCGGCCCGTCCTCGGCATGCCCGCGTGCGGCATGTTCTCCCAGGCGACGGCCTTCGATCTCGTGCTTCCACGTCTTCTGGCCGGCGAAGAGATGGGTGCGGGCGAGTTGGCGGCTCTCGGCCACGGCGGCCTGCTGTCCCGTGACAGCGCCTGGCGCTTCCCGCCTTACCGCGCCAGCGCGGCGCGGGGCGAGCTGCCCGAGTAGGCGCGTGGTCTATAGCAGCGTTATCCGTGAGCGATTCAGGGCGCCGCGCTACCGCGGGAGCCTGCCGGAACCCGATGCCAGCTTCGAAGATGTCAACCCGCTCTGCGGCGACCGGATTCGCATCGAGTGCCGGATCGCCGGCGGCACGGTCACGGATGCCCGCCACCGCGGCGACAGCTGCGCCATATGCGCCGCCTCCGCGGATGTCCTGCTCGAGAGTGTGATCGGGCAATCCGTCGACTCGGTCTCGACCCTCACCGCGGCGGATCTGCTCGAGCGGCTGCAGGCCGACGTGCGGGCCTCTCGGATGAAGTGCGTCACCCTGCCGCTCACGGTGCTTCAGGGCGCGCTCGAGGGGCGGGAGGTCGCGCGATGAGCGCCCCCGGCGAGAGCTGCCGCCCGGATTTCCCCATTCTGAGCCGGCTGGTCAACGGCGCCCCGCTCGTCTACCTCGACTCCGCGGCCTCGAGCCAGAAGCCTCGCCAGGTCATCGAGGCTGTGTCGCGCTACTACGAGCGCAGCCACGGGAACGTCCACCGGTCCATCCACACCCTGGGCGAGGAAGCGACCGAGCTCTACGAAGGGGCGCGAGACGCGGTACGCGCCTTCGTGGGGGCGGCCTCGCGGGAAGAGATCGTCTTCACCCGCGGGACGACGGAGGCCATCAACCTTGTCGCTCAGGCCGTGGGACGGACGCTCGGCCCAGGCGACGAGATCCTCGTCAGCGAGATGGAGCACCACTCGAACCTGATCCCGTGGCAGATGGCGTGCCGCGACCGCGGCGCATCGTTGAAGGCGGTGCCGGTGGTCGGAGAGGGATTCCTCGACATGGAGGCTTTCTCGCAGCTCCTGTCTCCGCGGACTCGCGTGGTGGCCCTCGCCCACGTGTCGAACGTGCTGGGCACCATCAATCCCGTGGCCGAGATCATCCGGCGCGGGAGGGAAGCGGGCGCCCTCGTCCTGCTGGACGGCGCCCAGGGCGCCCCGCATCTGCCCCTGGACCTGGCCTCGATGGGACCCGACTTCTACGTCTTCTCCGGGCACAAGATGCTCGGACCGACGGGCATCGGCGTACTCTACGCCCGCCGCGAGACGCTCGAGCGTCTCGAGCCGGCCTGGGGTGGGGGCGAGATGATCAAGGAGGTCTGGATCGACCACGCCCAGTGGAACGACCTGCCGTGGCGCTTCGAGCCGGGCACGCCGCCGATAGCGGGCGCCGTCGGGCTCCACGCCGCCGTCGAATACCTCGACAAGCTCGGCATGGCGCGGGTGGCGGCCCACGAGCGCGACCTGACGGCGCGCTGCCTCGACGCGCTCATGCGCATCCCGGGCGTGACGATCTACGGCCCGCGCAACGCGGAGATCAAGGGCGCGGTCGTGGCGTTCAACGTGGAGGGGATCCACCCGCACGACGGCGCGGCGCTGCTGGACGAGCGGGGCATCGCCGTGCGCGCCGGCCATCACTGCGCCCAGCCGCTGATGAAGCGCCTCGGCATCGTCGGCACTCTCCGCGCGAGCTTTTCGGTCTACAATACGCCCGCCGAGGTCGAGCGCCTCGCCGAGGCGGTTGGCGACCTCCGCGGCGCGCTCTGATCCGGGTCCCCGGAGTTTCCCATCGCGAGTGAGGGTGACATGCGCAGGACGGCTGTCGCTGTCGCGGCGCTTCTGCTGGCGGCCCTGGCCTGGGCGGCTCCCGCCCACGCCGCACAGCCCGTTTCCATCATCGAGCTCGACGGCGCCATCACCCCGATCACCGACCGGTTGCTGACGACCGCGGTGGAGCGCGCCCAGGCCGACGGGTCGCAGGCCCTCGTCGTCCAGCTGAACACGCCAGGCGGCCTCGAGCGCTCCATGCGGACCATGGCGCAGACCATTCTCAACGCCGGGATTCCTGTGATCGTCTACGTCGCGCCGACGGGAGCGCGGGCGGCCTCCGCTGGAGTCTTCATCACCATGGCGGCGCACGTGGCCGCGATGGCGCCGGCCACCAATATCGGCGCCGCGCATCCGGTCACGGCGGGCGGCGGCGACATGGGCAAGGAGATGTCCAAGAAGGTCGCGAACGACGCGGCGGCCTTCGCGCGGAGCCTGGCCGCCGAGCGGGGGCGCAACGTCGAGTGGGCGGAAAAGGCCGTCCGGTCCTCGGTGTCGGTGACGGAACGCGAGGCGGTCAAGCTCAAGGTCGTGGATCTCGTCGCGGACAACCTCCAGGACCTCCTGGCCAAGATCGACGGGCGGGTGGTCAAGACCACGCGCGGGATGGTGACTCTCCAGACGCGGGATGCGCCCATCAAGCGGATCGAGATCCGCTTCCGCGACCGCTTCCTGGCGCTCATCACGGATCCCAACATCGCCTATATTCTGATGATGGTCGGCATGCTCGGGATCTTCTTCGAGCTGCAGAACCCCGGCGTGGTTTTGCCGGGCGTCATCGGCGGCATCTCGCTGATCCTGGCCTTCTTCGCCTTCCAGAGCCTCCCGATCAACTGGGCGGGCGTGTTGCTGATCCTGTTCGGAATCGCGCTCCTGATCGCTGAGATTAAGATCGCGAGTCATGGGGTGCTCACCATCGGGGGCGTCATCTCGATGGTGTTGGGCTCCTTCATGCTCTACGACGCGCCCGAGGTCGGCTTTCGCGTCTCTTGGGCCGTCATCATCCCGACCGTGGGCGCGACGGCGGGCCTCTTCGTCTGGGCCGTGTCGGCGGGCGTGAGGGCGATGAGGCGGCCCCAGGTCACCGGCGCTCAAGGCATGGTGGGCCGCCTGGCGGTGGCGCGCGGGGAGCTCGGGCCCGAGGGACAGGTGAATGTGGACGGAGAGATCTGGCGCGCCGTCGCCGAAGGCGGGGCGATTCCGGCCGGCGAAAAAGTGCGCGTGACGGCGGTGGATGGGCTGACTCTCAGGGTCAGCCGCGCGGGCGACAGGGCCCAAACTCCCTAGGAGGCTCCCACGATGCTTGGTCTGGACTGGACGCTGGGGCTGATCCCGGTCGTCATCATCGCGTTCTTCGTCCTGCTGAACGCCGTGCGCATCCTCCGCGAATACGAGCGGGCCGTCATCTTCCGCTTCGGCCGGCAGGCGCCCGCCATCGTCAATCCCGGCGGTGACGGCTCCGGTCCTGGTCTCCTCCTGCTGATCCCCTTCGTCGACAAGATGGTCAAGGTGAGCCTGCGCACCGTCGTCATGGACGTGCCGCCGCAGGACGTGATCACGCGGGACAACGTCTCGGTCAAGGTCAACGCCGTCATCTTCTTCCGGGTGCTCGACGCCAACAAGGCCGTGATCAGCGTCGAGGACTACCTCTACGCGACATCCCAGATGGCGCAGACGACGCTCAGAAGCGTGCTCGGTCAACAGGAGCTCGACGACCTGCTGGCCTCGCGCGAGAAGATCAACGAAGAGCTGACGCGCATCATCGACCAGCACACGAACCCGTGGGGCGTGAAGGTGGCCGCCGTCGAGGTGAAGAACGTGGACCTGCCCCAGGACATGCAACGCGCGATGTCGAAACAGGCGGAGGCCGAGCGCGAGCGGCGGGCCAAGGTCATCAACGCTGAGGGCGAGTTCCAGGCCGCGGCCAAGCTCGCCGAGGCGGCCGACGTCCTGACCCGCTTCCCGATCGCGGTCCAGCTCCGCTATCTCCAGACCATGCGCGAGATCGCCTCGGAACGGAACACCACGACCTTCTTCCCGCTGCCGATCGATCTTTTCGCGCCGCTGCTGCGTGCGCTCGGGGAGAGCCAGGCGCCCAAGGCCTGAGGGCGCGCCTTCTCCGCGCGCCGAAGCGCTTGTAGGCGCGGGACGGCGCGGGTAGAATGGCGGGGCTGTTTCTGAATGCAGCTTCGGGGGGTTAGCTCAGTTGGGAGAGCGCGGCGTTCGCAACGCCGAGGTCGAGGGTTCGAATCCCTTACCCTCCACCAATGACCCGTAACGCAGTGAAGTCGTTGTAAAAGAAGCCCTTCTCCTTCGCAGCTGCTACGTCAACCAGCTACGCGGGAGGAGGGCTTCGTCATCCGGTCAGACGCGCAAGTGTGCGGCCATTCTTTCGCGGAATGAGCGCGGGCGATCATGCACCGCCGGGCCAGGTCGCGTAGGTGGCCTCGGGCAGGGCCGGGCCATTCGTTCCCGCTCGCGCCAGACAGTCGAGCATGGACCGGCCCTGGAAGGCTCCGTTGGCCCAGAAACTGATCCGACCGTCGAGCTGCACGTTCCGGATCTCCGCGCCGGGCACCTGGCTGCGGCATGCTGTCCAGCGGCTCCACGCCTCGTCCTGCGCTGGGGTGTTCTTCACCGTGGAGCAGGCGACCATGAGGAACACGACGACGATAGTCGACGTTCGCGTGCCTATGAACGCCCGCCGGGTGGTTATTGAATCACCTCATCCGCCCGCGCCAGCAGCGACGGCGGTATCGTGAGGCCGAGGGCCTTGGCGGTCTTGAGGTTGATGACCAGCTCGACCTTGGTCGGCTGCTCGACGGGGAGGTCCCCCAGCTTGGCCCCTTTGAGGATGCGGTCCACGTAGGTGGCAGCGCGCCGGTACAAATCTAGAGGATTCGGTTCGTACGACATCAGCCCCCCAGCCTCGACGAACTCTCGGTACTGGGAAATCACGGGCAGTCAAACCTTCGAGGCCCAGTCCAGGATCTGCTTCTCGTGCGCCGTCACCAAAACATCGTCGAAGACGAACAGCACAGAGGCGCGCTCCCGCACGATGGCCTCGAACACGCCGCGGAAGTCATCCGTCCCTTTCACCCTGTGGGCGTGGAGCTGAACACCGTTTTGCGAGCCTGCTCGCTCCATCTCTCTCACCGAGACCTCGATGCCCGGATTGCCTGCGTTCCAAAGAACGGCCAGACGGGGACACGTGGGGAGTATCTCCCTAATCAGTTCCAGCCGCTTGCCGCTCAACTCGTCTGAGAAGTTGCTCACGCCGGTGATGTTCCCGCCCGGATGGGCAAAGCTGGCGACCAGGCCGGTCCGCACAGGGTCGGAGACCCGTACGATGACTATCGGGGTGGTGCGGGTTGCGTTCCTGACGGCAAGCGAGGCCTGGGTGTTGATCGAGACGATCACGTCGAGCTTGAGGCGAGCCAACTCCTCCGCGAGTTCGCTGAACCGCTCGTTCGTTGCGCCAGGCGAACCGCCACTCAACCGTGAGATTCCGTCCATCCTCGTAGCCGAGCTCACGCAGTCCTTGTCTCTTTACTGAGCATGGGCGCTGTGGCGAGCTTGACAGTGAGGTAGACGACGCCTCGGTGTTCGTGTGGCGTTCCTGCGGGGTGAGGCCGTCTTCCAACGCATCGCCTGACCTCGGAGCACCATCCCCGTCCGTCTGCGTCATGGCGGGGATTGTAGGGGAGAGCGCCCGGGAAGGCCAGAAGCACGGGAGGCTGAACGGGTTGGTAGCGTCTCGTCCGATGGCGATCCGCGCTCCCATCTGTCCCGCCACCGGCCATGTTGTCGAAGACGACGCGACAGGCCCAATGTGCCCTCACCATGGTGTCGCGTGGTTTGACGACACCAAGGCCATCGCAGGGCGGGAGCAAATCAAGGAGAGCGCGGGTTACCCTGACTCGATCGTCGCCGGTTGCGGCAGGGACCCGTCTGGTTCAGCGACCTGGGTGACATCCCCGGTTCTCGTGGTCTCGACCTTGCCGCTTCACGTGTGATCAATACCGATTGCCGGATGGGCGAGAGCCCTGATCTCGGGTGACAGGGGATCGACGAAGCGCAGCCGGCGGGCGATGGCATGGTTCGGCAGATACTCGAGGAGCCCCCGCGCGTGACGATGTGTCGGCGAGTCCGGCCCGTCGGTCCGAACGGCAAGCGCGATATAGCGCGCAGGGCCGTCGTCCGCCGCTCGCGCGACGAGATCCCAGTAGGTTTTCGGGTGCGGCCACGCCTTCTATGGATTGAGCGGGAGGTGGTGACGCGGGCGCAGCAGCACTCTCTTGGCGATTCGTCTCGGCCATGGGGTCAGGGCGGTCTGATAGTCGTAGGATGTAAGGGGCACCATCAGGATCGGGCGCGAGGTGGCCAAGGATCTCGCGGGTGCACCAAGGGCGCTTTGCGATGGATAGTAGG
>WNFO01010723.1_pt1 | contig 13790 bp, 12 predicted proteins | sample 5400251 | NCBI WGS metagenome assembly WNFO01 (sample SAMN13153354, study PRJNA577476) | soil metagenome | isolation source: 100 cm saprolite under Madrone tree | place: USA:California | collected 2016-06-14 | reverse complement strand
GGTCGGGCGGCGCGGTGTGGACGATCACCGCGTCCGGCGCCCACGGGCCGCCCGCCGCGAAGAGGCGCACCGTGTCGAAGTAGCGCGCGGGCACGAAGTCCACGTCGCCCCGGGCCGCCGCCTCCGCGAGCCGCGGCGACATGTGCCAGGTCGCGAACCGGATCTTCCCCGCGTAGGCCGCCGCGCCGAACGGGTAGTCGTCGACGCGGAGGCCGCCCATCAGGGTCAGCGGCGCGAGCCGATCGGCCTGCCGCAGGATCTCGGCGAGCAGGGCGGAGGGATCGCCGCAGCCGGCCGGGAGCAGCACCTTCATCCCCGGACGGAGTCGGCCGACGGCGTCGGCCAGCGTGGCCTGCTCGAGGGAACGGCTCATGGAGCCCGGGTAGTATAACCGCTAGGCGAGACTCGGCGATTGTCCGAGGGGCGACGCCAGGCGAGGTCCGGTGCTTAGACCGGATGCTCGACCGTGTCCAGCATGAGTCGCTCGAAGAGGGCAGCGAGGCGGACGTTGAGATCCGCGATGTCGTGCCGTTTTTCCACGAAGCGGCGACCCGCGCGCCCCATGTCCGGCCAGCGCTCGGGGTGATCGACCATTACTCTGAGGTGGTCCGCCAGGGCATCAGGGTCGGCCGGGGGCACCAGGAAGCCGGCCTGGGATGCGACGATGTCGCGCACCCCGCCTACGTCAGTGGCCAGGATGGGCAGGCCGGTCGCTTGTGCCTCCAGGAGGACGGTGGGCGTGGCCTCGGCCAGGCTTGGCAGCAAAAAGACGTGTGACGCGTGCATCCAGTTGATGACATCGGGTGTGGGCAAAGGCCCAAGGAACTCGACCACCCCAGTGAGCGCGAGCTCTTCGACGAGGGCGGCCAGCCGGTCGCGGTCCTCACCGTCTCCGATGATGCGGTAGCGCACCACAGCACCCGGCCGGTGCGCGACCAGAGCCGCGACGGCTCGAAGCCCGTGATCGATGCCCTTTTCTGGGTGCAGGCGAGCTACCGTGAGGACGTCGAGGCCGGACCCGCGCCGCTCGCGGACCTGGAAACTGATCCGCCGGGTATCGACGCCGATTGGGTGACGCCGGATCCGTCGGGCGTCGAAGCCGAACTCGAGCAGCTTCCGTCGGTTCCACGACTCACAGATGGCCAAGAATACGTCACCCTGCTTCGGCAGCTGCCGGTACACGGCCGCCGTTCGCTCGTCGCCCAGGAGGATGTCACCCTTATGAAACATCGTCACGAACTTCAAGCTGGGTAGTAGGTCCTTCAAAAAGATGAAGTCGATACCATTGCCACCGAAGTGGCACATGACCGCGTCATACCGGGCGTCCAGGAACGGCGGGGCATGCATGACGTTGTTCAGCACTCTATAGAACGTTCCGTACCGAAGCAGGTTCAGGCAGCGCAGCATCGCGACTGGGTGGCGGGGAAGGACCCGTAGGAATGTCGCCGTCGCTCTCTTCACCCGGCCCCAGCGGGTCAGCGGGAGGTTGAACCAGCATGTTCGCCCGAGCAGGCCGTACTTCTCGACCTCGGGGTGGACGGCGCGATCGGGACTGCTGCGGCGCGCGTAGATATCAACCTCGCACCCGAGGTCCATCAGCCCGGTGATCTGGTTCAGGATGAAGGTCTCGCTGATGAGCGGGAAGCCGCCGACGATGAAGGCTATGCGCATCCGCACTAATTCTCGAACGCCGGCAATGCGGACGGGGTGGACAGACTCACATCGGCTCGCCGACGCCCCGCGCATTTGTCGTGCGCGAGCACGAAGGCGCCAACCTCGGGGTAGACGCTGGGCATCACGTGCCCTTCCGCAGCTTGTCAGATCGGGCCCGCGAGATTCGGAGACGCTGAGGTGCCGGCGCCAAGGGCGGGGCGGCAATAGGCAAGACACCCTCCGAGGGGAGCCCTTCTGCATCTCCTCAGAGGGCGTGGAGCAGAAGTATAGGTCGGTCCGGCAGAAGGAGCAAGCGAACTCTCGCATCGCGTGGCACCGCAACGACCTCGAGACCCGAGCTCAATGAGTCCTGCATACCGCCATCCCGAGATCGGTCAAGTCGTCGGGGCCCGACTCAAATGTGCATCTCGTCGACCGTTCTTGCCGCCTGCTCCTGCCGTCGTTGTTCGCACCGTATGCGGGCGCGCATAATCCCGGCACTTTCGTCGGCATCTCCATGTCAGGGCCCCCGCGCCGGTAACTTCCCGCGCATCTTGACCGTCTTGTCGCGCGCCCTCCCTACCCTGATGAGCGGCCACGTTGGCACTTCGTCTGCACGACTCCACCCGCAATGGGGGTGGCGGGATGAAGCGCCTGAGTATTGCTTCGCTCCTGACGATCGTGGGACTGGCCGGTTGTGCTCACGCGGGCCGGATCGACTCGCAGTCCGGGGCCGTCAGCATCTCCGGGGATCTGTTCGCCCTGCTCCTCGTCGGCATCGTTCTGTACATGGTCCTCAGCAGTGTCATAAGCCGCCTCTCGCGTTGGAAACCGTGGGCAGAAGGAGATTCGTTCGATCTCCTCTCTCGACGGGCCGTCCGACGCCGCACGCACGCCCATGGTCACCGGCGTCGGCGACTCGACGGAGGATAGCCGGGCCAGAACAGGGAAGATGCCCCTGCTTGTGGCGCTCAACCCGGCGCGAAGTTCTTATACCTGCCCGCAGCCGGTCAGAAAACCCAGCTAAGAGCCCGGGAATCCGGCACTCCCCGGGCCCTTGGTGTTCCCGCGGGGACAAATTCGGGCCCTGGCGGGGACAACTTCCCGCGGGCCGGCCCGTGATTGCAGAGACGTTCACCGCGGCAGGCGAGCACACCGGCCAGGTTCCCTCGAGCTGGACTTGGTGCACGAGCTGGACCCGGTGGCGTGGGACCCAGGCGGCACCAGGTGAAGCGATCGGTGGCGAGGAGAGGGAGAGCTACCGGCCAGCCGGCTAGGTCGGCCACCGGGAGCACCGCGTGGAACGAATCACCCATTACCACGGCCCCCGCGACACCCACGGCGGCGAGCCCGGCCGGAATCGCACAGCTACAGCCGGAGAGGATGAGGGCCACGGCCACGAGGAGGGTGCTGTTCATTCGTCGAGCGAATCGCGAAGCTCCTTCGCATGCTGGATGTAGTCGAGAAACTCGCGGCTCTCGAACTGGATGGCCCCCTTCGCGGGCCAGGCCGCGAAGCACCTCGGTGTTCTCCTTTATCTCGGTCCTGATCCGCTGCGTGAAAGCGGCGACCCGTTCCTCCGAGCCCAGGCGAGCCCGAAGCTCCTCCTGCGGGATCAGGCGTGTCAGGGGGCAGGCCACCATGGGGAACCACTCGCCCCCGCTCTCGTACCGGCCGCCCGCAGCCATGAACCAGCCCCACAGTTCGGCCATCTCGTCCTCGGGCGGCCGGATCTCGCCCCCGGGCGACACGAGCAGGGCGAGCGGGTGGCGGTTCGTCATGTGCAGGATCATCGCCACGATCTGCTCACGGGTCCGCCGGGGCAAGCCGCGAAGGCCGACGCCGCTGTCGGCGAAATCAATGGCGGCAAAAGGATGTAATGTTGTTCTCACCAGCCCGTGGGCAGGGAACACTTCTGCCTGCATGTTGGAATTAGAGAAAGGAGAGGAGAATGCGATGCAACATCAAGGTGATTACTTGACTGCTTATCACAACCTAAAGCTGACACGAGATAGCAAAGGTGTGCTGGTTGCTGAGTTCCACAGCAACGGCGGCCCGTGCATCATGAGCGCGCAATCTCACACCGAATTTGTCGAGGCCTTCTACCGGATCTCGCAAGATCGAGCGAACAAGATTGTAATCCTTACCGGTGCAGGTGGGTTCATTACCGATGTCGATTGGTCCTCTTTTGGCGATGTCGCCGATCCCGGCGTTTGGAGCCAAGTTCACGACGAAGGCGTTCAGGCGCTGGAAAACATAGCCAACATACGCGTGCCGGTCATCGCGGCTATCGAGGGACGCGCCCACGTGCATTCGGACTACGCGCTGCTTGCCAGTGTAATTGTGGCGGCGGAGGGTGCCACCTTCCAGGATGTGGCCCATTTCGCCCAGGGCGTTGCGCCCGGTGATGGAATCTTTACAACCTGGAGTTATCGCGCGGGATCAGGACGGGCGGAGGCCTTCCTGCTCAACCCACAGCCGCTACCCGCCCGTACCGCACACGAATGGGGAGTGGTTGCCGAAGTTGTGCCGAACGGCAAGGCACTCAGCCGGGCGCGGGAGTTGGCCGAGCTGTACCTGAAGGCTCCGGAAGTGACGCGCCGCAACACGCGCGTGCATTTCATCCAGCCCTTGAAGGAGCGCATCGTGCGGGAAGTTGGCTACGGGCTGTCGCTCGAAGGAGCATCGTCGGCCGACCTCGTGAAATCGATGCGAGCGAAAACCGAACCTCTCGCTCAGAAAGCAAAATCCGCATAAAGCGCCGAAGAACGCTTCATCTACGCGGGCGTTGAGAAGACACCAGAGAGGATGGAGGTCGCATGGCCGTGGGCAACCTACGCATCGAGCTCCGTACTGTTTTGCTGTGGTCATCGCTGAAATCCGTTAAAACTAGATCAAGCCGGTGGGCCAGCACCTCGACCGTCAGGGGCGGGTATCGGGCCTCAGTGGACCCGGACCCGGGCTGCATGATCGCCAGGATCGCCTCGCGGACTGGTTCCACGAAGACGGGAAGGTCGTTAGCGTCGTAGGCATCGGGAGACTGGCAGAACGGGCTGTGAGTCATGCTGCCCTCCGTGGCGAAGTTCGGGGGTGATATCAGCCGGCCAGCGCCTCAGCCAGCGCGGGATCGTGGCGGCGGAGGGCGGTGAGACAACGCCGACAGAGATAGGCATAGAGGGCGGGCTCAGCCTCAAGAGGGCGGCTCCGTTCATACTTCGTCGGCTGCTCGCCGGGCAGGTCGGCGGGCTTGGCGCCCTTGAGAATCTTGTCAACGTAGGTGGCGGCCTGCTGAAACCCTTCGACTCGATTGGGCCCATACGACATCAGGAGTCCGGCTTTCACCTCCTCCACCCGGTTGGCTATCGTCGGCGGTGATGTTTCCACCGGGGCGAGCGAGACTGTCCACGAGCCCGGTCCCGACCGGATCAGCGACGCTCGTCATCACGATGGGAAGGGTCCTGGTGGCCCTCTTCACGGCCAGCGCCGCGGGCGTGGACGACACGAGTATGACGTCCGGCTTGAGCCCGACCAACTCCGTGGCCAGATCGGGAAGACGCTCAAATCTGCCTTCCGCCCATCGTGTCTCGTAACGCGACGTTCCGTCCCTCCTCGTAGCCCAGCTTCCGCATGCCTTGCCGAAACGAATCAAATAGAAAGCCATCTAGACCGCTTGAGTACGTGAGAAAACCAACCCGGAATACCTTCTCCGCCGGCTGCGCCTCGGCTCCCAGCGGAGTGGCGAGGAGGCCGACGGTCATACCGGAAAGAAATGCCCGCCGCTCCACTATTCGATCACCTGATCCGCCCGCTGCAGGAGCGACGGCGGGATCGTGAGGCCGAGCGTTTTGGCGGTCTTGAGGTTGATCACCAGCTCGAACTTCGTGGGCTGCTCGATGGGAAGATCCCCGGGCTTGGCGCCCTTGAGAATCCGGTCCACGTAGCTCCCGACGCGCCGGTAGAGATCCGCTTGGTCTGCCCAGTAGTGCATAAGGCCACCGTCCTCTACATATCCCCTCGACCCGCCGTACATCGTGGGCAGACGGCGTTTGGCCGCGAGGTCTGCGAGTCGGGCTCGATGATAAAACGTCATCGGGTCTGCCAGCACCAGGACGGCCCCGGCCCGTTCCCTAGCCATTGCCGCGAATGCTGCGTCCAACTCCTCAGGACCTCGCACCGCCATGGTGTGAAGCTGTAACGCTAACGATCGGGCGGCAGCCTCGGCGCCCTTCAAGGCGAGCGGATGCCACGGATTGGTGGGATTCCACAAGACGGCGATTCGCACGGCCCGAGGGACCGCCGCTTTAAGGAGTTCGAGCTGTTTGATGCTCACGTCCGCGCTCAAAGTGGTGGTCCCCGTGATGTTCCCGCCCGGTCGCCCCAGGCTGACGACAAGGCCCAGCTGAACGGGATCAGGTGTGTTCACCATGACGATCGGGATCGACGCCGTCGACCGCTTGGCGGCAAAGGTAGCCGCCGGGTTGATCGCGACGATCACGTCAACCTTAAGGCGCACAAGGTCGGCCGCGAGGTCACCGAACCGCTCCGTCTTCCCTTCTGGATCGCGCCACTCGAGCGCAAGGTTCAGCCCTTCGACGTACCCCACTTCGCGCAGCGTTTGCCGCAAGAGTTCAGAGGAACCTAGCCCGAGGATACCGATTCGGAATATCTTCCCCGCCGGCTGCGCCCCGGCAGCGAGTGGCGCGGCGAGGAGGCCAAGTCCAAGAGTGCCGATGAACGCTCGCCGGTTCACTACTCGATCACCTGATCCGCCCGCTGCAGGAGCGACGGGGGGATGGTCAGGCCCCGGGGCCTTCGCGGCCTTGAGGTTCACTACTAGCTCGAACTTCGTGGGTTGCTCGATGGGCAGGTCGGCCGGCTTGGCCCGCTTGAGGATCCTACCGGTGTAGATACCGACCTCGTGAAAGGTATCTTTGAGGCTGGCGCCGTAGCTTATTAGCCCACCGGCCACAGCGAACTCATCTTCGAAATACATCGCGGGGATCGCAGAGCGAGCCGCCAATGCGACGATTTGATCTCGGCGAGCGTGGAAAAATGGATCGTTTGCGACGAGCAGTGCGTCGGTCTTCGGTTGGACGAAGGTCAGGAAGGCCGCGTCAATAGCGCGTTGTGACCCAGCGTTCACGATGTGTATCGGGCGCTTGATTACAGTTGATGCCTCTTTCAGTTCGAGCCGCTGAAGCTCGACATCCGGGTAGTTTGGATTCACCAGCGCGCTGAGCCTCCCCGCCTTGGGAACGAGTTGGAGCAGAAGCTCCAGTTGCTTTGGAACCAAGGCCGCGAAGATCTGGTTTACGCCGGTGACGTTCGCGCCAGGTCGATTGCGACTTGCAACGATTCCAGCCCTGACCGGATCGCCGCCGCTCGCGAAGACAATCGGGATCGTCGCGGTCGCCGCCTTGGCCGCCAGTACCGGACCGTTGCCGCGTACCGCGACGAGCACGGCGACCTGACGGCGGACAAGGTCGGGTGCCAGATTGGACAGTCGATCATAGTGGCCGTCGGCCCAACGAAATTCAATGGTGATGTTCTTCCCTTCGATATAGCCGCCTTCGTTGAGGCCGTGCCGGAACGCGGCAACGAAAGGCGCATACGGGGCGGACGACGGACTACAGAGAAACCCGACCTCGCGGAACCCAAGTCTTTGCGCCTCGGTAACGAGCGGCCTCGCGAAGACTCCGCCCACGAGCGTGGCGACGAACCCGCGCCGGTCGATCATTGATGTCATGAGAACGGCCGCGCGCTGCTGCTACCCTCGGACCACCCGAGCGCGACAGCGCGCAGAAAGAGGAGGCCGCGATCATGACTCTCGTCGGATGTGATCTGCATTCGCGCAAGCAACAGGTCGCTGTGCTCGACACCCGCACCGGCGAGCTCGTCGAGCAGGAGCTCGTCCACGAAGGCGACGCCGTGGAGCGATTCTACTGCGCGCTGCCGCCGCCCGTGACGATCGGGATCGAGACGACGGGCTACACCCAGTGGTTTCACGCCCTCATGCACCAGCTCGGCCACACGGTGGTGGTCGGCGAGGCCGCGAAGATCCGGGCCATGGTCGTGCGCAAGACGAAGACCGATCGACGTGACGCCCGGCACCTGCTCGACCTGCTCCAGCACGACCGCTTCCCCGCGGTGTGGATCCCCGATCCCGACACCCGGGATCGGCGCGCCCTGATCGCGCACCGCGTCCGGCTGGTCCGGATGCGGACGGTGGTCAAGAACGGCCTGCAGGCGATCGCCCTCAACCAGCGGCTGGCGCTCCACTCGGCGTTGTGGACCCAGCGGGGGCTCACCCAACTGAAGGCCCCTCGCACGCTTCCCCGATAGTAAGCACGTCGTGAGCTACGTCGGCTTGGCCCCCGCGGTCAACGCGTCCGCCGACAAACAGCGACTCGGCAAGATCACCAAGCAAGGCAACGCCCTGCTCCGGTGGGTGCTGGGCCAGGCCGCGCCGCTCGCCGCCCGGGCGGACGACGAGCTGCGGCGCCGCTACTTCAGCATCCTCCATCGACGGGGCCGGCCCAAGGCCAAAGTCGCCCTGGCCCGCAAGCTCCTCGTGCGTCTCTACATCATGTTGCGCGATCAGATTGACTACGAAGAATTCCGGCGCCGCGGCCGGGCGCCCCGACCCCATCCACTCCCGGTGGCCGTCATGTAACGCGCGCCCCGACCGCGGACCGCTTCCCAAGGCAGACGTTCCAGTGCGGGCGTTCTCGAGGTGATCGATGGTCTGCGATGACCGGCTCATTGAATGGGACGCCCCCCCTCGACGATCAGCCCCATCGATCGTCGACGATCGAATACTGACGTCATGCGCCGTCGTCTGTGCGCGAATGGATGGCTGGTGGACGCTTGCCGCCGGGAACCCACACGGCACAAGCGTCTCTTCAAGAAAGGAAGAGCTCGCCGATGGTTTAGGCGTCTTGACACCGAAGCCCGTTCTCATGGAGGGATCACCTGATCAGCCCGCTGCAGCAGCGAGGGCGGGATCGTCAGGCCGAGGGCCTTGGCGGTCTTGAGGTTGATGACCAACTCGAACTTGGTGGGCTGCTCCATCGGCAAATCCCCGGCCTTGGCTCCCTTGAGAATCTGGTCCACGTAGATGGCCGCCCGCCGGAACATGTCGGGGAGGTTGGCACCGTAGCTCATCAGTCCACCGGCCTCGGCGAATTCTCGGAACGTGGACACCGCGGGAAGCCGATGATTCACAGCGAGCTGGGCGATCTGCGCGCGCTCGCGGAAGAAGACCCCGGTTGTGGCGACGTAGAGCGCATCTGCGCGGCCTTTGGCCGCCGTCGTGAATGCGCCGCGCAAATCGTCGGAAGGATTTCGGATCTCCAGCGATTGGACGCGGATACCCAGGGACCGTGACACAGCCTCCGCAGTCTTGACCTGGTCCGCGGCGGAGGGATCCCACAAGATGAGTCAATGGCGACGATGACAGCGGGGATAGTCGTCGTGGCCTGCCGGGCTGCCCGAAACGGCGCTGCGCCGCCACCGGCGAGGATGACGTCCGCCCCTGCACGGACCAGCTCAGCCGCGAGGGCCGGGAACCGCTCGTACTGTCCCTCGGCGTTGCGAAAGTCCAGAACGACGTTCTGACCGTCAACGTAGCCAAGCCTGTGTAGCTCATCGACGAAGCCGTCATAGATGCGCGGGTTCGCGATCACCAGGACGCCGATGCGCCGGATCCGGTCCGCCTGCTGCCCCTCGGCGGCGAGCGGCGCGGCGAGGAGGCCGCCCGCCAGGATGCCGATGAAGGCTCGTCGGGTCACCACCACGTTCAGCTCACGGGCAAAGTGAAGATGAAGGTGGACCCGCGGCCCGGCTCGCTCTCGACCCAGATCCGGCCACCGTGCAGCTCGACGAACTTCTTCGCGAGCGTAAGCCCGAGGCCCGTGCCTTCCTGTTTGCGAGTCTCGTCGGTCCCCACCTGGCGGAACTCCTCGAAGATGGCCGCCTGGTCTTCGGGCGCGATGCCAATGCCGGTGTCGGCGACCGAGATCTCGACCCTGCCGTCCCGCCGCCCGGCCTTCAGGGTGATCCGGCCTCCTTCCGGGGTGAACTTGACGGCATTGGACAGAAGGTTGAGCACCACCTGTTTGACCTTGCGCTCGTCCCCGACGAGCTCGCCCAGCCGCGGGTCGAGGTCGAGCTCCAGGGTGATGCCATGGCGGGCCGCGCGCTCTCTGACCAGGGTGACGGCATTCTCCAGGGCAATGGGCAGATGGAACGGGGCGGGGGCCAGCTCCATGCGGCCGGCCTCGATCTTGGAGAGGTCCAGGATGTCGTTGATCAGGGAGAGCAGGTGTTGGCCCGACGCGTAGATGTCTTTGAGATACTCATCCTGCTTGTCGTTGAGCGCGCCGAACATCCGCTGGATGAGGACCTCGGAGAACCCGATAACCGCGTTGAGCGGCGTGCGCAGCTCGTGCGACATGTTGGCGAGGAACTCGGACTTGTGGCGGCTGGCCGCTTCCAGCTGCCGGCTCTTGTCCGCGATCTCCTGAAAGAGCCGGGCATTCTGGATCGCCAGCGCCGACTGCGTCGCGAAGGTCCGCAGGAGCTCGATCGTCTCGGCCGGGAACGCGCCGGGGCGGCTGCGGGTCACGCCGAGACACCCGATCAGCCGGCCCTCGCGGACCATCGGCACGGCCAGGACGGCCCGGATGCCCGACTCGATGAGGTTCTCGCGCAGCCGACTCTCGTGGGCGCCCGGCACCGTGATGTCTGCCACTTGGACCGGTTCCAGCGTGATGGCGGTTCGGCCGAGCACCCCTTCGCCCTTCCGGATCCGGGTGCAGCGCCGCGCTTCCGCGAGGGCTCCGCCGCCGGTCTCGGTGGCCACCCGCTGGACGAACTCCTCGGCGGCCTCGTCGTACTCGAATACCACGCCGCCGTCGAGCCCTGACAGCTGGACGGCGCGCGAGACGATGGTGGTCAGCACCGTCTCCAGATCGAGGGTGGAGCTGATCGCCTGACCGACCTCGCCGAGCGCCCGGAGCTCGCCGACTGAGCGGGTCAGCTCCTGCGTCCGTGCCTGCAGCTCGCTCAGCAGGCGCGCGTTCTCGATGGCGATCACTGCCTGATCGGCGAAGGTTTTAAGCAGCTCGACCTGCGTTTCCGAAAACGCGCCGGGCTGCCGGCGCGACACCGCGATCACTCCGACCGGCTCACCGCTGCGCAGCATCGGCACGGTGAGCTGGCTCCGCCTCATCAGATCGCCGCTCTCTTGTGTCACTCGCGCCGGGGCGGATGGATCCGCAAGGTCGGGAACGTGGACGACCCGACGCTCGACGACCGACCGTCCGACCAGGCTCGTCGCGTCGATCGGTCGGGGATAGTAGCGTCGCAGGAAGGCGGAATGCTCCGGCGTCATCGGCGTCTGCATAGGCTCCAGCCGGTCACCCTCGACGCGGAACACGCTCGCGAAGTCGCCGCCGCAGAGCCGCATCGCACTGGTCGCGATGGCGTCGAAGACGGGTTGCACATCCGTTCGTGACTGGCTTATGATCCGCAAGATCTCGGCCGTCGCGGTTTGCTGCTCCAGCGACTCGGTGAGGTCGTGGTTGCGCGCCTCCAGCTCCTTGAACAGCCGCACGTTCTCGATGGCGATAACGGCCTGATCGGCGAAGGTCTCGAGCAGGGTAATCTCCGCATCGGTGAAGGGGCGCACTTCGGCGCGCAGGACCGCTAGATTGCCGAGAGGCTTCCCCTCGCTCAGCAGCGGGATCTCCGCACAGCTGTGGACGGTGTTGAGCTTCAGCAACTCGAGTGTGTCGGGGTACTCGCTCTCCGCTACCCGCTGCATGTCGTCGATGATGACCCGCTTCCGATCCAGGATCGCGCGTCCGCCGGGGAAACGGCGGGTGAGAGGAAGCGGCAGGCCCACAAGGCCCTTCATCTGAGCGCCGGCGTGCGCGGCGTTGTAGAAGTGATCACCCTCCAGCCGCTCGATCACTACATCGCTCGCCGCACAGAGGCGCAGGGCGCTCGTCGCGATGGCTTCAAGCACTGGCTGCAGCTCGGTTGGTGACTGGGCGATGATCCGCAGCACGTCCGCGGTCCCGATCTGGCGGTCGAGTGCCTCGGTGAGGTCGCGGTTACGCGCTTCCAGCTCCTTGAACAACCGCACGTTCTCGAGAGCGATGACGGCCTGATGCGCGAACGAGCGTAGCAAGTTCACCTGGCGTTCGGGGAATCGCCCGCGCTCACGGCGGGCCAGCGTGATCGCGCCGACGGCGATGCCGTCCCTCAGCATGGGGACCGAGACCATGGCCCGACCCCCGAGCGAGCGCGAAATCTCCTGGCTCGTCATCCCCACCTCGTCGATGCTGGCGTCTTCGTACGCCACCACCGCACGGGCGAGGATCGCCCGCCCGGACATCGTCGCGCGCGACGGCCGCATCGGGAAGCTGCGGCGGACCACGGCCTGCGCTTCGGGAGTGAAGCCGAACGCAGCCATGTTGTGCATGAGGCCGCCGTCGATTCGGACGGCGTTCGCAACCACCGCGTCACACAAGCGGCACGCCTGTTCGACGATCACGTCGAACACGGGCTGGACGTCGGTCGGCGAGCTCGAGATGACGCGCAGGATTTCGCTTGTCGCCGTCTGCTGCTCCAGTGCTTCAGTCAAATCACGATTGCTGGCCTGGAGTTCCTTGAACAGCCGCACGTTCTCGATCGCGATCACGGCTTGGTCGGCGAAGGTCTGGAGGAGGGCAACCTGTTTGTCAGAAAATGGTTGGACCTCCAATCGTCGGATCACAATGGCACCGACCGGGACACCTTCACGTAGGAGTGGCGCCGCCAGCACAGTACGTATCCCCTGCCGTTTCTGCACGTACCGGGTATCGGGGAACTCAGTGTCGACCTCTGCCGCGATGTCGTTGACGTGGATCACTTGGCGATCCACAATCGCGCGCCCGGGTGGATTGGCCCGACCGAGGGGAAACTGATCGGCCACCAGCATGGATCCGAACGAGCCGACACGGAGAAGGATGTCACCGTCGGCACGAAAGATTTGCGCGTCGTTGGCGTTGCACAGCCGGGCGGCGTTCTCTGCGACCGCCGCCATGACAGGCTGGAGGTCAGTCGGCGAGCTCACAGTATCGAACACCGGCTGCACATCGGTCGGCGAGCTCGAGATCACGCGCAGAATCTCGGCGGTCGCCGTCTGCTGCTCTAAGGCTTCTGTGACCTGAGCGTGCGCCTCGGTGAGTGCGTGATTCTTCTCCTGCAACTCCGTGAACAGGCGCACGTTCTCGATCGCGATGACGGCCTGGGCCGCGAAGGTCTGGAGGAGCTCGACTTGCCGCTCCGGAAAGGGCGTGGGTGCGGCACTCGTCACGGCAATCAGCCCAAGGGCGTTGTCTCCACGCAGCATCGGCACCATAAGTCTCGTGCAGTAGCCACCCAACCTGGCGACCTCGATCTGCGCTGGCGTGGCCGCCGGGTTGTTCTCGATGTCCGCCATGTGGAAGATGCTGCGCTCCCGAACCGCGCGCGTCGCGTCTTCCGGAGAAGTGAGTGGGGCGGGGAATTGCGAGCGGAACCGCTCGATCCGGGCCGCCGGGACACCATGGGTCGCGGCGAGGTGCAGCATCTCCCCGTCGACCACGAACACCCCGCAGCTCAAGGCTCCGCACACCTGCACGCCGCTGCAGGCGATGGCCTCGAAGACGGGGTGGGCGTCAGTCGGCGACGTCCCGATGACCCGTAAGATTTCCGCGGTCGCCGTCTGCTGATCGCGGGCTTCGGTCAGGAAACGCTCCAGGTCCGCATAGGACGACGTTGAGTGGGCAATCCCTTCGAGCTGCCGGAGGGGCGTGCCACAGTCGCCGCAGAACCTCATGCCTGGGGGATTCTCGTGCTGGCACCGCGGACACCGCATGACGGGGCCTCCCAACGAGCCGGGACAGGTCGGACAGGTGGCGCGAGATTAGTCCGGCAGCAGGGAGGGGTCAAGGATGCTGAGAAACGGTGTTGGGGATACGTGATTTGGCCGCTTGGGAGGGAACCGTGACATGACCGCTCCAGCCGCGTCGCGTGGAAGGAATGGCCACCGAGGAGGTGGCCATGGCCTATCCGCCCGGCGCCGTGGAGCGTGCGATGAAAGCCCA
>WNFO01015848.1_pt1 | contig 13793 bp, 19 predicted proteins | sample 5400251 | NCBI WGS metagenome assembly WNFO01 (sample SAMN13153354, study PRJNA577476) | soil metagenome | isolation source: 100 cm saprolite under Madrone tree | place: USA:California | collected 2016-06-14 | reverse complement strand
CTGTGTTGCTGCCCGTGTTCATCTGGGACGGGTCTATCTTCTGCAAAAGGGTGCCACAAGGGGGCAGGATAAGTGGCTCCGATTCAGGACCCCAGACAGCCTCCGGAATGAGATCATTGCCTTTGACCGGGGTGGCCGATTTGAACCCGGTGAATACGAATTGAAGCCGATGTCACCCGCTGACCTGCAACCAAGGACTGTTAATGTTGTTCGCCCCGGTCGGGAGGGACCAACAACGACTATTGGCAAGCAGCCCCGCAGGTTCACGGTTGCCAAGGGTGTTCGGAGGCGAATGAACGAAATCTCTACCGACTAACCCGATATTTTCCGGCAAGAAGGCCGGATAAATCAGACAGCAAAAAGGAGAAACCCATGCTGTACAATCAATCCACCGGGAAACCCCTCTCGGTCGCTAAAGTTATGTCCACCGAATGTTTGGTGACGTGGCTGGAGAAGCAGCCGCCTGAAAAGGCTTACAAGTATGCCAATGTATATGAGCCCTGTTTGCACGCTCAATACTTTGCTGCCATGGGCATGCCAGTCCAGGCACTCAGTGCTATGTCTGTTAGTTTTCCGGACCAAAAGAAGGTTTTCCATATGCCGCCCAAATAAGGAGAACCACATGCTGTATAACAAAGACTGGGACTACAAGCTTAATCCTGTCGCCGATGTCTTGATGAAGGCGGCTGACCTGCTGGAGAAGCACGGCCACATCAAGCATCTTCGGGGGAACCTTGTAGATGGGATGTGTGCCCTTGGTGCGCTTCAAGAAGCGCAGGGGGCGAACGACCGTTACAGTTGGGATACCCCTCTTACCATGGAGGCAGCCCGGATTGTAATGGGCATGGTGGGTTCTTGGTCCTACCAAGCGGCCCATGCAACTCTCGCTGAGTGGAATAATAGGCCAGAGCGGACTGGTCAGGAGGTCATTGATGCCTTCCGAAAGGCGGCCAAGGTAGCCGCAAGGAAGAACCAGAATGCTGCATAATCCAAACTGGAATAAACCCGCCAACAACATCTCGATGGATGATTTCATCGGGTGGCTGGAGACCAAGGATCCGAATGAAACCTATGACTATCATAACAAGTGCGGGATGTGTTGCATCGGTCAGTATATGGCCGCTCGTGGCATAGCATGGCCAAAGAATAGATGGGAAATCCTCTATAAGGAGGTTTGCGCCAAGATATTTGGTCGGTGGTATGGTGACTCGCAGTTTGTGCTTGTGGGTAGTTTACACAATCGGAGTGAGAACCAAACCTTTGGTGCTGTCCTGAGCCGGACCAAGGCCTACAGGGAGACATGTCATGCCTAAACTATTCCCAATCTCCATTGAGGTAGAGGAAGAAGCTGTTGGCAGGGTGCTCCGGGTCCTTAATGCCACGGAGGGGATTGCCAAGCTTCATCTGAGGCTGGACAAGGAAGTCAAGCCAGAAGTATCACAACAGGAAGGAGGGGTGGTGCAAACCACCCCCTCCCCTCCAGCCTTGCGTGATGGCAGGACTAAGTATCGGGGTGGTCCACCTTCGGGAAATCCATGTTTTAAAGCGATTGCTGAAGTTCTGCTGAAAACCCCAGCCCATTACAAGATATTGGCAGCAGCCTTACAACGGGCGGGATTTATGGGTACTGGCATCCATGGTTTTCTATTTCGCATGAGCAAGTTAAAGCTTGTCCAACGAACCTCTCCCGGTTCCTACAGGATCACGGAGAAAGGGATAAGGACTTTTGGAAAGAAAGACACCGCTCCGATGTTGGAGCGGCAGAAGATGAACAGGAATGCCCTGTCCAGTTTCTACCGCGCCATAAATAATTATTCCGGGTTCCGCCTAACGGTGTTGACAGCTCTGAATAAGGAGGGTGACATGCGGAGTGCCGACATGAAGCAGCGAGTCGTCGACGCTGGTTTCTCGGAAAAGAACTTGTCCACCACGGGTATAAAGTTGCGTAACGAGGGGTTGATAACTGTTGATGAAGATGGTTGGTACCATCTCACGGACAAGGGCAAACAGGTGATGGACAATCGTCCGTCTCTAGAGAATGACCTTGACCACAACCAAGAAGGAATAGATGCCAATGGCTGAGATTAAAATCTACCGATACTACGAGCATTACCGAGACCCGGTATGCGATCAGATCAAGGCGGCGATTGAGAAGGAAAATCTTCTAAGCAAGCCCGCCATTGTGGCGGAAATCTCAACCACGAGCCGACAGACCGTTGTCAGGCTGTTGGATGGTACCACCCGGAGGCCACACTATGCCACGGTAATGGCTATCATGGGTTCCTTTGGTTTTGTACCGAAGGGCTGGTCACAGGTTGATAAGCTGAACGTTCAGGAGTCGCTCAAGGCAGCCAAGAAGTGGAAGGAGCGTCAGGAGATCAAGAAGCAACATGCCAAGGAACGGCTGATTGCTGCCCGCAGGGCGGCAAGGGTTGCGGGTGGACATGCCGCTGGTGCAGCGAGCCATCGGCGTTAAGAAGGTCGCCAACAGTTAAGTCTGGGAAGACGGGTTGATATCACCCGTTTGGTGGCAGGGACAATGCTGCGTAAAGTGGCCCGCCAAGGGGGCGGAGCGGTTATTCCGCCCACTCAAACCAAGAATGGAGAAAGGAATGTCAAATGGGCAATATCGGCAACCCAGTCCGACGCCACCAAGTGGTTCCACTGGATCAGCCAATCCAGCCAACGTGGGAACCTACCCCGGCAACACCATCGTCACCCTTAGAACCATCCGAGCCGAAAACGGAACCATCGAAGAAGCCGGAATTAGAGCCGGTGAAATAAACGCCTTTCGGGCATGGCGGGTTCATTCGGATGGCCTGCTACACTCGATGCATATTACGCATTATGTATGGACTCCCAATGGTATCGAAAAAGCCGAACTGGATAATCCTTATGGGGGGTGTGGCATCCATGCCTATAAGACCTTAGAGCGTGCCAAGAGTGAATATGGCGTGAACAGCAGCGGTACTGTTTACGGTAAAGTGGCGTTGTGGGGTGAAGTCATCGAACATGAATGGGGGTATCGGGCACAGTATGCCAAGATTACTCAGATTATCGAGATAGTAAAACCTTCTCGAACTATCTGGGATGGCTTTTGGGGACTGGGAGCCAAACGGGGACTACGTGCTAAATACGGTATTTAAAAAGGAGAACTGCAATGCTGTACAACAAGTCAACCGGCAAGCCGGATGTGATGTCGATGGAGAGTCTTGTTCAATGGCTGGAACAACAGCCACCCCAGAAGAAATATTTATACTTCGATCATCGCAACTGTCTGGTGGCCCAATACCTCAAGGCCAATGGTCACGAAAACCCATTCGTTTATTCCATGGGCCACTACCAAGACAACATGGGCATCGACAGGTCATTCCCGATGGACTTCGATGGTATCGCTGCCGACCAGCCCCGCACCTTTGGTGCTGCCCTGAAACGTGCCATGGCATATCTATAACCTCAATCAAGAAGGAGAACTGCGATGTTGTTCAACAAATCCACTGGAATGCCCAAGCCAGATGTGCTGTCCACCGCCAGCTTGATTGCTTGGCTGGAGGGCAAGGTTGCTGACCATACCCATACCCATACCCATACCTATAGGTATATGAATAATCGGCACTGTCTGTTGGCCCAATATTTCGAGGATCATGGGTTCAAGGGGGTAATGGTTATGCCGGATTGCTATACCCATAGAGGTCGTATGCCCGTCATTGGTTGGAAGGCATTGCCCAAGGGATGGGGGTATGTTGCCATGGGCGACGCTGATGAATTCGATTGGACCTTTGGTAGGGCTTTGGAGCGGGCCAAAACCCTAGAGGTATCTGATTTATCCGTCCGGGAGGACGGAAAACATCGGGAGGATGCATGAAAATTCATGTCAATGGGCAGGAAGAACAGTCTGAATTTAAGGTTGAGAATAAGCCTGTTCCCCGCTCTAATAACCGTCATAAGAGCCAGAAATATCCATTTAGCCAGATGAAGGTTGGGCAGTCATTCTTTATTCCGGAACCTGCCTTCCAACAGATTGCACGGATCAGGGCGTCGGCGTCGAACTATAGCAAACGCCATAATACAAGGTTTGCTATTGTACGGGACGGTAACGGATATCGGTGCGGAAGGGTTGAATGACTCCACCCATCCGACTCAAACCGGGATGGTCATGCCGCCTTGCATTAAATGCGGGCGGCATGACCATCAAGTTTAATTGCAGCAAGATTTACAACTCCATCATCTATCGACATTTTACCTGTCCTGTGGGACACCGGGAGTTGACCCGAGAAGCCTTTGTGTCAAAGGTGCGGGTTGAAAAGTTCCGGATTAAATGTCGGGAGACGGACATATGAACGAAGTCGGCCATAACAATCCACCTGAAGTCTTAGAGTTGGCTGAAACTGTTATCAGCGATATCAGTATGGTGATGGCGGATATCCCGGTGGTGGAGGATGAAAAAACCGCCCGAGAGATGAAGACCGGGATTGACCGGGCGAAGTTGTGTATCCGTGATCTTGACGCGGAGTTGGCTGATAAGGTTAAGCCATTACTGGCCGCGGAAGAAGGGTTTCGAGGGCAGTATCGTCCCAAGAAAGCAATGCTGAACAGTCTTTTGGATGAAATGCTAGACCGTGTTCAAATATTCGTGAAGGCAGAGCAGCGCAGGCGGGAGCAAGCGGCTGCGCTTTTGGTCGCGCAGGCGCAAGAAGGCTGAACGTCAAGCCCAAATCGCTGAAAAGGATTCCCGAGTCAAGATTGGCGGTGGGTTCAGTCGGGCGATTGGGATGCGGAAGAAGGAAACGCTTCATATCTTCAACATATTTAAGGCTATTGATAGTCTTGGGATTACCAATGATATCGAGATTGCCGTCTTGAAATCGGCCAGAGCCTACCGCACTATCCATGGTGCGTTGCCGGATGGCATTGTTTCAGAGGTAGAAGAACACCTATAGGAGATCAGGATGCAAACCACGACCATCACTGTCGCTGCCATTGAGTGGCCTGCAGCGGGTAAGAAACTGGGTGCTATCATTGATAACTCTGGCCAGCGATGGGGGGTCTGGCCTGATAAGCTACCAGGATACCAGCAAGGCCGCAGCTATGAAATCGGGTATGAGTCCAGCGACTTTAAGGGCAGGACCTATTACACCGTCAAGACGGCTACCCCAGTATCAGGTGGGATACCGGGGTTGATTATCCCAATGCCACCCGCCCTAGAGAGTCGGCCCGTCTCAAATGAAGATAATCAGCGTCGGATGGATATCTTTGTCAGCGTTCTAATCAATAACTCCAAGTTCGACCCGGCCTCTGCCTCAGAGCAGGAAGTTGTTGATGTCATTAACAAATTCAAAAACATCTGGAAGCGGGTCTATGGTCCGCAGGCCCAAGAAACCCTACCCAAAGGGGCCTTGAATAAGGAACTCAACGACGAGGTTCCATTCTGATGGAATTTGATGGCAGCAATATTTCATGGGCGGACCGCTATCGGGAGATGGGAGAGGATTGGGCGGATAAGGAAGCTGCCGCCCAGTTATTGGAGGATTCCAAATCCGCTGTCATGGCCCAATGGCAGACGGAACTCGGGGACCTGCCGGTTAATAGGGCAGAACAAACCGTGAAAGCTTCCGCCCGATGGCGGGGCTATATTCAAGATACCGTCAATGCCCGGAAGGCGGCCAATCTGGCCAAAGTAAGGCTGGAAGCCACCAAGATGAAGGCTATGGAATATCAGGCCAAAGAGGCTAATAATAGGACAGAAATGCGGATTATGGGCAGATGAAAATCTTACTTCCTCGTGGGGGCATGGTATGATAAAGGTGTTCAGTCGATCCGTAGATTCATCCTATGCTAAATTGTATGGGATACTTGGGGAGATTCTAGCAAACCAGAGGAAGATTCTTGCTATGGGTGACTTCACCACACTAAATTCTGCCGTTACTGCGCTGACAGCGGCGGTGGCGGCCAATACGGTAGCGGTGACGGATGTCACGGCGGTCGTGGGGGCTCTTAAGTCCGGCACGGATCAGGCGCAGGTTGATGCGGTGACGGCTGCGGTGACTCCGGTCATTGCGCAGGTGACGGCCAACAACGCGGCTCTGGAAGCCCTGAAGCCGGTTATCGTCGCCTCGTCTTAAGGCAGGGCCGGACCCCAGCCCGCCGTGACGCCGTCACTTCGCGGCAGGCCGGTTCCTTGAGTCGGCTGGGCATAGTATTTCTTGGCAAGACCAGCCAGTTCCAAATCTGATGTCCGCATCTTCTTATTCATATGCGGGTAATAGGTCTTAAACTCCTGCGGAGTCATCGTCTTCAGGAGGGCTTTCTGGTCGTCCGCCGGTAGTCTACCGAACATATACAGCACACTGCCACCCGGCTGTAGCTTGCTGATATCCTTGGACTTCATCCCCAAAGTGGCCATGGTTTGGGCTGCCTTGGACTGGGCAGCGGTGTCATGGCGCTGCATCGCCCCCATATATTCCTTACGGGCATCACTCCGCTCCTTGGATTTAGCCGACACATCAAAGGACTTCCGCTCTGGGGCCACGTTCTCCTTAAACAGGAACTGGATGCGGTTATCCAATGCCGATTTGGACGCATAGGACGGGGCCGGACCGAAGCCCAATAGCGGCATATAAACGTCCCGGTCCCCGATCTGCTTCACAACATCGGCCGTGGTATGGGGTTTACCTGAGAGGTCCAATGCCCGTTTGGCCCCGGAGACCGACATCGGGCTCATTTGATCTGACATGACATGGGTTCCCATCTGCTGGATTTGCTGCCAGCCGGGGGAATTTTCATTCCAAATGGCGTATCCGGAATAATCCTTGTTGTTATACAGTTCCACAAAGGGCGACCACATCATCTTGTGGTACAGCATCTGTTTGAGACCCTCGACAACGTTCTGGCGTTCCTCGATATTTTTCATCGCCATTGGAACTTCACGGGTATAGAAGGCATTGGTAATACGTCGGGGTGATCCGTCCGGATTAAGACCCCCGATCCGGGGGAAGATGTAGTCCAACCCGGTGGCATCTTCCCCCGACATTCCCTTGGTCATCATGGCGTTGATGGTGGCTGCCGTCATCGCATAAACAAACATATTGGTGGTCTTGGTGGTCATATCCCGGATTAGCTTACGGGTCGGGGTAGGTGCACCCATCAATGGCCGAACAATAGGCTCAAAAAAACCCCCACCAAATTCCCGAGCAAATCCAAGATTCCACCCCAGAGAAAGAAATGACCCAATCGAGGCGTCTTTGAGGGTTCGGTTCCAGAATAGACTGCCATAGAACATTTCTCCAAAGCGGTTATCGATAGACTTCCCCAGCGCTCGTGCCGCCACTCGACGGTTAACATCATCGGTCACCAAGTCCGGCCTGCGGCGCAGCATCAGTTCATACTCGCGTTTCAAGGCAGCCATCTTCAAACTGGGAATCCACTTATCGAAAATGGCTCCCAAAGACTTCTGATAAACCGCCGCAGGCGCATAGCCCAGCGCCTTCAAATACTGATTTTTGCTCCATGCTTCTTGGACACCCTTTACAGCCTGCATACGAAGTTGTTCAGAGAGTTGTGCGGAACTTCCGGCTTCATTCACCAGTTTATTGTTGGCCGCATCCTGTGGCGTCTGAAGCTCTCTGGGAGTGGCCCAAGACTTCATCATCCGCTTGCCTTCGAACGGCGCATAAGGCACCGCTGCAAAGACAGCATCTCCAATGGTATGTAACAGGGCTTCTGGGGTGGCCGCCATACGACGGAGTATACCTTGCTGTCCCGAGCCAAAGGTTTCCTGCAAACCCCTGACGATGTTGCCGGTACCTAGGATGTGGGCAACGTGGACAGGATGGAACAGACTGAGACCTAGTTTGACGGGAACCCAATAGGATTTCAGGGCCATCCATTTCCGGAAGGCGTCGCCGATAAACTTTTCGTTACCCCAGAGGCCGGGGTCTTCGATGGCGTTCTTCCAGAGGACTTGGGCATCTGGGGCGATCATCCATTTCTCGCCATTGGGCGCTTTAACCTCTTTCCAATGGAACGGGCTGCCAAGAAGAGCGGGATTCTTGACTTGGGGCGGGGCTTTCTCACTCGGTGTTGCCACCCCGTCTTTTTCCATCAGGTGCATCATTTCCATCTTGTTCTGGAGATCACCACCTGCCACACGACGGTCAGTGACCATGTTCTGCACATTGTCGTATTTAAGCTTTAACCCGTTGGCTTCGCCATACGAGATCAACTCGTAGTCACGGGCCTTCTGGAACCAGTCCGACCCCATACTGCGAATCATGTTGTCCGGCTGGAATACCTGACGCGCTCTCTCTGTGTTATCCCATTGATGTGGAAAGTAATTTTCGACGTAATGGGCTTTGGAACCCCACCAGATTTCGTTCTTGTAGTCCATCTCGAACTGCCGCCTGTAATCACGATAGGCTTGGTCCATCCAAGGGAACTGAGCAGCCAGATGCTGAGGAACGCCTAGATTCTCTTCATAGGAGCGAAGAAATTCTTTCTGATCATCCCACGGCACCGCGTTCCATTTGTAACGGTAAGTCTCGGTACCATGCCGGATCAGCGAATCCTCGGTCTGGGCCTTCATGGACTTGTACCGGGCCATCGCGGAGTCCGCCTTCTGGGCAGCCTCGGAGGTGCTTTCAGGCTGAATATTGTCCAACCAAAGCTGCTTTATCCATCCGGGCTTGGCTGGTAGTGGCGGTGCTAGGGTAGCAATGAAGGCATCATGCCGGGCATCTGCTCTGATTTCTTGGGCTTGATTGCGCAGGTCTTGGGCCTGTACCGGCGATAGGCCGGGGACCTGAGACTGCTGGTCAAGCTGGGTGGCCTGTGCTTCCTTGGCGGCTACACGCGCAGGCGCTTGGTGGCGATCCCGCTCGTAAGCTGCCGCCGTGTAGTAATCCACAGCTTTATTCATCGACTTACGGGCCATATCTGGGGAGACATTCGCAGACATGGCGGTATTAAAATGTGTGTTGCCTTTGGTCGTTAAGTCGTTTGCCGTGGCAAGACTTTGTGCTGGCGTCGGGAGTTCACTGACGGCATCTGGTTCCCCGGAATACCATCCCACTCTGCCCTTCAGGATATGATGACCCAATGCAGGAACTGCTGTCCCAATCGCCCCTTCCTTATAAGCCTCCTTATAGGTTTCATAGGCTTCGCTTAAGTCCTTGGGGGCGGGTTTACCGGCCAAAACGTTCTTGGTGGCCTGTTCGGCCACGCCGATACCGGGCTGGACTCCGAAAGCTTGGAAGGCTAGGTTCTTTAACGGACCACTAAAGGCTTTTAATGGAAAGGCAGCCCATGAAGCACCAGACGCTGCGGCTGACACCAGAGAGTTTTGGACTGCACGGTCCCATGCTCCGTCCGGGTCTGTGGGTGATTTCTTCAACTCAGCCGCAAAAGCAGGACCTATGGTCTGTAGAGCGGCTCCGGTGGCAGCGCCTCCAGCGCCACCTATCGCTGACCCCACCGGGCCAGCCGCTGACCCCAAGATACCGCCAGCGACGCCACCGACAATGGTAGGACCACTCTCACCTACTCGGTAGGTCATCTTGGGCAGACCACGAGCGATGGGTTCAGTCAGGTCTTGTAAGCCAAAACTGGCAGCGGCAGGATTTTCTGCTTGGGTTGTTTCGGTGGGTTTCTTGCCCTCAAGCGCTTCAACGCTTTGGCCAAGACCTTCCATGGAATGTCCGACCCCGGACGTAAAGGCGTCCCACGGCCCCGGCATGGGGGCTTCAGGTTCTTTTGGTTTGGCGGGAGCTTCAATAGCCGGACCCCACCCCCCAGAGGCAGGAGGGGTATCAGGTGCCGCCGCATCAATGGCAGGCCCCCAAGGCATGATTTAAGCACCCCATTGATGGATAGAGCCATCAGGGAACCTATAGAACTTACCCGGTATGGGAGGGGCAGCACCGGGTGCCTTGGGGTCAATAGGAATGGGATTATCGTGACTTGATCCCGGTCCGGTATCCACGGGAGTTGCTGCCTGTCCGGTTCTTAACTGCTTACGACGGGCCAATTCAGCAGCGACTTGACGCTGGAGGTCCATGGCAGCGGCTGGATCAGTGCTTTGGACCTTGGCGATATTCTCAGGCTTTTCATAAACAGTCCTCATGGCCGCTGTGATTTCAGCGGGTTTGAAATCAGCATTGGTTCCGCTTTCAGCCGCCTGATCGATTTCCCGGTTACGGGCAGCCAAGGACCCGGCCTCAAAGGGCGTCATCTTGTTATATTTATCAAGGTGAACCTGCGCATCCTGATAGAGCTTCTGGGCTTTATCGTTTAACTCCTGCTCGGAGCGCAGTTCCTTGCGCTGGCTATCGAGTGATCCAGCACCGGCTAAAATGCCCTTACCGATACCGGTGCCGAGGGAACCCGGTGTGGACATCATCGTCGCACCTGCCTTGATCAAGGCCATCCACGGCGACTTCGCGACATCTTGGCCCCTATCCTGATACAGGGCATTCGGGTAGGGTTGTTGGGCACGGGGCAGCATATATTGGCTGATGTCAGAAGGAGCTTGTTTACCCCTGCTACCGGCTGTGGTGGCTGGGGCTTCCTCTTCGCGGCCACTATCTTCTCTCATAATACTTGGAGCCGCAATCGGGGAGCCATCCGACTTCACATCCGGCATTCGATAGGGGGTATCTGGATTGATGACAGATGTGGAACCCTTTATTTCGGGGGGCGGTCTACCTTGTGGTGGTGGACTATTGGGCGCGGGCGCAGAGGTTCCCATCTGCGGGAACGTAGAATTAAATCTATCCTTAAGGTTCCAGCCCTTACCGGCGCTGGCACCACCAAACATGGAATCGTCCAAGGTTTGACCCCCAATGTTTTGACTCAACAGGCCCGGACTAGCCTTCATGTGAGACATGATTTCGGACATGCTTGGAACGGGGTCGCTGTTGAACGGGTCATCCCGGACATCACCGCCATCATCATAGAGTGGAACATTGCCACCGCGCTTCAGAAAGGGCAGGATGGTGGTCGCCAGCTTTAAGGCTTGACCGATATCGCCACCAACGGATTCGCCTTGACCTGACTGCTGTTGGGGCTGCGGGAAGTTAATACCGCCTGTCAGGGGCCCGGAATGACCGGCTCCCATCGGGAGGGATACAGTTGGAATGGGTTCCATTCCACCCGCTTTTGGAAGTGTGACGCCGGGGATGGTCGGGCTTTCATCTACCTGACCGCCCTCAGCGAAGCCCGGACCATAGTAGGAACCACCAGAACCGGTATTTAATGTGTTCATGGACTGGTTGATGGCATCGGTATTCGGAGTGACGCCGCTGCCCTTGGACCCAAGACCGTTATAAAGCCCCACACCAGCGGTACCTGCCCCGAGTATCTGAGCAGCAATACTGGGCTGGGCTGGCGTCGAGGTAGTGTTCTGGTTACCCACGGTGGTCCCGCCCAAGGCAGGGGCCAGCCCTCCCGCGATACCGGCAAGATACTGTGGAGTCTGGAACTGATAGGCAATCTTGGCCAGATAATTCTGGTAAGGGGCATTCAGTTCTGCTTGTTGCTGGGCTTGTTCTTGGTTGCCGAACTGGTTCATGGCACCAGCGCTTTGGAGGGCTGCACCTTGAGCACCTGTGCCATAGGAGTAGGTTTGACCCGCCGACAGTCCCTGCTGATTGGCTAGTTCACTCATCCCCACCGCGATCCGGTCAGCCCCGACACCCCCCGCTTTAGCCGTCAAATCGCCTTGGTTCTGGACATTTTGCTGGCCAAAGATGTTCTGCATCTGGGCTGTGACATTGGCTGCCATTGGGTTATAAACGTTATTCACGTCCGCCGCCGTCACCGGGGCCGCACTCTGGGCGGTATAGTTGGCCGCCTGATTAAAGTAGGGCTGGGCCATACCTTGTGCATTGCGGTAGGCTTGGAAAGCGCCCTGCTGGTCGTTGCTGAAGCCAGCCACCGGGGCTACTGGCATTTGGAATGGCTGGGCAGCAGCAGTCTCAGCCCCAGACAGCGCCTGTCCCGCCGCCTGCTGGGTGCGGGGGTCTGCGGTATAAGCCTGATTATTATTGGTCTGTTGGGTAGATTGACCCTTGCTGCCCATTATGAACTCGCTGTGGATAGTGCAGGTGTCATACTACTGCCTTTTGGCCCCAGATAAAAGAATGCCCCAATCTTGGGCAGCATCCGTTCATAAAGCCGTACTTTGGCCTCAGTCCGGGTGGTAGACATAATTCCGGTCACCAGCGGCAGACCGGTCAACTCCACTTGGGATTTCATCCAAGATACCAATGCTTTAGCATGTTCGGAGCGGCGGTGTCGTGGATCAACATAAACCATAAACTCTTCAATATGCTTGGCATGAGAATACCAGTAGGAACCGATGGTCAGAAAGACCAATCCTTCAAGTGCACCAAGGGGACCTATCGTCCCTATTATACCCCGGACACCGGCATCGTCTGGTGGGATGGATTCGGGGAATATTACCCTGTTAACGAACCATCGAACCTTATCCTGCGCCAACGGGAACAGAGCATTCTCGCTGTGGCTCTCTATCAGCAGCCGCCACACCTCGTCAAAGTCTTTTGGACCGGCTACCCGGACGATGGAGGGTGAACTCATGTGTGGCTCGCGTATTTGCCGTGGATTGTCTCGGCAGCTATCCTGCGGGCTTCGATGGCCTCTTCCTTTGTCTTAAAGAACCCGAGTCTCTTCCTCTTTCCCTCGACGCGAATATAGGCCAGCCATCTGGGACTTCTGCCGTCCTTGCGGACTAAATAAAATACCCCAGAATACCCGCTTTTGTTGTTCTTTTTCAGGCTGCTGTTGGCAGCGTTTTGGATGCTTGTTGCGAGTCGGAGATTGGTAATGCGATTATTGCCCTTATCCCGATCAATATGATCGGGAGTCATACCATCTTTTGGCCACTCTCCGTACATCCAGACCCAAGCCAACCTCTGCGCCAGAAACCATCGTTCATTGATTTTGACTTGAACATATCCATCTGGTCGGGTACGTCCGGTAACAGAACCAGCGATCGCCCCACCTCTGGTTTTTGCCATTCTAAAAATGCCAGTATCGGGGTCATAGGTCAGAATTTTCTCCAACATTGATCCCGTAATTGATTTTTCAAGCGCGTGATTAGGTTTCATAGTTACTTCTTTGGTGGTTTTAATTTACGCAACGTTCGGATGTGTTCTTTTCTAACATGTAATACAAAGCGATCTAGGACTTTGTGACCTGCGGCAATATCTCCATGACCTATCTCTTTTACAACATCAGGATGCAAAATATATTCACCACCCGCCGCTATAATAGGAGTGCTATCCTCAGCCCCACCCCCGTCCTTCAGTTTCTTGAACCCGTTAAAGCTGAACTTGGACGCCTTCTGCGTCATGGGCTTTAACCCATAAGCCGAATGCGTAAACATTTTCGACAGAACTTCGCTACCGGCCTTGGTATTGCCCTGTCCCAGCGCCGAGGGGATATCGGCGGGCAGCACATAAGACCCCGGAGGGACCTTCATCGGGACCTTGTCCGTCCGCCCCGGAACATCTGAATCAATCAACCCTCCCTTGGAGAAGTTGATGAATTCATGGTCTTCCGGGTCCTTATTCTTGGCCACTTTGCCCCCCTGCTTCATGCCGTTGGAATCATTGCCACTTTTCTCGTCGCCATAGCTATAGATACCAGCGCCACCGGCCATGCCCGCGATGGCCGCTAACGGGTACCTGAGATGCCACTTATCGGGGTCAAAGGCGGCATGGGGTGCCCGCAAGACGTTGGTATTCAGAACCAAGTATTGGGTATGGAGGCCATGCTGA
>WNFO01007335.1_pt1 | contig 13807 bp, 9 predicted proteins | sample 5400251 | NCBI WGS metagenome assembly WNFO01 (sample SAMN13153354, study PRJNA577476) | soil metagenome | isolation source: 100 cm saprolite under Madrone tree | place: USA:California | collected 2016-06-14 | reverse complement strand
CGCCACTGTTAAGGGGCGCCCGGTCCGAAGCCCGAAGGCCATTCGCATTCTGATCGCGGACGGACAACCTATCTTTTGTCAAGGCTTACGCAAAGTGATCGAGACACAAGCCGAGCTGCGCGTTATCGGAGAGACCTGCGATGGCGCCGAGGCATTAAAGCTCGCGCGCGAGCACGCTCCGGACATCCTCCTCCTGGATGCGGCCATTGCTGGGCTTGCCGCCCTGAGAGTTTTGCGTGATGTCCAGAGCTCTGCACCATCCGTGCGCACTATCTTTCTCTCCGCAGAGGCCGAAACGCCGGAGACGGTCGAGGCGCTTAAGCTCGGTGCACGTGGGGTGATGCGTAAAGACTCTCCGGCGGATCTATTGCTTAAGGCCATACGATGCGTCAAGGCCGGACAACATTGGGTGCGTCGCGACAAGATCTCAGACGTTCTGCAGTCGCTTGGTGAGGAGACGTCTCCGTGGCTAAACGGGCCTCTTGGGAGGAACTTGCACGTGACGTCGCGCGAGATACAGATTATTTCGGCGATTCTCCACGGAGGAAGCAATAAGGACATCGCGAAGCAATTTGGTCTCAGCGAGGATACGGTCAAGCACCACTTGACTCATATCTTTGACAAGCTGGGTGTCTGTACGCGTCTGGAACTGGCGCTTTTCGCTATGGATTATGACCTGTTCCGCCGACCGTCGGCGGACTACGCGCAGTACATTTCTGCAAGTTCACCGTCCCACTAAAGAGAAAAAACATAGGGATAGCACCTTCGTGCTATTTTCCGCACCCTCGTGCCATTGCGCGACTGGCCCCGCTTGTTACAGTGCACCGCTGTGCCTAAATCCATGTGCTGCTGAAGTCTAGGCAGGCGCCGCGGATCCAGGCCTGAGAGGGAAACGAAAGAGGAGAAAAACACATGAGACGCATATCGATTGCAACGGCCCTTCTACTAGGGATTACTGCGGTCGTCTTTGCACAAGCAGCTGTCTTTCACACCGCCGACGCCACTGTAAATAGCGCCGGCTCCCTTGTTGTGTCCTGGGATGAGCGCGGGCTGGGGAATGGTGGAACAGACGGGCTGGTACACTACAGCCTCACTGCCGATGCCCACGCCACATATGGCTGCATCAATGGTGGCGGCAATCATCCGAAGGCAAGCAACAAAGAGACCGTGAACGGCCCGTTGGGAGCTGACATCGCATTGCCGGTCTCGAAGAATGGCCGAATTATCGGGAGCCTAACGGTAGGACCATTGGACGCCGGGAACTTTTCCTGTCCGGGTGGGCAGGCGTTGGTTCTGGGCAGCGTGTCATATGACAACGTCTCTTTGACGGATACAACGTTTGGTAGCACCGCGGCCATCGCCGGGAGTTTTAGTAGAACCTTCCTCGCGTTCTAGCAAGCAACTGCTCGGGTGGCCATTGCACAATAAGGAGCTAGGGGTACCTGCGGGTACCCCTGGCTTATTCACTGGGGATAAGTCAGCGTCCAGTTGATGAGTGCGGTCCCGCTGGCCGGGTTCTTGTTCGGTGAAATAAGGTCGATTTGCCCGCCACTGCGGTTCGACAGAGTTTTCGTACTGTCCGGTTGCAGCAGAAGCGTAGGAAAACAATCAATCGTAGTCTGAGCCGTACCGCAAAAATACGTCTGCGCACTTCCATCGTTATTGGCGCTGTATACCTGTAGCCAGAAGTCGGCATATTTTGTGTTATTCAGACTATAGTTTACCGTGCCTTGAATATGCGTGGCCGCAGCAGTGGAGACTCCTGTGGTCACGGGCTGCCATATGGTGTTGGGACAGCTCGACGATGAAGGCCAACATACGTGCGCGATACCACTCTGCGTAACCAACTTATTCTGAATGGTGAGGTTAAGGTTCTGCGCAGCACTGGTATTCCCGAACACATCGACTGCGAATGCCGACAGGGTGATGGAGCTGTTGAACACAGTTGTGGAAGGCCACGTGGCCGTCCAGCCTTGAGTGGTGACAGCGTTCTTACCCTTGCCCGAAGTGCCTGAGACACCAGTTAGTACTTGCGTGAAACGCGTACCGTTCTGTACGAAGTCCACATGATGAACGGTTGTATTGTCCGTGGGAGCCGCTTGGAACGTGACCAGACCAGACACCGTTGCGCCCCCGGCGGGCGAGATGAGGTTGGGGGTGGGCGGCGCCGAATCGGAATTAGTAGCGCTGGAGACGGCTTTCAATGCATTAACGACGCCAAAAGCGAGATTTGGCGCCCAGCTAACTCCGTCGCCTGACGAGGCCTCAATGATCCCAGCGACCTGTGCGGGAGTGAGATTAGGATTCTGTGACAGCACCAGCCCTGCGATGCCTGACACCATCGGTGTCGCCATGGAGGTGCCGCTTAGAGCGTCATAGTTCATCGAGTAGCCATAAGTGGTGGTAAGAGTGACCGGATAAGTCGGCATGGTTGACAGGATGGCGACGCCGGGAGCCGCCACGTCGGCTTTCATTCCGAAATTCGAAAAGCTAGCCTTGGCTCCGCTCTGGTCCGTCGCGATCACCGAGAGGCAATCGTGCCAGTAGGCGGGCTCTGGCGTATTCAAGCTGGAGCCGCTGTTGCCCATAGCGCATACGGGAAGCGCGTTGTTAGCTAGTGCGTAATCGAGCGCACTATGGAGGGTTTCGCTGCGACTACTGCCGCCTAGGGACAAGCTGATTACGCGGGCACCATGGGAAGCAGCGTAGGTGATTCCCGAGGCGACGTCAGACATGTACCCAGATCCTTGATCATCAAGCACCTTCACGGAAAGAATCTTGCAATTCGGGCACATCCCGGCAATGCCGATCTGGTTATCGGTTGCGGCCGCGGCGATGCCGGCGACGTGAGTGCCGTGTCCGAATCCGTCTTTGATAGTTCCCACATAGCTGTATTCGCCCACAATTTTCGGGGCCAAATCCGGGTGGGTATCGTCTACGCCTGTGTCCACGATGGCGATAACAATGCCTGAGTTACCTCCGGAGACGTACTGCCAAGCCGCCGGTGCCGACATCGCGGCAGGACCCCATTGGTTGATGCTTCCATTGTGGGAGCTTGCGTATGCCGAACTGAAGTAAACATCATTAGGCGGGTTGAACCCATCTTGCACGACCTGTACGACGGAGTCGAACTCGGCGAACTCGACATCCAGCCGGTTGCGAAGATGATCAAGAAGAGCAAGCCCTGTCCCGGCCGCTTGGAGGTGTGTGATTCTAATCGCGGGTATATTGGCTACAACGTTCGCGCCGTAGTCGGAATGGAGTTGGTTGAGCACGTCCTGCCTCGCCGAATCTTTGAATCGCACCAGGATGTGACCGGCACGAATGCCACTTGGCGAGCCACTCGTCCTGAACGTTTGCACGTTCAACGCTTGATCTTGCGCGGAGGACTGAGGAGTAACGAACGCGGGAGGCTCCTGTGGCTGGCCCTGCGCAACGGCCGTCCCGATAGCAATCACATTCAGCAAAACGATGGAAGTCAGCCTTGCTATCCGCTTCAACGCGGTCTTTTTGCGAGCTACTTTATCCATGATAACCCTCCAGCTCGCTATGCGAGGAAATCCACAGCGTCTAGACCAATAACGACAGACCTACGAGGCAGGCTAGGACGGGGACGGCGTCGAATCTACTGACCGGAAGTACAGTTTCCGAACAGTTAGCTTTTTCGGCACTTCATGGAACCTTCTAGTACCCTTCAACGTTTCTAGCCAGCAATTAGCGGTTCTGGTGTCGAAAGTCTGTCGCTGCATGGTTCCGTCGAGCCGCTGCGTCGAATGGCTCGGCAACTCGGAACTACACTGCCCGTTCCGGGCGGATTGCCGCCAGCCTTGATCGGAAATGCCTCGGGCAGAAGAGTTTCCGTAAATCGGGGGGATGTTGTTCCGAGGCATTTTCGATAAGGGGACTAGAAGGAAGTCGCTGGCGGTTGCGGCGGGAAGGCGCGCTGATGTGAGTCGCGCACAAGAGTAGATCGGCGTGCCAGAGCAGGAATTCTAACGCGATGCCGAGTTTTCCGATAGATAGTAGTTTCACCAATCGGTGAAAACGTCTATTTAGGTGAACAAATGGAAGAAAGTTTGAAGGCCGATGTCGAAGCGAAATTCTCTGGTTTCCTGCAGAGCATCGGTGGGACCGTGCAACGGCTTTCAGATCCGGGGGGGCCCGATATCGTTTTTGAAACGAACATCCGAGGGAACCCGATTACATTTATTGCCGAATGGAAGTCGCAGGGAGAGCCGCGATACATTCGGCAAGCCGCCGAAAAACTACGCGAATATCAGGCGAAGTATCCCGCCGCCTATCCTATCGTAATCGCTCCATTCATCACTGACAGCACGGCAGACCTGTTGAGCTCGAAAAAATTGGGATACTTCGATCTTGCTGGCAATACACTGATTGACTACGGACCAATCTTCGTCCGCGTCGGCGGCAAGACGCGTCGCAACCCCGTGCAAAGGAAACTAAAATCGCTATTCAGTCCCCGGAGTTCCCGGATTCTTAGGGTCTTGCTGTCCAATCCACAACGAAGGTGGTTGTTGCGGGATCTATCGAAGGAAGCGGACGTCAGTATCGGGCTCGTTTCCAAAGTGAAGCAGAAATTGATTGAATTGGAGTTCGCAAGCGAGAGCCGAGACATGAGCGTCGCGAAGCCAGGCGATCTATTGGACGAATGGGCTCGGAACTACTCCTATTCGGATAACCGGATTGAACGGTACTACTCGTCACTCGATCCTATTGATTTGGAAAAGCAGCTTGGAGACGTCGCGCGGTCGCGTGTATGGCGTTATGCACTGACCATGTTTTCGGGCGCCAGCAAAATAGAGCCTTTCGTGCGATACAACTTCGCGTCTTTCTACTACTCCGGTCCCACGGAGGAAGTGATCAGCGAACTAAAGCTAAAGCCGACTCCGAGCGGAGCGAACGTGTGGATTTTTACTCCTCGTGATGAGGGCATGTACTGGGGAACGCAACAGGCCGGAGAACTTGCCATCGTATCGAACGTACAACTCTATCTCGATTTGATCAATTTTAAGGGACGCGGTGAAGAGCAGGCTACCGCGCTTCGCGAGCAACGGTTGAGGTATTGACAGTGGCCGAATGCCAGCGGGAAAAAGTCGATTTTAGTTTGTCTCTTCTGCTCGAAATGATGGACGCGTTGAAGGGCTATGGCTCCGACATTGTCGTGGTTGGCGGCTGGGCGCCATATTTCCTGCTGAAGAGTTTTTCACACGCGCGCGATGAACATCCGGGGTCCTTGGATGCGGATCTGGCCCTCAATTTTCGTGGCATCCCGGAAGAGGCGTACGAAACCATTCTCGAAACGATCCATCGGTTAGGATACAGCCAGCGGAACAATGCAGCAGGGAAATCAATCCCGGCGAGTTTTGAGAAAACGGTAGAGGTTGAGGGTGCCCGGCACAGGATGCAGGTGGATTTCCTAGCGGGCGAATATGGGGGGAGCGCCAAATCACACCGACATCAACACGTGCAGGATCTGCTCGCCCACAAAGCTCGGGGAACGGACGTGGTGTTCGAACAATTTTACGCGGAAGATGTAAGGGGCCGGCTCTTGAACGGAGCGGAATTAACGGTACGCGTCAACATCGCGAATGAAATTGCGGTTTTCATCATGAAGGGAATTTGTATAGGCCAGCGGACGAAGGCAAAGGACTATTACGATCTCTACATGCTGGCGAAGCATTTCAAGGAAGGGCCGAAATCTTTAGCGGAGAGTCTCGCTCCGCACAAGGAGAATGGACTGCTGAAAGAAGCTCTGGCGAACATACATCGGTATTTTGATTCGCCAAACGGCTTGGGTCCGACGCTGGTCGCGCAATTTCTGGGCGAGCCGGATGCGGACGAGAGGGAGATTCGGCGAAGAGATGCTTTTGAGGTGATACAAGCGGTGCTGGCGCTAGTAGGTTCATGACATGTTGGTCGCCATTCACAAGGCAAACGACATTCCGGAATTTCGAAGAAGCAACGCTTCGCAGCGACGGTCCGTGCCACTGAACAGCCTTCAAACCGGAGCACAAAAGAGCGCTTCCGTGACGATTTGGGAACTGCAATGGACGAGTTGGCTAAACATTTGCGCGTAATTTCCTAACGCGGCGGATCTTCTGGACTTACTCTCCACCACCTTCTGGTGACCTTGCGCTTGCAGCTTCTCGATAGGCTTGCTCATTTGGGCTTGCTGTTATAGCTTCGTGGCGCGATTTCTCCGAGGAAAAAGTATGCCCAGATTGCCTCGCATTGCGGTTATCGGCAGTGCCAACACCGATTTGACGACGTTCAGTGACACGTTTCCGCGGCCGGGAGAGACTATTTTTGGGAAGAGCTTCGATCTGGGGTTTGGCGGGAAAGGCGCGAATCAGGCAGTGGCGGCGCGGCTGTGCGGCGCGGATGTTGTGATGATCGCCAAGATTGGCAACGACCTGTTCGGCGAAGCTACCCTGAAAAATTTTGCCGCTTCTGGCATTGACACTACGCATGTGGGGATCGTGGATGGTGTGTCCAGCGGCGTTGCGCCGATCTTTGTCGAGCCAAACGGGCAAAATCGGATCATTGTGGTGAAAGGCGCGAACGATACTCTGAAGGCTGCTGACGTGGATGCAGCCGCGGAAACTTTGCGTAACGTAGATACCATCATTCTGCAATTCGAAATACCGCTCGAAACTGTCTATTACGCGGTGCAATTTGCGAAAAAAAATAATATTCGCTGCATCGTGAATCCGGCGCCAGCGTTGCCCGCACAGCTGAGCGAGTTGGCCGCAGCGGACTACTTTGTTCCCAACGAAACGGAGGCCGAAGCGATTACCGGATTTCCGGTGCACTCGATCGATGATGCGAAGAAATGTGCCGGCTCGCTGCTGCAAAAGGGATTCCGCAAAGTGATTCTGACCTTGGGTGCGAGGGGATCCTTGCTCGCGAGCGCGGAAGGGGCAGCGCTCATCGCTCCGTTTGAGGTGGCGCCGAAGGACACTACGGGGGCGGGGGATGCGTTCATAGGAAGTTTTTCGGTGTTCCTGGCGGAAGGATTGCCGGAAGGCGAAGCGCTGTCGCGCGCGAATCTTTACGCCGCGCTTTCCACGCTCCGGGTCGGCACGCAGAAATCATTTCCCACGCGCAGGGAATTTGAAGACGAGTGGAAGCGCCGCGGTCGAGACAAGAGAGATTTCTCACAGCGCTCGGAATGACACACTGGGACTTTTCACCGCAAGCGCTAACGCGGTGCCCTTTCGAAAAATATTTATGAGATCGGTTGTGGTTTAGAGGAGAAAAAATGTTCGTTTTGCAGAGTTACACCTGGGCGGTGGTGTTTTGCGTGATCACCATGTTTTGCTGGGGTTCCTGGGCAAACACGCAAAAGCTTGCGCGCAAAGGCTGGCGATTCGAACTGTTCTACTGGGACTATGTGATTGGGGTGCTGTTTTTGTCTTTGATATTGGGACTTACGCTGGGCACTCATGGCAGCGCAGGCCGGCCGTTCCTGGCGGACCTGGGGCAAGCTTCGCATTCCAGCATTCATTCCGCGCTGCTGGGAGGCGCGATTTTCAACCTGGCGAATATTCTTCTGGTTGCTGCGATTGATATCGCGGGTATGTCAGTGGCGTTTCCGGTGGGCATCGGTATCGCGCTGGTTCTTGGCGTGGTTTTGAATTATGTAGCCGATCCGATCGGCAACGCGCCGCTGCTCTTTGGCGGCGTGCTGCTGGTGGTGCTGGCAATCAGTCTGGATGCGGTCGCGTACCGCAAACTGCCCGGCGCAGCGGCTGGAGTCAGCACCAAGGGACTGGTGCTTTCGGTTGCTTGCGGATTGTCGATGGGCTTTTTCTACCGCTTTGTGGCCGCTTCCATGTATCCGGATTTCGCGCGGCCGGAAGCCGGCAAGCTAGGGCCGTACGGCGCGGTGTTTGTTTTTGCGGTGGGAATTTTCATCAGCAATTTTGTGCTGAACACGTTGATGATGAAAAAACCGTTTGTGGGAACTCCGGTGACCTATGCCGATTATTTCAAGGGCGGTTTAGGCACGCACCTTACTGGCATCCTCGGCGGGATAATCTGGGGAGTGGGGATGTCGTTCAACATTATCGCTTCCGGACGCGCGGGTTTTGCGATTTCATATGGGCTGGGCCAGGGGGCGACGATGGTCGCGGCATTTTGGGGCGTGTTCATCTGGAGAGAATTTCGGACTGCTCCGTCCGGCACGTCCAAGTTGATTGCGGCAATGTTCGCGTGTTTCCTGGTGGGACTGGCTCTGATCATTATGGCGCGCACGTCGTAGAGGCGTGCGCTGAGCGTTAAGAAAATTCCTAAGGCAGAGGGAAAACGTTGCCAGGCGGACTGCGTGACCAACTGGCCCGGCATGCCGCGCTCCTACAGGCGATGGTCAGGACAGCAAACATGCATGCTCGATAGAGCCATTTCATAGGGAAATTCCTCTCTTTTCTTGTAACCCGAATTCTTGCCCGGATTTCTTAGCAGTCATCGAAGCAGCGTGAACAATTTCCCGTTGTACGTTGCCGATCGAAGCTCAGGGAAAGCGCAAGGTCATTATTGATCAAGACGCGTCCGGACCGGGCGGCACGGATATGCAGTCGATTCTTGCGCTGGTGAACTCGCCCGAGACGGACGTGCTGGGCATCACGGTGCTGACTGGCGATGCATGGCGGGACGAAGAGGTGCAGCACACTCTGCGGCTGATGGAGATTATCGGGCGCACGGACATTCCTGTCGTGCCGGGCGCCGCGTTTCCGCTCGTTAACACCAAGGAATACATCGAAAAGTGGGAAAAGATTTACGGCAAGCTGGTGTATCAAGGCGCGTGGAACTTCGCGGTAGGCCACGCGGTACATGGGCCGTTTGAGATTCCGCCGATGCCGGAAGGCAGTCCGACGATCAAGGCGTCGAACGAAAATGCCGCGAATTTTCTGGTGCGCATGGTGAGGAAGTACCCGCACGAGGTGACGATTTATGCGGCGGGACCGATGACCGATCTAGCGATGGCGATTGCGCTCGATCCGCAGTTTCCGGAGTTGAGCAAAGAACTGATCGTCATGGGAGGAAGCATCAATCCGCGAACCGACAATCCGGAATTCGCGCTTTCGCCATCGCACGAGTTTAATTTCTGGATGGATCCGGAAGCTTCGAGTGCGGTGTTGCACGCGCACTGGCCAACGGTGGTCGTAACGACCGTAGACATTTCCGTGAAGACGCTGATGACCAAGGAATTGATCGAGCAGATCCGGAAAAGTTCCACGCCAGCGGCGCAGTATGTGGCCAAGTATGCGTCGGCGAATTTCCTATGGGATGAACTGGCGGCAGTAGCGTGGCTCGATCCGTCGATTATCACGGAACGGAAAAAGCTTTATATGGATGTGAACACCGATCGCGGGGCAGGGTACGGAAATACGCTGGTATGGAGGAACGGGAATCAGCCGGGAGCGGGCGAAATTATGGTGGAAGTACAAGACGATTTGGACAAGGTGAAATTTTATAAGGAGTATGTGGAACTATTGACGCGGCCTACGCCAGGGGCCAGGAAAACTACTGGAAACTAGGATTATTGGTTGATAGATATCAATAAATTTGTAGTAATAAAAGCAGGAAGAGAAATCGCCGGGTCTTGACACAACGGCGAATGGGAAGTAATTTCTCCACACTGGATTTTCAGCAAATTAAGATATGGATCGGTCGAGGGCAGAGTCGGATTGTGCATTCGGTTCGATTGCTGATCCGATGGACAGATTTTCGCTTCTGGATTCGCAAAGATTGGCCGTCATCTTCGGCGCCAAGGGTACAGAACCTTAGTTTCAGCAAGTCTTGAACGTGGGGATTTCGATTATTGGGGTGGTTACGAGGGGTGAGGAAAATGAGCAAGAGAATAATTTTTGCGGTCGTTGTATGCGTTGTCGCGCTTTGTTGTGGGCAAGTGGCGTTTGGCCAGGCAACAGGAAGTTTTCAAGGGACGGTGACGGATAAATCCGGATCGGCGATTATCGGCGCGTCCGTGAAGGTTACGTCGCAAGGTACTGGCGCGGTACGCGAGGCCGCGACTGATGATTCCGGCCATTACATCATCACTTTGCTACCGGTGTCGATCTACACAATACGGGTGGAATTCAAAGGTTTCCAGACTGCCGAGAGCAAGGACGTAAGGCTGCAGGTGGATGAACAGCGCGAATTGGATTTTGCACTGGCCCCGGCCTCGGTTAGTTCGACTGTGGAAGTCGTAGCCAATGCGGTATCCGTTGAAACTGCCAGTCCCACTCTCGGTCAGGTGATTACGTCCCAGGAAGTTGCTCAGCTCCCGTTGAATGGACGCGATTTCGTGCAACTCGCGACGCTCACTCCCGGAACTACGGCGGAAACAAACCCCAATAGCTTTTTCACCACTGCTGCCAGCAGCGAGGTGGCTGCTCGCGGGCCGTTCTCACTTTCGGTCGGTGGTTCACGTCCCAACAGCACGGACTGGCTGATCGACGGCGTCGATAACAACGAGTTGACCGCGGGAGGCATTTCCATCCTCTCTTCGATCGACTCGATTCAGGAGTTCAAGGTCCTGACTTACAACTACTCCGCGGAGTACGGAACTCGCGCGGGTCCGACGGTGCTGCTTACGACGAAATCCGGAACCAATGGCTTTCACGGGAGTTTGTACGAGTTTTTGCGTAATACGAGCCTGGATGCGAAGAGCTTTTTCGCAAATACGACCGAAAAATTCAACTTGAATCAATTCGGCGGAGCGATTGGCGGACCGATTCACAAGAATAAGACATTTTTCTTTGTGGACGGCGAACAAAAGTATCAGCGCCACGGCATTCCGTTTCAGGGACTGGTCCCAACCGACGCAATGCGCAATGGCGATTACAGCGCCGACAACTTTGCCAATCCGGTGTCCGGGCTGGTCGTCGTAAATCCGAATATGGTGGGAACATCCACGAACCCCGCGGTGTTTCCGAATATCTATTTCCAATGCGATGCAAGCGGCAACCCTTTGCCTGCGAATGCGAATGGAAGCCAGGCTCAGGGCACCCCATGTAACAAGATTCCGCAAGGGCTTCTCAACCCCATCGGGCAGGCCATGATGAACCTCTACCCCTCGCCAAATGCCAATAACCCGACTGCGGGATTCAACTTCGTTAGCGAGCCAGTGCGCAAGCTGGACGAAACGAAGTTCGATATACGAGTGGACCATAACTTGTCGAGCGCGGATTCGTTGTTCGCCCGCTTCAGTTACGACCAGGCCAGTTCCTTCGTGCCCGGAGGCTCTACCGGGTTTGCCGAAGCCAACGCCTTTGGCAGCAACCAGGGAATCCTAAACCACGCACGCAATGTCGCCATTGGGGAAACGCACATCTTTTCGCCCACCACCGTCAACCAACTCAGCTTCGGCTACAACCGCATTTACGACTACATAACGTCACAGGGCACCGGTTCCTGCGAATCCGCGAAGCTGGGCATCATCGGGGCGAACCTGGGCTGCGACAGCGGCGGTACCACCTGCACACCAGGAGCGTTCAGCTGCGGGCTGGTCAGTACTCTGATGACTGGCGGATACTGGTCGCTGGGCGATCGCGGCTTTACGCCGTTCCAGGGTGGGACCAACATTTTCAGCATAAAGGATTCTCTCGACGTCATCCGCGGAAAGCACGATATCAAGGTCGGTATAGACATCCGCGCTAATCAGATGAATGTTGGCACCGAGGCCTTCCAGGACGGATTCTGGATCCCGGGCGCTATCGGCAATTTCAGCGGCTATGCGGATAAGGCCACAAGCGTGAGTATCCCTGGTAATCCCACGGCGGATTTTCTCATGGGCCTGGTGGGTGTGTCGCAACACGATCAGACATTTAACGGCCCGGTGACCGGCCGGCGCTGGAAAATTTACCGGCCGTTCGTTCAGGATGATTGGAGAATCACCAAGGACCTAACGCTTAATCTTGGTCTGGCTTGGGATATCACCAATCCCATCACGGAAGTTGATGGTCGCATGGCCGACTACGACCCTTTTGTGAACAAGCTTTTTGTTGCCGGTCAGAATGGCGTTGCGCAGTCTGCCGGGGTACAAAAGAATTGGACGGCATTCGAGCCGCGTATCGGCCTGGCCTGGAAGCTACTCGGCAGCGACAAGACCGTGTTCCGTGCTGGTTATGCCATTTATCACGATTCTGCCTGGAGCATGGGCGCGCAAGGGCTATGGCAGAATCCGCCCTTTTTCGCCGAAAGCGACGCCTTTGGAGCAGCCCAACAAGTCGGTGCACCTGGCTGTCCGTTTGCCACCTCGTTCTGCCACACTGTAGGCGGAAAAGCGGTCACGGGCGTCAACATTTCCGACGGATTTCAGATTATTAATAGCCCGCCCGACGTCGCTACATTCACTGGAACGCTTTTTTCCCAGCCTAGAAACTTCAAGCTGGCTAAAGTTCAACAGTTCAACGTAAACCTGGAGCGCCAGATCCCGGGCAACGTTGTGCTCACAATCGGGTATGCGGGTTCACGCGGGAACCACATCCTGGTGGCCGGTAATAACCTCAACACCTTCGGCCCATCGAATTGCAGCGTAGGCGTAATCGGTTGCAACGCTGACGGGACGCCCTTTTCACCTGGCTTCGCCGTAGCGAACACCATTTTAGGGTTCGTGGACTTCGGAAAGACCACCTACGATTCGCTGCAAGTCAAAGCCGAGACTAAATCCTCCAGGTACGGCCTATATGCCTTGATCGGATATACGTACTCCCACACCTATGACAATGGCTTATCCGATGGTTTGGGGTCGCTGCTGAGCGCGCCTTATTTCCCGCTACCAGACTGGAACAAACTGGATTGGGCGCCTTCGCAGATTGATTTGAGAAATAGTTTCACGGCCAGCCTCATCTACGACTTGCCCTTCGGTAAGGGGAAAAAGTTCGGCAACCAGTGGAATAATGTGGCGAATTCGGTCCTGGGAGGATGGCAGCTGACGGTGATTGAGAAAATCACGTCTGGGTTTGCCGGTCCCCTCATCGACAGCAGTAACCAGTCTGGAGTTTTCTTCAGTAACGGCGGCAATTTGAATAACTTTAACCGGCCGGACCAGATTGCCAACCCATACAAGGCAGGCATAGTGGCTGCAAATCCCAACCCGCTGTGCCAGTCTACGGTATCGCAAGGCGGTATTGCTCCGGACCATCTGAGCGACTCCGGTTCGACCTTCAATCCATGTGCATTTACCCCGGCGATAGGTCACCTTGGAAACGCTTCTCGACTGCCGGTTTACGGGCCCGGTTTTGTAAACACGGATTTTTCCGTGATCAAACAATTCGCGCTGCCCTGGGAGAATATGGGCCTGAACTTCAGAGCGGAGTTCTTCAACCTGTTCAACCACGCGCAATTCGGCTTGCCGGTTAACGACATCAGCGCACCGGGCTTTGGCGTTGTGAACTCAATAGTGAACAACCCACGCGTTGTACAATTCGGCCTGAAGTTTACGTTCTAGACCAATTCGTGACGAATCGCGTGCACTCTAAAATTGACCGACCCAGCGGAATCTCGCTGGGTCGGTCTTGTTTTAGGCTGCTGTTTTTTGCCCTTATCGCGCTCGGAGGAATTCCTGCCGCGGCGCAAGAAAAAATCAAAGTCATCGTGGATCAGGATGCGCGGGGACCCGGTACCAGCGACCAGCAAGCCATTCTGGTTTTTCTGCAATCGGACAAATTTGAAGTTCTTGGGATTACCACGGTCAGCGGGGACCAGTGGGTGAAAGAGGAAACGCAACACGTGTTGCGCCTTCTGGAGATCGCCGATCGCACCGATGTGCCGGTGATTC
>WNFO01003789.1_pt1 | contig 13808 bp, 17 predicted proteins | sample 5400251 | NCBI WGS metagenome assembly WNFO01 (sample SAMN13153354, study PRJNA577476) | soil metagenome | isolation source: 100 cm saprolite under Madrone tree | place: USA:California | collected 2016-06-14 | reverse complement strand
CTATGCCACCACCCCTGGCAACCCTCTCAACCCACACCCAGAGGGGAGGGATCCAGAAAAACAAAGGCAAGCAAATAGCCCACCGACGAAAACCACTACCACCACTGGAGATGCCCACCATCTTCATCACTCCCAAACCCCACACCACCTTCATCCCGCAAATCCTGAAGGACCAGGCCTGTGCAAACAAAGAAGACAAAGCCAGATGAACATGCCACAACCATGACATCTCCCCCTCATGGGAGGACCTCCCAGACAACTGGGACTTCAACCAGTACAACCATTGGGATGCCCCCACCACCTCAGACTAACTTGCTGGTGGAACAGTGATCTTAGAAGGGGGGTAATGTTACAATTCTCTTTCCTTTTTCTTACTGTATGATACAATACAAACCAACCGGCTCCCAATAGGTCTAGCTTGTATGACCTGGACTGGGGTAAGTTCTAGAACCAGACTGACGTCATCTATGACTCACTTCACTCCACTATGACTCACCTTTACTCCACTATGACTCACATTACTTCGCTATGATGACACAACTCCACTGTTACGAACTCTTTTCCATCTTTCTGACTAATACATACGTCCGGCACCTGGAAGGTCTAGCCTGTATGACCTGGACCAGGGTAAGTTCGAGAACCGGACCATTATGACGACCGATACTATACTTATGACGCATCGCGCTCCACCCTGACGTACCTACCTCCACTATGATGCATTACGATCCGTCATAGAGGACTCGAGGCTCGATACTGTACAATGACGTCAGGGCTGACTTGTAGGATATAAGGCGGACACTCCTAGGGGAATGTCCTTAGAGTGTTCTTTGTTCACAGTACTGCAAATCTCTATCCTCTACTTCTTGCCTAAGGATCAGACCCTTAAGCGAGTTACTAGGCAACTAAGGAGCCACCTTACGTTGCTGAACACTTCTCACTAAGTACCAGACCAACGTTGAGTCCATACGACTTAGCGTCATCCCCAAGGATCGCCCAAGTGCCTCACAGAGCCTTGTCACCAAGACGACCCTGTAGTGTCATAACATCCACAATGACATCATTACTCCACTTAGCAGTATATAAGGACTGACCTCTGTGAGGGAGTGTCCCTCAGAGTGTTCTTCTTTTGCAGTTCTGCAATAGCAGCTTATCTTCTCATCTCTATCATCTACTTCATGTCAAGGATCAGACCCTTGACCCTTCTACTCACAACTAAGGTGCAGCCTCAGTTGTAGGACACTTCTCCTGAAACTATCTAAAACATTAGGCCTTGTCAGCTTAGTGTTATCCCAAGAGCTTTAATGCCTCTAGTAGAGACTTGTCATTGAGCAACCCTGCAGAGTCATAACAAGATGTGTATTTTCCTCTTATTTCAACACCTGAAACTAACCTTCAAATAGTTTAAGTATCTCAACTCTATTGAGCAGCTGTTTTCACAGGCATTCAACATTTTCTCTGAGGTGCAGCACAGGCTACAAGTGAGGGTCGATGCTGCACTTGGCCAGGATGCCCCTAGCTGGCAGATGAAATACAGATGTCCTGCATGTGGGTTCGAGGTATGTTTCCACCATATATTGTAACAACAACATATTTATTTCCATTTAGCAACCAAATGAGGAACACCTCGTCCCAGTGCAGATGCATGCTATTGATGGGTGCAACTCACAAAAGCATGACAAAACAGCTGGCACATGTGACAAGCGCATGTTCTCCAGTAATACTTTCCTCTCCTGTGACTTTATGGATAGTTTCAAGCATGATGTGAAATTGCACACAGCTGCAGAAAGGGCCAAGAAGGCCACCTCAAAGGCTGCAGCACCTGAGGACAGCTCCACAGTCCCAGAAGGCAAGAATGATGACTGCTGCAGCAGTGACTGGAAGGCAGCAACATCAAAGGAACTCCCACCAGCCTCCAAACAGGCATTTGAGCAAACAGGCATGTTTGCTTGTGTGTGTCAGCATGGTATTGTTGAATTTTTGATTGAGTTTGTGCAGTCAGCAGAGATGTAAGTCTTCATGCCTCCTATTTCATTTGCTGATGCTGAGCTTTTTACATAGGGCAAAGCATGTGCTTGCTGCTGTTGTGACTATCTTGAAGATATTTGGGGATGATCAAGGCCTTGGATACAACATCAATTGCACATTTGAAGTCATGCTCCACCACAGCTCGCTGAGACATGAAGTGGTCAAAAAGTGTCTTCAATGTGTCATAGATGCCTTTCACTGCTGGGCTCATAAGCGAGCTTGCCAGTTGAAATACCACCCTCTCTACCGATCGGGCTTTGGGCTTGAAGACCTTTCGACTTGTGAAAGGCTATTCTCAAGCCTCAACAGGACTGCATGCAACATTTGACATTCATCAGCATTTCACTGGATGCAATTGATTGACCTGCATGTACAGCAGGTCAACAAAGATTGATACACATCGCTCGGTATGTTCATCTCAACATATTTTAGTGGTGTCTCACTGACGACACTCTAGGTGACTTTCTTCTACAGAATTACAAGCAAGCACTCAAGGTCCAACACATTCACAGGCTACAACTCAATGACTTTGAGGCATCCACTTCATTCACAGCAGCAAACTTCCTATGCTGGCACCAGGAGGAGACTGCCTTTCTCTCTGTTGCAAAGCAAAAAGAGCCTTCAGAAACAACACTGAAGGTTTCCTATGTGGAGGCTTTGGAGAAGCTTTTCATGATTGAGTCAGCAATTTTTTCACTCATTGTTCTATCTCATAATTCTCATGATCTACTCAGGGCAGAGTACAACACAGTCAGTAAGAAAATCAAAGATATGGACCCTTTTCTGAATCTTGCTCCGAGTGACTTTGCTGTTGGCATTGCTGGACAAATCATGAAAGAAAGCAGGCACAAAGCAATCAACAGGGAGCTGCAACTCATTAGCAGGTGGGTGGAGTGGGCTATGTGTCTGGTTGGTGACATCAAGCAGCTGCTGGGTATCACACAGTGGTGGCAACAAAGTGATGCTGAGTATCAAAAAATGCATCAATACATTTCCAACAAGAAGTTTGTCTGCATTGTTGAGAAGCTACAAGGTCTTGTTGTGAGCCAGTTAATGGAACTGGACAGGGTGAATTTGGCTGGCACAGGTGTGTATTATGTTTCTTTATGATGATGTCTCAAACACATTCTTAGGATATAAGCTACACAAACACATCATGCAAGCACTCTCTTGCTGCTGCACTGCAATTCATAACGCAATCAACCATTATAATGCCCTTGTGCCCATTCAAACACCACCCCACCCCTGCCTTGAATACTCTGAAGTTGTCAAGTACTGCAATTTCTCTGAATTTGAGATCCTCAAACATTCTGACCATGATCTCCTCTCAAAAGACTGGACTGTACTTGCCAACCGACAGGCAGCAAACAAGTATTTTAAGCTTAAGCGTGCCAAGGAGGAAGTTCAGCACTGCAACATCGAGGTTGCTCACCTGCAAGCTTGGGTAGACACAGATGATGCAGAGATGTCTAGGGCTGTCACTGCTCATGGACATGATTCTGCGTTTGTGGCCCACCTGAAGGTCGTGCAGGTGTGGCATCATCAGGCAAATGATCACATTTGTGCACATCTACAGCAGATCTATGGCCTACCTGGCTACAGTGGCCCTTGTCCATCCACCCCCGATCCACCTGTCCATGCCCAATGTGTGCTGGATAGCAACTGTGGGTCTTGATACACCACTTTGTGACACATTGATAGCTCACTTGCTCCCCTTATAGCCCCAATCACTAAGGACGGCTTTACCAAAACTAATAGTGATGACAATGACAATGACAATGAGTTGCACAATGATGAGGACAAAGATGAGATGCTATAGATGACAGATGCACTTGCAAAATTAGCAGTATAATGCAGCTAAGGACCAAATTTTACATTGACTATTCCCCATTTTATTTCATATCACAAAAGACTGGTTGGACCATTTTATCGCCTATGCCCTTCACCACATGTGGCTACACTCATCTGTGACATTTGTCACACTCTACCTCTTCCAACATCTCAAGGGTCTTCCAGCCATCACTTATTTATCTCAGCCTTAATGCTTGCCTCAAAGATTATTTGTGACAATACTTATTCTAACAAGTCCTGGTGTATCATTGGTCAGGGTATGTTTGCACTTCAGGAGATCAGCCAGATGGAGCAGGAAATGTGTTCCTGCCTGGAGTTTGCCTTGCCCTTCACCGCACACAGCCACACTCATCTGTGACATTTGTTGTGCTCTACCTCCTCCAATGTCTCTAGGCCTGTTTTGTCACGACCATGACCCACTGTGACCATAATGCATCACCATCCTCTTTCTCTTCTCCACTATATTCCACCTGATTCTATACACAGGTAGAAGCTTCCACAAGCTTCCATCGAGTTCCACACCATTCCGTCTGACATCACCACTATCCACAGTTGACCTGAACATTCTAGTAGCTTCCATCGACTCCATATATATAGTACTCGTACCAGTAGAGGTCAGCCCTAAGCTTGATCTCCTGTAGACACAGGTTGTCTCTTGTATCCAGCTCAGACCCCTTGAAATCCACTTGCCAGACCCACGACGTTACCGTTGGTGTCATTGACCTTTGCCCTCTTATCACTGTTCTAAGACACGTGCAAGTCTTAGCTGAATCTCTTGAGATATCCCATCTCCGAGATCCCCAAAACTTGATATGGATCTCTAAGAGATATCCCATCTCTGAGATCCCCAAAACCCAAACAAATCAGCTTGTCACTAAAACATGATACACCACTACCTGTCCGGTGACATTAGGTCAAGCTTCTGATAATACAGAACAAGCATGACAGAAGAAACCTCAAAAGGAAAGGGACATGCTCCCAGCTGAGCAGCATCAGTCACTTCTACCAAAGGGAGAGACTGGAGGCTATATGGACTCAACACAGACTTCCCCCTTCCCTCTGAACTCTCTGCAATCAGATGCCCATTTACCATCGAACCATGAATGAAGGATACCATCCCCATCGGTTATTGAGGAGATGCATGGCATTACATTGATGGCCAAATATTCGAGGGTACAATGACCCCTGTCCCTTGGACAGGATACTGGCTTCATTATGAAGGCAAAGTAGTCCCAGTTGAGAACTTCACCGGAGTCTGGTTCAAGATCCAAAAAAGAAACAACATATTCAAAGCAACAAGAGTAACCCGCCATGGTATGGCATTTGCCCATGATCCCCTACCAGGAGTCAACCTCTGGGCCCTACAAGGAGTAGAAAAAGACAGCCTCCTAGCCCTGATAAAAGAAAATCAAGGCAATACAACTAAACTGGCTCTAGCCAGGAAAGTGCTAGACATTCTAGAGCCAAGGAAGGAAACCCCCTCTGAACCAGAGGAAGACAAACCAATGCCAAACCAATCTTCAGAAACCTATCAAGGCCGAGGACCCAGATGCCCCTGCAGAGATGGAGATGACCCCTTCACTCTGGCAGATCCCAACAGTGACGAAGAAAAGGATTCCAAACACAGGAGGCTCGAAGGAAACCCCCCTAAAGCATTTGATGGCGACAGAGCTTGAACCATTTGGTTCTTAACACAGTTCAAAAGGTTCATGTTAATGAACCAAAAAGCAGATATCACCAAAGACCCCATCACCAAATGCTGCTATTTCCTGGCCCTGTTTGAAGGCTCCAAAGTCGAAGGGTGGTGCGAACAACAGTATGCATGGCTCGACAAAGTAGAAGCAAATCCCTGCATACTATCACATGGTATGATGGCATGGGATGCCCTGGAGCAAGACTTCAGACATTCATTTATCGATTACATGGTGCACAAGAAAGCCCATGATGACCTGAGAAAGCTCAAAATGTCCAGAGGGAACGTCAATCAGTACATCACAGACTTCGAGTTCCTGGCTCAACACACCGGAATCAATGTCAACAATCCCACTGCAATTCAACTCTTCTCTGAGGGAATGCCCTTCAGTCTTGCAGAATCCTGCATCAAATTAGAACAACCCAAGAGCTTCAAACAATGGGCAAAAGCAGCCCAAGCACAACAGAGGAACTATATCCTGATTCAGGGCCTCAAGAGATCCAAAGATGGATCCTCTACCACTAGACCACCACTGACACAAATGGGAAATACGACCTGCAATCCCTTCTTCTGGCAATGAGGGGGAGGGCAACAACAAAACCAGAGGCCTCAAAACGCCAGACAATCCCCTGTACAACAGCTCCCCCCACACAATCCAAACACAATGGATACCAGTGCAGCCGCTCAAAAAGCCATCACCGAAGCTGACAAAGAAAAGTACAGGAAAGAAGGCTGCTGCTTTGAATGCAATAAACAAGGCCATATTGCAAGGAACTGCCCAAGCAAAAAGGCACACACTCATATGGCAAAAACCCCTAACACCTCTGAGACCACCAGCATCATCTCTGAAGCCTTCACCGAAGAAACCACAACCACCAGCATCACCTCTCAAATCAGTAAACTTACTGAAAAAGAAAGAGATGAGCTGATCACAGCTATGCAGGGCTTTGAGGAAGGAGAAGAGGGTTTTCAAGATGCCTGAGCAATGTAGCTCTTGTCCGGGCATGTAGTACCGACTCAGTATATGTGGCACAAAACAAAGCAATCAAAGTTTCTATTTCACTATATACTCAGAAAAAACGAGCTACAAAAAGAGCACTACTCAACAGTGGAGCCACTAAATCATTCATCCATCCAAAATTGATGAAAGAACTCAAACTAAAAAGAAACCGTCTCATAAAACCAAGGAAGGTGAAGAACGTTGATGGGACCTTGAACAAAGCAGGAGCAGTCACTCATATGATGACCTTCAAAGTAGACTACCAAGGAAAAGAAACCCACCACAAATTCCTGATCGCCAATATTGGGGAAGATGATATCATCTTAGGATACCCCTTCTTCGAAGGAGCCAACCCTGACATTGATTGGACCAATGGAACAATGAAGGGAACAGTAGAGCTGAAAGGAATGACTGAAGATAGCTCCTGGATCAAAACCCTCCTTGGAAAAACAACAGTGGCACAACAACTGGCAGAAGTGGCCACCGAAAAGAAAAAGAAAAGCTGGGATGAATTGGTTCCGAAACAATATTATGACCTTGAACAGGTCTTCTCTGAGACTGCCTCAGAATGATTCCCTGATCAATGACGGTACAACCATGCCATAGACCTTGTACCAGAAGCTCCCACATCCATTGACTGTCAAGTCTACCCTCTATCCCCCAAAGAAAAAGAAGAACAGAAAGAATTCCTGGCAACAAACCTCAGATTGAATAGAATCCGTTGATCCAACTCTCCCTATGCCAGTGGATTCTTTCTTATACGCAAAAAAGATGGGAAGTTCAGACCAGTTCAAGACTATCAACAACTGAACAAATGGACGATTCCCAATAAATATCCGCTTCCACTGATCACAGAATTAATCCACAACCTGGCAGGAAAACAACTCTTTTCCAAATTCGACGTCAGATGGGGATATAACAACATATGTATCAAGGAAGGTGATGAGTGGAAAGCCGCCTTCAAAACCAGCGAAGGCCTATTTGAACCAACCATCATGTTCTTTGGACTGACAAACTCTCCTGCCACCTTCCAATTGATGATGGATGACATATTCCAGGAAGAAATTGCACAGGGATGGCTCAGGATCTATATGGATGACGCCATTATTGCCATGGAAGATGACCAAGAGGAACACACAGTCAAAGTCTGCCACTTCCTGAGCAAACTTCAGAAACACGACCTCTTCTTGAAGCCAGAGAAATGTAGATTCCATCAAAAAGAAGTCAAGTATCTAGGAGTCATTATCGGCCAAGGATCAGTTAAGATGGACCCAGTAAAAGTCGAAGGAATTGCACATTGGCCAACACCAGCAATGGTAAAAGATGTAAGGAGCTTCCTAGGTTTCTGCAACTTTTACTGTGCCTTTATTCCTCACTTTTCCAATGTGGCATGACCCCTAAACAACCTCACAAAGAAGAACCAATGGTGGGAATGGACAGACACAGAGGAAAGGGCCTTCCAGAAACTGAAACAAATCTGTGCTTCCTACCCAGTACTACACACCCCAGACTGGAATTGCCAATTCATACTAGAAACCGACACTTCGGGATACACCCTAGGAGCAGTCATTATGCAAGAATTCGAAGATGGCATCCATCCCATATCATTCAACTCTTGAAGTCTCCTCCCTGCTGAAAAAAATTATGACACCCACAACAAGGAACTGGCAGGCATGATTTTCAGTTTCAAGTGCAGGTGACAATACTTTCTAGGCACACAGCATCCCATACACGTCTGCACAGACCATAAGAACCTCCAATACTTCAAGGAACCACAAAAGATCACAGGCCATCAGGCTCAATGGATGGAATTCCTACAGGACTTCAACTACCACATCGAACATATCCCAGGTACAATGAACACAATCGCAGACCTCCTATCCTGTCGCAAGGACCTTAACAAGGGGGTGGATTCCGATTCACCATGAATACTCCTCCCCAACACCCTATTTCTTTGAAAACCCTTTCTTGAAGATGACAAGAACCTCAGGAGGAACATCCTACAACAAATCCATGACTTCCCTGCAGGAGGACACCCCGGGATAGTGAACACTTGGGAACTGGTCAGACAACACTACAAAGGGCCTAGACTCCGAGATTTCATAGAACAGTACATTAAGGGTTGTGCTAAGTGCCAAGAATTCAAGACAAATCTCCCACGGAAGAAAGCACCCTTGCAATGTTTTGATGTACCAGCAGGAGAAGGCCCATTCCAATACGTATCCATGGACCTTATCACAGACCTGCCCAAATCAGAAGGGTTTGACAGCATACTCACAATTGTTGATCAAGGGTGTTCGAAAGCAGCTAAATTCATCCCCTGCAACAAAACGATTGATGGTCCAGGTGTAGCCCAGGAATATCTGAAACATTTAGTCCCATGGTTCGGAGTCCCCAAGTGTATTATATCCAATCGAGACCCACACTTCACATCAAACTTCTCCAAAGCCATCTGCAAAGCATTGGGAATCCAGCAGAATCTATCCACCATGTTCCACCCCAGAACAGATGGACAAACAGAACGGATGAACACCTGGATAGAACAGTATCTCCAACCATGGACTACAGGACAACAGAACAAATGGGCCAAGTTACTTCTAATTGCAGAGTTTGCCCATAACTCCTGGAAGAACGACACAATGCATCATTCCCCACATGAACTCCTGATTGGCACTAGACCTCAAGTTAACATACAACTGATCAAGGGGAACACCCCAGCTGCAGACATCAGGCTAAAGGAACTAGAAGAGGCCAGACAGGAGGTCCAGAAAAACCTAGAAGTACAACAGTCACGGAAAGATGACAAAAGAATGACAGAAATGAAGACAGGTGACAAAGTCTGGCTAGAAGGAAAAAACCTCCACATCACAGGAACCCACAAACTCCTCCCCAAAAGATATGGACCCTTCACAATCATGGAACGAATTGGACCCGTGGCCTACAGGCTAGAACTCCCCTTGTCAATGAAGGTACACAATGTCTTCCACATTGACCTCTTAATGCCATATAAGGAAATGGAACAATATGGCACACCTTATACACGACCCCCTCCAGTGATCAATCAAGGTGAAGAGGAGTATGAGATCAAATCAATCATATCAGATAGAAGCTTCGGGAGGAACTGGAAGAAGCAATATCTCATACACTGGAAGGGCTATCCATCATCCAATAATTCATGGGTTGACCATGAGGACTTACATGCCCCAGAAATTCTACAAGAATACCTCTTACACTCTGCTAAGGCTGGACAAACAAATGTATAAAAGGCCTCCTTGTCAAATCAACAGTCCTCACCAAACTCTTCCCAACAATCCTTCAAACCAATCAACCATGTCTCAAGCCTCCTCCCAGAACTCTTCACACTCTGTCTCCCCTACCTTGTTTGAACAACTACAGGCCAACTACCCTTGGCCATCCCTTCAGTATCCAGAACGAACACTGACCCCACAATTAGCCAGACAATCTCAGCCGATGCCCATTGGCGATGCCAGAAACTGTGAAAATTGGCAGATGGCCAGCATGCACGTGGCAATGGTGGCCCAATTCACTGTGATCCTCCACTGGCCCCTCGAAAATGTCTTCCAACAGTTTGGACAACATGCACTGATCATGGAGACAGCTAGACTCCTTGTGGCAAGAGGACCAAGCTCCCCCGAACCACTACCAGTACCCCCATGTGTCGGAACTCCATACCCCTCACCAAGGATACAAGGCTTAGGCACCCCTCGCATGTCTATGCCAGCCTACTCCCCACCACCTCCCGACTACCGACCTCACTCCCCCACTCCATCAATTGAAGATATTACAGAGCTCATGACCACAGGAGCCTTGGTGGCAGCACAAACCAAAGCTGACCAACAGACACCATCCCTGACAGGACCACAACCTGGTGTACACCCCGGACCCGGGTGGGAGCGCAATCAGACTACTGGAGGTATCCAGTACATGTTCCTAATTCCAGACAAGGGAGAAGGACAAGAAGTTGCCCCCTTTATACAGGTTGATGGCGACACCAACTACCCTGAGGTCATGGCCACCTGAGGTCATGGATGTAATGTCCACACCAGAGCACTATGTGCCAAGCCAAACCCTTACCCACGCCCCCAATTCATGCGAAAGGAAGAATTCTTCTTCCAAAACCACGAGTCTTTCACACCCCTAGTCGATCGGGCAATCCACCTCAAAGGAGACCCCACTTTAGCAGCTGAGGTACAGCAGTATTGCAACGCATGCTGTAAAGCATGACACCTAGCCATGCGGCTCAGTGCCTTAAAAGATGAGTTCAATGATACTTGCTGGACCATGTGTGACAGCGCAAACCACCTAGCAGCCACCAACACCCATAGTCACCTCCATCCTTGTACCATCATTGAGCTACCCACAGATGGACACCTCCCCCAGCATATCCTCAGGGCTGGCATCGACACCATCGAAGACCCTTGGTACCAAGAGTCTGAGCCAAGACTGGGGCAGTGTGAGTGGTGCCAAAAGACCACACACGACACCCTCGACTGCCACTTCATAAGGCAGTGTCTGTTATGCCATTCATGGGGGCATAATGAAATCAACTGCAAGATTCCCCATCACCACTGCAAACCAGGATGAGTCTGTCAGGTTGGTGATGACCACCCAAACTACCACTGCACTCTCTGTTGCACAGACGTCAAGACCTTTGGACGAGGCTAGAGATGTTAACAGGGGGGTAATGTCACAACCATGACCCACTGTGACCATAACGCATCACCATCCTCTTTCTCTTTTCCACTATATTCCACCTGATTCTATATATGGGTAGAAGCTTCCACAAGCTTCCGTCGAGTTTCACACTGTTCTGTCTGACATCACCACTATCCACAGTTGACCTGAACATTCTAGTAGCTTCCATCGACTCTGTATATATAGTACTCATACCAGTAGAGGTCAGCCCTAAGCTTGATCTCCTGTAGACACAGGTTGTCTCTTGTATCCAGCTCAGACCCCTTGAAATCCACTTGCCAGACCCATGACGTTACCATTGGTGTCATTGGCCTTTGCCCTCTTATCACTGTTCTAAGATGCGTGCAAGTCTTAGCTGAATCTCTTGAGATATCCCATCTTCAAGATCCCTGAAACCTGAATGAATCAGCTTGTCACTAAAACATGATACACTGCTACCTGTCCAGTGACACGTTTCCCCACTGTGAAGTGGTCTTCTGGCCATTGCTTATTTATTTCAGCCTTTATGCTTGCCTCAAAGATTATTTGTGATGATACTTATCCTAACAAGTCCTGGTGTATCATTGGTCAGGGTATGTTCACACTCTGAGGCCCATTTCCCTGCTGCGAAAGGGTCATCCGGCCATCACTTATTTATTTCAGCCTTTATACTTGCCTCAAAGATTATTTGCGACAATACTTATTCTAACAAGTCCTGGTGTATCATTGGTCAGGGTATGTTCACACTTTGGGAGATCAGCCAGATGGAGCAGGAAATGTGTTCCTGCCTGGAGTTTGCCTATGCCCTTCACCACATGTGGCTACACTCATCTGTGACATTTGTTGCACTCTACCTCCTCCAACATCTCTAGGCCCATTTCCCCACTGCGAAGTGGTCTTCCGGCCATTGCTTATTTATTTCAGCCTTTATGCTTGCCTCAAAGATTATTTGCGACAATACTTATCCTAACAAGTCTGGTGTATCATTGGTCAGGGTATGTTTGCACTCTGAGGCCTGTTTCCCCACTGCGAAAGGGTCATCCGGCCATTGCTTATTTATTTCAGCCTTCATGCTTGCCTCAAAGATTATTTGCGACAATACTTATTCTAACAAGTCCTGGTGTATCATTGGTCAGGGTATGTTTGCACTTCAGGAGATCAGCCAGATGGAGTGGGAAATGTGTTCCTACCTGGAGTTTGCCTATGCCCTTCACCACATGCAGCTACACTCATTCATGACATTTGTCATGCTCTACCTCCTCCAACATCTCTAGGCCCATTTCCCCACTGCGAAGGGGACTTCTGGCCATCGCTTATTTATTTCAGCCTTTATGCTTCCTTAAAGATTATTTGCGATGATACTTATTCTAACAAGTCCTGGTGTATCATTGGTCAGGGTATGTTTGCACTCCATTTCCCCACTGCAAAAGGGTCATCCAGCCATCGCTAGTGAATGGTGCAGGTAACCCCCAGGTAATTTTGACTGTACCCCTACCCTACCCTCCATTTACCCATACCCCTGCACAGGGGTACAGATAAATGGAGGGTCCATGTCATGATACCCAGGGTACAGATGTACCTGTACCCGTGGCAGGTAACCTGCGGGTTTGCATTTCAAATGAGCCCAAGATTATTGAAATTGGCCCAGAAATGAAGGAGATATGGTCAAAACAATGATTGAGCTTGTCACTGCCATGACTTTAGACTTGAAAAGCTAAGTCAAAGTTAAGCCAGCCCTATAGTTGGCACATGGTTTGTGCAAGAGTTTGAAGTCAGATTGAGACCAGCCCTAAAGTGGTCATGTGGTCACATGATTCGGTGTGCCCAAAGCAGAGTATATGGGCATTAGACTGAGAAGGTATGCATTTGAGTGCTTGTAGATGAGCTAAGAGAGCACCTCTCCTAGAGTGCTTATAGAGCAGCGGTTACCACCATGCAGTGTGTCACAAGACCCACTATGAAGAGAAGGGAATTGGACAGAGAGAGAGAAGTTGAGAAGACAGATAGATTGTGAGTTTTCTGAGGTATGTAGACAGGAGACTCAACTTGCCGTCCTAGAGACAGCAAGGAGGGCTATTTGTATCATACAAGACTAGGGTTTACTAAGCATTTTTCTGGGATAAGTAAGCGATTAGAAACACACTTTGTAAAGACAATAAGATGGGTGAGTAAGCAAGAGACAACAATCAGCAATCCCCTTTCCTTGTTACTAAGACCTTACTATTGCTCTTCGTCATTGCTTGAGCTACCCTCGTTAGTAAGGTCTATGACAGAGCTAGTGTTGCTGCAGCTTAAGCTGGTTGATTTTGAAAAACATGCAATTAAAAATTGAAACAAATCTGTAAAATCACAAAAATAAAGGAGTAGCTAGACCTGATCAGAGGCAGATGGGTCACTTAAGACAACTTTGTGATCAGATAAGCCCTTAAAGTGCCAAAGCATTGCTATAAAAACACTGTAGCTAAGCTGGTGTTTGTAGCTTTTGCACTTTAAGGGCTTATCTGATCACAAAGTTGTCTTAAGTGACCCATCTCCCTCTGATCA
>WNFO01003199.1_pt1 | contig 13809 bp, 10 predicted proteins | sample 5400251 | NCBI WGS metagenome assembly WNFO01 (sample SAMN13153354, study PRJNA577476) | soil metagenome | isolation source: 100 cm saprolite under Madrone tree | place: USA:California | collected 2016-06-14 | reverse complement strand
GCTGGGTGAAGACCTCGCCCACGATCTTGTTCTTGAAGTAGCGCTTGAACCCCGAGACCATGTCCTTGCCGGCCGCGTAGTTCGGCGCCATCGCGTAGACGTCGGTGATGTTCTGGTCCTGCATGTACTTGCCCATCGCTTCGGGCGTCTGGTCGTTCTGCCACGACGTCGTGAAGAAGAGCTCGTGGCACATCTTGCCGGCGAGCTCGTGGGGTCCGGCGTTGGTGCCGATCATGAACGTGCCGGCGCCCGTCACGGTGGGCGCCACCGCCAGCATCACGTTCGACCAGATGATGCCCGAGACGAAGTGGACCTTGTGTTTCTTGAGCATCTCGTCGGCGAGCTGCTTGCCGACGTCGGGCTTGACCTGGTCGTCGCCGTAGATCACCTCGACGTCGAGCCCGCCGATCTTCCGGCCGAGATGGTCGAGCGCCAGCTCGACCGAGTTCTTCATGTGCTCGCCGATGATGCCCTGCGGCCCGGACAAGGTGGTGATGAAGCCGATCTTCACCGCCTGGGCGGACGCCGGAGCGGCGGCGAGGGCCACGAGGAGTCCGACGAGAAGCGCGCATGCGGTGCGCGCCGCAGGCCGTCGCGGGGCTGGGGCCCCGCCGGCCGAGGCGCGCCTATGAACGAGTGTCGTTGGCACGATAGGAACCTCCAGCCGAAACGAGTTGCGCGATTCTAGCAAAAGGGGCCGCGGGACTAGAAGATCTTGCGGTCGCGGTCCTCGGGCGGGACCTCGAGCCCCAGGCCACGGATCTGGGCGTCGATGTCCTCCTTGTACATCCGGCGCAGCTCGGCGTTGCCCCAGCGCCGGATTCCGTACGCGACGGCGAGGTCGCTGAAGCGGGACTCGGACTTGCCGAACGTGTCGAGCGCCCGCGGGTACCATTTGTTCACCGCGCGCTGCACCTCGTCGCGGCCCGCGCCGCACAGGCGCGCGTAGTCCACGCTCCGCACGACGTCGGCGACCCGCCGGGCGCCGAACGAGGCGTGGAACTTCTCCTCGTGGACCATCGTCGTCATCTCGCGCGCCCAGGGCGCGAAGCTCGAGTTCTCCATCGAGCGCAGGTGATACCAGGCCACCAGGTCCATGGTGAAGCAGAAGGTGATCGTGTCGATCCAGCTCTCGAACGGCACGTTGAAGGCGTCGATCGGGTGCTCCCCCATGCGGCGCCGCAGCAGGACGTCCGCCTCGGCCTGGCCTTCCGGCCCGAACGAGCGCAGCAAGCGACAGTCGATGAACCCCTGATGCGCCTCGTCGGCCGCGATCTGCGCCTGGATGTACCGGTCCTCCGCCGTCGGCCCCTTGTTGATCCAGGGATGGTGCTGCTCGACGGAAGCGAACTCGGTGGAGGCGATCGCCGCGAGGAGCTTCAGGATGACCTGGCGATACTCCTCGGGCATCTGCTCGACGGTCTCGACCTTGCGCATCCCGAGAAGGACGCCCCACTCGACACCGCGCGAGACCGACATGGGTGGTGACCTCCTGCGCCGCGAGGCCTCCGGCGCGGCCCGAGTATACATGGGCCGAGCCGCGCGGCCGGACGGTCAGGCGCCGCGGAGTCGCGCGAGCACGTCGTCGGGAATCGGACGGGCGTGGAGCGGCTCGCCGGCCGACTTGGGCCGGCCGACCCACGCGCGAACCTCGAAGCCCTGCGAGCAGAGTCGCGCGCCGACCGAGATGTCGTGCTCCATGCGGAACGTCTTCGTCCGCACCCATGCGACCCTCGACCGGATCGTCAAGACGTCGCCGTAGCGCGCCGGGCTCAGGAACTTCGATCCGGATTCGACGATGGGCACGCCGACGATGTCGTACCTGGGAAACGCCTCGGGCCACGGGAGCCCGAGCGACGCGAACAGCGCCTCACAGCCCAGGTCGTACCACTCGAAGAAGCGCGGATAGAAGACGATACCCGCCGGGTCAACGTCGCTCCACCGGATCTGCACTTGCGTCGTGTGCTCGACCAAGCTCACGTTGCGCGGACCTTAGCTCCCTCGCGCGGTTCAGTCAAATGAAGCGGCAAGCTGCCCGGTCGATTCGGGCAGAACTCCGCGGGGAACACCGCGAACTACCGCTAGACCACGGCTAAGTGTGCTCTACCGCGCGCCGGTATGGCCTCCGATCCATTGGCACTGGATGAGCAGGGCCTGTTCGACCGACCGTTGAGGAGGTGATACGAGGCGCCAGAGTTGCCAGGTGGAATAGTAACCGGTCTGAGCAACATGCCCCGGCCGAACAAGGAGGAACGCATTCATGGTGAAGCGTCTTCGAGTCTTCGGCTTCGGCAGCGCGGTGCCGATCGCCAATCTTGTTCTTTGCCTGATCGCGGTCATTTGCGTATCGCAGGCGGCGGCCAACGAGGTCGCCCAGTGGAACGAGACGACGATGAAGGCCGTCGTGGCGAACGGTCAGAACAACCTCGTGTCGACACGCACACTGGCCATGGTGCAGGTGGCCGTTCACGACGCGCTGAACGCGATCAATCGCCGCTACGATGCCTACTACTTCGAGGGACCCGCAGACCCGGCCGCGTCGCCCGACGCCGCGATCGCGGCCGCCGCGCACACGGTGCTCGTGGGTGTGATCGGGAGCTTCGGCACACCCGTTCAGAAGGTTGAGACACTCGCCCTGGTCGACCAGGCCTATGCCGGGTCGATCGCCCGCGTCACCGACGGGCCCGCCCGGAACAAAGGCGTGGCGGTCGGCCGCACCGCCGGCGCGGCGATTCTCGCGCTACGCAAGGACGACGGCGCCACCCGCGACGTGCCCTACACGCCCGCCATGGGGCCGGGCAAGTGGCGTCCGCATCCGAACCCCGTACCAGCCAACCCTCCCATAGCGAACGCGGATCTGGCTCGCGGCTACCTGCCTTCTTCGAATGCGGGATGGGTGAATGTCACGCCGTTCACTCTGCTGTCGGCCTCGCAGTTCTGGCTTCCCGGGCCCCCGGCGTTGACGAGTGAGACGTACGCGCGCGACTACAACGAGGTGAAGAACGTCGGCGGCAAAGTGAGCACGGTTCGCTCCGCCGACCAGACACAGATCGCCCGCTTCTGGTTCGAGGGGCCGGGCAACTGGAACACGATCGCGCGCACGGTCGCTACCGCTCGCGGTCTCGATGCCAGAGATAGCGCCCGGGTCCTCGCCCTGATGAACATCGCGATGGCGGACGCCTACATCGCCGGCTGGAAGATCCGCTACGTGTACGATCTCTGGCGCCCGATCACGGCCATCCGTGAGGGCGATAGCGACGGCAACGACGCCACGGTCGGGGATCCGACCTGGGACAGTCATCAGAACACCCCGTCGGTCTCGGATTATCCGTCGACGCAAAGCACGTTCAGCGCGGCGGCGGCGGTGGCCCTCGCCAGTGCCCTGGGCGGCGACCAGGTCAGCTTCACGGTGTCGAGCGGCAAGCCCTTCGAAGGCATCACCCGATCATTCACAAGCTTTTCCCAGGCGGCGCGTGAGAGCGCGGACTCTCGCGTCTATGCCGGGATCCATTTCCGCAGCGCCTGCGAGGACGGCCTCGCTCTCGGGCGCAAGGTCGGCGAGCGAGTGGCGAAGATTTACCTTCAGCCTGTGAAGAAGTAGTCCTTGGCGGTACACCGTCGGGCGGCTCGTCACCGAGCCGCCCGTACGGTCCCCGCGGCCCGGAGGAGACGGCATGATCGAGCACGACGAATCGATCGCCTCGTCGGACTCCGCGACGCTGCACTGGATTCTTCGCGTCGCGGTGGCCGCGTGCTTCATCGGCCACGGGGCCTTCGGTGTCATCACCAAGGCCGCGTGGCTGCCGTACTTCGCGATCTTCGGAATCCCGGAGGCGTGGGCGTGGAAGCTCATGCCGGCTGTCGGCGTCGTCGACATTTCGGTCGGCGTGCTCACCCTGATCCAGCCCGTCCGCGCGGTCGTCCTCTACATGACGTTCTGGGGATTTCAGACCGCCTGCCTGCGCCCCATCGCCGGCCAAGGAATGTGGGAGCTCCTCGAGCGCGCCGGCAATTACGGTGTGCCTCTGGCCTTTCTTTGCTTGCTCGGCGCCGGCCGATCCCCGGTGGACTGGTTCTCCTTCCGCCCAGCGCCTCCCCTCACGATCGCGCGAGCCTCCGCCATCGGCTGGATTCTGCGCGTGACAACGGCGCTCCTGCTCATCGGTCATGGCGGCTTCGACTTCGCGATGGGGAAGAACTGGACAAGCTACGGCGCGGCCCTCGGCATCAGCCCGACCACCCTGGCGGCCCATCCGCTTAGCCCTGTGGCCGGATGGTTCGAGTGCGCGCTCGGCTTGATCGTCCTCGTCCGGCCGATGCGTGGCGTGCTGCTCTTCGTCTTCGCGTGGAAACTTGCGACCGAGGCGTTCCGACCGCTAGCCGGTGAACCGATATGGGAGTTCATCGAGCGCGGCGGAAGCTACGGCGCGCCCCTCGCGCTCGCGTGGATTCAAACCTGTCTACGGAGGGCCGGTCCGAGCAGCCGGCGCTACCGCCTTGCGAAGGGCAGCGCCCGCTCCGGAAAACTCCTGAGGTTAGAGACCTGTGGGATTGAGCGGTTCGGCGCAGCTTCCCCCCAGTGTCGGCCTCGCGCCTCTCCCTTAGAGGAGGCTCACCTCTGCCTCCGCTTTCTCAAGCCAGGACCGCATGTCCATCCCGTGGTACAGCGCCGCGGCGGTCGTCAGGTGTTCGCAGGCTTCCTGCCGCTTGCTCACGAGTCTATGGAGCTTGCCGAGGCCGAGGTGGCAGTGCGCGACGAGCGGGCGCATGCCGAGTTCTTCGGCGAGGACCATGGCCTGCCGGTAGGAGGCTTCAGCGCCTTTGGCGTCCACCGGATAGCGATGCGAGGCGATCTCGCCCAAAGCAAAGAGAATAGACGCCTGTCCCGCCCGGCGCTTGTGGTCACGAGCGAACTCGAGGGCTCGACCGGCGAGCTGGGCCGCATCCCCTATCCTGTTGGCCAGTCGATACGCGTCGCTCAGATACGCAGCAGGAAGGGAATAAGAGGCCCCATGTCCCATCGCGACACTGTCCTCGATGGAACGCTCGAGAATCGGCAGGCCGTCGTTGAGGCGTCCAGCTAGGACGTAGGCATAGCCCAAGTGCTGAGCCGTCCCGAACATCCAGATCGGCATGTTCCAGGCCTGACAGAGCTCACGGCTATGCTCGAGGAAAGAGATCGCCGAGCTCAGATCCCCCTTCCGCAGGTAGAGAAATCCGAGCCCGAAATAGGCGCCGATGCGACTGTAGGGGTGATCCACCGCCTCGGCAATCCGCACCCCTTCCTCGCCCCGCAGGATCCCCTCCGCGAAATCTCCACGCTCGGCCAGCGCGCGGACCAGAAAGGCGCGAGAGAGGACCGAAAGCGGCCCCGACTCCCCAAAACGCTCACGGATGAGCTCACCCTGGAGCGTCTCGACGTTGCGGTAGAGATACTCGCACGTGCGGCGAAGGTCTCCCAGGCCGAGGTAAGCCTGCCCCAGGCGCTGATTGGCTACGACCTGGAGGGAGAGATCCCCCTCGGCTTGGGCGACGGCAAGGGCGCGATGGCCAAGGCGCACAGCGCTGTCAAGATCGCTCGATACCCAGAAATAATGAGATATGCAGGCGGAGACCCATCCCAGCCGGCGGCGGTCGCCAATCCGCTCGGCGAGGGTTTCGCCCTCGCAAAGGTGGTCGAAGAGCCGTCGGAACTCTCCGGAGATCGACACCCTGCTCGATCGCCTCGCGACTCTCGGGAAGATGCTTGAGCGCTTCGAGCGCCTGCTCGAAGCACGCGACCGCTTCTCGATAGGCCGACCCTGTGAAAGCCTTTGCCCCGGCCTGACGGAAGTAGTCCACGGCCTTGTCCCAGATCTCACCGCGAAGGGCATGATGGGCGAGGCGATCGACGTGCTCGGCCAGCCGGTCGCCATACAGTTCTTCGATCGCCTTCATGATTCGAGCGTGGAGCGTCCGCTGTCGCCCTTCGAGGACGCACGCATAGGCAACCTCGTGGCTCAAGGCGTGCTTGAAAGCGAATTCAGGATCCGGGACGACCTTCGTCTCGTAAAGGAACTCGCTCCCCTGCAACCGGACGAGGCGGGCGCGGAGCACTTCCTCCGTCAGGTCAGCCACCGTCCTGAGCAGCGCCAACGGTACGTCCTTGCCGATGACGGCTGCCGTCTGCAGTAGCGCCTTGTCTTCCGAGGCGAGGCGCTCGATGCGCTCCGCGAGCACCGCCTGGACTGTCGCTGGCACCCGGAACTCCCCGGCGGACCGCGCGAGCCGGTAGTCGCCACGACCGCCGACGAGGACGCTCGTCTCAACGGCCGCCCGCACGCTTTCCTCCAGAAAGAATGGGTTGCCGCCGGTGCGTTCGACCAGAACTGCCTTGATCGACGCCGTGGCGACCTCCGGTCCCATCAGGTGATCGAGCATGGCGTGGGCTTCGTCAGGCGAGAGCGGATCGAGCCGCAGCTGTGCGTAGTAGCTCTTGTTGCTCCAGGCGTGCTGATCCTCGGGACGATAGCTCAGGAGAAGGAGAACTCGATGACTTGGGACGGTCTCGACCAGGGTCTCGAGCACCGCCTGCGTCTTGGAGTCGATCCAGTGGACATCCTCGAAAACCAGGATCACCGGCTGGAGACGACTCTCCTCGAGGAGCAACAGCTTCACTGCCTCCAAGGTCCGCCTTTGCCTCTGGGCGGGATCGAGGGTCTGCCACTGCGCTTCGTCGACCGGTGCGTCGAGGAGCGCGAGGACGGGCGAGAACGTTGGCTCCAGCGCGCTTCCGAGCGAAACCACCTTCTCGGTCACCCTATTCCGGACCTTACTCGCGTCGTCGCGCGGATCGATCTGGAAGTACGCTTTCATCAGGTCGATGACCGGGAGATAGGGCGTCGCCTTTCCATAGGAGGCCGCGCGACTGACGAGGATCAGCGAGTCCCGGCTGCGGTGCGACTCGATGAATTCCCAGAGCAGACGTGATTTGCCGACGCCGACCTCGCCGACGACACCGACAACCTGACCGTGGGCCTTCCGGGCTTGCGCGAGCGCCAAGGCGAGACGCTCCAGCTCGCGTTCGCGGGCGACGAGCGGCGTGAGCTGCTCGCCTAACCCAAGCGTGGTTCGTTCGAGGCCCGCAAGACGATAGGCCTTCGGCGACGTCTCGGTACCGGAGGTGAAGGGAGCGACGACGAAGAGCCGGTCGAGGAACGGGCGCGGCGCCTCGCTCACGAGTACGGTCCCGGGCGCGGCATTCCCCATGAAGGACTCGAGCCGCGTCCACGCCTCGCGTTTGGCCTCTTGGTCCAAGCGCGCCGTGCTGCCGACCCGACCGACCAAGACCTCGCCGACCTCGAGACCAACGCGGACGCCGGGGAGCTCAGAGAAGTTGCCACGATCGTGCGCCACGGTCTTCTGGATCGCCAGAGCCGCGTGCGCCGCGCGGCGAGGGGCGTCCTCGATGGGCTCTACTCCGAAGCCCGCCAGGAGCCCTCGCGGACTCACCTCCTCGACCTGGCCGCCGAAGCTCGAAACTTTCTCTACCAGCATCTCCAAGACAGAGCCTGCGTCGCGTGAGGCTCCCGCCGACGGGATTGTGACGATATCAGCACGGAGCAGAGCGATATGCCGATGCTCCCACTGCACTTTGACTGACTCTGGGATAAACGTAGGGTCGACCGTGGGGCTCACCGGCTCTGCCGATGGGACCAGCTCGGCCGTCCCGGACGGTGTCCGCAGCCCGTACTTCGCGAGGCGGTAGCGCAGGGTATTGCGCGTAACTCCGAGGCGGTCGGCGGCGTGCGAGATGTTCCAGGCAGTTTCGTGGAGCGCCTCCAGGATGCGAGCCCGCTCGACCTCGCCCACGGCCTGCTCGAGTGATGTGGCCTCATGGGAGCGCGTCGGACTCGCGTCATCATCCTGCTGCCGCGATGTTGCCCGTCCTCGGGGAACCCGAAGCTCCAGCGAGTCTGCCGTCACACCACGGGCGTCGCTCAGCAACGCGACTCGCTCCATCAGGTTCGCCAGCTCCCGTACGTTCCCGGGCCAGCGGTACGCGAGGAGAGCTGCCCGCGCGTCCTCCGCGAGTGTCTTCGACGCCAGCCCGTAGTCGATACAGGTCTGCGCCAGAAAATGGTCGGCCAGGACGAGGATGTCCTGGCCCCGCTCTCGCAGCGCCGGCAACTGGAACGTCACCACCGCGAGCCGGTGGACGAGATCCTCGCGCAGCCGTCGGCGACGCGGCGCGACTTTCACATCCTCGCTCGTCGCCGAGATGATCCATGCGTCCACCGCCTCGGTGCGGGTGCTGCCCAACCGCCGCACAGCCCGGTCCTCGAGGACCGTGAGCAGCTTGGCCTGGAGGCTTTCTGGAAGCAGCCCGATTTCGTCGAGGAAGAGGGTTCCCCGATTGGCACTCTGGAAGAGCCCCGTCTTGGCATGACGGGCGTCGGTGAAGGCGCCCTGCTCAAAGCCGAACAGCTCTGCCTCGAGCAGTGTCTCGGGAATGGCCGCGCAGTTGACCGCAACGAATGGCCCTGCGGCCCGTGGCCCAGCGTCATGCATGGCCCGGGCGAGCAGGCCCTTGCCCGTCCCCGTCTCACCCAGAATCAAGACGGGGGGAAGGCGTCGCGACCCGGACTGGCGCCGGAGGAACTGCTCGACGTGAGTCCGCACCGCCACCAGCCCCGGGCTATCACCTATTAATCTGCCCAGCAGGGCCACGGTGCGCGCATTCTACGCCGCTTCAAGCACCACTGAGCAAATTTCCACCACCAGCGTCCATCGGCCAGCTACCACCGCAAGCAACTGATTTCCTGAGCTTCTGCTCTGGCATAGCGGTTGCCGCTGCTGAACGTTGTGCGCGCGGAGCCTTCGGGTGGACGTGGCGGTTGCAGTGATGCGAGGCGGGGATCCGTATCGGAACCCGGACGAGGAGACCATCTATGAAAACGGGGAGCGCTCTGAGAGTCGCAGTAGTCGCATTGACGAGCCTTGCCGTGGTCGGTCAACATCCGGCATCGGCCGACAAACTCAAGGTCGAGGAATCCTATGGAACCGCGTTCAGAACACCGAGCGTGCTGGCCGCTTCCCAGATCCTCTCCAATTGTGGCGACGCCGACCCCGCCACGAACGTCATCCTTCAAACGAACACGGGCACAGTCACGTATACGGGAATCATCGAGGGCACCGGAGCAGTGTCGACCACGTCGCTGATCAACAATTGCGTGTCCGGCTTCGGTCACAACACATTTCGCGTGCTCGACACCTTTGAAAGCGTCACCGTCGCCGGGCGGACGGGTGGTGCCGTCGTCGAAATCTTGGGCCGAGGGAGCAATCCGGCACCCGGAGTGGCCCTGAACGACAACACAATTAGAATTCTTTGCGGCACAGGTGAGCTGAAGGGCATTCATGCCGAAGGGACTCTGACGGCCTCGATCGGTCCTGGAGTCGCGTCCCGGGCCCTGCAGCTTTGGGTTCACTTCGGACATCGTCATGACGTCGGCTTCGACTTCCTGTGTCGAGGGCTGCCTCTTCACGACTCGGACGATTGAGCTAACGTCGCCCTCGGTAGCGCAGGGTCTTGGCCGACCGGGCCTGGCCGTAGGGCCGGGCCTGTTGCGAATGGCCGCTCAGAGGCACCGGGGAGTGGACTTCGCCGTCTGAGGGTAGAGAGTCTGCGAAGGACAACTTCTCGCAGCCGATGGTCGATCGAGAGGTCTGACGAAGCGACCTTCTCTCAACCGGTTAACGCGGAAACCGGTTCGCCTTCCAGTCGAAGCTCGACCACAGCACCTCCATGCGGTCGGCGATGCCCTGGAACTTGTGGCGCCCGTCGCGGTGCGCCACCATCAGCTCGTCGAGCGAGGCGAACTGGGCCAGGTAGCCGAGTCCGTATTCGCCCGGCTCGGCCATTTTCATGTCGCCCGAGAGGAACCGACGATAGCCCTCACCCGGGAAGATCCAGAACCCCTCGGACGTCTCCTCGGTGAAGAGCCGCGGCTCCTGGCCGGGTGGCATCGGGCCGAGGAAGAAGCGCGCGGTGAAGCGGATCGGGCTCGAGGTCGGCGTGATGAAGTGCGCGAGGTAGCGAAGAGGGCGCAGATCGCAGTACCAGCCCTCGCGGGCAATTAGCTCTGGGAACGGTGCCTCACCGGCCATGAGCGCCTTGCGACAGCGTTCGATGGCGTCTCTCGTCTGGGACGCCGCGGGATCGAGGGCGCGGCCGTCCTTGTCGCAGGCGAGCATGACGCCGCTCTCCTCGAGAAGCTCCCGCACCGCGGTCACCCAGAAGGCGAGCGCCGGCGTCCCCTCGTGGCCCGTGAAAATCCCTTCGGCCTCGGCGACGTCAATCCCACGGCAGCGCGCGAGCGCCTCGGGCGCGCCGTCGCCGGGATCGACCTTGCCGCCGGGGAACGCGTAGTAGCCGCCGAGGAACCTCATGTTGCGGTTCCGTCGGATCATGTACACCTCGAGCGGCTCAGGCGACCCCGGCGCCGCGTCCCTCACCAGAACGACCGACGCGGCCGGCTTCGGCTCCACTGGTGTCTTCGGTGAAGGCGTCTGAGGCGCGCTCATGAAGCCCCGTGATGGTTGAAAGGGTGGCAGCAGACGCGAGCGAGCCTACGGCTCGCTCGGACACGCGAATCGGGGGGTCTGGGGGGGTGCGCCTCGTACCCCCCCAGCATCAAAGATTAATAAGCTGCGCGACCCGCTCGCGATGGTACGTCGCATCGCCGAACGTGAACTCGGACGACTTGGCGCGCTTGAAGTAGAGATGCAGGTCGTGCTCCCAGGTGAACCCGATGCCGCCGTGGAGCTGGATGCCGGCGCCGGCCACCTTGCGATACGCGTCGGTGACGTAGGCCTTGGCCATCGAGGCCGCGAGCGAGGCCTCCGGGGCGTTCTCGTCGACCGCCCACGCGGCGTAGTACGTGAGCGATTTCGCGTTCTCGACGTCGACGAGCATGTCGGCGGCCTTGTGCTTGACGCCCTGAAATGTCCCGATCGGCTTGCCGAAGGCCACGCGGATCTTCGCGTAGTCCGTGGTCATGTCGAGTACGCGCTGGGCGCCGCCGCACATCTCGGCGCAGAGCGCCACGGTCGCGCGCTCGACCACGCGCCCGAGCGTGGGCCACGCCCGACCCTTGGCGCCCAGCAACGCGTCGGCCGGCACGGCCGCGTCCTTGAAGCTCACCTCGCAGAGCTTGCGCGTCTGATCCATCGTGGGCAGGAGCTTCACCTCCATGCCGCGCGTCCCCTTCGGAACGAGCAGGAGGCTCACGCCGTCCTCGGACTTGCCTTCGCCCGTCCGCGCGACGACCACGAGCGCGTCGGCCAGATGCGCGTCGGGCACGAAGAGCTTCGTGCCGATCAGGACGAAGCCGCCCTTGTCCTCACGCGCGGTACAGGTGACGCCCGCGGCGTCCCAGCGCGCGCTCGGCTCGGTCCAGGCGAGCGTGGTCTTGGCCCTGCCGGCCGCGATCCGCGACAACCATTCCTTCTTCTGCGCCGCCGAGCCGGCCTCGCGAATCGCCAGGCCACCGAGCAGCACCGTGGAGAAGAACGGCCCGGGCATCACGACGCGGCCCATCTCTTCCATCAGCACGGCGAGGTCGACGAAGCCGAGCGCCGCGCCGCCGTGCTCCTCGGGATAGACCAGGCCCAGCCACCCTTGCTCGGCGAGCTTGGCCCAGAATTCGTCGGTCACGCCGGCGGGCTCCTCCATGCGCGCGCGCACGAACCCGGACGTGCACTCGTTCTCGAGGAACTTGCGCGCGGTCGAGCGGAGCAGCTCCTGCTCTTGGCTGAATCCGAAATCCATGGGGCTAGTCCTTCGGCAGGCCGAGCAACCGCTCGGCGATGATGTTCTTCTGGATCTCGGTCGTCCCGCCTTCGATCGAGTTGGCGCGCGAGCGGAGGAACGAGTGCGGCCACACGCCGCCATCGACCGCCCAGTCCGATCCCTTCACGAGCTGCGAGTACGGCCCCTCGATCTCCATGGCGAGCTCCTGCAGCCGCTGATGGGTCTCGACCCATGCCATCTTTCCGGTGGAGGCTTCCGGGCCCGGCATCTCGCCGCGCAGCAGCTTGGTGATCGCGCGGGCGCCGGTGTACTTGAGGCATTCGGTGTCGATCCAGAGCTGCGCGAGCTTCTGACGCATGACGGGATCTTTCGTCACGACGCGGCCGCTCTTTTCCATCCGCCTGGCCAGCTCGATCAGGCCGTCGAGCGCGATCCGCAGCCGCACCTGCAGGCCGAAGCCGAGCGTCAGCCGCTCGTACATCAACGTGGTGAGCCCGACCGCCCAGCCGTTGTTGACGCCGCCCAGCACCTGCGATTCGTGGACGCGGACGTTGTCGAAGAAGACCTCGTTGAACTCGGACTCACCGGTGAGCTGCCGCAGCGGCTTCACCGTGACACCCGGCAGCTTCATGTCCAGGAGGAAATAGGTGATGCCCTTGTGCTTGGGTACGCTCGGGTCGGTCCGGGCCAGCAGCATCATGTAGTCGGACACGTGGGCGAACGACGTCCACACCTTCTGTCCGTTGACCACCCAGTGCTCGCCGTCCTTGACCGCGCGCGTCTGCAAGGACGCCAGGTCCGAGCCGGCGTTCGGCTCCGAGTAGCCCTGGCACCAGATCTCTTCGCACGAGAGGATCTTCGCCGGATAGCGCTTCTTCTGCTCTTCGGTACCCCACGCGACGATCGTCGGTCCGGCCATCCCCACGCCGAGCACGTTCAGGATCGGGGGCGCCTTCGCCAGCGCCATCTCCTGCTGGAGGATCAACTCCTCCATGAACGTGAGACCACGACCGCCGTATTCCTTGGGCCACGTGAGACCGATGAAGCCGGCGTCGAAGAGCGTGTGCTGCCAGCGGCGGAGGAATTCGTACTGTTCGGCGCGCGGGAGCTCGGAGCTTCCGATCGACTTCCACTCGTGCGGGATGTTCGTCTTGAGCCAGGCCCGAACGGTCGCCCCGAACGCTTCCTGTTCTGGAGTCAGTGAGAGATCCATTTCCCCTCCTGAAGGTGGGCGAGCCGAACGACTGAACGGTGGTTCATTTTCGGATCCTTCCCCAGTTAAGTCAAGGCTTATACTCCGTCCAACAGTGATCTCCATCTCTCTGCCGCGCCTCACCTCTCGCATCAATGCGCTCGCTCGCTTCGGAGGCTTGCCGGGCGGCGGTGTCACGCGCATGTGCTGGTCGCCGCCCCACGAGGAAGCCCGCGCCTGGCTGCTCGGCGAATTGCGCGCGGCGGGCCTCGAGACCTGGGTCGATCCCGCCGGCAACATCTTCGGCGCGACCGGCATCCGCGCCCTTGGTCCGGAAAAGCCGGCTGTCCTCACGGGCTCCCACATCGACACCGTTCCGGAGGGCGGGATCCTCGACGGCGCGCTCGGAGTCCTGGCGGGCCTCGAGTGTCTGCAAGCGATCGGCGAGACCCGGACTCGGCACAGCCGGCCGCTGGTGGTCGCGGCGTGGAGCGACGAGGAAGGGCGCTACGGGAGCCTGTTCGGCTCGCGGGCGTTCTGCGGGATGCTCGAGGGCGCGAAGCTCGACGAGATGGCCGCCGTCGACGGCGGGCGGCTCGTCGACGCGATGGCGAGCGCGGGATTCGACGCGCACCGCGCACCCGAGGCACGGGTGCCGGCGGGCGCGGTCGCCGCCTACGTCGAGCTCCACATCGAGCAGGGCGCGCGCCTCGAGGACGCGGGTATCCCGATCGGCGTCGTCGAGACGATCGTGGGCGTGCGCCGCTCGCGCGTGATCTTCCTGGGCCAGGCCGACCACGCCGGCACGACGCCGATGGAGCGCCGC
>WNFO01003197.1_pt1 | contig 13812 bp, 17 predicted proteins | sample 5400251 | NCBI WGS metagenome assembly WNFO01 (sample SAMN13153354, study PRJNA577476) | soil metagenome | isolation source: 100 cm saprolite under Madrone tree | place: USA:California | collected 2016-06-14 | reverse complement strand
TATGTCGCGATCGAGTGGATTGGGCGGCGAAGAAATATCTGCTGAACGAGTTGCAGGGGGAGGAGAAATTACAATGGAGCGATCCGTGGCTGCAAGCGATTGATCTCGAGTATCACAATATCGATCTGGAGCGTGGATTATATTATGAGCTGCTGCGCCAGGGTTCGATCCGGCGGGTGGTCAACGAAGATGAGATTCGCCGCGCCATTTTTTCTCCCCCGGAAACGACGCGGGCTTTCTTTCGGGGGCGCGCGGTTGCTCGTTTCACCGATCAGATCGAATCGATTCAATGGAATGAGATTGTCTTGTCCGACGCCGGACGCTCCCAGCGCATCGCGCTACCGGAACCGGCGGATGAAAATTTGAAGCGGTTGAACGCCGCCGTGCGCGAGAGCGCCAACTTTGCCGATTTTCTCCGGGTACTGGAAAGCTAGCAATTCTGCCTCGCTCCCGCCCCGGCTGAGCATCTATGTTACTGATGACTGGCGAGATGCAAGCATTGCATCCGAAGGGCACGCCAATTTCGTTTTTTAATAAAGGGAAATCATGGGAATAACAAAACTCTTGAGCGTCGCCATTTTTCTGGCGACTCCAATTCTCGTTAACGCGCAAGCGCCGGCATTTACTCAGGTTATCGTTTTCGGCGACAGTCTTTCTGACGATGGAAACATCGCGCATCGCGCACGCGACCTGGTTGGCTTCAGTTATCCGAGCAGTAACTTCAACTACAGCGATTATCGGTTTACCGACGATACTAACACGTCTCCGGCGGCAAATTTGTATGTCGGTACCTGGCACGAGCAACTGGAAAAAACGTTTTTGGGGCTAGCGGTCGCGAAGAACAGCCTAGATGGAGGAACCGCTTACGCATTTGGCGGCGCTACCACCAAAGACGGGACGCAGAATCGCACCATCATCAATAACCCGACGCCTTTTGGCGGCGGTGATTTCACCATCACCATCGACAACATAGGCAAGCAAATTGCCGATTATCTGGCCAGTCACACTCCGGACGCTAATGTGTTGTACATCCTGTGGGGCGGTGGTAATGATCTCTTCGATGATCACAGCGCACAAAGCGTGATCGATACCGCCAACCGCGTCGGCGTTTTGATTCAACGCCTGGCCAACGCTGGCGCACGAAATTTCCTCGTCCCCAATGTTCCGCCGCTCGGCGCGGTCCCGAATTCTTTCGGTGATCCGACCCGGGTGGCAGAACTTGACCTCGCCTCCGCTAACTATCGCGATCAACTCAATTCCGTTATTGCTTCTACCGTTAGCGGCCTGGCCGGGAACGGGATTACCATCGATGTTTACACCTTCGATGTCTGGCTTGGGGTGATCCGCATCCTCGGTCAGCCTGCGAATTACAACATCGTCAACACAGTTGATTCGGCCCAGGGTCAATCGGGGGTGAATCCGGACCAATATCTTTTCTGGGATGATATTCATCCGACCACGGGCGGTCATCACGAACTGGCCAACGAAGCAAATCGATTGCTCAGCGGCCAGATCGCGCCGCTCGGGAAGGCAACCAACATCTCAACCCGAGGAATGGTTGGGACGGGCGAAGATGTGCTGATCGCCGGATTCATGATTAGCGGGAGCCAGCCAAAAAAGGTCATGGTGCGGGCGCTCGGACCAACCTTGAGTTACCCTTGGAGTGAGTGGTGCGCTGGCCGATCCAACCATTGCCATTGTTAACAGCAGCAATGTTGTGGTCGCGTCTAACGACAATTGGAGAAACACGCAAGAGGTCCAAATCGCGGCCAGCGGTTTTGCTCGGCCCAACGATCTGGAGTCGGCCATCATTGCCACCGTTCCTCCCGGTTCCTACACCGCGGTAGTGAGCGGCAAAAATGGCGGGACTGGTGTCGCGCTGGTTGACCTTTATGAATTGGACGCCTCGACTTCAATTTTCCAAAATCTCAGTACACGTAGTTTCGTTGGCACTGGCAACGATGTCCTGATCGGTGGTTTGATTATCGGCAGCGGCGAGCCGCCCGTGGTTGTGCTGCGCGCGATCGGACCGACACTGAGCAGTTTCGGAATCGCGCAACCGTTACAAGATCCGACAATTGAAATGCACGATGCTAACGGCGCTTTGATCGCGTTCGACAACGATTGGAGCGACAACACGCCGACAGCAATCAAAGCCACATTGCTTAAGCCGAGTGACAACCGCGAATCGGCCATTGTGGCTTCGCTCGCCGCTGGGAATTACACCGCAGTTGTGCGCGGTAAAAATGGGACGACCGGTGTCGCGTTGGTGGAAACCTACCGGCTCCATTAACTTTGAGCGACTCGCCGCGCCAAATTCCGAAGCTGAATTGAGGAAAGGACTTAACTGAGGATTAGGCCGACACCTCGATAAGAAGGCTTCAGTTGCGAAAGGCTGATCGGCTCGACGGAGTCTCGCCCTACCAATGCGTGCCCGCGAAAATTTAGTGGTAGGGCGACGCTCCGCGGAGCCGGTTTGGGCCTTAATTTTCTATCCCGCCATCAACCGTCAGCTATCGGCCTTGGGCTCCCAGAGCTCGATCGGATTTCCCTCCGGATCGCTTAATCGAGCAAAACGACCGTTCGGATAAATTTCCGGGTCGAGCGTTACTTCGATCCCTTTCGCCCGCAGCTGCGCGATCATACGATCCAGATTAGCTACTCGAAAATTGATCATCCATTCCCGGCTTGGGTTCCCGAAATAATCGGTGTTGCTCGGAAATGGCGCGAAAACAGTAGCTCCCGCTTGTTAGATCCATGGCGCCGTGTTGTAATCGCGCGGCGCGCGACTTATGCCGAACATCTCGTCATACCACGCCGACAAGGTTTCCGGGTTCTTCGCGCGAAAGAACACGCCGCCGATTCCAGTTACGTGTTCCATGGTTACAACATGATCCGACGTCCTGGCCAGTGGTCAGTGGTCATGTGAATACCATGCCGCGATGAGTCTGGGAGGATCGTTGATGGCGGATGGCGGATGGCGGAGGGACGCGCTTCTGCGCGTCCAGCATCCAGTGAAGGCAATCTCATAGTTGTGTTTTTGGCTGCTGTTTACCGTAACTCCAGGCAAATATCTTTGAGCAAAGATTAGAGAAGACCGGGACGCGTGGACCTCCGAGAAAAAATGTGGCCAAAGTCTTCTGGTGCACAAAGCGCTTCATCAGCAGGAGCCAGATGGTAGCTCCAATAAGCATTCCGAGAATGAACAGAACAACAATCGCCGGTGCGAAACAGAGCACGGCAGTCAGTCCGGGATGCGGCATGAACTGAATTAGGCATCGCCCCAGGGCGATCTCACCGGCGACGGCAGGGACGAACATGAAGGCAAACAGACTAAGGCATAGTGCCGGATGCTCGCGACATGGAAGGCGGGCGTCGGTTTCGTGCGAGTTCCGATCTGCTTTCATTTAATTTCAGCGCTTCCTCCCAAACCTCAAACAACCAGGCTTATATCTGTGTCCGCAAGCGATTCGATGCGGTCGGATTTCATCTAACGAGATCAAGCTCGGCCACGGCTTCCATTTCCGCAACTTTGATGGGATAAGCCGACAAGCGCGAATGGCCCATGTGGCGGCGACAGGACCAGCTCTGTTCTCATTAACACCGGCCTTCAGGCGGTGTTAAATCCGCACTCATCGCAATTAAGCCGTTTCAACGGCTTCTCATGCCGATAACGCGAGCCACACGCTCGGTTGACATGGGCATGAAGACTAAGCCCTTAAAACGGCTTAATTCCATCTCGCACGGAGAACCACCGGCCTGAAGGCCGGTGTTAATAGGAGCGCAACTGACAGCTCGGTCGAATGGAGCGACAACGATGCTCGCGATTTGTCCCGCGAAACCAGGATTGATTTTCCACCGGGCTTGAGGAAACTTCGTCCCGCTAAAGGCATGCAGCACGTTACCGCGTTCTCACCCCCACAAACTGTCCCGGCTGCGCCTGCCGTCGCGCGAAAGCCTACTTGTGGATTCTGGATGGTTGGCGCGACTTGATTCTCTACGTCTGCCCCCCGCTTGTAATCCTGCCGATCTTCGTTCTGGCACAGACGCGGTGGAGCGCGGAGGATATTCATCTTTTTGTCGCTGCCTTCGGCGCGATGGGCCATCACTTGCCAGGGATGATTCGCGCCTACGGCGATCGCGCGTTATTCCAGCGCTTCAAGTACCGCTTCATTTCTGCCCCAATTTTTTTAGTGGTCGTCTGCACGGCGTTTTTTTGGTGGGATCTCAGGGGCATTGTCCTCATTGTCCTGGTCGCCTTTATCTGGGGCGTTTGGCATGGCATGATGCAAACCTACGGGTTCTGTCGCATCTATGACGCGAAAGTGGGCTCATTCGCCGCCCTGACGCGGCGTCTCGATTTCGCATTGTGCGGGATCTAGTTTGCCACTGCGGTCCTCCTCTCATCACAGCGAATGACGGATACGCTGGAAAGCTATTATTCGGCGGGTGGTCCTTTTATTCCACCGGGACTCCTTCGAGCGGCACAGCAAGGATTGTTTGGCCTGGCGCTCGCGGTTTCAGGTGTGTTTCTGGCAAATTTTATCTGGATGTGGAGCCGCGGGAAGCGACCAAGCCCGGTCAAGCTGGTGCTTCTCGTCACCAGCATTTCTTTTTGGTGGTACTGCAACAACATCGTCGCAAGCGTTTTGGCTGGCATTGCATTGTTCGAAGTGTTTCACGATGTCCAGTACCTCTCGCTGGTTTGGATTTACAATCGGAAACGGGTTGAGACAGACAGCTCGATCGGCGGGTTTATGCGTTTCGTGTTCCGGCGCAGTGGCTCGCTGATTGGTCTTTACGTGGGCCTGATTTTCGCCTACGGGGCGCTGGGCTATTTCAAGTCGAGTGTCGGGATCGACGTAGTCAAACGCATACTTACGGGTGTGGTGACCGCTTCCGCGCTCCTGCATTTCTATTACGACGGATTCATTTGGAAAGTGCGGGAGAAATCAACTCGGCAATCTCTCGGCATCGGCGGCGGTACCGCTGATGTTTCGACGAAAGGTTTTCTTCCGAGTTGGGCCTTGCACGGCGCGAAATGGGCCGCGGTTTTTGTCATTCCGCTTGGAGTACTCTGGTATAGGGAGGTGCACATCCCCGGAAATCAACTCGAACGCCTCGCCATGATCGCCGCTGATCTTCCGAGTAGCTCGCGGGCGCATGTCAATTACGCCACCGCTCTGCAAGAAGCCGGCCGGGCCGATCAAGCGGCCGAGGAATTTTCCACCGCGCTACGTTTTAATCCCGATTCCGCCAAGACCCACGTCAGTCTGGCCACTGTCCTGATGGGAAAAGGAAACTTGGAGGACGCGCAGACCCATTTCGATGAAGCGCTCCGGATCGACCCAAACAACGCCGAATACCACTCCGGTCATGTTTATCTTTTGGAGCAACTCGGTTGGATTGAGGAAGCGGAGTGCGAAACCGTGTGCGTCTGGCGCCAAAGTCCGCCCAGGCCCATTATAGCTATGGCGCCTTCCTGGAGAAACATAAGAGGCAATTGCCCAGTATCGGCAGGCTTTGCAGGTTGACCCTCGTTTTGTCGATGCCCATATCGATCTCACGAGCGCGCTTTTCGCAAAGGGCGAGTTGGAGGAAGCGAAGGCGCATTACCTGGAGGCGACCCGGCTCGACCCGAAGCTCGCCCAACCTCATAACTATCTGGGAAAGATTTTTATGCGCGAAGGCGACGCACCCCAGGCGATCGCGCAATTCGAACAGGCGCTTCACCTTCATCCCGACTTTCCGGAGGCGGACGAAAACTTGCGCCTGGCCAAAGCAGGCGATCTTCCTTCGCAAACGCCCCCAGTAGAATTCTGGTTAGTCCGCGCGCTCAGGCGTCACGCGCGTTCACGAGCGGCAAAGGGACACCTAAGTGGGAATGACGGTTGAGCAAGGCGCGACATGCTAAGAACTTGGACTAGTGGGCGGTGCCTCATTTGAAATATCTACGACGCAGCGCCATTGCTTGTCCGGATCCAAACGCCAGACTGATATTCCACGAAGGTGCAGCGTCATCGGACCGCCATCATTTGGCCCAGGCAGAGTGAGCTCGTCCGTGCCTCGCATGTATGCGAATTTACCGTCCGGGGAGAATACAGGTCTTTGCGAGACCCAGCGGATCTTGAATCCGGGAGTATTAAAGCTAGCGGTAACGTAGGCGCGAATCGCCGCTTTCCCCTCGAGCACAGGCTGCCCCGGAAAGATAAGAACGGCGTCCTCAGTCCAATAGGAAACTACCTTCTCAACATCCTTCCCTGCGGTAGCGAGATCGGCCCACTCCGCATCCCGGCGCAACAATCTCTCCCCTTCCGTTTTGGAATCGAAACGTCGCTCAGAACAACCATCCAGAGCCGATGCGAGAAGAATCAATGATAAATAACGGAATACTTGCATAAGGTAGTCGGTAGTCTGTAGTCCTGCAGTGAGTGGTCATGTCAATGCGTTCGCCGCAAAGGGTGCGCCTCAGTATTGAACAAGACTTGGTCGAAGTCCAAAGTGTCCGGCGGTGCGAAGAGGAGATAAAAATATTTAAAGGTCTCGGCCAGGACGAAGCTTTCCATTTCATCGCGCTTTTCCTTCGTAACTACATCCTCGAGCGCAGCGTAGCCGGCATCCACCCGGCAATATTTCGCAAAGTCGTCGAAAATCTTTTCCCCCATCTTTCGGTACTGTGGATCGCGCGTAAAGTGATGCAGATAATAGGTCGATTCCACGATCTCGGGGCGCAGGTGGTAGCCGTTGTAAACAATCTGCATCGTCCTGTAATCGATAATCTCCGGTTCGATCCCGTGCATGTTCCACATCTTGAACGATGAATCCTGGAGACGCCGCGCCCGCGGGACGTCACCAGAGAGCGCCAGCACCGCCGGAAAGAAGGCGTCCAACGCGCCATATTGCGAGGCGGTCCGCCTGCCCGTGTTCATGTCGGCGTGGCCATACCACAATTCGCCACGGACTTCGTCGGCCAGATATTTGTTAATCGCGGGAATGCTCGCCTGCCACATCTCCCGGCAATCTTTGTCATCAAACAGGAGCCAGCATTTCCAGAGATATTCGTAGTAGGAATCAATCCCGCCGCTGATGTGACTATCTGCGTCCACCCACGCGCCCGTCTCGACGTCGATGGTCGACCCAACCAGACCGATCGACGAGCGGCGCTTGAAGGTTTCCATCAAGGCACGCTTGGCTTTTTCGTAGTAGATCGGTTTACCAGTTAATTTGCTCAGTGTCCCGAATTCCAGCAGCAGCGTGCCTGTCTCAGCCGGGTTCGTTTTCGCATCGCGAACCTGGCCGGTTCTTAGATTGACATAAACGTAAGGAAGTCCGGTCGGCGAATTGAAAACGGGTAAGAGCCGGTTGCCCAAATCTTCAGCCAGATCGAGCAATCGTTTGTCATTCGTTAGTTGATAACTAGAGAGCAATCCACCAAGCAAACGGATCGTGATTTCGAAATTCTTGACGTAAACGTCACGATCGAAGGAAAGATCTTTCAGGATGAGCTCTTTCGCTTTCGCCGCTTCCTCGTCCAGCTTCATCAGGATGAGCGTGTCCAGCGCGTCGACCGGCGTCATGAGAAGCGATTGGCCGTACCAATCGTGCGACGTCTTGCTCAGTGGCTTTAAGGCATCATGTCCCCAGGCGTACTTCTCGTAATTAGTCCACGCATGCAGAAACTCACTCCGAACCCGGGTCGCGACTTCGCGCGCGTGCGCATCCTCACGGGATTGATGACATCCGATGCTTGCGCAAACGGTAGCAACGGCAACAGCCCATCTCGCCAGCTTTTGGGAATCGCAGGCTGCCAGGCTGTAGTTCGCCGGAACTCGCCGCGAACCTCGGCGTCCTGCCGCGATTAACCGATAACTCATGACAACTAACTTACTCATGTGACCGGCCAGGTAGCCTGCTCGCGAACTCCTTTCGGAGTTGGCGGCATCGGCCGGTTAGGCTTGTATTTATTAGGGAAGCTTCGCCGCAAGAACATCGACCTTCTCGATGAGCGGCGGTTGCGCGAGAAGCTCTGAGGCTTTTGCCATCAACGCTGCCGCGACTTTTCCCGAGAGGTGCGCTTGCCGCCCTGCCTCATCCGGAAAAGCATCGAAGATTCCGAACGTTGTCGGTCCAAGGCGAATTCCAAACCACGCCACCGTCGCGGGCTCTTCCTCGACGATCGGAAGCCCCCCGCGCAAAAAGCCTTCAACCTCCGCCTCTTTTCCCGGTTTCGCTTCTAAGCGAACGAATAATGCGGTTTTGACCATATTATCTCCTCTGAATATAATGACATTATTATGACAGCGCCGGCCGTGGGCAAGCTCTAAAGCCCAACGAGAGAAAGCTCAGCCGCGACTAGTGACCTGTCTGCTGCGCTTCGCGCAGCCATGCGGGTGGAGCAAGCGTGACTCGTTGTCATGTGGTCAGTAGTCATGCTGTCAGTGGTCGGTAGTCTGTGTTCAGTAATCATATAGTCAGGTAGTCAGTAGTCGACTACTCGGTGATGACTTTGTCGGCCCATTCAATCAGTGAAACAAAGATCTTAGGATTGCCGAATTTTGCGCCGAACTCGGCCAGATCTGTTTCCGCCACCCCGCGCGCGCGTGAGCAGGCGCCGCACGCGTAGATCGGTATCTTTTTGGCGACGAGTTTGGCGAGGACTTCGGCCAGGGGCGGCCAGCCCACCGGAACCACTGCGTTAGCCACTGATTTCCGCATCAAGGATACGGCCTCGCCAAGAAGGAATATCTGGACCTCGTGGCCGGCTTCAGAAAGTACATCGCCATGCAGAAAAGGAAACGCGGCCTTCGTCGGGTCGTCCGAGCCCCAGGCACTTTTCAGGAGGATTTTCAGTTTGGTTGAATTTGTTGTTGCGACAGGAACAGCGGCCGCGGCTGCGAAAAGCGGCACGGCTGCCAGTTTTCTTAGAAACGATCGACGTATCATATGATTACGGTTGCTTGGTCTAACGAGACATAAGCTCAATCACGCCTAAGGTCAGCGCAAGTGGAAGCTCTTCGCCATCTTCTGTCTACCATCTGCAATTTTCCCAAACCAACACTGTCTGTGTCCGTCGGCCGCCCTCGGTCTTTGGCGCTGAGCCTGTCGAAACGGCAGCGGGTGTTCACATCGCATTAAAGCCCGCTAACATCTTTTCCTCTGATGGAGGAAACAAAACGTGATTTGCGGCGAATTCTTGAGCCTCGGGATAATGGGTCTGCCGAATTCGCGTCGCCGCCATCTCCATGTCGTATTCTGTTCGATGGAACTCAACGTCCGGTCCAAGCAGAAGCCAATAAGCGCCGGGATCTCCAAAGGGCATCCCGACGCTTCCGGCGTTGACGACGCGAAGGCCGCCGATCATGCGGTTGAATTGCATATGCGTATGGCCGCAAACAAGCACATCGGCATCCATTTCACCGATAATCGAAACTAGCTTGTCATCAGGGGTGAGCCGAGTGAAAATATCATTAGGATTTTGCGGCGTAGCGTGACAGAAGAGAACCTTGCCTATTCCGCTCATGTTTATATGCAAGGTAGTCGGCCATGCTGCTAGCAATTCGCCTTCCGACGGGTGAAGCTGTGCGGCATTCCATCGAATGCTATCGCGATATCGGGCAGGCACCCCGGAATCCCGGCCGTTCATCTCCGCGAGCACCGCTAGTTCGCCATTACCAACGATGAACTGGAACGGGATGTCGAGTTCGAGCAACCGGACGAGAGTTTCACGGGGCATGGGACCGGGAACGACGTCTCCGCCGACAACGACCCTGTCCGCACCGACACACGCTATGTCTTCCAGCACCGCTTCCAGTGCAGGGAGATTGCCGTGAATATCATATAGCGCCGCGACCCGCATGAGAGTAGATGTCAGAGAACGGAAGTTAGAAATCAGTGCGAATGTTCGCGTCGCGATGCGCCACCTTAATAGTCAGGTTCGGTTTAATGCCGGCTACTGCAGGCAGGACACGATTCAGTACCTGCTGCGCCCGTCATTCGGAATGGTAATACCAGCGGCCTGCCACTCCCGTGGGTCTCGTAACACATCTCTAGTCCCTTCGCTCCGGCGAAGTGGCTTGCTGCTTCGTCTTGTCCGTTAAAGTGTAAATTAGGAACCGGACCTTGGCTCACTCTTTTCTGCCGATTCGTTGGGCCGCGCGAAAAACGCATCTTCGAGCCACTCGCCGTTTATTTTACGCCAAACCCTCAGGTATGAACCATCAAAGCTGATATGCTTCTTGTCGGGCTGGTCGAAGCTGAGCGTGAAGTTACCGAACTCCTCAGCCATATCTCCCGACTGAGAGATAACGAGGCGCACCACTTCACCCTTTCGGGATTCATTCGATCTATCCTTGCGCGACCCCAGTGCCTCTTCAACGGCATGACCGATCATCGGGTGAGGGAACGCGCCGGAGACAAAAATGGAATCTTCGGTACGTTTGATCACATTCTTACCTTCGTTATCCTCTCGAATTAACTTGCGCAGGAGTTGCTCGTCAGACCTGCCGTTTGCATCTGTTTGCGCAATCGCAAAAGGGCTGCCAAAAGCAATTAGTATTACTGCCGTCAAGGCGTTAAGCGTACTTTTCATGCGGTGAATTATCGGTGGTTTCATTGTTCCTTACTTTCGTTTCTTTTGCTACAGAGAAGGTGGCTCATAGGTCCGGTGAGCGTTCGCTCCACGCTTACTTAGGCCATATCGTGTTCATGTCGAAATCGGCAGCGGTTAAAAGAATCGGCGGAGGAACGCCGCCGCTTTATCCGAGATGCCGACAATCTTGTTCGTTGCCTGACGATAGAATTTAAAATTGAGCTCGGTCCCGGGTCGACCGTCGTTCCAGTCGGAGAAAAGTTTGAGCTCGCTCCGCCCCAGGCGCCGCTTCGCCAGCGCAGTGCGTTTGATGGTGATGCTCACTCGCGGCGTTTGCCGGGCGATCCCGCGTTTCTTTGCGATCGCTTTAGCCGAGGTGACGACGCCGCTCGCCATGAGACCTGGCCCGCCTTCGTTCTCGCTCGCGAAGACGAAGATCGTATCGCCTTTGGCGATGTGCTTGCCACCATACATCGTCTTCTGCGCGCTGAACCCGAAAGTTTCCGCCCGCGGATCGCTAACCTCGGCTTTGATCGCGAATATCATACTCATGATCTCGCACTATTAATTCGATGGCCCTCCATGGGTCAGGCTTAACGAGTAAAAGATCAGTCGCAGCTGTAGCTAACACAAAGAGCAAACATAGCTCGTTCGGTCGGCTGTAGCGCTTGGTTAGACGATGGTCGCATCGAGAGAGCGTTGCCGCATGTAAAGGAATAAGGGTAATCCGAGTGACACGCCAACCACAAGAGTAGCAACGACGGGCAGCCACACGTGTCGGACACGAGCTGTCCGCTCAGTGAAGACAAAGACGAAGAGCGCAAGCGCAGAAACAACCACATCGAACGCGAAAAACGCACCGATGCGCGCGGCGAAAAGCTCGCTCATAAACAGGTTCATATCGAGCCCATGCTGCATTAACCACGGGATAAACTGCGAGTACGGCACAACAACTCCTAACACGCACAACCCGAGATAAACATGGCGCAGGCGCATCAGAGCAGGGCGTAACCGTTTAACAAACAGAGAATCAGCCGACCCCGTGGCTAACACAAGAAGGAAACATAAACTCTCGCGGTCGGCTGCATCGGCTAGGCGATTCGTTCATTGCGGAGTTGCTTGTGCATGGCAAACCGTCGGAGGTAAGCGCCACGGCACTCGACGCACTCCTCGCTGTCGAGTTGGAAGCCGTGGCGGTCGAAGAAGGGTCGTGCAGCAAGGCTGGCAAGAGTGGTAACCTTCGGGGTGTTAACGGGGCGCAACACGGACTCGACGCGATGGTACAGGCTGCTGGCGACACCGTGACGAGCGAACGCTGGATGAGTGAAGAGAAAGTCGAGGTAGCCGTCGAGCGTGTAGGAAGCGAAGCCTGCGAGGAGGCCGTCCGACTCGGCAACGATGGTGTGAAGGTGGGCCAAGCGTTCTTGCCAGCGTGCGGCATCAGGTGGGATTGGTGCCCACGCGGCAATCTGCTCTGGGGTATAGTAGGGCGCTGCCAACAAGCGAATCGAAGCCGTATAAGTCTCGATAACGCTTGGGAGGTCGGCGGACTCGTATGGTCGTTCGTTCATAGGGAGTGCGCAGAATTGCTAACGAAACTCAAGATGAGCGATCGTGCGAATTAGAAATGATCTTATGAAACTGTGATGGCTAGGCACGAGGATAGGCACGGTTTGCTGGATCGTCTGGTCAGGCCGCCTCGTGTGTGTGCATTTATTCTAGCACCGCTGTTGCCTCTATTTCGATCAGGAAGTCCGCCACCGCTAATGCGGATACTCCAATCCAGGTGCTTGCGGGACGCTCCTCTTTGGGAAAGAACTCTCGAAGCGCACCTCCAACTGCATCGGCTTGCTCTGGTCTGTAATTAACTATGTAGATGCGCAGCGCAACTACGTCTGCCAGGGTGCCATCAATAGCTTCAACAGCGGCCTGAACATTACGCAGGGCTTGCCTAGCCTGTTGAGCCAAGTCTGTTCCGCCGATGATTTGCCTTTGCGTGTTCCAGGCAGTTTGACCCGAAATGTAGACTGTCTTACCGCCATTGGCGGCGACGATCTGAGAAAAACCGTACTCCAGACTTCGAAAGAGCGAATCCGGATTTGTGTATTCCTTCGGCATAGCATTCAGAAAATACCTGGACTCTACTCTGGCGGTCTAACGAGAACAAGGTCAGCGACTCCGAACGCTTTCGGAGTTCGCTGCATCGCCCGGCTAGGCTCGCATCTATTTGGGAAGCTTCGCCGCAAAAACATCTGCCTTCTCGATGACCGGCGGTTGCGCGAAAAGCTCCGAGGCTTTTGCCATCAACGCTGCCGCGACTTTTCCCGTGAGATGCGCCTGCCGCCCGGCCTCATCCGGAAAAGCATCGAAGATGCCGAACGTAGTCGGCCCAAGGCGAATTCCAAACCACGCGACCGTCGCGGGTTCCTCTTCGACGAGCGGCAGCCCACCGCGCAAAAAACTCTCCACTTCCGGCTCTTTTCCCGGTTTCGCTTCTAACCGAACGAATAATGCTGTTGTGACCATATGATGCAAACGCACGAGGATCGCCGATTGGCTGTCCCCGAGTTTCTGTCGCCACGGAGAACGGGCGCGACAAAGAAGAGAAAAACGACCGCAAACAAGCCCCATTTCGTGGCCTAACGAGAACAAGATCAGCGACTCCGAACGCTTTCGGAGTTCGCTGCATTGCCTGGCTAGCCTGGATTGTATTCCATGCGAATGTTAGCCGGCCGTTGTTAGGCACAAGCCCTACGCCTGCAATATCTTCCAAAGCGAACGCCCGTCCTTGTATCGAATGTCAGCGATGCGCCATCCCATTTTTGTCCGCTGAAGTGCGAAGATGATTTCTTGGTCGACGCCCATATTCTTAAATCGGGCCGCCACGTACCCTTTTTTATTAGGGAGCACGACCAGGTTGAAATCCGAGATTTCAAAATCCTGAGAATCGTAGAGGGGGTCGAAGTCGATCTTACCCACTTCGCCTTTTGAGTCCTCTTGGTCCTTCAGATAGAGGTCAAGGAGCGGTTTGTAAAAATAGTTTGAAAGTAGTTTCTTGCTGGCGGGGTACTGCAACGGGTCTGACTTTCCAGAGTGTTCTTTATACAGCTGGGCAACCAATTCCTTTCCTGTGTCGAGGTCTGATGACCCAGCTCGCGCCGAGGCGAACTCTGCGACCAGTGCCAAAATTGCAACGAGTACAATAAATCGGTTCATAGATCCCT
>WNFO01010180.1_pt1 | contig 13814 bp, 18 predicted proteins | sample 5400251 | NCBI WGS metagenome assembly WNFO01 (sample SAMN13153354, study PRJNA577476) | soil metagenome | isolation source: 100 cm saprolite under Madrone tree | place: USA:California | collected 2016-06-14 | reverse complement strand
GCTTTTATCCGAACGACCGCATGGCCTATCCGCTGTATGAAGCCATCAACGACGGCGGCGCGATCGCGCTGTTCCACACCGGCCAGACCGGGGTCGGCTCCGGCATGCCGGGCGGGATGGGGATGCGGCTGAAATATTCCAACCCGATGTACATGGACGATGTGGCGGCGGATTTCCCCGACCTCAAGATCATTCTCGCCCACCCGTCGTTTCCCTGGCAGGAAGAGGCGCTGTCGGTCGCGACCCACAAGCCGAACGTCCATATCGACCTGTCCGGCTGGTCGCCGAAATATTTTCCGCCGATCCTGGTGCGCTACATCAACTCGATCCTGCAGGACAAGATGCTGTTCGGCTCGGACTGGCCGGTGATCACGCCCGACCGCTGGCTTTCGGATTTTGCAAAGCTCGAGATCCGCGACGAGATCAGGCCGAAGGTGTTGAAGGCCAACGCGCGCAGGCTTTTGAACATCTAGCCGATCGGAAGAGTATTCCCGTGAGCATCAAAGCCGTTGTGTTCGACGCCTATGGCACGCTGTACGACATTCAGTCGGTCGCCGCCGTTACCGAACAGGCGTTTCCCGGCTATGGTGAGATCATCACCCAGGTCTGGCGTATCAAGCAGCTCGAATACACCTGGCTGCGCTCGCTGATGCGGCGCTATCAGGATTTCTCGGTCATCACGCGCGACTCGCTGTCGTACACGCTGCGATGCCTCGGCCTGAAACACGACCCCGCCGTGTTCGAGCGGATCATGGAAAAATATCTGCACCTCGACCTCTATCCGGATGCGATCGCAGCGCTGGCGGCGCTACGCGGTCGAAAGCTTGCGATCCTTTCCAACGGCAGCACCGGAATGCTCGATGCGGTGGTCCGCAACAGCGGTCTCGACCGCGTGCTCGACGCCACCATCAGCATCGACTCCCAAAGAATCTTCAAACCCAGCCCGGATGCCTACGCCTTGATCGAATCCAGGCTCGGTGTGCCACCTGCGGAGGTGCTGTTCGTGTCGTCGAACCCGTGGGACGCCTGCGGCGCCAAGGCGTTCGGGCTGAATGTCGCCTGGATCGAGCGGGTGACGCCGGAAGCGATGGCGCTGGCCTGCGTCAAAAGCGATGTTGTCGCCCCGCTCACGATGTTCAAGGCGATCCGGACCCAGATGGACGAGCTCGAGCTCGAGCCCGACTATCGCATCCACGCGCTGTCAGAACTGCCCGATCTGGTCGCTGCGCATGAGCCTTGAATCCGTTCGCGCGTTTTTTGCCGATAAGGCGCCCGACATCGCCGTGATCGAATCGCCGATCAGTTCCGCCACGGTGGCGCTGGCCGCGGAAGCCTATGGCGTCGAGCCCGGACGAATCGCCAAGACGCTGAGCTTGCGGATCGGCGAGCGCGTGGTGTTGATCATCGCCAGCGGCACCTCGCGGATGGACAACAAGAAGCTCAAGGCGCGCTTCGGCGGCAAGCCGAAGATGCTCGGCGTCGACGAGGTCGCGGACATCACCGGCCATGAAGTCGGCGGCGTCTGCCCGTTCGGATTGAAAACGCCGCTGCCGGTCTATTGCGACGTGTCGCTGAAAGTGTTCGACGAGGTGGTGCCGGCCGCCGGCTCGACCCACAGCGCGGTACGGATCGCGCCGTCGCGGATGGCGGAACTTGTCGCCGCCGAATGGGTCGATGTCTGTCAGGAGCCGGCGTAATGAACCGGTCTATTGGTCGTCATCGTAGGGCCTCGGCCGATTGTCGCGACGTCTCGGTTGATCGTCGCGCCGTCTCGGCGCAGCCGGCTGGTTCGCGCTGACATTCGGTTCAAACACCGCGCGGCACGGCCCGGAGAGCTGCGGGGTGTTTTGCCGCAGGCACGCCACGATCCGATCGACGTCCGGTATCTGTTCGCCGCAGAGCCGAAACACATCGGGCGTGCAGGCCATCTGCTGTTCCATTGTTCCCCGATTCTCCTGCGAAAAAGCGGGATGTTGAACGGCGATGCCGCAGCCGATCGATATCGCAAGGCTCAGGACAAACAGGCGGGCTCGCATTTATCAATCCTTCTTCTGGGGATTCATTTCCCGTCCATGTGCCGCACGGGCGCGGCGCGCGAAGCATCTCGCCTCAAGCTTGAAAATAAATGAGGCTCGGGAAAGTTCTCACCGCACAACAAAACGTGAAAGTGGCGCTTTTAGGAAGGAAACGTGAGAAAAACGTCGGCGCGCTTTCGCCGCTCCAGAGGCGCTCAATCTCCTCGAACAGAAGATTGCTCGGCCGCTCGGCAAGAACGACCGTGAACGTACCGTGGCATGACGCATCATATCATGAGCTATTGTGGTGGGCACGGCGCAAAGAGCGCCTTTGTCCACGCTACGAAGTTCTTCGCTTCCCCTTCGCAAAATGCTTGGTCAGAAAATCTCCCAGCACCTCGACGCGCGCGGGCCGCGGGCCGCCCGGCGGCGTCACCAGATGCACCGCGCCCTCGGCCTGCTTCCAGCCTTTCAGGATCACCTCGACCTCGCCCGACGCGACGGCGTCGCCGACGATGAAATCCGGCAGATCGGCGATGCCGAGCCCGGCAAGCAACGCCGGCATCAGCGCCTCGCCATTGTTGACCCGCAGCGGGCCCGCGGGGCGCACGCTGGCCTGTTCGCCCGCGGCGTTGGTGTAGTGCCAGACATCCGGCGTGGAAAGATACGCATAGCCGAAGCATTTGTGCCGGGCGAGATGCATCGGATGCGTCGGCCGGCCGTGCCGCTTGAGATACGCCGGCGACGCCACCGTATAGCGCGGCATCGTGCATAGCCGGCGCGCAATTAACGAGGAATCCGGCAGGCTCGCGATCCGCAAGCCGGCATCGAAGCCGTCCCCGATCAGATCCACCATGGCATCGCTCAAGTGCAGATCGATCGCGACGTCGGGATACGCCTCGAGAAATTCCGGCAGGATCGGCGCCACTTTGCTCACCCCGAACGTCATCGGCACCGCGAAGCGCACCAGCCCGCGCGGCGTCGCCGATTGCGCCAGCGCCTCGTTCTCGGCCGCCTCGCCATCGGCGAGCAGGCGCGCTGCGTGCTCGGACAGCTTTTGCCCGGCATCGGTCAAGGCAAGCCGCCGCGAGGTGCGGTTGAACAGCCGTGCCCCGAGCCGTTGCTCCAGTCGGCTGACGGCCTTGGAGACCGTCGCCTTGGACAGCGCCAGTTCGGTCGCGGCCGCCGCAAACGACCGTAATTCCACGACTTTTGCGAAAATCGCGAGGCCTTCGAAATCCGGGAGTTTTGCCATTTGAACGTTCCATTAGAGCTATTTTGGAAACAATTAGTTTCAATAGTTTCTATTTATGCACCATACGGAAGCGCATATCCAAACACCAACGAAATTTGAAATCCAACGATCAAAGGAAATCCCATGATTGAACTCAGGCCTTTTGCAAAACTCGGCGGCGCCGATCACGGCTGGCTGAAGGCAAAACATCACTTCTCGTTCGGCAGCCACTATGACGCCGACAATATGGGCCACGGCTCCCTGCGGGTATGGAACGACGACGAGATCGCGCCGAACTCCGGCTTTCCCGCGCATCCCCATGCCAACATGGAAATCATCACCTATGTCCGCGAGGGCGCGATCACCCATCAGGATAGTCTCGGCAACAAGGGGCGCACCGAAGCCGGCGACGTGCAGGTGATGAGCGCCGGATCCGGCGTGCGTCACTCCGAATACAATCTGGAGCCGACCAAGACCAAAATCTTCCAGATCTGGATCGAGCCGACCACCGAAGGCGGCCAGCCGACCTGGGGCGCAAAACCGTTTCCGAAGTCGGATCGCTCCGGCAACTTCGTCACCATCGCCAGCGGCTTCGACGCCGACAAGGATGCGCTGCCGATCCGCGCCGACGCGCGGGTGCTCGCCACCACGCTGAAGGCCGGCGAGAGCGCGGAATATACGTCCGGCAAGACCCGCAACCTCTACCTGGTTCCGGCAGCGGGTGCCGTCGAAGTCAATGGCGTGCGCGTCAATGCCCGCGACGGCGTCGCGATCCGCGACGAAGCCAAGCTGAAAATCACCGCGCTGGAAGATTCCGAACTGGTGCTGGTCGACTCGGCGTAAGGCCGTTCTCACTCGTCATGCCCGCTTGACCCGGGCATCCATCCCTCTTCGGAAGAGTCTTGCGAAGAAGATGGATTGCCTGGTCAAGCCCGGCAACGACGCCTCAAATAAATCAAAAACACCTCAATCCCAACCCCCTCGGAGACCCACCATGACAAAAGTCCTCGTTCTCTATTATTCCGCTTACGGCCACATCGAGAAGATGGCGAGCGCCATCGCCGAGGGCGCCCGCGAAGCCGGCGTCACCGTCGACGTCAAGCGGGTGCCCGAACTGGTGCCGCCGGATGTCGCCTACAAACTCGATCAGACAGCCCCCGTGGCCAAAATCGAAGAGCTCGCCAATTACGACGCCATCATCGTCGGCACCGGCACCCGCTTTGGCCGCATGGCATCGCAGATGGCGAATTTCCTCGATCAGGCCGGCGGCCTCTGGATGAAAGGCGCGCTGCACGGCAAGGTCGGCGGCGCCTTCACCTCGACCGCGACCCAGCACGGCGGCCAGGAAACCACGCTGTTCTCGATCATCACCAACCTGCTGCATTTCGGCATGGCCGTCGTCGGCCTGAACTACGGCTTTGCCGGCCAGATGAAGCTGGACGAGGTCACCGGCGGATCGCCCTATGGCGCGACCACGATCACCGGCGGCGATGGTAGCCGCCAGCCAACCGAGAACGAGCTGGCGGGCGCGCGCTATCAAGGACGCGTGATCGCGGAGACCGCGAAAAAACTGCATGGCTGATGCGACGCGGGCGGCATTCTCATCGGCGGATGCCGCCCCATTTTGGTTGTGGGGACGAAGGAATTCCTCATGATCGAAATGCTCTTTATCTATCAACTGGCGCGCAATCCGGTTCAGGCGGTTGCGCGACGCTGGTGGTGTCGCAGCCTCTACCGCGCCTCGCGCGGCAAGCGCCGCTGCCGGGAATGCACCAAGTCGTGAAGCCGGAGCACTCGTCCAAGTGGTAAACTGTGAGATGGAACCGGATGGCATTCACGCGGTTAGGTGCGGTTAGGTTACGCGCAAACGCGCCTGGAGATTTCGAAATGACCAACAGGCCAGATCCCAAAGGTACCAGCAAAAACCCCGCCGAGCCGCATCCCGGCATGATGGGCGACGGCACCGAAGAGCAAAATCTCGGCCAGCCGGGAAATCCCGACGCCCGCATCAAAAAAGACGAAGTCGACGCCGCCTTTGGCAAGGACGCCAAGAAGACAAAATAACGCGCATCCCAATCGCTGTAAGTTCGCATATAAAGGCCGGGCCGGATCGCGCCCGGCCTTGTCGTGTCAGGAGATGCCGATGATAACCGGTTGCGGTGAACCATGAGCGATGCCGCGCAGGCGCCCTGGCCGGAATTGCCTACTGCGGCCTGGCGGGAAACCCACGAAACGCTGCATCTGTGGACCCAGATCATCGGCAAGATCCGCCTGGCGCGCGCGCCCTGGCTCAATCATTCTTGGCATGTCGCGCTGTACGTCACCGCACGCGGGCTGACCACCTCGCCGATCCCCGATGGGACACGGACCTTCCAGATCGATTTCGACTTCATCGATCATGCCTTGCGGATCTCCACCAGCGACGGCGTCCAGCGGCAACTGCCATTGGCCGGACAATCGGTGGCAAGCTTCTACGCCGCCGTCATGGCTGACCTTGCAGACCTCGGCATTCACATCGCCATCGACGAGATGCCCAACGAATTGCCGGAGCCTACTCGGTTTTCGCAAGACAGGAAAAATGCATCATACGATCCGACCGCGGTGCGGCGCCTTCTGCAGATTCTCGTGAATGCCGACCGCGTCTTCAAGCAATTCCGCACCGGCTTCCTCGGCAAGGCAAGCCCGGTGCATTTCTTCTGGGGCAGCTTCGATCTTGCGGTCACACGCTTTTCCGGCCGGCACGCGCCGCGCCATCCGGGCGGCGTGCCGCATCTATCCGATGCGGTGGCCTGCGAAGCCTATTCCCACGAGGAAAGCAGCGCCGGCTTCTGGCCGGGCAGCGGCGCGATCGATTATCCCGCGTTCTATTCCTATGCCTACCCGGAGCCGCCGGGTTTTCGGGCCACGCGGGTGCGGCCGGATGCGGCGTTCTTCAGCGAGGCGCTCGGCGAATTCATCCTGCCCTATGACGCCGTGCGGATGGCCGCAGAGCCGGACCAAGTGTTGCTCGAATTTCTGCAAAGCACCTATGAAGCCGCGGCCGATGCCGCCAAATGGGACCGTGACGCGCTGGAATGCGCGCCGGGCCGGCCGGGCGTGGTGCGGCGGATCCTGTAATTCAATTCTCTTCGCGTGACGGCGGTCTGCCGAGCGCGCGTCTCACATAGGGGGCCAGTCGCGGGTAGCGGCGAAGCTCGCGCGCGGCCCGATCGCGCAGCGCATGGGGGAGTCCGCGCCAGCTCAAGGCCGCCGAGATATCGACCAAAGGCAGCCGCGCCACGCCGAACCGCCGCTTGTAGGCGTAGTTTACAATGCTGAAATCGAACTCTCGCATGCCCTGCTTGTGCAGGGCCGCCATGGTGCGTTCGATGATCAACCTGCCCGGCGAACAGTTCGACCACTTCTCGCCGGCGTTGCTGATGCGTATCATCAGGTAGTGCGGGCCAGTGCGGATCCCAAGCAGGGTCGCGACCACTTCCTCACCCACCGTCAATGCCGACACCACGACGTAACCGTTGTCAACACCGCTGCCGACCAGCTTGCGGTAGAACGCGGCGCAGGCCTCGTCATTGAGAATGAAATGCAGCCCAAGTTGCTGCATCCGCCTGCCCTGCTGAACCTCCATGGTCGAGAGTATTCGCAACGCTTCGTTTCTGTCGGCAACAATCTTGAACGTCGCTGCGGGATAGCGCATGAATACGCGGCAGCTTCGCTCCAGCTCCTTGCGCACGGTTCGGCTCAGCGAATAACGGTACGCGTCGAAATCGTCGCCGGTCGTGACGACGTTGCCGTTCAGCGAACACGGGCCTGCGCCATCGAGCAGCGCCAGCGGATTGGGTTTGCCGTCGAGATCGGCCGGCATCTTCTGCAGGCGGATCAGATCAGCCCCACCGGGCATGCGCCGCAGCGCGGCCGTTAGATCGCGCCACAGGGCGCGCGCCGTCCTGGCAGTGCGCGGCGCCGCCGCTGTCAACATCGGGGCATTATAGTCGGTCAGGCTGAGATCCGCGAATTCGACGATCCGGACGCCCTTTTGCGGGCGGCGGATCAGCGGCAACAGCGCGATGGGCTCGCCGGTCGCCGCATCCGAGACGATGGCAATCAGCGGTTCGACATCGCCCGTGCCGGCAAACGCGCCGTACCACGCATCGAGCCATTGAGGATGCTGGAAAGGCGTCGGCGGGCAGAGATCACTGAAGCGCGCGGCGGCCTGCTTCCAGTCAGCCACGAACTCGATGCGATAGCGCGGCGCGCGGGAAACTTTCCGCGCCTCCGGTTCCCGCGCCCCCGCCGTCAATATTGTCATCGCCGGCCTTACGTGCTCATGCCGCCTTCGACGCGTCGACGATCTTGCCGGGTTGCGCGGCATCGAGGCGGAAGTCGATCGGGGCGCGCATGCTGCGCTCGCGTTTGATCCAGCTGCTGTTGCGCAGCAATTTCCCCATCACCCGTTTAGCGAAGTACGAGGGACCGCGCAAATTCCGGCTCTTCGGTTGATAGCCGAAGCGATGGCGCAGCATGCCGTTGGCGAAGTTGATGACCGCGGAGCGACGAATTTCGTCATCGGTATAGGAGATGGTCATCGAGACGCTGAAGGTGTCCAGATTCTCGACCCGATGTGGCGCGTTGAGCGGCCAGTTCAGCATCTGGCCAGGCCCGATGTCGAGTACCTTGGCATGGTTGTCGTACCAATCCTGATACGGAAGATCGACCTCGACATTGAAGAGCGTGATGTCTTCGAGATGCCTTGGCGTAATGAACGGCGCGGTGTTCGGGTAGACATATACACGCTTGCGTCCGGAAATCTGGACCAGGGCCTGCCAGGGCAGGTCGGCGTGGTAATAGACCTCCGCGCGCGGCGACGAGATCAGGATGCCTGCCTGATGAAATTCCGGCACCTCGAAGCCGGGCACCCTGGCGGCGACTTCCTCGAACATGCGGTCGACCAGTTCACGATAGCGGCCATCGACCGAGCCGACTTCGCGCAGGTTGAGCCAGAGTTCGCCGCGGGAGGCGCGGATAACCCTCGATCAGCCTGGCGAGATCGTCCATCGAGAACGCCGGCGACTTGTGCATTTCATGTTCAAGACGGATCGGCTGGCGATTCCACAGTTGGGAATGCGTCTCGTCCCAGTGGCTGAAGATCTTGCTCGTCGTCATGGTCGCGCTCCTCTCGACTTTTCGTTTTTGTTGACCCGACGACAACCATCCCGGAACGCTCCAATCGCGCCCCGAAAACCTGATGCCGCCGTCCCGCGGATCACCGGCTGTCCCGATACGAGACGGCCGGCCGAATCTCATCTGCTTGTCAGCAAGAAAGGTGCCGCAAGGCGCGGGCGGCTGCTTATGGTGAGATAATGTCGGGGATGTATGGCTAACGCAAATACCTTCGAAAAGGCCGCCGCGCCGTACAATGATGTCAGAACCTGCGCAACCGGTACTCTTTCTCGGCATTGCACGACGTTAACCCCGACGCGGTCGGACCGGTCGCCGACATTGGCGCACGCTGTTATTTGCTGCTTGAGAGCCAACGCTCGGTTACCGATCGGACTCAACGATGCTCAACCGGCGCGAGCGCAGGATTCGCGCGGGATGGTGAACGCATACCGTGCCCCGGATGCAGCGCATCCGGGGACACGAGGTGGCTCTACAGCTCCTTGATCTGCACCTTGCGGAACTTGACCACGCCGGAGCCGTATTGCAGCGCGATCGGGCCGCTTGTGTGCTTGCTGTCCTGCACGTCGGCGGTCTTTTGACCGTTCAGCACGATCACCAGATGCGGGCCCTGCGCGGTGATTTCATAGGTATTCCATTTACCGGCCGCCTTCGGCATCGGATCGACCTTGGCGACATCGACAATCGCCCCGGTTCCGTAAGATGGATCCGGCCGCTTGTCATAGATATTGACCTCGTAGCAGATCTTGGCATCGATCTTCTGCGACTGGTCGCAGCGGAGGAACACGCCGCTGTTGGCTTCTTCGTCGGTCCAGAACTCGGCCCTGATCTGGAAATCCTTGTAGGAATTCTTGGTGACGAGATAGGACAGGTCCTTGCCGTCGAGCTTGTCGACGGTGAGCGCGCCGTCCTTCATCGCCCAATTGGCTTTGCCGACCTCATTCCAGTCGCCCATCTTGGTGCTGTCGAGCAGCGTGATCCAGCCGCCTTCGCTCTGGCCGGAGGCCAGATTTGAATATTGCAAGGCGGTGGCGCCAATCAGCAGACCAGCCGCGAGCGTTGATAAGCGCTTCATGAAGATGTCCTCCCGTTTGTTTTAGTTGGGCGCAACGTTAGCACCGCCGTGCAGGGCGTAAACGCGTTTTTCATGCTGCCGTTGCGTTGTGTATGGTCTCGCATGCCCGCCCGCGTCTTGCACCCCGGGAATGAGACCGGCTAGCATGAACCCAATGAGAGATGAGCTGGCACCAGCGATTCAGCTCGCGGGATTCATTGGAGGAAATCATGAAAGCCACAAGCCGGTTTTGGCGATACCTGTTGATGCCGATATGCTTTGCCGGCATGCTGAACATCAGTTCGGCGGCCGAACTCAATCCGGCCGCGGTGATCTACAAGCTGCCGGACCAGATTCCGTGGAGCCCGGTCGACGCTCGCGGCGCGCAAAACGCCGTCGTGGTAGGCGACCCGACCAAGCCCGGCTTCTATGCCGTCTACACCAAATGGACCAAGGGCAACCATTTCAGCCGGCCGCACTTCCATCCCAACGACCGTTACATCGTCGTGCTGCAGGGCACTTGGTGGGTCGGCTCGGGGCCAAAATTCGATCCCGAAAAGGGCACTACACCCATGCCTGCCGGAAGTTTTGTCACGCATTTCGGCAAGCAGGTGCATTGGGACGGCGCCAAGGACGAGGACGCCGTGCTCTTGATCATGGGCGAAGGGCCGGCGACCTCTACCGCGGCGGAGGAAAAATAACGACAAGACCTGCGCAGGAGCACGAGTGGTGATCCGTTCTAGCCGGCTCAGCCTTCGGAATTGGCAGGAATCGGACAGAGACACATTTGCCGCCCTCAACGCCACTCCTGAAGTGATGTGGGATTTGGGAGGCTCTTTGGATCGCAACGAGAGCGACGCCAAATTTGACCGCTACGTGGCGGCGTTCGACCAACACGGCTTCTGCCGATGGGCTCTCGAAGATCTGGACGGGAAATTCCTCGGCTCTGCCGGCGTCATGCCATCGCGGCCCGGCCATCCGCTCGGACCCCATGCCGACATCGGCTGGCGTCTTGTGCGCCCGGCCTGGGGTAGGGGCTATGCCACCGAGGCTGCGAGAGCATCCTTGCGGGATGTCTTTGAGCGGGTGAATTTGAAGGAAGTGCTCGCTTACACCTCGGCGGATAATGTCCGGTCCCAAGCGGTGATCAAGCGATTGAGCATGCAGCGTGCCGCGACACTTGATTATTCCGAGCCACTCGGCAAAGCAGTGTGGCACGGCTTGGTGTGGATGGTTCGACGGGACGACTCACTCGATCTGGATCATTCGAATGACCGCGCCCGTTAATCGATATTCCAGGTAACGTGTGGGATGCGCGCACGTCCTTCTGCCAGATTGTTGGTCATGGATTCTTCCGGAAGGATCCTGCTCTTCCGCTTCGTCCACAAGAACGGCGCTCTCGCAGGTCAGGATTACTGGGCCACGCCGGGCGGCGGCGTCAAGGATGGAGAGACGTTCGAGCAGGCCGCCATCCGGGAGCTCAAGGAAGAGACCGGCATTGGCGTGCAGGAAATTGGTCCCGAGATAGGGCGAAGAATATTTGTGCTTCAACTGCCCAACGGCGAGCACGTGATGGCGGACGAGCGGTTTTTTCTGGTCAGAACCGGGGACACATCGCTGTCACGGGACGGATGGACCGCGCAAGAAGCGGACATCATGACCGACCATAAATGGTGGTCTCGGGATGAACTGGCGCAGACATCCGAGACAGTCTGGCCCGAGAACCTTGCGACAATGCTCGACGCCGCGATGAACCCATAGCTTAACTGGCCGGCAACGGGGAACGCCGTGCCGTCCCAACACCATCGACGGCAACCCACCCCTGACGCGTTGCCAATGGAGCGCACGAAGCGCACCATTGAGACTTGCTAGCCGCACTCCCCCGAGGCCCATATGGTTGGTTTCATACGGCCGCCCTGCGACGCCGGAATCATTCGCGGGACGCCGGCGGTTGCCGCGGCGCTATCGCAACGGCGCAAGCAATTGACGCTGGCGGCGACGATCCTCGGCTCGAGCCTCGCGCTTATCGACGGTTCGGTGGTGAATATCGCCCTGCCGGCGATCCAGCAGGCCCTGCATGCGGACGCGGCTTCCACGCAATGGATCGTCAATGCCTACCTGTTGCTGCTCGGCGCGCTGGTGCTGGTCGGGGGCTCGGCTGCCGATCTTTACGGCCGCCGGCGGATTTTTCTTCTGGGCATCGCGATATTCACCTCGGCCTCGATTGCCTGCGGACTCTCACCTGACATCACGGTGCTCGTCGTCAGCCGCGCGGTTCAAGGTCTTGGCGCCGCACTGCTGACGCCGGCCAGTCTGGCGATGCTCGGCGCCACTTTCGACGAGCATGAGCGCAGCCATGCGATCGGGATCTGGGCGGGCGCCGGTGCGCTGACGGCGGCGGCGGGTCCCGTGCTCGGCGGCTGGCTGGTCGATCAGGTGTCGTGGCGCGCGATCTTCCTGATCAACGTGCCACTGGCTATTGCCGCGGCCGGGCTCGCAATCTTCTTTGCCTGCGAAAGCCGCGACGACCAGGCAAAACCGCTGGACTGGAACGGCGCAGTCGCGGTCGCCATCGGGTTGGCCGCGATCACCTGGGGTCTGGGCGCGATTCCATCCCTGGGATTTCGCGACAAGGCCGTACTCGGCGCGCTGGGAGCGGGATTAGCGTCGCTCCTGTCGTTCGTCGCGATCGAAGCCCGCTCCCGCGAACGCGCGATGATGCCGCTGTCGCTGTACCGCTCGCGCAATTTTTCCGGCGCCAACATGCTGACGCTGCTGCTCTACTTCGCCCTCGGCGGCGCGCTGTATTTTCTCCCCTTCGGCCTGATACGGCTGGGTGGCTATTCCGCGACCCAGGCCGGCGCGGCGGTGCTGCCGTTCGCGCTGATCATGGGGTTTGGCGCATCGTTCGCGGGCACGGTCGCCGACCGTTTCGGGCCGCGGCTGTCGTTGACCGCAGGGCCCATCATCGCGGCCGGCGGATTGGCGCTGCTCGCCTTTGCCGACCTTGGAAAATCCTACTGGGCCGGCGTGTTTCCGGCGCTTGGGGTGTTCTCGATCGGCATGACCGTCACGGTTCCGCCGCTGACGTCGACGGTGATGGCATCAGTGGGTGACGCTCACGCCGGTGTCGCTTCCGGCGTCAACAATGCCATTGCCCGCGTCGCCGGTCTCCTTGCAGTCGCGGCGCTCGGCGCCGTTTTATTTGCCAGCTTTTCGCGTCACCTTGCCGGAATAACGCCCGCTGGCGCCAACGACGCATTGAATGCGGTCCTCGCTGGACAGGCCGAAGTCATTGCCGGCGCCACGGCAGCGTTCGACCGCGCACTGCGCACGGTGATGCTGGTGACGGCAGTCTGCGCTGCGCTCGGCGGCATCGCTGGCTGGCTGTGGGTCCGGCCGTCCGACCCTGCGGAGCCGCGCAACTTTTCCTGATATCGCGGACAACCGTAAATTCCGTCGGCACGCGTTGCGTCGGTACCAGATCCGCGTATCATCGAGGCGCGAGGGGATTTCGATGCATCAGGCCGCAAATGTGCAATTCGGACGCGCCGTGGGCGAATTCGCCAGTTGGCGCGCCGTCCCGGAAGACGCGAGATCGCCGGCGCCGGCATGGTGGTGGGGACCGGCGTTTGAGGTGCATGGCGCGCCGCAACCGATGCCGGCGGAGTGGTGCGCAAAGCTGGAATTGCCTGAGGGCGCGACTTACGCAACGGGCGCGGGGGTTTTTCTCAACGCGCTCGCCGGCCAGACGTCGCTGCCCTGGCCCGGCGAATTTCCACGCAAGGCGGGGCATTCGGACGTGGCCTAGCGCGGTCAACCAGCTTGCTGGAGCGTTTTCCAGCGAAGTGGAGACCGGTTCGCGTCAAGAAAACGCGTCAATTCAAGAATCCAGAGCCCCGTTTCGATTCTATCGAAACGGGGCTCTAGACGACCGCGCTTCTCCGTCTTGATCGTGGGGTGGATTTCTCAGGCGCGGCACTTGCCGCAGGCTGAAGCGGCGGAGCGACGACAAGCGATGCGGACCGGAGCAGGTCGGCGACCTGCGGTGGCGGCAGCGGTTTGCTGAACAGGAAGCCCTGCATTTCATCGCAGGCGTGATCGCGCAGGAAGATTTCCTGCTCGGCGGTTTCCACGCCTTCGGCGACGACCGTCAGCCCCAGCGCCTTGCCCATGCTGATGATCGCCTGCGCGATCGCCCGGTCTTCGGAATCGTCCGGAAGATCGCGTACGAAAGACCTGTCGATCTTGATGGTGTCGATCGGAAATTGCTTCATCAGGGACATTGACGAATAGCCGGTTCCGAAATCGTCGATCGCAAGACGAATGTCCCGAC
>WNFO01006135.1_pt1 | contig 13816 bp, 12 predicted proteins | sample 5400251 | NCBI WGS metagenome assembly WNFO01 (sample SAMN13153354, study PRJNA577476) | soil metagenome | isolation source: 100 cm saprolite under Madrone tree | place: USA:California | collected 2016-06-14 | reverse complement strand
ACGAAAAGAAACGAAGGACTCGTGATCCAGAGCGTACACGCGACCGTTTGCTGCAAGCGGCTTTTCGGGAGATACACAGATCAGGTTTCCAGAGCGCCGGCATCGATACAATTCTCGCCGCCACCAACGTCACCAAGGGAGCGCTCTATTACCACTTCGAGAGCAAAGAAGCCCTAGGCTATGCCGTCGTCGAAGAGAAAATCGCAAAACTTACGCACGACAGGTGGTTGCGTCCTATGCAGAGCGAGGGGGAAGCCATCGACATTTTGATCGGCGTTGTCCGGCACATACCAGATCGGCCCCAAGATGTCCGCTCCGGTTGTCCGCTGCTCCTTTTGTCACAGGAGATGTCTCCGCTGGACGAGCAATTCCGCAAGCGACTGAAGAAGATATTCCTTGACTGGCAAGAAGGTGTTGCAACGCTTTTGCGGAAAGGGAAGTCCCAAGGAACAGTTCGCCGCGACCTGAATCCAGCCGAGGCTGCCAGCTTTTTGATCGCAACGGTCGAGGGCTACGCCACGTTAGCAAAGAATGCTCAAGATGCGAAGGTGTGGAAAGCGGGAATCAGAAATATCGTGGGATGGCTGAGGTCTCTTCGGCCGCCGGACAACTACAAGCGGGCCTGACCGTATCGCGATCGGGCTAAGCGTCTCAAACTACATCATGAAAAGGAGAACGAACAATGACAAGGATCACAATGCCGCGCAGGAATCTGCTCGCAACGGGAGCCTGCGCGCTGGTCGGTGCGGTGACCCTACCCGGACCGGCAAGGACCGGCGCACTGGGAGTGCCTGACTTAACGAACGAGGAGATCATCCGCAAGTGGTACGCGGCGTGGGAAAAGAAGGATTTGGGCACGTTCAATATGCTGCTCGCCGACAACTTCACCTTTACGAGCGCGGCCGGCGACGACCACATCAGCAAGAGCACTTTCAAAACGCAATGTTGGGACACGCAGGTTGATTTCATTGGACACTTTGACCTCGAGCGAATCACCACGGGCGCGGAGGATGCTTTTGTGAAGTATCTTTGCCACACCAAGAACGGTAAATCGTTCCGGAACGTGGAGTATCTCCGCATCAAGAACGGACAGTTGGAATCTATTGAGTGTTATTTCGGCGCACAATCCAGCTTTCCGTCAGCAGTAAGCACTGGGCAGAAGTAACCTATGGGCCGGCTGATCCAGGTGGTGGGTTTTTTGATGAATAAATCAGACGGATCGGCTGCTCCGGTTATGTAGGACCATTTCATTTGGAAGCAGTGCAATCGTCAGTCTTGCTTCATGTAGCAGGAAGCCGAAACGAGAGAGCGATGCGAGGGGTTCCATCATGAGCACCCGGGCGCCACGAATCGCGTTTAAGGCAAAGGGTAGAATCCTATTTTTGGATTTAGCCGAGGTCGTGGCAGTGCAAGCCGAAGGTAATTACGTTTCGTTGCGACACCTACCCAATCCCTATTTGCTGCACGAGTCCCTCTCGTCCATGGCGGAGAAGCTCAAGCCCTACGGTTTTATTCGCATCCACCGCTCGGTCGTCGTTAATATTTCGGCCGTGGAGGAGATCCAACCTTTACCGACGGGAGAGTACAGGCTGCGTGTAAAAGGCGGGGAAGAATACTTGGTAACGCGTACATACAAGGCCAACCTCAGAGATCTGGCTCAACTGTGGGTAGGCTCAGAGCGCCTTTGCGGCTAACAGGCAGGCAGAGCATTTGCGTCGTTATTCCATCGTAGCATGCCCAGATAACGGGCAATCCGGTAGTAATCCCAGTTGCCTGGAAAGCGCGCCATTCGTAGAGGCGCCACTTTGGACATGCTTGTTTGTATGCGTTCCTTTCGCTGAAAAGCAGCAACCTGCTTTTCACACTACGACGAGTATTCGCTGAAGATTCATCCCTTGACTAACAGTAGTTTCGAATGGGGAATCAATTGAGCACTTCGCGTGCAGGGAGGGATTCATGCAACTCGGGAGCTTACTTCGAAGCGGCAGGCGCCGCGGTCCAGATATTTGGGAATTTAGGTATCGAGACCGGCGACATAACGGACGACGCACATATCGACGGATCAAAATCGGCACGGTGACGCAGTTCAAGACTGAGGCTTCGGCCCGGAAGGGCATTGCTAGCCTAGTCAGAGAGATCAACTTTGGAGAAATTCGATTCAGAACGACAATGATGACGGTGGCTGAGTTGGTTGAGCACTATAGGCAGCGCGAGCTCATACAAGACAATACTTGGAAAAGCTATTCAACCAAATGTGGGTATGAAAGTTATTTGAAAAATTGGATCGTGCCACACTGGGGAGAATGCAAGCTCCACGAGATCAAAACGATTGAAGTGGAAATGTGGCTGAGGGGTCTGTCGCTAGCGAAATCGAGCTCCGCAAAGATTCGCAATATCTTCAGCGTTCTGTTTAACCACGCTTGCCGGTACGATCTATTTGACCGCAATCCCATCACGCTCGTCCGCCACAGTGCTAAACGCCGTAGGATTCCTGACGTGCTGACAGTTGAGGAGGCGCAACGACTGTTATCCGTCCTTGCCGTCAAAGAACGCGCGATGGTGCTGATTGCTCTGGGTACCGGTTTGAGGCGCAGCGAACTATTCGCTTTGAAGTGGAAGGACGTCGACTTCGCCGCAGAGCATATAAGTGTAACTCGCTCGATTGTCAACCAGGTTGTCGGCATTTGCAAGACGGAGGCCTCACAAAAGCCCGTGCCTCTTCACAGCGCTCTGGCCCACGCGTTGCTCGTGTGGCGGCGACAGACGTCGTATCGCAAACGAGAAGACTGGGTCTTTGCCGGTCCGCAGTCCCAGGGTAGGCACCCGTTGTGGGCCCAAGCAGTCATGCGATACCACATCGGCCCCGCCGCGCGGAAAACCGAATTGCAGAAGCGAGTTGGGTGGCACACATTCCGGCACACGTATTCGACTTTGCTGAAGCTCGTTGGAGCTGACATCAAAGTGATGCAAGAATTGCTCAGGCATTCTTCAGTGCGGTGCACGCTGGATACCTACACGCAAGCGATCATGCCCGCCAAGCGGGCAGCCCAAGCAGCTGTGGTTTCAATGATTTTGACCGAGAGACCGTCGAACGCAAATCAAAGTTGCACCGTTTTGCACCCATAAGGGTCTGTCCGAGAAATCAGTAAGTGGTTTATTTAGAATGGCGGGGACGACGAGACTCGAACTCGCGACCTCTGCCGTGACAGGCAGCTTTGAAACGGTGTCGGCGGACATCTTTTGATACCACAAGGTACCGGATGTCATTTCTTATCGTCCCCTTATTGTACCCAGATTTGGCTGAGTTACCGAATTTCCCAGACCTCCTTCCAGAATAACTATCGGTTTGCCGACCACCCGGAAGAACGGATTCGATCCACTTTAAGCGATAGCGCTTGGTCGTGCCATGGAGGCCGCCTGCACTTCAGAGCAGTGACGTAGTTCGAGGTTCCTTCGCCTTCCTGCAAACTGCTTAGTCCGAGGCGGAGGACCCGACATCACAGCCTGCCTGAACGCGCACGACGACGAGCGTCATGTCGTCATGCTGCCCTTGGCCATTCACAAAAACTGACACCTCGTCGAGAATGGCTTGCATGATTTCCTCAGCGGTCTTGTGGATGGAGGATTTGAGCACGGACTCGAGCCCTTTTTCTCCCCAAAATCTCCCTTCGCGGCTCTGGGCTTCGGTGATTCCATCCGTGTAGGCGACGAGGACGTCATCGGTCTCAAGCTGAAATGTCCTGGACGGAAACCGGGAGTCTGCAGCGATGCCTATCGGCATGCCCACAGACTTCAGGTAGAACAATTTGGAAGATCCGTTCGACGTACGCACGACGATGGGAGGATTATGGCCCGCGTTCACATATTTCAATACTCGCGTGGCAGGTTCATATTCCGCGTAGAAAAGCGAGGCGAAAAAGTGTGCGGGTGAGGACTCGAAAACCAGCCGATTGACGTCTCCAACGAGCGCCGAAAGGTCCAGATGCGGATGCAGAGCTTGCGCCCGAAGTGAAGCCTGCAGACTCGCCATGATCAGCGCCGCACCGATTCCCTTACCCGAGACATCTCCGATCGCGATGCCCCATCGCCCCTCCAGCAACGGAAGAAAGTCGTAGTAATCGCCACCGACCTCGTGAGCAGGTTGATAAAAGGTAGCGCACGATAGACACGGAATCGACAAACTCTCCCGAGGGAAAAACGCCTGTTGAACGTCCTTTGCTCCTTCCAAATCCTGGCGAAACGCTTTGTGAACTCCCGAGTCCGATTCGGATTTTCTGAGATACTCCAGGAAAGTTTCGACATGATTGCGCAACAGCAGTCCAGCTTCTGTTCCGCGACCTTTCTCGAGAGCATCGACGATGGACTGGTGCGATTCAACGACTTCAGGCATGGCCTTCGAGATTTTGCCGATCGCTGCGCGAATTCGTAGATCAAACCCTAGTGTTTCCCATACCCGAAGCAGCAAGTCATTCCCCGAGGCCCCGAGGATCCCTCTGTGGAACTTCGAGTCGTGTTCCGCACAGGCGTCGAGATTGCCGTCGCGGACTGCCGCGCGCATAGCGTCTAGCTCATTCTGGAGAACGGTGGTCTTGCCTTTGAGGGTCGGAGCTGCCGTTCGTCCGGCAATCTCTTCGAGAGCAGCCCGGACTTGGTAAGCCTCTTGCATCTCTTTCGGATTCGGGGAGTGAATGATGGCCGAAGAGTTTCCGATAAGATTAACCATTCCGAGCGCTTGAAGTTCAGCAAAGGTCTTCAAGACCGATTCGTCATCCAATTCGTAGTGGTCTGCGATTTCGCGCAGCTGCACAGACTGCCCTGGCTGATAACGGCCGCTGAAGATTTCTCTTGCTAGCCGTGAGCGCCCTGACGCAATGAGCTGTATGCTGCGGTCCACCTCCACAATCTTCTTTCTGTGTCCATCTTTTGGCAAAACCATTCCTCCTGTTCTCTGTTCTGATCGTCCCTGGCCGGAGGCTGGGAAGCCGGCTGTGAGAAGCTGGAAATGCTTTTCTCGCCGCAAGGGCGTCCGCGCCACCTGTCGATTCAGGCGGCAATGAGCGGTTTTGTGTTGGCAATCGTCTTTGCCCCGAAGTTCGAGGAAGGGCTTGACTGAGGCGAGCTACAGTTGGGTGGGTCTCGGCTTATGTTTGATCGACAGAACTCTGTGGTCGAGGGCTTCAGGATTCGGCCGGAATAACTCTCTTTTTTGAGATGCAGTAGTCATTGGATATTTCCCTAAGCAAAGATAGATTTGTTGCCAGCGTAGGAAACCATGTTTGGGAGATTGAGTTGTGTCAGAATATGTCGTTCTGTGCCGCATCTTTCGGAATTCTTCCGGACGAAGTTCTAAGAAACCGGGGAGAAATGCATCGAACGGGCTGCACCATACAAGGATGAGGGTCGCAGTCGATGTCCGGTCCGTCAGTGGTCGGGCCTGGCGAAAGAGCCAGGTATTCTATGTGGGCAGGCGCATTTTCTTGAGAAATTCGGTGTATCTGGGGTCGCGGTACAGCTTTTTGAACAGTGGATTGCTTTTGATCTCAGGGAGTCCGGGGTCGCGCTGTTTATAGGCATACTCGAGCCATTCAAATGATTTGTCGGCTTCCCCACGGAAGGAATACACCTGAGCGACCTGGTAGGCCGCGGTAGTGCGATACTTGGCGATAAGGTCAGCTAAAGCCGCATTCGAATCCTGTTCCCGCCCGAGCGCGTGATAAGCCAGTACCTCGCCTGTCAGTTTGCCCCAGGCGCTTGGTTCCTTCTCAATTTCCACGAGCGCCTGCTGAGGATTTCCCTCCGCGACGAGAATTTTGCCCGTGGTGAGATGGACACCGGTGGACTGCGGGTTCAAGTCTCGAGCTTTTTGCAGCGTGACCCGGGCTTCATCATACCGGGCCGCTAAGTACAGCAGGTATCCCAGGCGTGCATAAGAGTTGGCACTGAGGGGGTCTAGCGCGACCACTTGTTCATAAAGCTTGATGGCCTGGTCGAGATTGCCCAATATCCTGGATTGATACGAACGGATTCGGAGTACTTCGATGCTACCTGGTTCTAAGGCCCCTGCTTTGGTAATGGAAGCGTTGGCAGCATCCCAATTCCAGTCGCAGTTGATCTGCGTCTTCGCTAGCGCCAAATAGGCTGAGGTCAGGGTAGGATCGAGCGCAATCGCCCGCTCCGCGTCGTCGCGGGCCTTTTGAAACCCTTCTGTAACGTCGGTCAGCCCGCCCTCCGCCATCGCGATCTGCGCCGACGCTCGCAAAGCCCAGGCTGGTGCATATTTCTCATCGAGTTTAATGGCTTGTTCGGAATAGGCGACCGCCTTGCCGAGGTCTTCCTTGTTCGGTCCTCGCTCACTGAAGTATTGCCCTTGCAGATACGCCTGATACGCCTCCGCATTCGTGCTGCGCAATGCTGAGGCAAGAGGCTCGCTATTTGTTCCGAGCAACTTCAGTTGCAAGGCTTCGGTCGCTGCCCGAGCAATCTCATCTTGAACCGCGAAAATATCACTGATTTCTCGATCGTAAGTTTGCGACCAGAGCTGAAAGCCATCGTCTGCCTTGATCAGTTCCGCTGTGATGCGCACATGGTTGCCGTCTCGGCGCACACTTCCCTCAAGAACGTTGGTTACACCGAGCTTCCGTCCGACCTCGCGTGGGTCCTCATTCTTGCCCTTAAACTGAAATGCTGAGGACCGGCCTACTACTTTCAGGCGCGGTACCTTCGCGAGGTCGTCGATCAGTTGTTCGGCGAGTCCGTCCGAAAAATACTCCTGATCTTTGCCTGGACTCATGTCGGCGAAGGGCAGCACGGCTATCGATGTATTGTTCGACGATGGAATGATCGGCCCATTTCGGGTGAGGCGAAGCTCCCGACCTATTCCTGCTGCGGCAGCGAGAGCCAACAATGACAAGACTATGAATTTCCAAAGACCGCGTTTTACAGGCGAGCGTTCCTGCCCGGAGCGGGCCGCTTCGTGATCCCCGTCTTCTATTATTTCGTGCCCTGGTTTTGTCGGTAAGGGATTCAATTCTCCCGGCCCGGCGGCGCTCTCATCCACAACTGGCGCAATGAACCGGTATCCTCGCTTCGTCACCGTTTCGATGAATTCAGGTTTGTCAGGCCGGTCACCTAGGACTTTTCGGATATCCAGAATGTATTTCCGGATCAGTTCCGGGTTGACATAGGTGTCGGGCCATAACTTCTCGAGGAATTCGTCCTGGGTGACCAGTCGGCCTGGATTCTCGACCAAGTACCGCAGCATGTCGTAAGGTTTCGGGGGAATGGCCACGCGCTCTTGCCCGCGCCAAAGGCACTGGTCTGCTGTATCAAGGCGGAATGCCTGGAAAGATTTCATTTTGCCGAACCTGACTGGTTGCCATGGCGGAGGGTATTCCGCCTCAGAGATAAGTTAGAGTGGTTCTAGGACCACATGGGTACAAGTGTCCAGCGGCGCGACAATTCCACGCGCATGCTCGCGTAAATTACTTATTTTCAGCGACATAGCATCAGAACAGAGAATCCACACAATCCCGACGAGAAGTTCACCACGATTTCCCAAAAGTTTCCTAGTGTAGGTCCAGGACGGTCGGGACCCTAGGTCACAATTCGCCATTCCGGGATTCAGGGGATGCACAATTCCGGGTGAGCGGCAGGGAGCCTTTCCCCGAAACCGCTTAAGAAAGAGGGAATGATGTTGGTCAAGGACGGAGTCAGGGAAGTCGTGGTCGACGTGCCCGGTAGGGGCCATCTACCCGGGTCGGGTGAAGCCCGATTGGTGAGAGAGCTGTTTAGCGGCCGCTTTCGGCCTACCCAAACGCTGCAATTGCGTGAGATCGCAGCTGAGTATGGATTGGACGAGAAAACCGTGTGGAAAGCTTTTGCTGAATTTCAAACCCTTGGAATGGTTACGCTTTCCGAGGACCTTTCTGTGATCGTCCGGTCTCCAAATCTGGCAGAGATGGAAGAGGCCTATCAGATACGGGCCGAGATCGAAGAAATCGCCGGACGAACGGCAGCGACGGTGCTGAAAGGCTACACAGCCGAACTCCAGTATCAATTAGCAGCCATGCGTACAGCGGTTGCTGATGGCGACCTCGACGCCTGCGCAGAACACGACGTGGAGTTTCATAGAGACATCCTAAAGGCCGCGCAGAACGACGTGCTTCTTCGGGCGTGGGACACGCTGGCTGTTGATCTACGAATTCGTGCAGCGATCGGAAAGATCTCGAAAGACTTGCACGAAATCGTTGAATCTCACGAGCTCATCGTCGACGTTCTCGAGAAGGGGCACGGGAGACAAGCTGGGTTGTTGTTGCGCAGTCATGTAGAGACGTCCCTAAAGTATCTCATTCGAGGCGAATGGGATTCGCGATCTCAGCGAGGTCCTCACCAGGATTTGGACCTGGTCGATGTTGACACAGTGCCGCACCATTCTGCGCGGACCTACCAAGGCGGACTAGCTCCCGCAAGGCTGCGAAGGGTTAGCGAGTTGGTGCGCACCAAGCTGGAAGATGAGCTGACTCTCGACGAAATGGCGGAATCAGCGGGATTAAGCCCAGGTCATTTCTCGCAGATGTTTCGTCAATCGACCGGCCGGAGCCCGCATCAATTTGTTGTCCGCGAGAGAATCGAGCGCGCGAAGGAAATGCTGCGCGCCGCCGAGGCGCGTGTCCTGGACGTTGCGGTGGCGTGCGGCTTCAAAACGCAGCAGCACTTTGCACGGGTGTTCCGCAGAATGTGCGGATCGACCCCTACCGAATATCGCCGACAGTTTCTGTGCTAGATGCGTACGGCGTCCGGCAGTTTATTGCCGTGGCCAACGTTTCGGCGGCGCGAATTGTCAGTGCAACTGCGCTTTCGTGAATGGTATTTGGTTTAGTCCATCGAAAATTCGGCGATTCCGTATCTCTGAGAGCTACGAACGCGACGCTAGCTGAAATTGCACTGCCCAAGAGTTAGCTGACAGGAAAATACGGTGCCGTTTGCTGTGAAGTCGTGCAGCAGTAGCAAAGCATAGTCTCCCCTAAGGACCATCGGTGCTTCCCTAAAGAAGAATCCCGAAGGATTCGGCCCGCCGTCCCAGATACAGACACAACTCAATCTCCCCGACGTGGTCTCCTGATCGCGTTGTGATGCTGGAACAAAAACTATCGACAAAGGAGATTGAGAGATGAAGAGATTACTCCGCTTTGCTGCAAGTGCCGCACTGGCTCTGATCACGGGAACCGTTTGCTTTGGGCAGCACTACACCCAAACCAATCTTGTTTCCAATACATCGGGAGTCGCTCCCGTCACCGATCCTCAGTTGATCAATGCTTGGGGGCTATCGCGTGGCTCCGGCACCGACTGGTGGGTGTCTGACCAAGCGACAGGGTTCAGTACGCTATACAATGGGGCGGGCGCCAAGCAGTCCCTGATCGTCACAATCCCACCCGCCGATCCGAATAACAAGAACACGCCAAGGGGCACACCAACCGGCACCATCTTCAACGGCAGTCAAGCGGATTTCCTGCTGGCTCCAGGAAAACCAGCCGTATTCCTCTTTTGCACGGCTGATGGGACGATCGCCGGATGGAATCCCACTGTGGCTGTCGTTCAAGGAGCCGCGCCACCGTCCACGAATGCTGTGACCGTGGTGAAAACCGCCGACGGCTCCGCCTACACGGGCCTGACGAGCGCCGTTATCGATGGCAAGCGCTACCTGTATGCGGCAAACTTCAGCAAAGGCCGTATCGATGTTTATGACAACGCATTTCAGTCAGTAAAACCGTCCAAGGCGCGCTTCGATGAGGATTCTTCCGACATCGGCCAATCCCCTGAAAGTTCTTTTGTGGACGAGGGCCTGCCGCGTCCCTACGCGCCTTTCAACGTGCAAGCCATCGGCAACGACATCGTCGTTACCTATGCGGTCCGCCAGGAAGGCTCGCCCTTTGAAGCTGACGGCCCAGGCCTGGGCTTTGTGGACATTTATACTTCCACTGGCCGCCTCTTGCGGCGTCTGGAACATGGCGATTGGCTGAACGCCCCATGGGGCGTGGCTTTGGCTCCCCTCGATTTTGGACGCTTCAGTCACGACCTGCTCATTGGGCAATTCGCAGGTGGTGGCGATACTCAGTCAAGCGGGTTCATCGCCGCCTATGACCTGGCTACGGGAAAGTTTGACGGACTGCTGCAGGATGCAAGCGGCAAGCCGCTGGTTATCAATGGCATCTGGGCAATTAGCCCAGGGAATGTCAGTCCGATTAACAGCGATTCCGCAGCCGCGCCCGCCGCAGAGATGTACTTCACGGCCGGACCGAACCATGGCTCGCAAGGACTATTTGGCTATTTGACGGCTGTGGCTCTCGAGTTGACCGAAGGGAATGACCAGTAATCGTCGAAAATAATTTACGGGGCTGTCAGGGTGGAATGCAGCCAAATCGATGCATTTCACCCTAACGGCAAGACGCAATCTGGAAACTTCGAGATCCTTCGCGCAACCCGAGGCCGCGGTTAATTGCGAAAACCTTCCGCTTCGAGGATGTCGTCAAAGCCTATCAATACCTGGAATCAAGCCAGCAGATCGGAAAAGTCGCGCTGACTTTAGGAGAAGACAATCATGACATCAGGATCCGCTTCGTCGGCCACCGCTGTCATCAGCGCTGTAGCAGAACATTGTTTCTGTCGGCACGAAACCAATCACAAGGGAATAAACCGTGACCGCTAAAAGCGATCGCAGAAAGAGAGTTTTGGAAATGTCTGCCAAACCACAAAGGAAAGCTGACCCAGGTACTGTCGTGCGTAAGGATGTGTTCAATGCAGGCGGAGTGCTTCTCGAATTCCTCGCTTCGCCTGAGGAAGTAAGGGACTCGATCTGTCTTATCCGCGGCACGATGCCACCAGGAGTCGTGGTTCCGCTCCATAGGCACGAGGAACCAGAGATTCTCTATGTTCTAGAAGGCTCGCTTGAGATGTACCGGTCGGACGGGCCGTCGGGCGGTTGGATGGTCGCTCGCGTAGGCGACATCGTGGTCATACCGAGTAACGTTAAGCACGCCCTTCGCAATGGCTCATCTGTGCCAACAACTTTGGCTTTGGTGACCAAATCGGAGCTGTACGCGTTTTTCCGCGAGCTTGCCAAGCCATTTGATCCGGATCAACGGCCCGTTTCTTCGACACCCGAAGCGCTGCAAGAGCTCTTCGAGGTCGCTGCAAAGCACGGATATTGGATGGCCTCACCAGAGGAGAACGCGGCCATCGGCATCAGCCTGTAAGTCTGGACGATATGAAGAAAGGCGGCACTAAATGAAACATATAATTCGCGCCTCGCCGGAAGGCCGGGCGCAGGACGCGCTCTCCGGAAGATCCAAGGTTGCTATCGTCACAGGTGCGTCGAGCGGGATCGGCTTTGAGATGGTGAAGCTCTCGTCTCTCGCACAGCAAAAACAGCTTCCCAGTATTTAGAAAAGACAGTTTCGGCTTCCGCGATCAACCGAGTCATAAATTCGGTTGCGAAGGGAAATGCCATTAGGCTGGAACACGTTGGATCTCCCTTCTTTCGCTGTGCAGCATTCGAAGCAGTTCCTCGCGAGAGGGCCCTGGAGATATCACCGCCTCGTGAGTGCTAGCGACCTGCATAATTCGGTCGACTACTCCCGGCCGCGCCATAATCTCCTGCGGCAACGCCTGCACCGATCGGATTTCGAGCCCGGCTCGGAAAAGATCGGCGTCATACATCATCGCAACGGCAAGCGCGTCGGTGACGTGCACCCGCGGGTCGGTCGGCTGCGGTTCAGGCCGACCCTCAAGGAACGCGTTGTACAAAGCGTTCCGCCTCCGATCGAGCTCGACCGTGTCTCGATACCAGGGCGTCACCCGCGTCTCAGTCATGGAGTCGTGTGCGAGCGCGAGCACAAGCGGGTTGTCCAGGTGTTGTCCTACGACATGTACTGTGCCGACGGCATGCATAAGGCCCATGGGGACCCCGCGCCCACCCCGAGGGTTTGTGCAGGCCCACGAGTCGCCCACACTGACGATCCCCGTTGCGATGGGAAGGCCGTCCACGACGAAACGCCGGTAGCAGTTGGTTACGCCTCCCAAAGGAAGTACGCCGGTGATCGGCTCACCGTCGAGCCATTGGGAGTGCAATGGGCACGCGCAGACAAGAGCTGTCCAGTGCTTGGGATCGCGCAGGCTTTTCAGCGCCTGGTCGCCCGCGGAAGTGAAGACAGTCATGGACCAGGTGCCCGCGTCTCCGGGAAGCGTGAGGAGCTCAAACGAATGGAAGTATGTATAGATCCCAGTGCGGTAGGGCGGAACCACCCCGTTTTTGGCGCGGAAGTAGCGTGAGTAATAGATGAATCCCGCGTCCTCAGTTTCCTCGATTGGGCGACGAGCCCCGATGGCCGCGAGCCAGTCTGGTAACTTCGAAGCTCGTCCGGTGGCGTCAATGACGAGGTCGGCTGAGACCTCTTCACCGTCTATCGTGCGAACGCCAGTGACATGTGGGATACCCTTCGTAGTCGAGGGGCCGTGCAGCAGACTCGCGACGGAGACACCACGACGGATAGGGAGAAGGTTTTCAGCGACGCTTGCGACCGCATACTCGACCGTGGGGCGGCGACCCGTGATGGTTGTGAATCGTTCATCGCCCTCTCGCCGAGCGCGATCGGTGATGGTCGGAGGCATCGTCGCAAGCGGGTCGAACGTGATGCAGCCAGCATGGATCAACGCCTGCTTCACGCCGGGCAGATGGGAATCGAGGAGCTCGATTGCGGGCGGGTGCAGGTAGTGCGGCTGGCGGAACTGAGCGACGCCTCTTCTTTCCCATCTCTGCCACGCGTCCTCTGGCGAGGCGGGAAGAGGCTTGCTGTCGCGTTCGAATACCGTGACGTCATGGCCTCGCCGAGCCAACATCATCGCCGTCGAGAGCCCGACGATACCGCCGCCTAATACGAGGATCTTCGACATTTAGACACCTCGACTGTCGTTGAGGAGACCTCTAGACCGATGGTTGAAATATTCGCCATTGCGTTCTCCCTTCTGTTGAGAATTGCGCAAAAGCACCGACCGTCTTCATCTTCGAATCTCCTTTGTCAGTGGTCCTTCTCACAACGGAATCAGAAAACCACATCAGGGAGATAGAGTTGTGTCTGAAGATGCGCCCTTGGGCCGAATCTTTCGGAATTCTCGATTACGAGTTCGTGAGGTGGGAGCAGCAGCGACGGTGTTCATTCCCGAGGACACGTGGATCTCACTCGAAGTCATTGAGGCGGAACCCGTGAGCTTAATTGCTATTTTTCCGGAACCCGGTTTCGAAGAGTACATGCGAGCGATCTCCGTCCGCGAGGGACAACTCAACACGCCGATCTCCAAACCGGAACTCGATGCGTTCCGTTCGCAGCACTCTCATGCCGTTAATTACAAATAGGAGGACAAGAGCTAACTCAGTTCCGAGTCTGTTGCGTGGGAAAAAATACGAGCAGAATTGTGACTGTGGAGCGAACTTCATGATCAAAGGTTGGCTTCTCGATCAGGACCGGGCTACGCATGTGAGCGATTGCTGAGCGAAAACGTTCAAGCAGCTAGCCCAGTTTCAAGAGATGACGAGCCACAGAGCCACCTTGCAGGCCCGTTGCCCCCGTGACCAGGATTCTGTCAGACATAGTTAATTCCTTTGAGAGTCGTACCGGGGCCGTAGCCATGTCTCAGGGCGGTGCCGCCACTTCTCGGTTTCTCCCGCAGCGCTCCGTTTCGAGGATCCTCAAGAGACCGCTCTCTTGTTAGCCGACGCGCCGAGGACGCGAGCAATAGGGGGAGCGGAAAGAAATGACGCGCG
>WNFO01003195.1_pt1 | contig 13817 bp, 18 predicted proteins | sample 5400251 | NCBI WGS metagenome assembly WNFO01 (sample SAMN13153354, study PRJNA577476) | soil metagenome | isolation source: 100 cm saprolite under Madrone tree | place: USA:California | collected 2016-06-14 | reverse complement strand
GACATGTACTGACAGCGCGTCCCCATCACCATTCGCCTTACGCCACCCAACGCATCCCTGCTAAATATCATGGCGTGGCAGTGGATCATAGCCCCCTCCCTCATAGTCTCCTGACTTCTGTCAGTTACCACCCACCCACCGACCCCGACACTACCGCAGGCGATGGTCGGGTCGACCTCCCCACGCTCGTTTTCGCTTTCGGTCGCGGCAGATGCTGGTTCCGCCAGGCTTTTGAAGGGAGCTCCTAGTGCCCTGGTTCCTCGAAGAAGCGATTGGACGCCTCGAGCGGTGCGCAGCCGCGCACACGCACACCGTGACGCAGGTCTGATGCCTGCTCACCCTGTCACCGCGGGCGACAACGACAACTGGAACAACTCGGTTGACAGCCTGAGTGGTGGTCGTCTAGCCTCTGCGTCGAGTCTGGCACCCGCTCACCCCACCGCCACTTCACGTGCGCCTTCCTCCGTGCCAGTGCGCGTCTTGGCGATAACGTCTGGTGCCGTTGGCGGGGTCGTCGTTCTGGCAATTATATTGGCTCTGGTCTATGTCCGGCGGATCAGACGTAGGGTCAAAAGTATGAAGAGACGCACGAATGTGCTTGGACCAGGTGCGTATTTCTAGTGTTTATGATCGGATTAGACTGCGCCGTTTCCTTCCTGTATGCTTACCCTTTTTTTGGCTTGGTTTTAGAGCTCGCGCCGATGTCTCCGTCCCAGTTATCGTATTTGACGGCGATCGACTCGCCCCGTGTTATGTCTGATGGGAAGCGTAGCATCGTTCCGCCGCGACCGACATCCGAACTGACCAACCACTTGTCCCCTCTTACCGCACCCTCAGTTCGCTCCCCAATGAGTATCGAACTCCCCAGCATCCCGCTATCGCCCATACGTGCATCGGCAATCATTCTTGGCATCCCCCCCGCTGCTGCCAAACGATCGTCCATCTGGTCCTCCGATCCTGATCTCAGTCCCAGCAGTCCAATCCGCTCATCGCGTGCAGCAGCAGTGCCATGGCCACTCGTCACTGACACTTCTCTGTCGCTGACTGGTCATCCCCGACAACACGACTACGAAGCATGTAACACAAGCTCTGATACATCCGAATCTTACACATTTACACGCGCATAACTGAATTGTTTCGATTATATTTTTAGACTTTTCTCACCTTTTTTTTCTTTCTTTTTTTTTGCACGACCCTCCTTTCACCCCAACCTCGCATACACACTTCGCAGTCTCTCAATTGTAAGTAAGGGTGGATGATGAACACTGTATTGTATGGTATAAGTGCGGACCAACTGCTGTCAATTGTTACTTTGCACCATCAGGTCGCATGCGAACAAGAAGAGGACTCTACACAGCTGTGCGCATGATCTCCCAGTCCGAATATTGACGGAACAACCATGATGCGATACGTAGCTGGGATCCGATCGACACGCTGGTTTCAGATCACCGCCCGCACAATGGGCGCTAGTGCGCACCGCAATCTACGTTGCCAACTGGCGGAGCTGTCGTCCCTGGCGTTGATATCTGAGCCAGCTGTGCTGCCACTGCACAAATGGCGAACCTCTCCTTAGGATACAGCAACCATAAGGGGCTAGCTCACGACGGAAATGCCGTTACTGGAGTTATCACACTTCCACTGGGTGCCGCTGCGATCTTGATCATGTTGACTCAAAAAATACGAGCAATGGGAATTTGACAATTGAAAACCAGTAAATTCTATTATGGTATCGTAACAGATGTACCTTGGGAGACAAGTTGCAGGGCAGGATGGCTTGAATTACTGTGCGCGACAGAGTATGCCGTCCCGCGAAGGGTAGGCAACAAATTACTGTAATCCGGAATGTACACCCGTCACGTATCTAAACCGTAGGCCAATAAATGACACCAAGAAATGACCGAGGAGAATAGTGGTCTCAAAAAAAAAAAGGAAGGCAATGCCTAAAGAAAATGTTTAGCGAGGCTGATACAGATAGATGCAAGTTATCAAATTACCCGTGAGTAAAAGAATAATGAGTTGCTTCTGTGGACGACGATGATACACTTGAAAATGGATGCAAAGCAGGGTGATACGACGTTATGACTTGAATATGCGTAGAAGGCGCGCTTCCGTGACGATACGGGTGCGGCAGAGTGGGCACTCTCGGGATGAGGACATGATAAGATCTGAGCAATGGCGGCACATTGCCAAATGACTACAGGGAAAAAAGGCATCTGTCAGGCGCGGCTGAAGCACTTACAAAAAATGAATACACACCCGCAGTCAACAATGGCGATATTAGCTTCTTCATCTTGACAGACGACACAAAGTCCGTTTCTTTCGAGGTCAGCGGCAGTTCCCATCATCGGTGGTGGTGGTACTTTGGACTCAGGGTGGTGTTGAGCATCGTCCCCAGAACGCATCTGTTCCCGGTCCCGGTCTTGCTCCTCCCGATGACGTAGTTCTTCCATCATCTCGTGCTGTCGGGCGATAAACTCCTCCTCTTCACGTGCGTGTATCGCGGCTTCTCGTGCGCGTTCCCGGCGTTCGTCACCGAGCAGTGCGTGTACACGTGTGACAAGATCACTCTTTTCAAGTAGCAAACGCGCATTTACATGGTTCTGAAACAACACCGTCTTCAGGGCGCTTATCGACATGTGGGAGATTTCATCGTCTGTCATTGCTAATAATTCGTCAAGGGAGGGTGCAGGTGGTGCGGCAGATGGCGGGCGGGTCGATGAATTAGTCGAGTTGTCATTACCGGGCCTAGTGCCCTGACCTGGATTACGGGTCCTGTCAGGGCGAGGCTGCGATGGAGGTGTGTCGCTCGAGGTGGTATGTTGAGGTCTTGGTGCTGCCATTGGATGAGGCGGCGCCCTTCTCGACCCAGGCGATGATCTCTGCTGTCTAGATGGATCTAGATCTGGACGGGGGAAATTCGAAGAGGCGTTGCTACGAGGTTGTGTCTGTGGAGCGGGCTGTACAGGTTGTGACTCTTCACGCCTCGAAAACAGCCCGCGGGGTCTACCAGTTCGACCGTTGGGAACTGAATTCTTCCTGTAGAAGCTCTACAGACACATTGAGCAGATGTAACACAGCAGAAGGAGAAGCACAGCTGCAGTACCTCGTTGGCATATGGCAGACATCCGTTCTCCTACGAGCGGAAGTCTGTAAGTATAAACGAATAATTGTTCGATGATGCACACACCCTGACAGCGATGATCTTCTCTATCAGATCATCTTTCTCGAGAACACCGTCTGCTTTGATGTTGTATGCGTTGACATATCTCTTAAGCCTTGCCAGAGAGAGATTCCTCAAGTAAGCCCGACCACCAGCAGTAACTAATCACATCCCCTGAACAAATGTGCCCTCCAAACGGACGAAAATAGACGTACTAGTTAGGTTCTCTATACAGAATGTGCAAACGGGTACCGGATCGAAACCGGCGCTAGGTCCCTCTCTGGGCATAAGGGCCTGATAATCCGAACAGGACGAACAATAAGAAAAACCTATCGGAAGGTGAGGTCATGAAATCCAAAGGTACAGCCTACTGAACGCACCACAATGGTTACACCTGCGTGCACGAGTGAAGACGATGTTAAATTCCTTGTTGCACTTGCGGCAACTGATGTCTGCGCGCGATGAGCTATGTGGTGAAGGCGCTGGCCCGCTCAGAAGGGGCATTCCTGTTGTGCTGCGATCTGCCATTTGCTTGAGATGGGTAAGGGTAGTCAAGTGTACGTCTGCTTTGTCAGTCGGCGGCCCGATGTCTCGCTTTGCTTAATAAGCTTCTACTCAGCACTATCCAGTCATCCATCCCGTTCATCCCCACTCCCTTTATCCACTCTCCAGCCTTCCCGCTCCGTTCAATTGCCTTCCACTCTCTCCGTAGCACAGCCTTGTTCTTCCAACACTCGATCTCCCACTCCGAAGCCGTCCATTTCTTTCCTGCAAACACATTTAGTTGTGTTCGATATTCGAATGGTTCCAGCAGCGCGACACGAGACCAGGCCTTGGCGATTTGCAACGGATCATCCGTCCCCTTTTCACACATGAGTGCATGTACGCGCGCCACGATGTTCACAGCACATGACAGACGATCGAGAGCTGCCGGGTCTTCTAGTACCCTCGCGATAGCGCGTACCTGGTCTTCGAAAAGCGGAAGGGGCGCCACACGATACAGCAGCCCCGGAAATGCGATAGAGGTTGGCGGGAAATCCCCTCGCAAAGGGAAAAGATGGAGTGCGAGCGGAAAGACATGGTAGGTCGAGTTGAAAAGCTCATTTGGCAGGGGCGGTGGCAGTGGAGGAATCCCCGACCTGATCTGTGAGAAGAATGGGAAGGACATCTCGTAGCCCGTCGCCAGTATGACTAGGTCGATGTCGGGTTCGATCGAACCGTCTTGCAATAAAACTGACCCGCCGCCTCGATATTCCACAACTCGTCCTACTTTTCTGTAAGTTTCAGTGTCATCAGGATATGTGACGCCGATTTCGGAAGGTGACACGGGAGTTGAATGCAGAAGAAGCGGTATGATGCCCATTAAATCTGCGCAAATGTCCCTGGCACTTGGTCCACCACCAACTACCATGACCGTTTTATGATGAGCAAATCCACCTGGGCTCCGATACCATGCAGAATGCATCGCACGTCCCGAGTCGAGCCAGCTCTGCAATCCAGCCGCATGGGGATATCGGGGTTTGCTGTAGTGTCCGTTGGCAACGACGACAAAGTCAAACATGAGTCTCTCGCCGGTCGACAAAGTGACACTCCATTCTCTAGAATCTGTATCCCAGAATACCTTCTCTACACGTGTACAAAGTCGCACAAGGCGGAGCAAGTCAAAGTGTCTTGCGTAGCCTTCTAGATATTTCTGCACGACGGCTGCAGTCGGGAAAAGAGAAGTTTCGGGCGGGAACGGGAAACTCGGGAATGCCATCACAGGGAGTGGAATATTTGTGGAAAGCGAATCATATAGTGGCGTCAAGGGAGGATTTTCGGAGCGGGTGGCGGGATACCTAGTTCAAGATGTCTTTAATAATAGGTGGAGAGGAAAAGAGAGATGTTTGTGGATGGTACCATATTCCGCCGACATTGTCTCTCTCCTCAAATGCGACCAGCTTCCATCGCCCTGATTGCACCTGATGTGTCTCTGCGAGTATCTTCAACGTTGCCAGCCCGTTGGCACCTGCGCCAATGATGCATACGCGTTTAGATGCCTCCTTGGTCACAAAGGGATCTATCGAGATTAAATAAAGCCCCTTATTTGAGTCAAGATAGCACGTACCAGGTACATACTCTGCCATCCTGTACTACAGTAATTTGCTCAGACAGGCGAGAGTCCACGTCACTTTCTCTTATTATAGCAAAGCAGAAAACTCGATGACTTGTCAGGGGGAGCATCGCGATAGTGTGAGAGAGTTGCGTGATCTAATCCCATAATCGCATTGCCACAACTATAATTACATGGAACTGCAAGCCCTACTACAATTACTGTACAGTACTCCTTGGATTGTTCCCCACAGAGGAAATAAAATTCAACAAATTCGGTATTTGGCTCCATGGAGAGGAGGTCCGAGTCGTGCGGAGCAAACATCAGAGAGTACGAGCTTGCCCTCTAACCCGCGACTGTATCTAGCTCTTGCAACTCGCCAATAGTCCCTACACATTCCCTGTGCTCGGCCTCGTATTCCCAGTGAGGTGGTTTGTCATGTTTTTTGAGTTTGAGTTTATCCGAGAAACCTACGTGGGCGCGGCGCCGTGGAGTAAATACTGTAGCTACTTGTGCCAGTGAGCGGGGTTGAGTAAAGCATGTTACGCAGTCGCGACACGTACCGCGAATTACGCTCTCGACCTCCTTGACGATACCGCGGTGGTGGTGTATGTGACCCTCGTGGGCCACACTGGCAAATCTCCGCGCAGTGGACGATACAGACCCCGCCGCTGCGGGTAAATTGGCCTTGGTGGTATTGGTATTCCACATGAAAAGGATCGAATAGATAGGTATGCGCGTGGGCTATATGCCAGTGGGGGGTTTCTGAGTTAATGCTTCCTTGGAATACAATGTGGCCACGTCTTAAAACGCAAGGCTCGGACGGGTCTCTGGTCAAGCGGAAGCGTTCGTAACTCATCCTTTGCGTCACCGACCAATGCACGATACGAAATGTCCCGGGATAGACTATGCTAGATAGGCCGATGCGCCTGAGCAAAGTGCGGTCGCTTCGTTATAACTTACGGAACTCGGAGATGGTACCTCCCTATAGCCTGAACGACTCGGCGCACGGCGGAATCATATGCTCATCATTGATGTTTGGAGTAAAGTGTTCGGTGGTATTCGCAAGGGGCCATATACACGTAGCTCCGGAGGCTGCCTGCTGTATGATTAGATCGTGAGCACGCCTTCCGGGACCTACCTCATTGGCAGCTGAGCACGTCAGCATTGCTAATAACCGGCGATAGCCAACCATTAAGCTTTGGAACGTGTCACGGTATCAAGGGCTACGACCCGGATCTAGACCCGAATGGTCGATCTTGCTGTATTACACCCAAGAAGGCCAAACATGACCGGGTTGACCACACTTGATTGCAGTCACTAGTAGACCACTGGCGAGAAGCCGGATGCGATTTGTGCGCGTAAAGTGTACAGAATCATAATTATCACCTAGGACGTCCGACTAGTCAGACACGCAGCAATGAGTCCCGCAACTGAAATAAATTGTCAATCACATAGAATAGCTTAAAGTAGTTGCCTCGGCTAAAAAAAAAGGTTACCTTATTAATGACTTTATCGAGGTTCGTCTAGTCATATGTATGCCGAAGACGTGGAGACGCCAACTCGACGTGCAGCCTATCTTGACAGTAGCATAACCACATGAATGGAGGAGGAGGCCGAGGTTCACACATCGTGGAGCTCAGGCGGAGAGTGGGAAGACAGATACCAGAGGTACAGCCTGGGTACTGTATTGCTGGTGACACAACGATGCAGTGACGCGCTGATACACGACTGCCTTGCGCTTCATCTCTCAGATTAGGGGTTAACAGGCTGCGTACGCCCTGGATCGCGATGGATTTAGGAACGACAATACTACTCCGGGCTCGGAGCTAGGTACTCAGCCAGGCTGTCAGGACGTGCCTCAATTGAACAGGTCATGAGTTTGCTCACTTCGCATATTTTCCCAGATGCGGCGCCGACCTGAACTCTTCATCAACGTATACCACAGCTGCGGCTGCCGCGAAGTTTGAGTTGCGAGGATGAACTGGCGTTCCGTCCGTCGGGTTTACTGACACGAAATGAGTGGCTCAGAGGCGGTTTTGACTGACATCGGCGAGGGCACGTGACGTTCTTCTTGCCACTTGGCGCTACGCTACCGTGGATAGCATTCTGTCTGAATGTGAACGGTTCCTCATCCCATCAAGTATTACGATATCCTAGCAGCCGTAATTATTCCCGTCTTGTCCCGCTGCAATGTCTGTCGACCCGTATCATCAAGTTCGGTCCGAGATACAGAGCTCTTTGGAAGCTGCGGAACAACTCCGTGCGTCATTCCTACGAATTCGGAGCACCGCGCGGGAGGGCAATGAGGAGTTCGAGTGGGCCCGAAATGAGGTTGGTGTAGAGTTGGTGGATAATGTATTGCCCTCATGCTCACTGACTGCCCCTCTCTCCCCATTAGCTCAAGACAGCGCTCTCGGAGCTGGAAACAGACTTGGGACATTTGGAAGAAAGTGTCAAGTATGCGACCCGGTCCTTTGTTCAGCTTCGTCTCGACTAGGAAATGACCTTTGGCTCCAGGATTGTCGAGACGACTGGCGCGCGTATGTTCGGTTTGGATGATGGAGAAGTTATTAAAAGGCGGCAATATGTGAGACACGTACGCAGCGAAATAGAGGTGCGTGGTGCGTAAGTCTCTCAAAGACTCTGAGTTGGGCTCTTATACCCGCTTCTACAGAAAATGCATGCCGAGATCGAAGGACGTCCTAAAAGTGACATTGTGCGCCACATCATTTTGTGTTCTTTCGGACGGGATGCTCATGAAATAAAAGGGGGGGCCGTCAATATCTGTCCCATCGAATCCTCATTCTCCATCACCTGCGTCGGCCCATGAGCCTACGGATGAAGACCACCAAGCCCAATGGGCACGGGAAGAGCAGCATGTCAGACAGTTCCAAAGATTCTGGAATGCAATAGTGACTTTTGGGCTGCAGATGATGATTCAACAACAAGACCAGACTATCAACTCAATCGCAGGTACACTGAGTACGATCGCTCAACAGGCGGGCCTGATGGGATCAGAGATCGGTGAACATAATGAGTGCGCAGCATCATTTACGTTCCGATCTGACGCGTCTGACGGCTCATTCGTTGCAGGATGCTGGAGGATCTCGACCATGGAGTAGAGCGGACGGACAGCAAACTGTCTGACGCGATGCGTAGGATGCGAAAGTTCGTTCGAGAAACCGAAGGTTAGTTCCCCTGCCGTCCGTCAGACGCTCGGGAGTTAAACATCAAACAGAAAGCAGATCGGGATGTTGCGTGGCCATCCTCATTGCTGTCCTGCTCATCCTACTTCTTGCTGTCATCTTGGTGTGATAGTGATAGTGTGACCATCGGGCGCTTGTAGACTGTAGAGAGGTATTCTGATGCTCGGTGTGATACCCTCAACATGTTTTTCTCCGCTCCTTTCGACTGTACATCTCCAATGATATTCAATAGTACTGTATGTCATGGAGCAGGAAATTGCTGCATCTCCCACTTCGGGTTGCAGTTACCCGAGGGCAGACCTTAAAAGGCATCTTCCATGACTGCTGTGGGATGGCATTTCGGCCCCCATTTCCTTTCAACGCCACAGAACTAACGCCAATCATGTGACATCGATATCCAGAATCAGCCCTGCTGCGTTCCTGCATTACTGCGAAAAACCGCGCGGCATACTTCAAGATGGGACCGCATCAAATGATAAAATCACCTGATATTTCGGTGTCTGAATCCTTGGGTCAAGAAAATCCAGTCCCGCCCCTCAACGCTATGGGCTACGCACAGCTACGTGTTACATGTCCCTGAAATACTTCCCTCAGTGTTGACGCGCTACAGCAGTGAAAAGTCCAGAGTAGGCATGAATGTCGCCCCGCCGGCACGTTCCGATCACGTTCCGTCGTCGGCTAAAAATAGAACACCTACTAGACGCTGGCATGCTGCCGAATGACATTTGCCTCGTTGCAACGATGCTAGCCCAGCTCCGCTATGAATCATTCCCTTTTGAGGCTTCAGCGCTTCATGGTCATATATATTTTAACGCCTTCGGTCCCACGGCTGGTAGGGGCCGTTCAAAAGCCTCCAGGAACCTTGTTCATCTCTTTGGCGAACTGTATACCAGGATTCATCTACACCCTTCCCTCTCAAGCCTCCAGTTTAAGTTGAATCCACGAGTTGACGACAGAGACCACACAGCGGAGGCCCCTCTTCTTTCTACTCTTTTGATACCCCACGAATCCTAATGTACGCTTTCTTATTCCTCCACTTCATTGACCTTCTGATTCCTCCCTCAGGACCGCCAGTGACCTCAACAATTCAAAGACTGCATCGACCAAAACATTTGTGACCGCTTTGGTATTGAACGCGGTTATCGCTGGGGCCGAAATCGTTGCGTTTACTCTTCTGCGGGGCTACTTTCGTTTCATTTATGAACCCAGGAGTTTCTCCTTTTCCAAAGCGTGCGCACATTCGCCGATGTTATCATGTCCTGTGCTTATCTTTGTGTAGAAAGCGACAACAGCCATTATCTCCTCGCCTGCTGGGATGGCTTGTTTCTGCCTTCAATGCGGACCTTGACAAGATTAAGGATATTAACGGACTGGACTGTTACTTCTTTGTCCGTTTCCTCCGCATGATGACCCGCGTCATGCTGCCGATCTGGCTTATATCCTGGGTTGTTCTTCTCCCTCTCACATCCGTCCATACGAAAGTCTCTGGTCATTCAGGTCTGGACCTTCTTATTTTCGGCAATATCGCACCCAATAAACAGGGTCGTTATGCGGGACATCTGTTGCTCATATGGACATTCACGAGTAAGTTACCTTGTCTATCTTCCTCCGATGACTCTTGATTTGCTGTCATAGTATGGATTTGGTTCAACATCCGATACGAAATGAAACATTACGTTCGAATACGACAGGAATATCTCGTCAGCCATGCCCACGCCTCCACTAATCAAGCTTGCTCTGTTTTGGTCACTGGCATTCCGCCCAAATATCTCTCGGAGTTGAGCCTTACCCGCCTGTTCAATCACTTGCCAGGTGGTGTTCGTCAAGTGTGGATCAATCGTGATCTTAAGGATATGCCCGACTTGTACGAACGTCGGCTGCAGACATGCGATCTACTCGAGTCCGCGGAAACGTCTCTCCTCAATATGGCAGTCAAGCGTAACGAGAAGAAGCAGGAGGAGGCTGCAAAGGCAGGCAATAAAGAAAGTAGTTCCGCGGGTGATCCAGAAGCCCCTCGCGAAGCTCTCTTGGAGGAGTTGGTACCAAGACAAAAGCGACCATCGCATAGGTTACCCCTTTTCTCTTGGATGCCATTCTCCATTCCTTTCGTGGGAGAGAAGGTCGATACGATTGAATGGGCAAGCGAACAAGTGCACGAATTGAACACGCAACTGGAGCAGAGGCGTGAAATTCTTGCACAAGACATCGCCCGGACCTCTGCTTCCGGAGCAGAGACGACCGTTCGAAAACACAACATAGGCGCTGGAAAGTTAAGCATTGCTGTGCCCTCGGTTCCTTTGTCGATCCCCCTCGTCGGAACTGTTCCTGCCGTCGATTTTTCAGAACAAACCTATCCTCCTGCAAATGCGGCATTCATATTGTTCAATAAGCAGATCGCAGCACACATAGCGGCACAAACCCTCATTCACAACGAACCATATGTTATGTCAGCATCACAGAAATATATCGAGGTCGCACCGGAGGACGTAATCTGGGAGAATCTGACCATGAACAACTACGACCGTAACATACGATCCGCACTTGCATGGGCCGCAACCATTGGGTTGATCCTTCTCTGGGCGATTCCCGGTCAGTCACACCAGATTCCAAGTGATAAGAGACCTGACATTTTCCCCAAGTGACGTTTGTCGGCTTCATTTCGAATATCCATGCCGTGTGCAATACGTATCACTGGCTTCATTGGGTTTGCAAGGCACCGGGGATAGTTATCAACTTTGCTCAGGGTTTCTTATCCACCGTGTTGATCGTGGTACTCTTCATGCTAGTACCCATAATAATGAGAATACTGGCACGCTTGGAAGGTATTCCGCAAAAGACGGGCGTGGAGCTCAGCGTAATGGATCGGTTTTTCCTGTTCCAAGTTATCGTACGTGCTTCTTGTGCTGTCTTTGATAAAACGCTCACAAAAGTACGTCAGAACGGCTTTTTGGTCGTCACATTTTCATCTGGTATTATCGCATCTTTACCTGGCCTAGTGAACCACCCGACAGGAGTGCCGTCACTTTTGGCTCAGAATCTGCCCAAATCTTCGACGTTCTTCTTGACGTGAGTGTTTCCACTTGGCTGTCTTGATCTCTATCTTATTCGAGGTCATAGTTTTGTTGTACTTCAAGGTCTTTCCGGAACAGCGAGCGGCTTCCTCCAAATTGGGCCTTTGGTGATGTATTATGTCAAATTGACCCTCTTTGCTTCCACCCCTCGCTCTGTGTACGCGGCCAAGTACTCTCCTCGCACAACGGAATGGGGCACGCTCTTCCCCAGGACGACTCAACTGGTTGTAATCACGTTCGGCTATTCCATCATATCTCCCATCATCAACGGCCTCGCGTTTGGGGCGTTCTTCTTGCTCTACCTTCTGTACAAATACCTTTTCACTTGGGTCAATGATCAACCTCGCTCTAGCGAAACCGGCGGGCTCTTTTTCCCCAAAGCGATCAACCATATATTCGTTGGGCTTTATGTCCAGCAACTGGTCTCATGCGCCTTATTTTTCCTTGCGCAGAACGACAAGTCAAACCCTAGTAGTATCCCTGAAGGTGCACTCATGGTTGTGCTGATTGTCTTCACGGTGAGCATCATTCAACGGGTCGTGTGTACCTACTTCTCACGTACGAGCCAGGCATTCTTCCACGATACCATTCTCAGTTCTTACGGCCCTCTCATCAAGGCCTTACCACTTACTCTTGCCGAGAGTTCTTACAATAGGGTCGAGCCAGAAGTTCCTTCGACTGCTGACGCGCCAAAACCACACCCTTCGAGCTCTGAGAACGCTAAAGGCATAGATTACGAGGACTTTTCTATGCATGCTTCCCACCAGCCCGTTGGTGAAGGGGCACCTCCACTGCGCGATGGTGCTAACGGCACTTCGTTGAAGGAATCATCTCCCTCGCTGCTAATGAAGCTTATTAAGGGAGAGGGAGCTGCCGATTTCAGGCACCCTGCTACAGTGGAGGAGCAACGCGCTATTTGGTTGCCCAAGGATCTGCTCGGTTTGGTGAAGGAAGTCGAACGAGGCCTAGATTCCCACGACGTTTTACACACCACGGAGTATGCTGAGATGGACGCCAAGGGGCATGTAGATGTGGAGGTACCAGAGGAAGCTTAGGACTCGGAGGAAAGAAGGATACGGGACAAAACGTATGAAATTTCGAATGTCGGGATCTAGTTTAGTACGGTAATAGGATTTGACTTTACGGCCTACTGCTGTTGCACAACTGTACATATTTTATTTCTGAGCTTCTAGGAGGTCGTGCTAGGGTGCAAATCTCAGAGGTCTAATTTCCTTTTCTTGTTTTGGCAATGTGGCGGTACGCACAGGGACGCACGCTCGTTGTTACTGCCAAGCATATTATATAATATATGCTCCCGCCTTGCCTCCGAGGGAAAAACACAGTGATCCCCTCCTCTCTGACCTCTAAGCCATCATTCGTAAGATGCGTACCTCAGGATCATGATGGAACCTCACTGGTCCACAAAATCCCCAGATAGTATATCGGGGTATGCCCAGCGGCTCTGGCCCGGCTGTCTCCTCGGACCGGTATACCTCAGGCTTCGGACCAAGTCCGAATCGATCTTCCTCTGAGTCCGCGTTATATACACTTCCATTTCAATTTGCCAGCTCATACAATTAAACCCCCAGCTCAGCCCTACTCTACTTACACCTTGTCACGGAATGACATCAAGTCCAAATCATGAGTCCGAGTCGGACAGTGCTAAGCCTGCTAAGCAAGAGGGCCCTAGTCGCAGTCACGATAGCATCGGAGCGAGGGTCGGAGAGGGTGTTTCGTACGTTTGTTTCTTACCAGTGTCGCACAACCACGTATGCTCAACTCTATCGTTATAAATTAGCGGTGCGATGAAACTTATTCATGGTACTGTGAACCCTCGACGATCGTTGTAGCTCAATAACTTTCCTGACAATTGGGTGCACTTGTTACTAGGAATCGGAGAGACTGTTCGAGGTCTCGCTATAGACATTGCCGACCTTGGCCGCGGATCCGGGAAGACGATTGCCGCAGATGGCAAGGCAGAGGCGAAGGAGGGAGTAAAATTAGTGGAAGATAGCCTGCATCGATGAAGATGCCATGATCAAGTGGCCGATCCGACTGATATCCGCTTTGGTTGTGCTTTCTCGGAGTCCATGTTCGTGTCGATTTCATTTCACCGACAGAACTGATGCGCTGATGGAGAGAATGCTATGACAGTTTGTACTGTACTGTAGTTTGCAAGACAGCGGCAGCTGCGATTATGATTCCCTAAATGGCCCCATCTCACAAGCTCGCAAATCGAGTTTGTGGTGGTGTGATGCATGTGATGTCCTGACGTCACAGAATGC
>WNFO01003193.1_pt1 | contig 13818 bp, 10 predicted proteins | sample 5400251 | NCBI WGS metagenome assembly WNFO01 (sample SAMN13153354, study PRJNA577476) | soil metagenome | isolation source: 100 cm saprolite under Madrone tree | place: USA:California | collected 2016-06-14 | reverse complement strand
GGCTGGCCGGAGAATTTCTCGGACTTGCCGGTTCAGAATAGACGCACAGTGTGCCGACGCTAGTGATTGATAAAGCGCCCGACGGTTCGGAAAAGTGTAAGGATCGAGGAGAACGTTTCAACATCATAGCTCGTTTCTGGCATTCTCCTGCCGCCGACGCGAAATTGATGAATTGGAGTGCGTCATCGCTGCCGAATGCCATAAGTGAAGACCTGACCGTGGGCCCGCGCTCTGAACCATTTCTGTTTGCGACCGATTATCCTGACGACGGCCCCGGCGGACGGATGACACTGAAAGACGTGCGCTCCGCGCGGCCCATCCGAAGATTTCTGACGGGGACATAGAGAAGATGCGAACACACTCTTTTCGACAGGTATAGATATTTCTATCGATATCGAGAAGAATGATAGCTGAAGATTCACTATCCCCCTGACCAAGGAAGTTACACGATGACGCACGTCCCTAACAACCCTGCCGCCGCGCGATTCGCCTTCGACAATACCTATGCGCGTGAACTTGAGGGCTTCTACGTGATCTGGAAGGCAGCGCAAGTGGCGCAGCCTAGGTTGGTTAAGTTCAACCGTGAGTTGGCTGAAGAATTGGGGCTGGATACCGGTGCTCTCGATTCCGACGAAGGCGCGAGGATCTTTGCGGGCAATGAGACACCCGAGGGAGCGGTGCCGCTGGCTCAAGCGTACGCCGGTCACCAGTTCGGCGGCTTCGTGCCCCAACTTGGCGACGGGCGGGCGCTGCTCCTGGGTGAGGTGATCGACCGTAAGGGCCGTCGTCGTGACATTCAGCTCAAAGGCTCGGGTCCCACTCCCTTTTCCCGCGCTGGCGACGGCCGGGCCGCACTCGGGCCCGTGTTGCGTGAATACCTGATCGGGGAAGCGATGCACGCGCTCGGTATCTCGACGACCCGGGCGCTTGCCGCGGTCCTCACAGGCGAGCCCGTCTATCGCGAGGGTGCGCTGCCGGGCGCGGTTTTGACGCGCGTTGCTGCCAGCCACATCCGTGTCGGCACCTTCCAATTGTTCGCCGCCCGCGGTGAGCAGGCCAAGGTGCGTCGTCTCGCCGATTACGTGATCGAGCGTCATTACCGAGAGTTGAAAGGCCACGCGAACGCCTACCTCGCTTTGCTTGCGAGTGTGTGCGACAGACAAGCGGCGCTCATTGCCAGCTGGATGCATGTCGGCTTCATTCATGGCGTGATGAATACCGACAACATGGCGATCTCCGGTGAGACTATCGACTACGGCCCATGCGCCTTCATGGATCATTATGATCCGGCAACGGTCTTCAGCTCTATCGACACGCAGGGCCGCTATGCCTACGCCAATCAGCCAAGGATCGCGCAGTGGAACCTTGCGCGGCTGGCGGAGACGCTTTTACCCCTGATCGATGCTGATGGAAAGCGCGCCATCGCACGCGCCACTGAGGTGGTCCATGCCTTTCCAGAACAATACGAACGCCACTGGCTAAAAGGCATGCGTGCGAAGCTCGGACTGGTCAGTGAGCACGAGGCCGATCTCAACCTCGCCACGGGGTTTCTCACCGCGATGCAGGGCAAGAAAGTTGACTACACGTTGGCTTTCCGTTACCTCGCAGATGCGGCCTTAGGTGAGGAGGAACCGATTCGCGCGCTGTTTGCCGATCCGTCGGCCTACGATCTCTGGAGTGGACACTGGCGGGCGCGGCTTGCGCGCGAAGCGGTGGCACCTCTGGCGCGTGCGCAGGCGATGCGGCGCGCTAATCCCGTGTTCATTCCGCGCAACCATCGAGTCGAGGACGCCTTGAGTGCTGCAGTGGAAGGCGGCGATTACGCGCCTTTTGCGACGCTGCTGAATATCCTAGCGCGCCCTTTCGACGATCAGCCGGAGTTTGCCGCCTTTGCCGAACCTGCACCAGAAGGGCGAGGGTGCTACCAAACCTTCTGCGGCACCTGAGTGACGAGTCAGGGGGACGCAAAATTTCCACCAGCTCCGCAAGCAACAACACTTTCGGTTTGCGACCAACTATGTCCACGACAACTCGGACCGACAGATGAAGCTCGAAGCCATGGCGCTTCTCAACTCTTAGAAATTCGAGGAAGTTGTTAGCGACAATCGCAAGAGCGCCTATAAAATGCCAAACCCAAGAATTGACACTATTAGATGCTCTCGCGTTTGATTTGAAAAAGGAGCCACATCGACTCAGCATGGCGCAAAAATTTTACGTGGTATGGTCAGGACGGCAGACCGGTGTATTCATGGATTGGGCGACCGCTCAGCGGGCCGTGGACAAGTATGCCGGGGCGCGCTTCAAGTCCTTTCCGACCCGTGCGGAAGCCGAGCAAGCATTTGGTCGCGGCGGCGACGCAATCATTCCGCCCAAAACGGCCAGCAGGCAAAAAGTCAGCACACCGGACAGCGAACGCCGTGCCACGCATACCGCTCATCAGTTCGACGTCAGCATTTATTGCGATGGTGCCTGTGAACCCAATCCCGGCAATGCCGGCTCCGGCATCGTGGTGTATCGAAACGGCAAACTCGCGGAATTGTGGCATGGCCTGTACAACCCCATGGGGACCAACAACACCGCCGAACTGAACGCGCTCTATCACGCATTGCGCATGGCCGAAGCAGAAATCAAGACCGGCAACACCGTCGAGGTGTGCAGCGACTCGGCGTACTCCATCAACTGCATTCGCAGTTGGGCACCGAACTGGGAAAAGAGAGGCTGGAAAAAACCTGGCGGCGAGATTAAGAACCTGGAAATTATCCAGGACTGTTACGCGATCTACCGACGCATTAAAAAGGAACTGAAGCTCACCCACGTCGCCGCCCACGTCGGCACCGAAGGCAACGAACTCGCCGACCGCATGGCCATGCTCGCCGTGCAGCGTAAAGAAAAAAAACTGCGTCTGTATCAGGAAACAATGGATATTCCGACGCTGCTCAAGATGCGACCGGGGTGATCAAGAAAACGTTGGGCAGAACGACGCCTATGTTCTATAGCTGAATCTCAATTTCATCCCTGCCATTGTCCCGTTGATTGACCGATGAACGAATGCAAACGTAAAAGACGCAACGCCAAAACCTCGACCCGATCCCAAGCGGTTCACGACCCTCCCCTTGCACCTTGACCCCAGGCTGGGTTATTTCCATCTAGTATGGCTGTGAGCGATTTTTCAGAAATCCGCACGACAGCCAGGTCGCGCAATTTTCACAATACAAAGGAGTCAAAACGATGGCCATTATTGAACGAACCTATGGGAAAGAGAGCAACGTCGTCATCGACGAAGTCTTGATCTCGTCGGACTCACACGTCATCGAGCCCGCGGGTCTTTGGCAAAAACAACTGCCTAAAGCATTTCAGGACCGCGCCCCCGATTTTGGCGGGCAAAGACCCAACGACACGCCCGGCGGCGCCCAGGACAAAAACAAGCGCGTCTCCGAGATGGCCGCCGACGGTGTCAGCGCCGAAGTCCTGTATCCGACCCATGGCTTGAAGTGCTTGAGCCTCGACGATCACGAGTTGGAGGCGGCCTGTTGCCAGGTTTATAACGACTGGCTGATCGACTACTGCAGCGCCGCGCCCGAACGGCTTATCGGTATCGCCATGCTGTCGATGTACGACATCGACGGTGCCGTGAATGAACTGGAGCGCTGCCGCAGAGCCGGCATGCGCGGCTCGGTGATCTGGCAGGTACCGCCAGCAGAGCTGCCGTTTTCCGCATCGCATTACGACAAGTTCTGGGCCACCTCTCAGGATCTCGATATGCCGGTCAACCTGCACATCTTGAGCGGGCACGGTTACAGCCGAAGCCGTTCTTTCGGCCTCGGAGATACCGCAACCGGCCTCACTGCAGAAGCAAACAGCGTGAACATGAAACTGTTCCAGTCGGTCAACAGCCTCTACGAACTGATCTATTCCGGTGTGCTCCAGCGTTTCCCCAAGCTGAAGGTTGTCCTCGTCGAGAATGAGCTTGGCTGGATTCCGTTTGTTCTGGAGCAGTGGGACTACTACTTCAAGCGCCATGGCGCCGAGCGCGAGGGCCTGGCAATCAAAAAACTCCCCAGCGAATACTTCCACAACCAGATCTACACCACTTTCTTCAACGACGCCGTCGGCGGTCATATCTTGTCGTGGTGGGGCACCGACAACTGCATGTGGTCCAATGATTTCCCGCACGGCAACTCGACCTGGCCCAATTCCCGTCAGGTTGTCGCCCGCGACCTAGGCGACCTCCCCGCCCCGTTGCGCGCTAAACTTGTGCGGGAAAACGTTGCGCGACTTTACGGCATTCCGGTTCCAAGTCCGGTCTAAGAGTCGGCAGGTCCATCGACGTTGGTGGGGTTGATTAAAGGAGATCTGGAGTTTCAAAGATTCTCGATACAGGTTTGTCCGGCTAGTCAACAGCGTTCCGATTCTCCCCGCAAAGGAACTGCCCATCGAGCGCGCCTACGATTTCAGCTTTGCAAAGAGAGCGGACAGCGAACTGACGAACGCGTCACGTCGGACCCGCGGGGCGTTAGACATCTGCAAAACAAGAAGCGCCCTGAGCCGGCAGTGGCGCAGGGCGCTTCTTTGTCGACAGTTGAGCCTATTGGTACTTGGGGTCCCCGTAAGTTATCAGCTCGATCAGGTTGCCATCGGGGTCACGCACGTACAGACTGGTCCCTGGACCCAGGGCGCCTGAGCGGGCGGCTGGTTCGTGGAGCACCGGAACTCCGGCCTGCTGGAGGAAGTCCTGCGCTTCCTGTACCGTTCCGTTCCACCGTAGGCAGAAGTCCGCCGAACCCCTTGCGTAGCCAGGGGCGAAGGTAGGACTCTCGACCTCATATCGATCAACCACGTAAAGGTTCAGCTTCTGCGTCTCGCTGATGCGGATGATGGGACGGGTTCCCCGCCCGCCAGGACGCTCTTGCCAACCCGCTTCAAGACCTAGCTTTCGGTAGAAAGCGAAGGTCTCTTCCAAATCCTTGACTACAAGTACCCAGTGATCAATTGCCTCGATGCTCATGGTTCCTCCTCGTCGAAAATTATTGGGAATTAAGCGTGGATGCTAAATGTACCGTTGTGCCTACGCCAGTCGTCTACTCAAGCTCCTGCGCATGCGCGGGTCCAGCCGGTCGCGCAGGGCGTCACCCACCAAGGTGAAGGCCAAGATGACCCCTGCCAAGGTCAGTCCAGGGAAAATAGCCAACCAAGGTGCGACCTCCAAAAAGTCTTGGGCATCCCGGATCATCGTGCCCCAACTGATGTAGGGGACGGACAACCCAAGTCCGAGGTAGCTGAGGGATGCTTCCACACTGATGGCCCGAGCAAAGTCCAAGGTCAATTGTACCGTGATCGGTGCCATGATGTGCGGCAGAATCTGCCTTACCAAGATGCGCATGGGACTTTGTCCCATTGCCCGAGCTGCATCCACGTATTCGCGCTCCTTCTGCGTCAGTACCCCGCTTCTGACCAAACGCGCGTAGCGGGGAATGGAGCTAAAGGCAATGGCGAACCAGAGCATGGTGACGCTGGGTCCGGCCAATGCCACCAGCGCCAGCGCAAGTACAAGAGACGGGAAGGCCATGATCCCTTCCATTACTCGCTGAACCAGTGAATCAATGGCCCCGCCCACGTAGCTGCCCAAAGCACCCAGCGGCGCGCCGAGGATCAACGCCATGATGACTGCCCCTGCCGCTACCTGCAGGCTAAGCTGAGATCCGGCGATGATACGGGTCAGGACGTCTCTGCCGATGCGGTCCGTTCCCAGCCAATGTGCCCAGCTCGGGGCTTGCATGCGTACGTCAAGGTCGGGCGCATTCAAATCGTAGGGCGAGATGCCTGGCCCCATCAGGGCGACGAGAATGTAGAGAACGAGTAGCATGCCGCCCACCATGGCACGCCGGTCGCTGCCAGCGAAGGCGATGATGGCGCGCGTGACGCTTGATAACCGTGAAGCTGGACGTGCAAAGATTAAGGAGTCATCGGTGGATCGAGCTTCCATGACAATCTGTCCTCCATTAACGGTACCGGATCCGTGGGTCCAGCACCGTGTAGAGAATATCGACCATCAGGTTGACTACGATCACGAGAAAGACCATGAACAGGACCACGCCCTGAACGACAATGAAGTCTCGGGTGCGTATGGAGTTCAGCAGCAGATAGCCTATACCGGGATAGTTAAAAACGGACTCAACAATCGTGATCAGTCCACTAAGGTAGGCCATCTGAAGGCCCACCACCGTAAACGTTGTTATGAGCGAGTTGCGCAGCACGTGCTTCCACAGAACCAGCGTTTCGCTCAGCCCCTTGGCCCTGGCGGTCCGAACGTAATCCTGGTGCATTTGTTCAAGGAAGTCCTGCCGCTGGAATCGTAAAACCGTCGCGGCAATGTTCAAGGCCACCACGCTCATCGGTAAGGCGAGGTGTCTTAAGAAGTCCACGAAGTCTTCTTGCGGACGCGTATAGCCAATTGATGGGAGCCAGCCAAGGTACACCGCGAAAATCAAAATGGCTACCAGGGCCAACCAAAAGGTCGGCACCGAGATGCCGACGACTACAAAACCAGTCGCCAAGTGGTCCCATTTGGTGCTGTTGTGAATTGCCGCCAGCACGCCCGCGGGCACGGCGATGATGATGGCTATTACCAGACCCCCAACCATGAGGTATATGGTTGGGACCAGGCGCTGAAGAATGACTTCCAAAGCTGGAGTCCGGTAGGTAATCGAGGTGCCCAGGTCTCCCTGAAGCATGTTCGACAGCCAGTTGAGATATTGGACGATGAGGGGCTGGTCCAATCCCAATCGCACGCGCATCGCGTCATAGAGTTCTCGTGAGACTTGCGCGCCATCCACGGCGCCCAGCATCACCATGACCGGGTCACCTGGAACGATCATCATGACGAAAAACACCACCATGGTGACAACCAGGACCATCGGAATCAATTGCACTAAACGCATCGCGATGTATCGCAGGCGCACCGCCAAATCCTCCTGATAAAAACCGCGTGCGGCGACAGATAACGATTGCTGTCATCCGCTGGAAGCCGCCGGATCGTATAACAAAGATCCGAAGCAAGACAAGCGCACGACTCGTAAGCGATGAGAAATCCTTGACACTTGTCGCGCTCCGATGCTAGCGTTCCGCAGCTTAGCGAGAGTGCAATCTAAGCTGTCATCGGCGCCGTGTGATCGCCAACCGTGCGGCGCATGCATCGACAAAAAGCGAGAGGGTGACAATGAAACAGTGGACCAGGAAAGGCGTCGCGCGTGGGTTATTGGTTGCCGCGGCGTTGTTGTTTGTAGTTGCCAAAGCCCAGCCGGCCGCCGCCCCAGCAACTCAGGCTCCGGCAGCAGGTCAACCCCGCATCGGTGGAACGCTCAAGTTTGGCATCGTGAAAGACATTGGCACACCCATCCCTTTCGTTGCTTACACCTCCATAAGCCAATACGTGAAAGACAATGTCTATGAACCGCTGGTCATGTTCGACCAGAAGGGCGACATTCACCCGTGGCTCGCGGAAAGCTGGACGGCCAACGCCAATTCGAGCGAGTGGACGTTCAAGATTCGCCGGGGCGTAAAGTTCCACGATGGTAAGGAGCTAACGGCCAATGACGTTGTCTGGTCGGCAAAGCACATTATGAACCCCACCAACGGCGCTGCTGGTCAAGGGCAGTTATCGAGCAATGTCCGTGACGCCGTTGCCTTGGACAATTACACGGTGAAGTTCATTTCGCCGGGCCCCCGCGGCTTGCTACCTGAGATTCTTGCCGATACGCAAAGCTTGCACATTGCACCTAAGGAATCGATGGCGCCCGGCCAGCAGAAGATGATCGGCGGTAGCCCGCCGCCCGGCACCGGTCCCTTCAAGTTCAAGGCATGGATTCCCGGGCAGGAATATGAGGTTGTCCGCAATAACGACTACTGGGGCGGCGCTCCATATCTGGACGGTATTCGCTTCCGCGTCATCATCGAATCGACCTCGAGGGCCGCGGCCGTCCAGGCAGGGGATCTCGATTTGACTGAGCGCCTGGGTCCATCCTTCGTTCAGCGCATCAAAAGCGGCGGGCTGAAGGGCGTGCAATTTGTATCCATCGGCATGGCCGGCATCAAACAATTGGTGTTGAACACTCAGTTGGCCCCGACGTCGGACCCCCGGGTGCGTAAGGCGATCGCGTTGTCCTTGGACAAGGACGCAATCATGAAGGAAGCCACTTTTGGGTTTGGCGTCCCTGTGCTGACCTGGGGTGCGCCCGGCACGGACTGGGAGACTTCCGCCAACTTCAAGTGGAAACGCAACATCGAAGAGGCAAAGCGCCTGCTGAAGGAAGCCGGTTACTCAGGCAAACCGATCACCTTGGGATCAACCCAGGGTCAGGATGACCCCTGGGTTGAGGCGGTCGTTCGCCAGGCGGCCGAGGCGGGCATCAAATTCTCGATCCAGAACCTGGCCGGAGCCGAGCTCATTCAGAAGACTGTCGCCGGTGAGCTTCACGTTTCCGTGTACGGCGGTGGCGGTGTCGGTGAGCCGCTCGTCGCCAACGAGCAGTACATTGCCTGCACCGGCGGTAAAGCAGGCGTCGGCAACGTCGCCAAGTACTGCACTCCTGAGTTGGAAAAGTTGATAACCCAGTACATGGAAGAGCCGAACCGCGCCAAGCGCCTGGCGATCTGGAACAAACTTGCTCAGAAGTATTTTGTCGATGATGTGGCCTACTACGTGATCGGCTGGGCCAACGACCGGAACTTCGTCTGGCGCGACAAAGTGAAGAACTGGGAGCGCGGTCCTGGGCAAGAATATTCTCACGCTAAAGGCGGCCTCTGGCGCACCTGGCTGGAGCAGTAGCGTCAAGAATCGCAGCTAGTCGAGCGCCCGCTGGCAGCGTTTCAAGTCTAGCGTGTAGGTCTCGCGTTGCCCTCACCCCAGCCCTCTCCCGCGCGGCGCGGGCGAGGGGACCAGAGCGGAACGTTAGCGCTAGACACCAAACGCCCTTGTCACGAACGACGACTTCGGCCTGCAGTCGCACCACCATCGAGCACGATAACAGATCCGGTAACGTAGCTCGCTGCTTCGGAGGCTAAGTAGGAAACTAACTGTGCGACATCGGCCGGCTTGCCATACCGTCCAATGGGAATGTGAGCGGGAACCTCTTCGACTGACTCAGTTGGACTGACCTGAGTACGAATGGATCCTGGACAAATACAGTTTACCGTTACGCCGTAAGGCCCCGCCTCCAGAGCCAAGACCTTGGTCAACATCATGATCGCAGCTTTTGAAACCGCGTAAGCGCCTCCACGAGCGTAAGGCACGAGCCCGCTGATCGAGCCTATATTCACGATAGCTCCCGATCTTTGCCGTTTCATGTGTGGCAGTGCCAGCTGGCTGCAGAGCATCGTACCATCGACGTTCACTCGAAATGTCTCACTCCAGGTCTCGAGCGCATGCTCTTCAATGAGTTCCAGGGGATGCACGGCCGCGTTGTTGCAGAGTAGATCCAAACGACCATACATATCGATTGACGTTTCAATCGCCTTCCGAGCACCGTCTAGGGTACCGATATCACCGGTTATGATTTTGACCCGGTCTTTTCCCATTGCCAGACTCCGCTGCGCCCGGGCGCAGGCATCGCTATCCCGATCGATTGCCACGACACACATTCCCTCTCCGGCAAGATGGCGGACAATTTCCAACCCGATACCGGCGGCGCCGCCGGTAACCACCGCTGCGCGTTTCAACTCAGCCAACGTGACACCTCTCCATGATCACTTAATCAAGTAATACAATCCGAATCCCTGTGCATTAGAATCTGCCAGACAAAAAAAATTTTTCGCCAAACGCGCACCGATTCCTCCTTTTCATTTTCCCATTCGGCAGCGTCTGAAACTGCGGTGACGCTACCATAAGGATGTCGTAATTGCACTCTCAGTTTGTGAACTTAATTGTGAAAGCAATGGTGCAATTGGAAAGATCCAAGGAGAAACCAAATTACAGAAATTTGAAGAACAACTTCCAACCTGCGTAACTGCACAAACGAAAGGTGTCAATTGACAGAAATCAGGGGCGATAGTAGATTCGGTTCCGTTCGTCGGAATGGGCTAGAACTGGTTGAGATCGGAAATTCCGATTGCAGCGGTGGGACGGCCAGTGACAGTGCAATTCCGTCTCCTCGACGTTCGACGGGGCCTTTTGCTGACACGGGGATCCCTGACAAATTGGGCCCAACTAAACCGCAAGGAGGTCCTATGGCGACCCTGAAGATGAAATATGGCGTCATCTCCGCTGATGATCACGTTCAAGAAGCACCCGATGTTTGGACGAAGAGGATGTCCAAGGCCAAATTTGGCGATGACATCCCTCACATCGTGGACCTGCAAGACGGCAGTCAGACATGGTCCTTGGGTGGGACCTCGAAAGGATTCGGCGGTCTGGCCCGCATCGCCGGCGTGAAAGCAAAGGTGCGAACCTGGGACGAAGTTCCCCGTTCCACATACGTCGCTGCCGAGCGTCTCAAGATACTGGACCAAGAGGAGGTGGACGCTTCGGTGCTTTTCCCGAACATCATCGGGATTACCAATCAGAATTTCCAGAAAGAGGGCAGTGAAGAGTTCCGTCTGGCTTGTATTCAAGCTTATAACGACTGGCTCATAGAAGAGTGGCAAGACTACTCGCCCAGGTTCATCGCTCAGTGCGTGACCCCCATGTGGGACGTAGAGTTGTGCGTTGCCGAGATCTATCGCGCCGTGAAGCGCGGTCACAAAGCGTTGACCTGGCACGGTGCCCCGCACGTCCTCGGTCTGAAATATTTCAACGATCCCTATTGGTACCCGGTCTTCCAGGCGTGCTGCGACCTGGATGTGCCCCTGTGCTTGCACTCGACCGCCTTGCCAGCTTTGCCGGCCTGGGAGTCCTTGCAGGGAGGCGCGAGGACCGCCCTGCAGGTTTCCATGACCTTTGTCAGCCACATGGAGATCGTCTCCAACATCCTCTATTCGGGCGTGTTTGAAAAATTTCCCAAGCTCAAGACGATCAGTGTCGAGAGCGGCGTGGGCTGGCTGCCATACTTGCTGGAAGAGCTGGACCATGAGTTTGAGGAACGTAAGGTGGCCAAAAATACTACTCTCACCAAGAAACCCAGTGAGATTTTCCGGTCCAATATGTGGAGCACTTTCTGGCATGAGCGCCACGGGATCCGAAGCCGCGATGAAATTGGTGTCGACAAGATCATGTACTCCACCGACTACCCCCACGGCACTACCACCTGGCCCAAATCGGTCTGGTGCAGGACTCACTCGCTACAGGACGTGGTATCGGTGGATGACCGCAAGAAGATCCTGATGGACAACGCCATCGGGCTTTACAAGCTCGATGTGGACGAATCCCAGATCAACCAACCTCTGTACCAGCCAGGCCCTATCACCGTTGGCCCGAAACCTGAGGCTGCTAAGCCTGCGTTTACCGGTGTGTAGTCCCGCAATTGTTATTTTATGATTCTGCGCATTGCTCACGGACCGAAGGGCGATTTATAGGATTTTGGATTTTAGGCATGTGTTTCTGATTTTGAAATGCCGCGTGGCATCCCTCTTTTTTTCGTCGCTGAACTATCTCGCGATCATGAGAAGATACGGGGCTCGACTCCGGATACGGAACGTAATAAAGGGGTCGTAAACCTTTTCTTGACTGGATAAAGCCGATCGATATAGCGTTTGCCCGATGCCTCGAAGGGCACGCGTCGGTGCGAGTAAAGCTCGTCGAATATGGGCAGGACTGGCGCTGGTGCAGTTTGTGGCGCCGCATTAATGGGATCGAGATTCCGTGCTGAGTCGCTGGCCTGTTGAGACTCCAACGGACTGGATCGATTGGGTGAATGGACAGCGGACTGCAGCCGAATTCGATGGGTTGCGGAAATGCGTGAATCGCGGCGCGCCATACGGCTCAGAAGGTTGGAGGAAGAGGATTGCCAACATGCCACGCGGCAGACCTAAAAAAGAAAGCCGACAACTGCATGTGGTCCAACGACTTCCCGCACGGCAACTCGACCTAGCCCCATTCTCGCCAGATCGTAGCCCGGGACTTGGGCGATCTTTCCGCCCCGTTGCGCGCCAAACTGGTGCGGGAAAACGTCGCGCGACTTTACGACATGCCGGTTCCAAGTCCGGTCTAAGAGCCGGCAGGTCCCTATCGACGTTGGTGGGGTTGATTAAAGGAGATCTGGAGGTTGACATGGCAAAGATGCAGCACTTCGCTCCTAATCTCATATTTTCGCTCTTAGCTTTCTGCGCTTGCGCTCGAAGTAATGACGTTGAGGACAGCAAGGTTACGCAAAAAGCCGAACAAGTTGCCGAGACTGTCAGGCAGAAAGCGCAGGTTTCAGAAAAGGCCGAGGGCAATCAAGATCTGGTCAAAGACAAGGTAACCTTAAAAAAGACCGCTAAAGGCGAGCCTGTAATCGAACAAACTGGCGAAGCGTCAAGTTACGGGCAGGAGTTTCAAGGTAAAACTACCGCCAATGGTGAAAAATTCGATAAGAACGATCTAACTGCAGCGCACCCGACGTTACCATTGGGAACAAAAGCCAAAGTGACTAATCTGAAAAATGGAAAGTCTGTCGATGTGCGAATAAATGACCGAGGTCCTTACGTTAAAGGACGCGATATAGACGTGTCACAAGGCGCAGCAAAAAAATTGGATATCACCAAGAGTGGCACTGCGCCTGTAAAAATAGAGGCGAAGTTACCTTCGAGCGAGACACCTACACGCAGCGGGAGTGCATCGGCTTCAGAAGAAACAGCGCACGATAATAAATAAAGTAGGATGGCAACGGTAGTTGAGCGCTGGCAGATCACCTATGTCCCCGGCGCCAAGTTCATCGTCCTGCCCTAGGCCGCCCACTTGAAACGAATTGACCATTATAAAGACACAGGACTTGACCCCGATCGGTTGGGTCCCAACAGTTCTGGAAGCGAACTGTCAACAAGAGATTTGACCCGCTTGAGTCGTTGGGTACGTTTGACCTATGTGTTGCACGGGCTATCCGTGCGGGAGTAGAGTCTTGGAAAAGCCCGAAGTCGGGCGACTCAATTAGGAGGATCAAACCATGGCTAAGAATATATCGTTGAACGAGCGCGCAGATGCCCTCGAGCGGAAGATGAGCGATGAGCTCGATGTACTACTTTCGAAATCGGCGCTGTTCAATCTGGCGGACGGCAAGCTCGGCGCGTCCAACATGGGTTCTGATCTCACGACTAAATACGGTAAGCATTATCTGATGGACGACGATCCGCGGCTGCCGAAGATGCCGGCGAAGCCGACGCTCCTCGACTATTTCAACTACCGCGCGAAGGGCATCAACCATCTGCTGCAAAGCGCGACTCATGCGCTGAAGGCGTCCATGCCCGAGAAGACGATTCTCGCCTGCCTTCTGCACGATATCGCCAATGCAATCTTCATCAAGAGCGATCACGGCTACTGGGGCGCACAGCTGATCGAGCCATATGTCGATGAGGAGGTATGCTGGGCCGTCCGGGCGCACCAGGCGCTGCGTTTCTTCCCTGACGAGTCGGTCGGTTACTCGTATCCGGAAATGTACGTCAAGAATTTCGGGCCGGACTACGAGCCCGACGACTACATCAAAGAAGCGTACCAGCGCGCCCGGAATCACAAGTGGTACATGACTGCGCGCATGATTACCGTTCACGACATATACTCCTTCGACCCCAACGCGGTGGTGAGCTGGGAGCCCTTCATTGACATCGTCGGGCGTAACTTCAAGCAGCCGGACGAGGGTTTGGGCTTTGACAATAGCCCGGTCTCGCACATGTGGCGCACGATCCGGCGTCCGA
>WNFO01009768.1_pt1 | contig 13819 bp, 14 predicted proteins | sample 5400251 | NCBI WGS metagenome assembly WNFO01 (sample SAMN13153354, study PRJNA577476) | soil metagenome | isolation source: 100 cm saprolite under Madrone tree | place: USA:California | collected 2016-06-14 | reverse complement strand
GGGCTCTTGCTGGTGGCGGTGTCGGGAGACATCACGGGCGCGATGGCCTACGGGATCGAGAGCGCGCGCGTGCTCGGCACTCTGCGGTACAGCCGTCATCTCGAGAGCGAGGCGGACGTCGAAGGGCTTCGGATGCTGCTGGCCGCGGACGTCGACCCGCGGGGGATGATCGCGTTCTTCGAGACCATGCGCGCCGCGGAGCGTGGCACGCCCGCCACGTTTCGCTATCTGACGTCTCACCCCCTCGCCGCGGAACGGGTCGAGACGTTGAAACAGCTGGCCGGGTCCCACACGAGAGCATTCCGGCCGCTTCTGCCCGGCCGGGACTGGACTGACGTCAGGGGGGTCTGCGGAAGCTAGGCGCTAGCGGCGCGGCGCGTCGCCGAGCGCCACGACCACCAGCGAGCCGTAGGCATCGACCGGACGGACACCCCGTCCGTAGCCGGCGACGTGGTCGCAGAGCCAGCCGACACAGGGCGTACGAGAGTCGACCTCGCTCTTGATCGCGGCCCACTCGTCGGCCGCGGCGCGGCCAAGGGCCCGGTGTCGAGCGCTCGACTCGATCACGAGAACCAGCCGCGCACCGTCGCCTTCGAGGCGCTTCAGAGCCGACCGTGCCGCCTCGACGGACCCCTGGATGAGGGTTTCGGAATCGGGCACCGAGAGCGCATCGAACCCGTCGGCGTAGCCCAGTCCGGTCGAGTAGGCGGCTTCGAGACACGCCGCGCTCGCGAGCGGCTCGGTCGTCGAGGCGCCGTAGACCAGCGGCGACGAGAGCACGCTGCACACCGTTCGCATCTTGGGGCCCATGAGGATTCGCCAGGGCTGCAGGAAGGACTCAGCGGGCGTGCCAAATCCCGGCTTCACGAACGCGAGGCCGAGACCGCGCGGGTACCGCATCCTGAAGGGCCATCCGGAGAGGATGAGTCGAGCGGCTCCCTGCCCCGCCTCGGTCAGGTCACGACCTCCAGCAGCGGCGACACCGCTCACGGCACCCTCGCCGTTCGTGAGACACACAACCAGGGCCCCAGCTGTCACGGCGCCGTTATGAGTCAGGATCGCCGAGGTCGCCCCCCCGGCCACCCCGACAGGTCCCAGCACGCCCCGAATGAGCGGGACGACGTCCTGGGCGGGTATGCCGGCCGTGATGAGGAGCACGAGGTCGGGCGAGGTCCCGTGGAGGCCCGTGCGCGCCATCGCGGTCGCGCGGACAGCCGCCCAGATCGCATCCTGATGTGAGGCGAACCCGATTCCGATCTGGAGGGTTTTGGACTCTGTTTCGACAGGGATAGTCGCGTACATGGTCCCGAGCATGTGCAGCAGGGGTGCCAATCCGGAATTCGCTTGAAGATCAGGGACTTTCTTCGACGACAGCCGCGGCAGGGTGTCAGTTCGGCAACACGTGTGCTATTTAGAGCATCCCGTACTCCTTTAGGCGGCGGTAGATCGTCCTGCGAGAGATACCCAGTGCGCTCGCGGCCGCCTCCTTGTCGTCCTTGTAGAAGGCCAGGGCGCGCAAGATCAGGTCCTTCTCCACGTCGGCCAGACGGGGTACGGACCCGCTAGCGGGGGCCGCCACCGCGGGCACCGACGCGGTACCGAGGACCGGCAGGTCCGTCAAGGTGATCTGTTCGCGGGCACCCATGGCAAAGGCACGCTCCACGACGTTCTCGAGCTCTCGGACGTTGCCCGGGAAGTCGTAAGCGCCGAGCGCCGCCAGCGCGTCCGGCGTGATGCCCTTCACGTCCCGCCTGAACCGGCGATTGTAGCGGCGCAGGAAGTGGTTGATGAGCGCCGGAATGTCCTCGCGCCGGGTGCGTAACGGCGGCAGGCTCACGCGGACCACGTTCAGGCGGTAGTAAAGATCCTGGCGGAAGCGCCCGTCGGCGATCGTCCGATCGAGGTCCCGGTTCGTGGCCGCGATGACGCGGACGTCGACCGTATGGGCCTTCGTCGAGCCGACCGGGCGTACCTGCATCTCCTGCAGCACGCGCAGGAGCTTGACCTGAAGACCGGGCGACAGCTCGGCGATCTCGTCCAGGAAGATCGTGCCCTCGTTGGCGCCGCGGAAGAGGCCGAGCGCGTCGGACACGGCGCCCGAGAAGGCGCCTCGAACGTGACCGAAAAACTCGGACTCGAGCAGATCCTCGGGGATGGCGCTGCAGTTCACGGGGATGAAGGGGCCCTTGGCGCGACCGGAGAGCCGGTGAATGGCCGCGGCCACCAGCTCCTTGCCGGTTCCGCTCTCGCCCTCGATCAGCACAGGCGAGTCGGTCGTGGCGACCTTGCTGATGATCTCCTTCACCCGCTGCATCGGCGGTGCGTTGCCGACGAGCTCGTTCACCGTGAGCTCTTCGCCCAGGCGCGCGCGGAGCGACTGGACCTCACCCTTCAGGAACCGCCGCTCCGTCACGCGCGCCATGAGGTGGCGCAGCTCGTCGAGGATCAGCGGCTTGGACAGGTAGTCGTACGCGCCTTCCTTGAGGGCCTCGACGGCCGAGGCGATCGTGGGGTAGCCGGTCATCACGATCACCTCGATGGATTCGTCATGACGCTTGATCTCGCGAAGCAGATCGAGCCCGCTCATCTCCGGCATGCGAATGTCGGTGATCGCGGCGTCGTACAGCTCGGTGCGGATCGCTTCGAGCGCCTCGGTTCCGGTGCCGACGCAGCCGACGTGGTAGCCCCATTGAGTAAGGGCTTCCTTCAGCAGTTTGAGAATCGAGGGTTCGTCGTCGACGACGAGGATCTTAGCGACTTCCATGTTCTTAACCGACTCTAGCATGATCGCGGTGTCAGACTGACAAGCTATATAAAGGTTTCCGTATTCCGTCGCTTGCATGGGCGGGGCCGCCATGTTAGCGTAGACGTTGACTTTTTACCGAGGAGACCGCTACATGGGCAACCCCGAGACCGTCCACCTGACCGAAGAGAATTTCGATGCGGCGATCAGCCGCGAAACCGGGCTCATGATGGTGGACTTCTGGGCTGAATGGTGTGGCCCCTGCCGCGCCATCGCGCCCGTTCTGGAGGACCTCGCCAAAGAGTCCGCGGGCAAGGTGACGCTCGCCAAGGTGAACGTCGACGAGAATCCGGGGCTCGCCGCGCGATACGGGATCCGCTCGATTCCGACCGTCCTGTTCGTGAAACAGGGCAAAGTTTCCGATCAGGTGATCGGCGCGGTCCCCAAGGCCAAGCTCCAAGCAAAGCTGGACGCTCTCGCCTAGCGCGCCCCCGACGGGGTCTGCATCAGTACCGCCGGCATAGGCATCCCGTCACTTTCCCCGAGCCGGGAAGAGTTCCGATCTCTCGCGGCACAGGGCAACCTTGTGCCCGTGTTCGCCGAGCTCCCGGCCGATCTCGACACGCCGCTCTCCGCCTACCTGCGCCTGCGTCCCGGTCCGTACTCGTTCCTGCTGGAATCCGTCGAGGGCGGCGAGGTGTGGGCACGTTACTCGTTCCTGGGGGCGGATCCGCTGATGGTCCTGACGGCGAAGAACGGACGGCTCACGCTCAGCCGCGACGGACGGACCGAGCGCCTGCCGGAGGGCAACCCGCTCGTCGCCGTCCGCGATCTCCTCAAACAGTTCCAGCCCGTGCCGGTGCCGGGACTCCCGAGGTTCCAGGGTGGCGCCGTCGGGTTCCTCGCGTACGACATGGTCCACCACATGGAGCGCCTGCCGCGTACCACCGAGGACGACCTCGGTCTGCCGGACGCGGTGTTCCTATTCACGGATACGCTCCTGGTGTTCGACAACCTCCGCCACCGGCTGCTCGTGATCGCCAACGCGGTTATCGAGCGACACGACCCGGCGGCGCTGGACCGCGCCTACGATCGGGCCGCCGTGCGCATCGGGATGACCTTGGCCAAGCTGTCGCGTCCGGCGCGGGCGCCCGCCACGTTTTCACTGCCGGCGACGGCGCCGCTCCTCGCCGAGGGAGAGGCGGGATTCACCTCGACCATGAACGAGGCGCAGTTCGTCGACGCCGTGCATCGGGCCAAGGAGTTCATCGCCGCCGGCGATGCCTATCAGATCGTGCTCTCGCGCCGACTCGACTGCCGCCTCACCGCGGACCCGTTCACCGTCTACCGCGCGCTCCGGACGATCAACCCATCGCCGTACCTCTTCTTCCTCCGGCTGGGGCCGATGTCCATCGTCGGCTCGTCTCCCGAGGTCCTCGTCCGCGTCGAGGGCGATCGGGTCGACCTCCGACCGATCGCCGGGACGCATCCGCGGGGCGTCACCGAGGCCGAGGACCGCGAGATCGAGGAGCGGCTCAAGAACGACCCCAAGGAGCGCGCGGAGCACGTGATGCTCGTCGATCTCGGGCGCAACGACGTGGGGCGCGTCTCCGAGCTGGGCTCGGTCAAGGTCACCGAGTTCATGGAGATCGAGCGCTACTCCCACGTGATGCACCTGGTGAGTCACGTGACCGGCAAGCTCAAGTCCGGAAGCGATGCGCTCGACGTGCTCCAGGCGTCGTTCCCGGCCGGGACTCTGAGCGGCGCGCCGAAGATCCGCGCGATGGAGATCATCGACGAGCTCGAGCCGACCCAGCGGGGTCCCTACGGGGGCGCCGTGGGCTACGTGTCCTACTCGGGGAACCTCGACTCGTGCATCACGATCCGCACGATCGTGTGCCACGGCCGGCGCGCCTCGGTCCAGGTGGGCGCCGGCATCGTCGCCGATTCGGATCCGAAGACCGAGTGGCTCGAGACGAGCTCCAAGGCGCGCGGCATGATCCTGGCGCTGCGGCTCGCGGCGGGCACGGAACGATGATCCTCGTCATCGACAACTACGACTCCTTCACCTACAACCTCGTCCAGTATCTCGGCGAGCTGGGCGCGACGCTCGAGGTCGTGCGCAACGACGCTCTGACCTGCGAGGCGATCGTCGCGCTCAAGCCCGAGCGCGTCGTGATCTCGCCCGGACCCGGCAATCCCGACCAGGCGGGCGTGTCGCTCGACGTCATCCGGAGGCTCGGCTCCACGACGCCGATCCTCGGCGTCTGCCTGGGGCACCAGTCGATCGGCCAGGCGTACGGCGCCACGGTCGCGCGCGCAAAGACGCAGATGCACGGCAAGACCTCGGCGATCCGTCACGACGGCCGCGGGGTCTTCGCGGGCCTCGGCAACCCCTTCGTCGCCACGCGTTACCACTCGCTCGCGGTCGTGCGCGAGACGGTGCCGGACGCGCTCGAGGTCACGGCCTGGGCCGAGGACGGCGAGATCATGGGCCTTCGCCATCGGCGCGATCCCGTCGAGGGCGTCCAGTTTCATCCCGAGTCGATCCTGACGGTCGAGGGAAAGCAGCTGCTCAGGAACTTCCTGTCGGGATGAGTCAACCCGGAGCGACGACCGAGCGGCGCCTGATCGAGATCATCCGGCGGGCGGCCCGGCGGGCGCCGGCAGTCCGGGTCGGAATCGGGGACGACTGCGCGGTCCTGGAGCCGACTGCGGGAAGCTTGCTCCTGGCGACGACCGATCTCCTCATCGAGGATGTGCACTTTCGCCGCCGCTGGGCGACGCCGACCGATATCGGGTGGAAGGCGCTCGCGGTGAACGTCTCCGACATCGCCGCGATGGGCGGCCGGCCCCGGTGGGGGCTGATCGCGCTGGCCTGCCCCGGGACCGTCGCCGTCGACGAGGCCGAGGCGTTCTATGCCGGCGTTCAGGCCCTCGCGACCGAGCACGACGTGGCGATCGTCGGTGGGGACACCGCGGCGTCCCCCGGGGGCTGGATCGTCAACGTGACCCTGCTCGGTGAGGCCGTCCGCGCACCGCTCATGAGGTCCACGGCGCGTCCTGGAGACGTGATCGCCGTCACGGGATCCCTTGGCCGCTCCGCGGCCGGCCTGGCGCTCCTGGAGGCGACACCCGCTCCGGCGGACGTCCCGAGTGACGCGCGCGCGGACGTGACGGCGGCCCACCTGCGGCCGCGTCCGCGGACGCGGGAGGGGCTGTGGCTGTCCGAGGCGGGCGCGGTCACCGCGATGATCGATCTGTCCGACGGGCTCGCGACCGACCTCGGCCATCTCTGCGAGGAGAGCGGGGTCGGCGCGCGCGTCGACGTGGGAAGGGTTCCGGTCGAAGCCTCGGTGCGCGCGGTCGCGCTGGCGCTCGGTCGCGACGCGCTCCACTGGGCCACGGGGGGCGGAGAGGACTACGAGCTCCTGCTCACCTGCTCGCCCGAGGCGTTCGATCGCCTGGCCGGCGGCCTCGCACGCGCGACGGGAACGAAGCTGACGGCGGTTGGAGAGATGACGCCCGCCGCCGAAGGGATCCGATATCTCGACGCCTGCGGGGAGGCCGTATCCGTCCGACCGGGGTTCGAGCACTTCGTGACGGGGCGCGCCCGTGCCTGAGGGCATCGGTCTGAAGCTCCTGTTGCTGGCCGTGCTGATCGTCTGCTCCGCGATCCTCACAGGCGCCGAGGCCGCCTACTTCTCGCTCGGCCGCGCCCGGCTGCGACACGTCGCCGCGAAGGACGAAGCCGAGCCCGAGGGCGCGCCGAAGCCGCTCATCGAGCGGCCACACGAGCTACTCGTGACCTTGCTCGTTGGCATCACCGTGATCAACATCGGCGCGGCCGCGATCGCGACGATGATCGCGGACAGCATCTTCGGTCCGACGGTGGGCGTGTTCGTCGAGATCGTCGTGCTGGTCTTCGTCCTCACGACCTTCGGCGAGGTGCTGCCGATGACCCTGGCGGTCGCGTACCCGGAGCGGTTCCTCGCCATCGCGGGCCGACCGGTGGCCTGGCTCGGCGTGGTCCTGGCGCCGGTGCGCGCCGCCCTGGCCGGATTGACCGCCTTGATGGTCCGGATCGTCAGTCGGGGTCGGACGGAACAGGCGATGCTCAGCGAGGAGGAGCTGCGGACTCTCGTCGACGTGGGCGCCAGCGAGGGTGTCGTCGAGCGCGAGGAGCGCGAGATGATCCACAAGGTGTTCGAGCTCGAGGACACCCTGGTCCGGTCGGTCATGGTGCCGCGTACCGACATGGTGTGCCTCGACGTCGAGACGCCCACCGCCGAGATCCTCCCGGTGCTGCGTGAGCATCTACACTCGCGGGTGCCGGTCTACGAGGGCTCGATCGACGTCATCGTGGGCGTCCTGTACGCGAAGGATTTGCTGCCCTTCATGGAGGGCCTGCCTCCCGATTTCGATCTGCGCGCTCACCTGCACCCGCCGTACTTCGTGCCGGAATCGAAGCGCGCCGACGCGCTTCTCCAGGAGTTCCAGGCCAAGCGGGTCCAGATGGCGATCGTGGTGGACGAGTACGGCGGCACCGCCGGCCTCGTCACCCTGGAGGATCTGCTCGAGGAGCTCGTCGGCGAGATCGCCGACGAATACGACGAGCCGGAGCGGCTGATCCAGCGCGTCGACGCGACGACCTACCGGGTGGCCGGCAAGCTGCCGATCGAGCAGCTGAACGCCGCGACCGGCCTCAAGATCTCCAACGAAGGCTACGACACGGTCGGGGGCTGGGTCCTCGACCTCTTCGGGCGCGTCCCGCGCCGGGCCGAGCGCGCCGAGACGGCCGAGCTCCAGCTGACGGTGGAGAAGGTGGAGCGAACGCGGATCGTGGAGGTCCTGGTGTCACTGAAGAAGCCCGCGAAGGAGGCGGCGGCGTGAGCCTGATCTGGCTAGCCGTCCTGTGCCTGTTCCTCACGATGTTCTTTTCGGCAGCCGAGATGGCGTTCATCGCCGCCAATCGCCTCCGGCTCCGGCACCTGGCCGAGGAAGGCAGCGGCACGGCGCAAAGCTACCTGGAGGCGTTCCGCCAGCCCGAGCGCGTGCTGTCGACGGCGATGATCGGCGTGACGATCTCCCACATCGTGGCCGCCTCCGCGTTGACGTGGACCCTCCTGCCGGTGCTCGGCGGGATGGCGCCGATCGTGGTGACGATCCTCCTCACCCCGGTGATGCTCGTTCTCGGCGAGATCATCCCGAAGGCGATCTCGCGGGAATGGGCGACCAGCCTGATCCTCAAGCTCTACCGGCCACTGACCTGGGCGGCGGTCGTGCTCGTGCCTTTCGTGTCGTTCGCGAACTTCGTCGTGGGCGCCATCTTGAGAATCTTCGGGGCTCGTCAGGGCGACATGCGCGCCTTCGTCTCGCGCGAGGAGCTCAAGGCGCTGCTCCAGCTCGAGCCCGGCGAGGCGGACGTGACGACGATCGAGGCTCAGCTGATCGACAAGATCTTCGACCTGGGCGACACGACCGTGCGCGAGGTCATGGTGCCGCTGGTCGAGGTCGCCATGCTCCCGGAGAGCGCCACCCCGCGCGAGGCCGTCGCGTTCGTCCTCGAGCGTGGATTCTCGCGCGTTCCGATCTACCGGCAGCGTGAGAGCAACGTCGTGGGCGCACATGGCCGTCGTCGTCGACGAGTACGGCGGGGCGACCGGCGTCGTGACGCTCGAGGACATCCTCGAGCAAATCGTGGGCGACATTCACGACGAGCACGACCGCGCCGCCGCGCCGGCCGAGCGCCTGCCCGACGGGAGCTACCGGGTCGCCGCGCGCGCGAACATCGACGAGCTGAACGAGGCGCTCGACTGGAGTCTCCCCAAGCGCGACTACGAGACCGTCGCGGGTCTCGTGCTCGCCACCCTGCATCGGATCCCTCGGGCCGGCGAGGAGTTCCAGATCGCGGGCTATTCGATCACCGTCCTCGAATCGGACGCCCGGCGCGTCATCTCGGTCAAGATCGTGCCGGTCGGCGTCACCAACATTTCATGACCGCGCACGACCCAAGGAGGGTCTGAGCATGGCTGGAACCATGGTCGAATTCGCGTCGAACGGCAGCAAGACCGCCGGATATCTGGCAACCCCCGCCGCCGGCAAAGGGCCGGGCGTGCTGGTGCTCCAGGAGTGGTGGGGCCTCGTCGGCCACATCAAGAACGTGTGCGATCGGTTCGCCGCCGAGGGGTTCACGGCGCTGGCGCCCGACATGTATCACGGCCAGACGGCCAGCGAGCCCGACGGCGCCGGCAAGCTCTTCATGGCGCTCAACATCTCGCAGGCAGAGCGCGACCTGCGTGGCGCGACGACGTATCTCCTGGGACAGTCGTCGACGAAGAAGATCGGCGCCGTGGGTTTCTGCATGGGCGGCCAGCTGGCCCTCTACGCCGCCACGCTCAACCCCTCGGTTTCCGCGTGCGTCAACTTCTACGGCATCCATCCGAACGTGAAGCCCGACTACACCAAGCTGTCGGGCCCGGTGCTCGGCTTGTTCGCCGAGAAGGACGGCTTCGTGACGCCCCAGGTCGCGAAGGACACGGACGCCGCCATCAAGAAGGCCGGCAAGCAGTCCGAGTTCCGTATCTACCCGGGCGTGGACCACGGGTTCTTCAACGACGAGCGGGCGGACGTCTACAACAAGCCCGCCGCGGCCGACGCCTGGACTCGCACGCTGGGGTTCTTCCGACAGAACGTGAAGTAGCCGCGCCGCGTCGACGGCAACGAGGGCCGTCCGCTGGCGAGCCGTCCCTCGTTGCCCCGCGTCGCGACCGGTCCGGTTTCATGGTGCGTTGAGCGTCGACGGGCGATAAGCTCGTGAGGATGCGTCCGTATCCCCTCGATGTCTTCCTTCCCGCGGCTGGGTTCGGCCAGCGGCTCCGACCCGTCACGAGTCATCTGCCCAAGCCGCTCCTGCCGATCCTCGGCACGCCGATCATCGAGCGAATCCTGAACAAGCTCACGCCGGTGTGCGGCGGCCAGATCGGCATCAACCTGCACTGGAAGGCCGATCTGCTGCGCGCGTGGGCCGCGGCGTCGCCCTGGAGCGACCGGATCGTCTTCTTTCCAGAGGATCCGATCCTGGGAACCGGCGGCGCACTGAAGCACGCGGAATCGCTCCTCTCGCGGCGGCCATTCATCGTCCACAACTCGGACATCCTCCTCGACATCGATTTCGGTCGCCTCGTCGAGGCGCATCTGTCCTCGGGAAATACCGCGACGCTCGTGTGTCACCGCGTGCCGCATCTGAGCAACGTGGTCATCGACGAGCAGGGTCAGGTGCTGGACGTCGAGAACCCCGGCGCGTCGCGACCCGACCCGACCCATATCGCCGACAAGGTCGCCTACACCGGCATCGCCGTCTATTCGCCGGAGATCCTCCGGTTCCTTCCCGCGGGCGTCTCCCACGCCACCGTCGCGTGGGTCGCGGCGTCCAAGGCCGGCTTCAAGGTGCGGGCGATGGACGTCACCGGCGCCTACTGGAATGACGTGGGCGATCCGGCCACCTACGCGCGAGGCATTCTCGACGCGCTTCGGGGGAGCGGTGAGACGGTCTACCTGGGACCGGGCGCTCGCTGCGGCAGCAAGGTCGAGATCGACGGTTATGTCGTCCTGGAATCCGGGAGCCAGATTCGCGACGGGGCGCGGGTCAGGAACTGCATCCTGATGCCGGGCGCCGTCACGTCGGGCGAGCACGAGAACACGATCGTCGGACCCGACTACGTGATCTCACTCTCCGAGTCCGACATGCAGCCGTCGCTGCACGCCGCCGAGAAGAAACGCGTCTCGCTGGGCGACCCGATCTTCGCGCGGCATTTCAGGACTCGGCCCGCGGCCGGCCGCGGGGTGATGTCGGGGGCGAATTCTCCCGTGTGGTCCGAGGCCATCCTGGTCGGGCTCGGAGGCTCGGACCGACGGTACTACCGTGTGCGGAACAACGGCTGGACGGCGGTGCTCATGGAGTGCCGCCCGGAAGATCCGGACTTCGAGCGCCACCTGGCGTACACCCGATTCTTCGCGCAGCACACCGTGCCGGTGCCCGCGCTCTTGACGGCGGACAGCGCCGACAAGCGCGCCCTGTTCGAGGATCTGGGCGACACGTCGCTCTACTCATATCTGAAGCTCCCGCGCGATCACGAGAGCGTCGAGAGCATGTATCGCGACGTCCTCCGGAGCCTCGTGACGCTCCACACGACGGCCACCGCCCACGTCAACGAATGCCCGCTCCTGGAAGCGCGGATCTTCGACTACGACTACCTCCGGTGGGAGACGACGTATTTCCTCGACCGGTTCGTGACCGGGCTCCGCGCGCTCGAGATCGAGCACCGGCCCGCCCTCGACGAGGGCCTTCATCGGCTGGCGCAGTCCGTCTTCAGTAAGCCCAAGGTCATCATCCACCGCGACTTCCAGTGTCAGAACATCATGGTGCACGCCGGCGGTCCTCGGATCATCGACTATCAGGGGGCCCGGATGGCGCCGCCGGCCTACGACATCGCCTCGGTGCTCTGGGATCCGTACTACCGCCTCGACGGCGGGATGCGGGAGCGACTGCTCGCCTACTATCTGGACGAGATGAAGGCGGACCGAGCGCAGACGTTCGACGAGAAGAGCTTTCTGGACAGCCTCGTGGCCTGCCGGCTCCAGCGCCATATGCAGGCGCTGGGCGCGTACGGATTCCTGTCGAAGGTGAAGGGGAAGACGTACTTCTTGAAGCACGTCCCCGAAGCGCTTCGGCTGCTCAAGGAGGACGTCGCCGAGGTGCGGCGAGAGTATCCGGAGCTCGCGCGGCTCGTCGCCGCGCTCTGATCGGTCCTACGCCGACGCGGCGGCGGTCTTCGCCTTCCGCTTGCGTCGTCCGGTCGCGCCGGCCTCGCCCTTGGGCGCGCGCTCCTTCTTGTCGGTCTTCTTCTCCTTGTCCTTAGGCTCTTCGGCGCGGTCGACCAGCTCGAGGAACACCATCGGCGCGCCGTCGCCGGGACGCGGCCCGGTCTTGATGATCCGGGTGTAGCCGCCGTTGCGGTCGGCGAATCGCGCGGCGATCGTGTCGAACAGCCGGCCGACGACTTCGGTATCCGGCACCATCGACAGCACCTGGCGCCGCGCGTGCAGGTTCTCGCGCTTGGCCAGGGTGATCATATGCTCCGCGAGCCCGCGCACCGCCCGGGCCTTCGTGTCGGTGGTGGCGATGCGCTCGTGACGGAACAGCGCCACGAGCAAATTGCGGAACAGCGCCCACCGATGCTGCGTGAGCCGGCCGAGCTTGTAGCCGGCGTTGCGGTGCCTCATCGCGTGAGTCCTCCTGCGATCATTTCACGGTGCCTGAGAACTGAAGGGTTCCGCTCGCCGCAGAAGCTACGGCTCACTTCACACTGCCTCGGCCGAGCGCCCCCAGGACGTTCGGATCGATCCGCATGCCGAGCGACAGGCCCAACGCGGCGAGCGCCGTCTTGATCTCGTCGATCGACTTCTCGCCGAGGTTCTTCACGTGCTCCAGGTCACCTTCGTTCTTCTGCACGAGGTCGACCACCAGGTTCAGCTCGGCGTTCTTCAGCGCGTTGATCGCGCGCGCCGGCAGCGCCAGCTCCTCGAGCGTCTTGCCGAGGGCGTCGCGCAGGAAGGCCTCGCCTTCGGCGCCCTCCGCCTCTTCGTCCTCGCGCGGCACGCCGGCGGCCAGCGGGCGGAAGTGCTCCTTCAGGTAGGTGGAGGCCCGGGTGAGCGCGTCGTCGGGGCTCACGGAGCCGTTCGTCCACACCTCGACCACGAGCTTCTCGTAGTCGGTGATCTTCCCGAGGCGCGACATCTCGACGTTGTAGGCCACGCGCGTGATCGGCGAATAGGCGGCGTCGAGTGCCAGGGCTCCGGCCGGCGTGGTGACCGTGGCGCGGTCGACCGCCTCGTAGCCGCGGCCCATGCCCACGCCGAGCTCGATCGTCACTCGCGCGCTGGACTCGATGGTGAACAGATGGATCTCGGGATTCACGACCTCGACGTCGGTTTCGGGTACGTCGGCGCCCGTCACGTCCTTCGGTCCAGTGACCTCGACCCGGAGGACCTTGGCTTCCCCGGACGGGACCTGGATCGCCAGCTTCTTGAGGTTGAGCAGGACGTCGACCGTGCTCTCCTTGACGCCGGGGATCTTCGTCTCGACGTTCTTGACCCCGTCGATCCGCACCCACGACACCGCCGCGCCCGGCACGACCGCGAGCAGGGTCCGCCGGAGCGAGTTCCCGACGGTCAGCGCATAGCCCTTCTCGAACGGCTCGGCGACGAGCCGGCCGTACCGGTCACTCAGAATCTCCCACTCGACCTTCTTCGGCTTCTGAAATGGAATACGTGGCATAGCCTTCCTTACTTGCTGTAGAGCTCGACGATGAGCTGCTCGGCGACCGGGATCTGGATGTCGTCGCGCAACGGCAGGCTTCGGACGACGCCCTTCTTCTCGTTCGGATCGAGCTCCAGCCACTGGGGCACCTGCCCGCGGCCGGCGTTGACGTTATCGTCGATGCGCGCCTGCATTTTGGACGTCGGCCGCAGCTGGACCGCGTCGCCGACCTTCACGAGGAACGACGGTATCGACACCTTGCGGCCGTTCACCTGGAAGTGGCCGTGCGCCACCATCTGCCGCCCCTCGCGGCGCGAGGCCGCGAACCCGAGCCGGTGCACGACGTTGTCGAGCCTGAGCTCGAGAAGCCTCAACAAGTTTTCGCCGGTGACACCCTTCTCGGCCTCCGCCCACTGGAAGTACTTGCGGAACTGGCTCTCGAGCACGCCGTAGATCCGCTTGGCCTTCTGCTTCTCGCGGAGCTGCACCCCGAACGCGGTCAGCTTGCCGCGGTTCAGCCCGTGCTGGCCCGGCGGATAGTTGCGTCGCTCGATCGCGCACTTGTCGGTGAAGCAGCGGGCGCCCTTCAAGAAGAGCTTCATGCCTTCGCGGCGGCACAGCCGGCACTTCGCGTCGCGATACCGCGCCATGGCCGCCCCCTATACCCGCCGCCGCTTCGGCGGGCGGCACCCGTCGTGCGGAATCGGCGTGACGTCACGGATCGCGGTGATCTCCAGACCGGCCGCCTGCAGCGA
>WNFO01003190.1_pt1 | contig 13822 bp, 9 predicted proteins | sample 5400251 | NCBI WGS metagenome assembly WNFO01 (sample SAMN13153354, study PRJNA577476) | soil metagenome | isolation source: 100 cm saprolite under Madrone tree | place: USA:California | collected 2016-06-14 | reverse complement strand
CGCTGAATGTTGCATGCGCGGTAAGATCTTTTAGTGGCTCTCCGCCCAGACGGCCAGGGCCGAAACGCAGATCCGCGACGCCACTCATTTGATTGGGGACACCATTAACCTTCAGGTTGCCGGACACGTCGGCCTCAGTGTCGGCGAGCTGCTCGCGCAAATTTTTGACCGGCAACGCCGCAATGACATTACCCGCATTCATTCGATCCAGAGTTGCATCGATCGAAATGTTGTCCTGGCCGGTGCGCGGTACCAAGAGCGTGAATTGCGCGCCGCCGCCGTTGGCCTGGGTCAGCCGGCCCTCGCTTACCCTCGTTTCGGCATCGGTCGAGGAAATGTTCGCGGTCAAAGAGCCCAGCTCGCGTTCATTCATAATCAGGGAACCAAGTTCGGCGTGACCGCTAACGATTGGATCTTTCAGCGCGCCGGTCAGCGTTCCGTTGAAGGCCAGCTTGCCGCCGAGACTTATTCCGTACGTTCGGAATTGTTCTTCCATCTCCGGAATCGCGCCCGAAGAGATGAGCAGCCGCTGCAGTTCGGCGGCGTCCGACGAAGCCAGATCAACTCGCAGATTTGAAGTTGGGTGTTCGATCGAGAATTGCCCCGAGGCCGTCAGCCGGGTTGCCAAAGTTTGCAGATTCGCTCTCTGAATTTGAAATTGACCGTGATCTGCCGTAACCGCCAGGTCGCCGGAGAGCGGCGCGAGATCCGTTCCCGCCGGGGTTTCGCCCTTCAGTTGCGCGTTAAGCGTGCCCGTGGCCGTAGTGAGATCGGTGCCCGCAAAAGCCAGGTCAGCATTGCCCGTTGCCTTGCTCGTAATTGGCACAGCGCGCCCGGACAAAACGGTGATCAGACCGCTGAGATCGAAATTTTCAAAACCGGCACTGACTCGCGACGGGCCATTCTTGCGAAGGGAAATTGTGGCGTTACCGTTGGCATGGCCGTCCAGCGCCTCGACCACGAAATTGTTCAACTGAACCTGATCGCTGGTGGCCACAACTGCTGCGTGCCCCGGCCCGAGTTTCATCTGACCCAGGACGCCGCCGCCCAGGCTGAGATCGGCACTGGCGCGATATCGTCCCGAAGGTTCAACCGTGAAGACAGGGCGCGCCAGTTTTACGTTTTCGACGCGGCCATCTTTCAGGGTTACGTTACCCGCGTTAATGTCATTGGTTGATCCTTCGACCCGACCATTGCGAACCGTCAGACGCACGCCCGCAATGTTGATGCTACCGGTTTGCGCGCCCAGGGCACTGGCCGCTCCCACCTGAACTTCTTTGATGGTGACATTGGTGACGTTGCCGCGACCGTTTATGCTGATTGCTTTCGCCGTGACGCCATTGACGGTGGTGTTCGCCGCTTCGATCTTTCCGGCTTTAGCGCTGGCTACAGTCGCGGTCGTGTTTCCGTTTTCAACTTTCACGCGCAAGTCTGCGGCCGAAATTCCGTCCCTGACTTTTGCCGTAGACGAAGTTAGCGTGCCGCCCGAGACTTGCGGCGCCGAGGCCGTCAGTACGCCGTCGCGATACTCAGCGCGCGCATCGCGCAGAATCAGACCAGTGATTGTGGTGCCGTAACTTTTCTCGGCCGCGGCGCGCAACTCGCCCACCCAACGAAAGTCCGATCCGGTTCCCATGACGCCGCCGGTGAGCTGAACTGCGTTAAGTTGAAAATCACCCGCGGTCAAGAGTTGAGCGACGGCGCGTCCGTTGATGTCATAAGACTTGCCTTGGCCCGATCCTTTCGCGGTCACATTCAGCCCCTGCAAACGCACGCCATCGGCCGCCAGCGCGTCAGACTTAATACTTCCTTCGAGCCGATAATGATCACCGTCGCCGATTAACGAACCGACAAAGTTCCCCGCGCCGCGCATGGTTGTACTGGTTTGCAGGACGTCCGAGGTCTGACTGAGATCAACGGTCGAAGTTATATTGAAGCGATATTTGAGTGCGCGCCAATCGTCCATTACGCCCTGCAGATGAGCTTCGGCAAGTGGCGAACGCAGGGTCAGATCGGCAATCTCAGCGCGTACTTGATTAATGCGCCCGCGTCCTTCGACGTCGATGCCGTTAACCGGCCGGCCGTCGTAGACGAAAGTAGAATTGGTCGAGCTAAAGGTGACGGTATTCATCCAACTTGCCGCGGGCGCATTTGGATCGTCTGGTTGAATCGTCGCGCTCAGATTGCGTGCTTCGCCCGACAAGCTATGTCGCACGTCGCCGTAATAAACGTGAGCATTCTTTAACTGGACGTGCGCGGTCGAGTATGCAAACAGGATGCGCTGATTCGGTTGGGGCGGCGGGATGTGAATGTTGCGGAAGTTCGAAAGGCCCTGCGCGTCAAAAGTCACCCAGAGATCCAGCCCTTCGATCTGCAAGTCTTTCAGATTGATATTTCGTTTCAGGTTCAGCGCGTAAAGATCTTCGATGCGCACAGTAGCAAGCAGCCGATCGACCTTCCCCAGCTTCTCACCTGATTTCGCATCGAACAGTTCAACACCGAGCATCTCTACCGTTTGTGGCGACAGTGAGGTACGAAAAGTCTTAATCTCAGCGCGGATGCCGTATTGCGCCAGCGTGTCTTTGATTTGTCCGGCGACGTAACGATCGACGAAGCCAAGCCGATAGGCGAGCAGCCCTATCAGGACCAGGGCGATCACGCCCGCGGCAATCACGATTCCCGAAATTACCGCATGGCGACGGGTAAAACGTCTTAGCCCTCGGCGAGGCGAGCTGGGGCCTGGCGTCGTAGTTTGTCTGTCGCTGGCTGGTTCGGCCGGATGATCGTGGTTATCTACAGGCATTGCCACAAGCCGCGTCTGAGATCCATCTCCTCGGATTTAGATCGACGCGCGTTCCTAAGGCTTCCAAATTTTTGAGAGAGAGCCCCGAAAAACCGAAGGTCAGAGATCAGAGGTGAGGCTTATCCGGCGAAACCGCCTAAAGCAATAACATCTAACACCTAATCTCTAACCTCTACTTTGTTTGTAAACTGAAAGCGGGGGAAATTCAAGGCTCAAATGCGCCGACTTCAGTCTGGGATCTTCGCGAGCCCATTACTGACTGAAGCCTGTGGCATAGTGTCAGATGCCGGAGAGCCAAGCGGCACGTTGCCTACGACCTCCAACTCGAATCCTTCGAGGGCAGTAACTTTGGGGGGGTGATTAGTAAGAAGTTGAATGCGTCGCAGTCCAAGTTCGTGCAGGATCTGCGCGCCCACGCCGTAGTCGCGATTAAGTCCATAGCCGGTTTCGGCGCTGGCCTCAGCTTTGGTTATGCCGCGCTCCAGCATTAACGTATAAGTGCGCAACTGGTGAATCAGGTCGAGTCCGTGCTCGCTTTGTCGCAAATAAAGGACTACGCCTTGTCCGGCTTCCGAGATTTTCTCCAACGCCCGCCGCAACTGATAGCCGGTATCGTCGATTGTCGATCCGAACATATCGCAGGTCACGTTTTCGCTGTGCACGCGCACCAGCACCGGTTCGTCGCTGCGGACGTCACCCATGATCATCGCCAAATGCACGTCGCCATTAACTGTGTTCTCGAAAGCGATGGCGCGGAACCGTCCGTAGATCGTCGGCAGATCAGTTTCGACTGCGCGGCGCACCAGGACCTCCTGGGTAATGCGATAGCGAATCAGATCAGCGACCGTGATGATTTTCAAACCGTGCACGACGGCAAAATCGCGCAGTTGGGGCAAACGCGCCATCGTGCCGTCTTCGTTCATGATTTCGCAAATCACTCCGGCGGGATAAAGTCCGGCGATACGCGCGATGTCTACGGCCGCTTCAGTCTGTCCGGGGCGAACCAACACGCCGCCTTTCTTTGCGCGCAAAGGAAAGATGTGTCCCGGCCGAGCCAGGTCCTGCGGCCTGGTCCTTGCATCGACGGCAGTTTGAATCGTGGTGGCTCGATCCGCGGCTGAGATTCCCGTGGTCACTCCGCGGCGCGCTTCGATCGAAATTGTGAACGCGGTGCCCAGATGCGAAGTGTTGTCGGCGACCTGCGGCGGCAGATTCAATTCGTCGCAGCGCTCTTCGGTCAGTGGCAGACAAATCAAACCCCGCGCGTGCCGGGCCATGAAATTGATCATTTCGGGCGTGACCTTTTCCGCCGCGCAAACCAGGTCGCCTTCATTCTCGCGGTCTTCGTCGTCCACGATAATGATCATGCGCCCTTCGCGAATGTCGGCGGCGGCGTCAGGAATAGAAGCGAATGACATCTTTGAAATTTGCGATCTCAAACTTGAGATTTTGGGGTTGGGTCTATGTTACCGCGCCGGGAGGGGATTTGGCGACTCAGGACCAGCGTTTCGAACACTGAGTAAACGCTCGACATACTTCGCGATTACATCTACCTCGAGGTTCACTTCATCGCCAGGCTTGAGCTGCGAGAAGTTCGTCGCCTCCCAGGTCTTTGGGATTACCGCGATCTCAAAATATTCATCGGTCAAATTGGCGATCGTCAGGCTGATGCCTTCGACCGCGACCGAGCCTTTGAAAACCAGGTAACGCGCAATCTCTTTTGGATAAGCAATGCGAAACGTCCATGATTCGCCGTGGCTTTCAAAGCCAAGAAATTTTCCCCGCGCATCGACGTGGCCCTGCACAATATGCCCGCCGAGACGCGTGGCCGGCGTGACTGCGCGTTCAAGATTTACCGCCGAGCCGGCCCTCAGGCTGCCCAGCGTCGAACGAAGTAGAGTCTCTTTAGAAACGTCCGCGGCGAAGGAATCAGGCTGCACATCAAGCGCAGTCAGGCACACACCGTTGACGGAGATCGAGTCGCCCTCGGCCGAGTCTGCAGTGACCGTGCGCGCTTCGATTATGATGCGCGCGTCTTCGCCGCGCTTTTCAACCTCGCGTATGCGCCCGAGTTCTTCGATGATTCCAGTGAACATGGGGTTCTTTGCTTGCCCTCCCTAACGGTCGAGGCTTCTGACACGCGTCAGCGAAAGAGTGTCAGAAGTCCGCGCGTCAGCAAGGCTGGTTAACGAGCTATCTGCTAACGAAGAGAGTGATCAAGGTGACCAAGAGTGCAATGATGACCGGCGCAACCGAAAAGATCATCATCCAGATCGCTTCGTTCTTGAATGTGAATCTGAGCAGTTTCATATTCCTCGCTCTAGGACAATGCCGATCATCCTCTTGAACACTTCGTCGATCGGCTGACCAGTCGAATCAATGACTATTGCATCTTTGGCTGCAACCAGAGGCGAATCCGCGCGCGTGGTATCGCGGCGATCGCGTTCAGTAATGTCGATGAGAGTCTGCTCATAAGTAGCGGCCGCATTGTGTTCGCGCTCTTCAGCCAGTCGCCGTTCCGCTCTTTCTGACGGCGCTGCGTCAAGGAAGAATTTCACGTCGGCCCTGGGAAAGACCACGGTGCCGATGTCACGGCCATTCATTACGGCGCCGCGCTTGCCCAACTCCCGTTGGCATTCGACCATCGCGCGTCGCACCGCTGGTATGGTCGAAATGATCGAAGACATGTTCGTCACATCTTCATCGCGAATCCGATCAGACACGTCGCGACCGTCGAGTGTCACTCGCAACGAATCGGGATCGCCTGCCATATCGATGTCAGTTCGTTGCGCGAGCGATCCAACCGCGTCGTCGTCGTTTTCGCTGATAGTAGATTCAATCACCGCCAACGCAACCGCGCGATACATCGAGCCGGTGTCGATGTAAAGCAATCCCAACTGGCGCGCCAGCATCCGGCCCAGCGTGGATTTTCCCGAGCCGGACGGACCATCGATAGCAATGATTAAGCGTCGAGACACTCGCGTACAGGCTGAGGATATTAGCTCGGTTCATGCAGGGTCAAGGAGACTGAATCCGCCATCACGCTTCACAACTGGGAGCCAAAGAAACAGGCGGAAGCGCTATTCGATTCGCTGATAGTCATCCGCGAGACGAACGATGTCGTCCTCGCCCAGATAATCACCAAGTTGAACTTCAATGATTGCCAGACGGACATTGCCGCTGTTTCCCAGGCGATGATTGGTTTCGGGAGGTATGTGTATATGCTCGCCTTTTTGCAGTCGCAATTCACGGTCGCCACAGACGACATCAGCTACACCTTCCACCACGACCCAATGTTCGCCGCGCCGCGAGTGTCGCTGCAAGCTGAGGCGCGCACCTGGTTTTACCTCCAGAACTTTAACCTTATAACCGGACTTTTCCTCGAGAACTTCGTAGGTGCCCCACGGTCTTTCGTCAAATTCTCGCACCAGTATTCCCTCCTTGGCTGCGTACAGTTTTAGCGAGTTCATTGCCAGAGTAATTTGAGAGTTGCCGCCGCCGCAACCCCGCACTCGCGCGGAGTGTCGAGAAAAATAATAGGAACGGCGCGCTTAAAAGCGTTCGCCGTTCCTTTTGAAATGGCCTTCAAGGCCTCAGAGGATGTGCGCCACTTGAACGTGGTCGTTGTTGTTACCTGCGTGAACGAGCTATCTCTTCTTAGCGGATTTCTTGGCCGCTTTTTTCTTGGCGCCGCCTTTTTTTGCGGCCTTCTTCTTAGTTGCCATAGTGTCGTTTCTCCTTCTTTAGCTTTCTGGTTGTGACCACAAGATAGTGTGTTGAAGTAAGTCTTGTGGTCTAGAGAAAACGGCGCACAACATCTTGCTATATAAACTTAAATTCAAGGCTTGTCAACAATTTATTACTTGCGGGATGAAAAATCTTTGGGGCTGTGTCGTCGAGTAAGACGATTGAAGTGCATGAAGAGAGACGAATTTTTCTCTCTCCTGATCGTCACACTTGTGACATGTCGACGAGTTCCGACGTTGCAGAGGCCGAGAACTGAATACAAAAATCTGCGACTAGTGAATTGCAATCCGCGAGCATTTACGATCGAGTGAATCGGATCAGATTGAAAGTCAGATAATGGTCAGCGGAAGAGAGGTGTGAAGATCCATTCATCGTGACGAGCGATTCCGTAATAAGTAATCACAGAGTTGTGCTGGCTGCGGCTGGTAACTCCCAGGAAAGGGCCGGAAGCACTTTCAGAGTTGTCTTCACCACCCGGCGCGGTGTCTGTGGATTTGGTATCGAGGACATTTGTCATTTGCGGAATCAGCGCCGCCAGCGCCCCAAAGTCATTTCGCGGAGTGGGAGGCGCACCGCCGCTGTAAACGGTTAGGTTGCGAACCAGTCCGGCGAAGTCCTGCGAGGTGGGCGCGATCAGTTTCCATTCGCCTGAGCTCGAAAGCGGATCCTTTGCTGCTGCGGTCCTGAGAATTTGCAATTTCTTGGTTCTACCCGGAATCTGGATACCTTCCAGTAATTGATCCATGTTCGTAGGCAAGGAATTTACTCCCTGCGCGCCCCTACTACGGTAGAACGAGCGAATGGCGTCAGCTACTTGTTCGCCCCTGAAAATGGCCTCTTTCTCGCGTTCGCGCTGGGCTTGCTGCTTTACGTTTAAGGCGGCGCTCATGGCGAATAAGGCTAACAGGCTCATCACGACAAGCAGCGCGACCAAAGCATAGCCGCCCTCGCCGTTCGATTTAGTAATCCGCATCGCGGTGGGTCGGGTCATACACATCCTTCAAATTCTCTGATCAAATTCCTGGCTCGCCATTCACAATGGCTCTTCATCGCTGACTCGCACCGGCGGTCGGAATTGCGGGTTTGTCGTTGAGGCGTCAGCGGTAAAACCAATCGTGTGCCGGATCTTCAGAGTCGTATCAACCAGAACGATTTCCTTCTCAGAGATACTGCTAACTCGAAAGCGTCCCCCCAACACATCGCCACGTTGCGCGTTAATAAGATCCTTGCTGCTCTTGTCCTGCAACACCGCCGTGTCGTTGAAACGCGGCTTGCCGATAATGCCGATGTAGTTATAGTTCGGTACCGGAGGAGGCGTGACGGTCAGCGTTATGATATTCGAGTAGAGCTTGCCGTCATTGCTGCGCACCGAGACCTGGCGCGGACCGGGGTTAGTAATGAGCGCTGACGGCACGGTGGTGAACAGCTGTTGCGCGTTAATGAAACGAGTCGGCAAGTCTCGACCATCAATCGTGATGTGTAAAGCCGGCGTAAACTTGTCTCCCGTAATTTGCAGACTGAAATCGCCGGTGCGCGCATAAATGTTGCTTGGCATCAACGAAGAAACTGTGAGAGGTGGGGGCGGCATAGGTGTCGGCGTCGGCACGTAAGGGACCTTAACCGGTGGTGGCGGTGGTTCGTAGTAAGCGAAGATATTACGATCTGCTTCGGCTGATGCTGCAGCAGTGCCGTTGTAAACAACAGGCTGAAACACCGACGGATCATCGGGCACGTTATCGGAAACGTTTGTGATCCTGGTTGGTGTCGGTGATGACCTGGCTACGTTGTTGGTAGTCGTCGTCTTCTTTGAACTACCGCCAAAAAACACATAACCAAGCACCACAATTGCGGCAACGCCGAGCACGGCGGCGGCAATTATCTTCTTTTTTTCGTTGGGATTGTTTGGATCAAAAAGTTGCATTGCTGTAAGTCCGATCTAAAAATTTGCGTCCAGACAAAAACAGAACCTTCTCATTAAACGCCGCTGGGCAAACACGGTTCCCCGGAAGCGAGATTACTTTGATGCTTCGGGTGCACTTTTCACTTCAGGCCGCTGAAAATAGGTCGACAAGTCGAGGCGCAGACTCACCAGAGATCCGCGGCTACCAGCCGGTGCGGTAACCATAGGCACTGTCGCGCTTGGGCGAGTAGGAGCCACACGAGGCGGCCCAGCCAAGGTCCGCGGTGCTGGCGTTGGCAGATCGAAGGCTGCGCCCGACTCTCTTACGCTCTCGAGTTCGACAGAATTAATAATTAGAAAGTGACGGTTCGCCTCGATATCGCGCACAAAATGGCGGACCCGCTGGTATGGTCCCTCGACCGTCACGCTCACCAAAATTCCAGGATAGATGCTTTGCCACTTTGCGATGCCTTGCTTCTCAGCGCTCTCCGTCGCTTGTCCCTGTGTTTTGGAGCCAATGGGCTCCAGCGCTGAATAGCTGGGGCCCGCCGTGTTGCGCAACCCATTATTTCGGATCATGTCGTTGATTTCGGCGTACAGCGCCAAGCGGCCCGATCCAGGCACCGAGAGCCAGCGATCCTCAAACTCCTTCACGCTCGAGAGCCTTCGGTCGACCGCATCGCTGGTGCTCGTCGTGTCACTGTAAAGTTTTTCGGCAGCGCGCAGTTGGGTCTGCAACTGATCGCGTTCACGTTGCAAAGACTTAAGACGAGAATCCGCGGGAAGATAAAAATAAAAGTAAGCAAAGGCGGTGATCAAAGCGAGCAAAGCGGCGCCGGCAAGACCGATCAGCTCTGGAAGTCCAATCACACTCAAGGCCGGAGAACTCTTCAACTGATCGAGGCGAACCGAAATCTGACGCCGCTCGGTCAGGGCAGGCCCCTGCATTGGTTGCTCCTGGCTCATTGCGTCTTGCCCTTCTCGGCTGCCGTGTCCACTGGCCGGTTATTTCTTTCGCCCGGTGCAATTGCTACGCCGGCGCGGGGTACGTAGCGAACATCCATTTCGTATTCGGCGCCACTCTCACCGTGTCCTCTTTGCAGAGTCGTCGTTCTCATCTCCGCATGAAATACTCCCTGTCCTTCCATGTCCTGAATCATTTGTGTGATCAGCGTGGGATTCTTGCTGGCAACGGTAAGATCGAGATTCGCGATGGTGCGATCATCCTGAGCTCGCACTCCCGTAACGACGATGCGCGAAACGCGCACGCCACCCGGCAACGCGGCTTCCAGATCGGCGAACAGTTGCGACCAGGAAAACTTCTTGCGATCGACGAGCGCATGCGCGGATTTAAGAGTCTTCTTTTGTTCGGGCGTGAACGCGGTATTGATAGCTTCCGCCCGCTTGTTAAGCGCGGTGATGTCGTTCTGCAATCTGGTTACGTCAGTCTGTGTGGTCGCCACCTTTGCGTTCGTCTGGATCGTTGATTTCGCTATTAGCACCAGAGCAATGAACGATGCCACTGTCACAATGACGGCAACCGTCCAGGGTACCGCGCGGTTGCGAAATGGATTGCTTGCGAGATTAAGTTTTGCTGTCATTACTGCTTTACCTTCAAACAAAAGCCATGCATCAGTAAAAAGGATACACGTCTGCCGCGAAGTGGCGCAAACGCAAGTCTGCCCTCGGCAGGGCAGCACCAGGGTTACACGTTAATAAAGGAGATTTGTTTCCGAAACAGCGCGCGAGAAAACTAGGCGCTCGCGCTCATTTGATGCCGGTCGAGCTTGAGGTAAAGCCCTCTACGGGTTAGGCCAAGTTCGCGCGCCGCCCGCGAAATATTGCCATTATGTTTGCGCAATGCCTCGGCAATCATACGCCGCTCGACCTCGGCCAGAGCGTCGGCGAGAGTGACATTTTGGAGCGGTACGGTAACCGAAGGACCGATGCCGCCGGCGCCAATCGACGTCACTGTACCCTGAGGAGTGACGGGTGCCCCCATATGTCTTAACTCGGGTGAAAGCTGTTCCGGGGTGATAATTGTCCCGTCTTCACTGCGGGCGATCACGCGTTGGACTTCATTGCAGAGTTGGCGCACGTTGCCCGGCCACTCGGCGACCATCAACAGGTCGATTGCCTGCGGGGTGATGTGAATGTCGCTACGGCCAAATTTCGCTGAGTAGTGATTGACATAGTAATTAACAATCGTGGGAATTTCCGAGCGGCGTTCGCGCAATGGCGGCACCCGCAAACGGATCACGTTCAATCGATAATAGAGATCTTCACGGAACCTGCCCTGCGCTACCATCTCTTCGAGGTCGCTGTTGGTCGCGGCGATGATGCGCACGTCGACCTTCACCGGCCTTTGCTCGCCGAGGGGTTGAATCTCGCCTTCCTGGAGGAAGCGCAGAATCTTCGGCTGCACGTCGATGGGGAGATCACCGATCTCATCCAGAAAGAGCGTCCCGCCCAGCGCGGTGCGAATCACGCCGGCTGAATCTTTTACGGCCCCGGTGAACGCGCCGCGGCGATAGCCGAAGAGATAACCTTCGGAAAGTTCTTTTGGCACAGCCGTACAGTTGAACGGGACAAAGACCTTGTCTCGTCGCGATGAGAGTGCATGAATCGCCCGGGCGACGAGTTCCTTTCCCGTGCCGGATTCACCAGTGACCAGGACAGTCACATCCGACGAACGAATTTTGTGGACTTCTTCGACCAGGCGCGTCATTGCCGGACTTGAGTGGATAAAGCCGGGCATTAGACTGGCACCGGCCAATGCGCTTTCTTCTTCGGCCCCATGACCTGCGTAACCCCTTACCCGCAAGGCGCAGACGTCCATTCCCAACTCAACCACGCGCAGCAGAGGATCCAACGACAGGCCGCCGGGGAGTTCCGCGCGCTCCCGCGGCGAGATTAGAAGTGTGGCCGGCGGGGCGTTGGTAGATTTCAAGGGAACGATGGCCACATTATGCTTGGTGGCGAAAGCTTCGATCTGAGAATCCTTCTTCAGGGACGCGAACTCATCAGCCAGCGCCGCGCCTTCGTTCTTAACATAACCATGAGCAATGACGACTCTTTGGCGACCGCCTTCCTCGGGCTCGATCACCACAACCTTGCTGCAGTTGGTTTCCTGACGAATTACCGCGGCTAATTCGCGCAGCAACAACTCGCGCGAGGCGACCGCTTCCGCCAGCCGCAAAGTCTGCAACTGCACGACCGTGTCGCGCTGTAGCAACTGCTGCGGTCTGGTTTGATCGAGCTCGGCAGAAGCTTCTTCCGCGCGAGCCAGGTCAATCGGCGCTCCCAATTCCCGGAAGATGTTGACCGCGCGCGATAGATGTTCGGCGGCGCGTTCAGGCTGAGCCATCGCATATGCTCGTCCGAGTTCATAGTGCGCGCGGCCGCTCCGGTATCGATCCCCGAGCAGATCGAAGATCGACACGCTACGCCCGAAATGTTGGGCGGCCATCGCTGCATCGCCTCGGGCCATTTCCAGCATTCCGTGCAGCCGCTGGGCCTCTCCCGACAAGAGCAGGTCAGTCGGCGAATCCGTTATCAGTTGGGCCAGGCTCTGAAGGTTAGCAAGGGATTCTTCCGTCGCTCCGCATTCCAGCGAGGCTTCGGCAAACAGCAAACGCGATTCGCAAATTGCCTGTCGATCACCGATCAGTTCGGCAAGTTCCAGTGCGGTCTTGGCGGTGGCCAGCGCCTCAACGGCGCGCTTCATTGCCAAATAACAACGGCCCAGCGTGCGGTGAGTCTGGCCCTGGTACCACTTATTCCCACGCTCATCAGCCAGCGACACCGCCCGTTGCAGATAGCTCTGGGCTTCATCAAGTTCACCGCGCAAAGTGCATAGCTCGCCCAGTGAGTCCAGAATCATCGGCACTTCGGCGCCTTGACTGTCAGCTTCGGTAGCGATGGCCAGCGCCCTTTCCAGTGCTTCCTGGGCGCGATCCCAGCGGCCGATCAGCACCAGATTCATGCCGAGATTGTTATAGGCGTCCGCCGCGCTTTTTTTATGATCAGTTCGTTCGTAATAGCCGATCGCTTTTTCGAGATACCGAATTCCCTCCTGGGGCCGCTTCAAGAACCAGCAGGCGCCCGCCATGTTTGAGTAGATGCGGCCGAGCAGGAAACTAGCCGGGTGGTCACCGGCGAGCTTTAGGGCCTGCCCAAAGTTCTCCAAAGCCTGTTCGTGCAGTCCTTCCTGCACATCTGCGGCACCCAGTCCAAAGTAACTCTCGGCTAATCCGCGCCAGTCGCCGCTCTGCCGGTAACTTTCCAGGGCGCGATTCGAGTAATCCCGGGCGATCGGATATTCGCTGATGCTGCGATACACGCGCGCCAGAGCGGCATACGCCGATCCGACTTCAGCACCTTCTTCCGGCAGGTCTCGAAGTGTGGATTTTAGTAAAGCGATTGCCTTGGGGTGATCGCGGTTGTAATTGTAAGCCAGGGCGATTTGCACCTGCAGGCGCGCGCTCAAAGTTGAATCAAGCTTGGCGCGCGCCGCGGGGTCTTCGTACATCGCCACCGCATCGAGCGACTCGCCATGTTGACCCTGCATTTCGAGCGCGATCGACAAGGCGCAGCGCGCCTGTGCCAGCAGCGCTGGCTGGGTCCGGGTCTGCGCAAGTAGTGAGTTAAGGCGCGAACGCGCCTCAGTGGTCAGACCCTGATCGAGTAAACCGCGGACCGCCTCCAACTCGCCAGCCAGGGCTTCCGGAGAAGCCTTGCCGGCGCGCGAGCGCAACCGCACGCGGGCGTGCTCCAGATCGACAACAGCGTTGTCCGGTTTGTGCGTGTCTTTGCTCAAGAGGGCTAGTTCCCGTGAAAGGGTGATCGCCTAATGCCGCAACTCTCCTGTCAGTCCTACAAACCTAATAAAGGCTGAATGAGTTGCGCTTTTCACCTCTGAAATCCTGGAGGGCAGGACTGAAGGCTGCTTAAGTAGCGCGCTAGATCGCGTTCAACGACCTGAAAATAGCACAGTACTGAACCATCGTCACGCACTTTACGCCTTCTTGTCACGCACTTTGACGGACATTCTAGCGTGGATAGACGAGGATGGTGTCGCTGACTGGCCGCTCGCCGGTCGCATCCGAAGGCTTATTCACCAACTTATTCCTGATGACCATCGTGGTTGACCCGCCGCCATCGAGATTGATTGCTTCGACGGCGCCGAACTCGATTAATAGATCCGCCAGCATAGTGAGCGACATGCCGATGCTCTCGCCGGGCTGACGACCATCGACGGTAACCAGCAGAATTTGTCCGGACTTTAATCTTGCAATTGCGGTGCGCGGGTGGCCGTCACTGACAAAGCTCGGCAGGATTTTTTCGGCGGCGTTGGTGATCTCAACCCGGCC
>WNFO01003185.1_pt1 | contig 13834 bp, 13 predicted proteins | sample 5400251 | NCBI WGS metagenome assembly WNFO01 (sample SAMN13153354, study PRJNA577476) | soil metagenome | isolation source: 100 cm saprolite under Madrone tree | place: USA:California | collected 2016-06-14 | reverse complement strand
CGAGGGCGCGGCCGATCCGCGACCGGACGATCCGCCGGCACACCGCGAAGGAGAGCGCGACCGCCGCGAGGACCAGATAGTAGTAGGCGGTCTTGGTGCGCAGGGACCACGGTCCGAGATCGGGCGCCGGCACGCCCGGAAGCCCGAGCGGGCCGTTCGTCAGCTCGATCCAGTTGACGCTCACGAGCGAGATGACGCCCGCGAAGCTGATCGTGACCAGCACGAAGTACGCTCCGCGCAGCTTCAGCGCGAGCCGGCCGATCAAGAGGCCCGCGGCGCCCGACAGCCCGACCGCGACGGCGAGGGCCGGCCAGAACGACCAGTCGAGCTTCAGCGTGAGCAGCGCCGAGGTGTAGGCGCCGATGCCGAAGAACGCCGCGTGGCCGAGCGAGAGCTGGCCCGTGTACCCGAGCAAGAGGTTCAGCGACATCGCGAGCACGCCGAAGATGCCGGCCATGATCGCGACGTGCAGGTGATAGGTGCTCTGAAGCCAGAGCGGCACCGTGAGCGCGCCCACCGCCAGGAGCCAGCCGCCGGCCCGCGTCATGCGATGCGTTCTTGACGCGCGAAGAGCCCGGAGGGCTGGAAGAGCAGCACGAGGATGATGATGACGAAGCCCACCGCGTCGCGGTAGCCGGACGAGATGTACCCGGCGCCCAGCTCTTCCGCGACGCCGAGCAGGAGACCACCCAGGGTGGCGCCCGGCACGTTGCCGAGACCGCCGAGGATCACGACCGAGAACGCTTTCAGCGAGGCGAGGTCACCCATCGACGGGTAGACGAGGAAGATCGGACCCAGGAGCGCGCCCGCCGCCGCGGCGAGACCGGAGCCGAAGGCGAACGTAGCGGCGTGGATGCGGCCGATGCCGACGCCCATGAGCGCGGCGGTGTCGCGGTCCTGGAACGTGGCCCGCATCGCGCGCCCGAGCTTCGTCTTCTGGATCAGGAGCCAGGACGCCGCGATGAGCCCCGCGGCAAGGACAAGGACGAAGAGCCGCAGCGGCGCGATCGCGACCGGGCCCAGCACCAGGGGCGCCGTCGGGAACGGGTGAGGGATCGACTTGGCCACGCCGCCCCAGCCGAGGAGCTCGGCGTTCTGCATGGCGATCCAGACGCCGATCATCACCAGCATCGTCGTGTCGATCGATTCATTCCGCAGGGGGCGCAGGAGCGCGACTTCGCAGAGCCAGCCGAGCGCGGCGCCCACGACGATGGCCACCACGAGCGCCCCGAAGAACCCGACGCCGGCGAGCGCCAGCGCGGCGAACGACACGTACGCGCCCAGCGTGTAGAACTCGCCGTGGGCGAAGTTCACGACGTTCATCAGACCGAAAATGAGGGTGAGCCCGATGCCCAGCAGGGCGTAGGTCCCGCCCAGCACCAGGCCGTTCAGCAGGTGCTGAAGGAGCTCGGCCATCCGGGCCGCGCGCTACTTCTTCGCGAGGAAGTCGGGCAGCGCCACCTTGCCGTCGCGGATCTGGACGACGAAGATGCTCGGCTTGCTCTGGCCGCTCTCCTTACCAGCCGGGCCGTCCTTTTCGAACTTGATGGGGCCGTTGACGCCCATCAGGCTCACCTTCCACAGCGCGTCGCGCACGGCCGCGGCTTCGTCCTTGCCGGCCACCCGGATCGCCTCGGCGATCGTGGCGATCCCGTCGTGGCCACGGAAGCCCTCGGTGAGGCCCTCGAACGGATGGCCGCGCTTGGCCCACTCGTCGACGAACGCCTTGGCGAGCTTGCCGTCGGGCATCGACTCCGGGAACCACGGCATGAAGAACACGATGTGGTAGCTGCCCTCGGCGGCGGCGCCGGCCTGCTTGATGAGCTGCGTGGGCGACGAGCTGCCGCCGGTCGTGACGATCTTGCGCGTGAGCCGCTGCTCCTGCGCCTGCTTCATCACGAGCGTGATCTGCTCGACGGCGGTCGTCAGGAAGAGCGTATCGCCGCCCGCCGCCTTGATCTTGGTGATCTGCGCGTTCATGTCGGTTGCGGACTGATCCATGTACTCCGCCACGCCGACCGCCGCGCCCTTCTTCTTCAGCATGTCGCCGAAGGCCGTGATCGACCCGCGGCCCCAGTCGGTGTTGACGGCCAGGAAGTCGACCCGCTTGACGCCGAGCTTGTCCACGTACTGCTCGAGGCCGAGCGCCTCCATCTCCGACGGCGGGCTGATGCGGAAGATCCACGGGTTGCCGCGCTTGGTGATCGACGCCGCGCTGGAGGTCTCGACGACCATCGGCACGCCGTACTCCTCGAGCTTGGGCATCGCCGCGAGGGTCATCGAGCTGCCCCACGCGCCCATGATGGCCGGCACCTTGTCGCGGACGATCAGCTTCTCGGCGGCGCTCGCCGCTTCCTTGGGATCGGACTTGTTGTCCTCGATGAGCAGATCGATCTTCCGGCCGGCGATCCCGCCCTTCGCGTTGATCCAGTCGCGCGCGATCTCGGCGCCCATGCGAACGTAATTGCCGGACGCCGCGACGGGACCGGAGAGCGGCTCGATGACGCCAATCTTGATCGGCGCCTGCGAGTGCCCGGGGACCGCCAGCGCGGCGAACGCGACCAGAACCAGAGCGACCAGCCCGATCGACCGTTTGCCCATCGAATGCCTCCCGCGAGATCAGAGATGTGGCAGCGAGAATAGCGCACGATTCCACCCGCGGGAAGCGGGTGTATAGTCGCGGGCTGGACGGGCCATGGGCGCAAAATATTTCGGCGCAGCGGTCAAGCGGCGGGAAGACCCACGATTCCTCCGGGGCGAAGGGCGCTTCATCGACGACGTGACCGTGCCCGGCATGCTCCACGCGGCGTTCCTTCGCTCGCCGCACGCTCATGCGCGCATCGTTCGGATCAGCACCGCCGCGGCCGCGGCGGCTCCCGGCGTGGCGCGCGTGCTGACGTTCCAGGACCTCGAGCGCTGGATGAAGCCGCTTCCGCTCTTCGGCGCCGTGCCGCCGGGCCTCGCCGCCATCGTCAAGTTCGACATCCGCCAGGCGCCCCAGTGGCCGCTCTGCCGCGATCGCGCGCGCCACGTCGGCGAGATCGTCGCGATGGTCGTGGCCGATAGCCCCGAACGCGCCGAGGACGCGGTGGACTTGCTCGAGGTCGAGTGGGATCTGCTGCCGCCCGTCGTCGACATGATGCGCGCCGCCGAGCCCGGAGCGCCGCTCATCCATCCGGAGTGGGGGAGCAACGTCGGGATCGGCTTCACGCATTCGATCGGCGACGCCGACCGCGCGTTCGCCCAGGCCGACGCCACCGTCGCCGAGACGTTTCACATCCAGCGGTACGTGGGCATGCCCCTCGAGGCGCGAGGCGTCGTCGCGGTGTGGGATCGGCGCGACGGCACCATGACCACCTGGAACTCGACCCAGGTCTCGCACTTCGTTCAGCAGGGACTCACCGGCGCGCTCGGCGTGCCGCCCCACAAGATCCGCGTCATCGCGCCCGATCTCGGCGGCGGCTTCGGGACCAAGGCATCGGGATACGCCGAGGATGCGCTGATTCCGATCGCGGCGCTGGCGCTCGGCCGGCCTGTGAAGTGGATCGAGAGCCGCCGCGAGCACATGTCCGGCGCCGCGCACGCGCGCCATCAGGTGCACGCGATCGCGCTCGCGGCCACGCGCGACGGCACGATCCTCGCGGTGCGCGACCGCATCTGGCTCGACCTCGGGGCCTACAACGCCTGGGGCGTGGTGCTCCCGTACAACACGGTCGCGCACCTGATCGGTCCGCATCGGATCAAGAACATGCGAGTCGACGTGCAGGCGGTGGTGACGAACAAGACGCCGAATGCTCCCTATCGAGGCGCCGGCAGGCCCGAGACGGTGTTCGCGATGGACCGGATCGTCGACTGTCTGGCGCGCGAGCTCCGGATGGATCCGGCCGAGATCCGCCGCCGCAACTACATCCGCCCGGATGAGCTCCCGTACGACTTCGGGATGCCCTACCGCGACGGCAATCCGCTCGTCTATGACACCGGCGACTTCCCCGACGCGCTCGAAAAGGCGCTGGAGGCCGCGGGCTACCGGGAGTTCAGGGCCGCGCAGCCGCTCCTGCGCGCTCGGGGCGTCCACCGCGGCATCGGAATCTCCGGGTACGTCGAGGGCACCGCCATCGGGCCGTACGAAGGCGCGACCGTGAAGCTCGACCTGGCGGGCCGCGTGATCGTGGCGACGGGCGCGATCAACTCTGGACAAGGGCACGAGACGAGCTTCGCCCAGATCGCCGCCGACGCCCTCGGTGTCCCGCTGGAGTGGGTGACCGTCATCGGCGGGGACACCGCCACGGTGCCCTTCGGGGTCGGGACGTTCGCCAGCCGCAGCGCGGTGACGGCCGGCAACTCGATCGCCGACGCCTGCCGCGAGGTGCGAACGAAGCTGGCCCGCGCCGCCGCGGTCCTGCTCGAGGCCGGCCCCGATGACATCGAGATCGAAGACGGCCGGGTATTCGTCAAGGGCTCGCCGGGCTCGGCCGTCGACCTCGCGCGTGTGATCCAGGCGTCGATCCCCACCTTCGCCAAGCCCGGTGTCGCCTCTCCCGACTTCGAGGCGAGCGCCTACCACCACGTGCCGACCGTGACATACGCGAGCGCGGTGCACGTGGCGCAGGTCGAGGTCGACGTGGCCACCGGCCGCGTGACTCTCCTCCGGTATGTCGTCGCCCACGACTGCGGTCGCGTCATCAATCCGATCATCGTCGAGGGGCAGGTGCACGGCGGCGTTGCTCAGGGCGTCGGCGGCGCGCTCTTCGAGGAGCTGGTCTACGACGAGACGGGTCAGCTCCTGACCGGATCACTGATGGACTACGCGGTACCTAAAGCGGACGATCTCCCGTTGATCGAGACGGTGCACCTGGAGTTTCCGTCCCCGCGCAACCCGCTCGGGGTCAAGGGCCTCGGCGAGGGCGGCGCGATCTCCCCGCCGGCGGCCATCGCCAACGCGATCGAGGACGCGCTGGCCCCCTTCGGCGTCCGCATCACCGCGACGCCGGTGACGCCGGCCCGCATCGTGGCGCTCCTGCAGCGGCATTCTTGATATAGTCCGGTTCGACCATGGCGACCAACGTGACCCACCCCGGCTGGATGACCGTGCATGGTGTACGGCTGGAGATCGTCGAGCGAGGGCAGGGGCGGCCGATCCTCTGGCTCCACGGCGAGGAAGGCCTCGATCCAGGCGCGCCGTTCCTCGACCTGCTCGCGGCGCACGGCAGCGTGCTCGCGCCCTCGCATCCCGGCTTCGGCCGTTCGCCCGACGTCGCGAGCATCGATACCGTCGACGACCTGTCCTACCTCTACCTCGACGTCCTCGCCGAGCGGAACCTCCGCGACGTGACCGTGGTCGGGTCCTCGCTCGGCGGCTGGATCGCGGCCGAGATGGCGGTGAAGTGTAGCGACCGGTTCAGCGGCCTCGTCCTCGTCGCCCCGCTCGGCATCAAGGTGGGGGATCGGGAGACGCGCGACATCCCCGATATCTTCGCGCTCCCGCCCGACGAGGTCGCGCGCCTGCAGTACCGCGATCCGGCCAAGGTGGCCGTCGACCACGGCAAGCTCTCGGACGACCAGCTCACCGTGATCGCGCGAAACCGCGAGGCGACGGCTCTGTACGCCTGGGAGCCCTACTTCCACAACCCCAAGCTCCGGCAGTGGCTGCACCGGATCACCTTGCCGACGTTGCTCCTGTGGGGCGCCGATGATCGGTTCGTCACCGCGGCGTACTACGGTGACGCGTTCCGGACCGCCATTCCGGGCGCGCGATTCGAGACGATCGACCGGGCCGGCCACTTCCCCCACCTCGAGGAGCCGGCGGCGCTCGTCGAGCGCATCCGCGGATTCATCGGCGAGCGAAAGGCGTAGGACTCGTGGGTATGCGCGCCTGGTTCTTCAGCGAGAACGCGTATCACCTCTTGCCCGATCCCAAGGAGTACGACTCGATCCGGGTGAAGCTGCCCAACCGCTACTACGATCCGAAGATCGGCGCCGACCTCTATCACCGCTTCATCGACGAGTGGCAGATTGCCGAGGACCTCGGCCTCGAGATCATGGTGAACGAGCACCACCAGACGGCGACCAACCTGAACCCGTCGGCGGCGGTCGTCATGGGCGCGCTCGCGCGCGACACGCGCAAGGCGCGTCTTCTGATCCTGGGCAACCCGATCGCGAACCGTCGCGAGCCGGTGCGCGTGGCCGAGGAGATGGCGATGGTCGACGTCTACTCGCGCGGGCGGCTCGAGTGCGGATTCGTGCGCGGGGTGCCGTACGAGATGTCGGCGGGCAATCATCGGCCGACCCGGATGATGGAGCGCTTCTGGGAAGCCCACGATCTCATCGTGAAGGCGTGGACCAGCCACGACGGCCCGTTCAACTGGGAAGGGAAATATTTTCATCACCGTCAGGTGAACATCTGGCCGCGCCCGTACCAGGAGCCGCATCCGCCGATCTGGATCACCGCGCTCAGCCCGTCGAGCGCGCGCGCCGTCGGCGAGCGGGGCTACATCGTGGCCTGCTTCCTGACGGGTTTCGAGGGCACCAAGAGCGTGTTCGATTCGTATCGCGAGCGGCGCGCCGAGCTCAAGCTGCCGACGGCGGCGCTCGATCGCTACGCGTACGCGGCGCTCGTCTACGTCGGCGAGACCGACGAGGAAGGGTACGCCGGGGCGCGAAAGCTCATGTGGTACCTGGAGTCCAACAAGGTCCCGCCCCAGTTCACGAGCCCGCCGGGCTATCACCCGACCGCGTCCGCGGTGAACGCGATGAAGGGCACGAACCCGGGCATCTTCAAGATGTTCCAGAATCCGTCGCTCGGGCCGCTCATGGAAAACGGTCTGGTCTTCGCGGGCAACCCGGACTCGGTCTACCGGCAGATCATGAAGATGTACGAGCACGTCGGGGGCTTCGGCCACCTGCTCATCATGGGTCAAGCTGGATTCCTCGACCATGACGAGACGGTCAAAGGCATGCAGATGTTCGTTCGCGAAGTCTACCCGCGGCTCAAATCTCTCGCGTAAGCGCCCGGGCCTGACGGCGGAGCGCGGGAGGGATTGCCGGACCACGCGGCGCGCGTCCGCTAGCCCGCGGCGGCTGGGCTCCATCTGGGCGCGCGACGTCCGCCGGCCCGTCGCGGGAACGGGTCCGGCAACCCCTCCCGGCGCCCCACCGTCAGGCCCGGGCTCCCTCGGAGAACGAGCCACGCTTAGCTTGCGAATGAAGCCTTTTGCTCGCCTAGCGATTGAGCCCTCGTCAGCGAAGACTCTCTTGCTCAGTGAGTGAGGGCTCGGTCACTCGGCGAAAGGGGGCTTACTTGGCGAAGGAGTTTTTGAGGGTGATGAGGCGGGGTTTCTTGAGGTAGTCGGCGGGGTCGAGGCCGAGGAACTGGTCGACGTTGCGGACGGTCTCGATCACGACGGGGACGATCTGGTCGCCCACCTTGTCGATCCGGCTGATGTGGATGTCGGTGACGACGTTCTGGAACCGGTCGAAGCGCACGCGGCCCTGCGGCGCCTCGATATCCATCTTGCGGAGCGCCTCGATGAACTTCGCCGAGTCCTCGATGTTGCCGCCGGTCGCGCCGACGGCCTGGTCGATCGCGGCCATCGCCGCGTAGGTGAACGCGGCGGGCGAGCCGGGGTCGCGGCCGAACTTCGCACGGAAGGCCTGAACGAACTTCCGGTTGCGCGGCGTGTCGATCGTGTACTGATAGGGCTGGCTGTTGTAGACGCCGACGGCGGCGTCGCCCGCGGCGGGCAGGAGCGAGATCTCGCTGACGCCGACCGAGGCGTCGACGACCGGGATCTTTCCCTTCAAGCCGTACTCCTGGTACTGCTTCACGAAGCGCACGCCGTCGGCCCCGACCGTCTGCACGCCGATGACGTCCACGTCCTGCCGCAGCCTGGCGACCCAGGGCGCCATGTCGGCGGTGCCCAGGGGCGGGTAGATCTCCTGGACGACCTTGCCGCCGGATTCCTCGAAGGCGCGCGCCCACGCCATCATGAGCTCGAGCGGTCCCACGCTGTCCGAGGCGATGATCGCGGCCTTGCGGGCCTTCAGTTGACGGTAGGTCCACTGGCCGATCGGCGCGCCGGTCATCGCCGCGCTGTAGGTGAGGCGAAACACGTACGGGTTCTGCTGAAGCGTGAGACTCTCGGCGACCGCGAAGCCCGAGATCAGGAGCGGAACCTTCTGGGTGTTCACGTAGTCCTTCACCGCGAGGGCGGCGGCGGAGAGTACGAGGCCGACGATCGCCTGAGCCCGATCGCGTTCCACGAGCTTGCGGATCTTCGTCAGCGCCACGTCGGGGCGGGTCTGGTAGTCCTCGACGACCATCTCGAGCTTGCGCCGACCGAGCTGCCCACCGACCTCGTCGGAATAGAGTCGCGCGCCGTCGATGATGTCGCGCGCGTAGGTCGCGAAGGGCCCCGTCGAGGGCGCCAGCACGCCGATCGTGATCGGGCCGGTGGGCGCTTGCGCGAACGCCTCCGCGGCCGGGCCGAGAACCGCGACGACCAGAACGGCGAGGCGCGCAATGCGGTGGCCGCGACGTCGGTTCATGACGTTCTCCGCTGGAAGGCCGGCATGACCTGCTCGGCGAAGAGTCGCAGCGAGCGCAGCGACTGTTCCTGGGTGAGGTCGCCCCAGGCAAAGGAGCCGATGAGGTAGTTCGCTCCCGTGGACTCGGTCACGCGAGCGACCTGGTCGCGCACGCGCTCGGGCGAGCCCACCAGCAGCGTCTCGTGGCGCAGCGCCATGTCGATGTTGACGCGCTGAGCGTAGGTCGTGTCACCGTGGTCGGCCCAGAGCTTCACGAAGCTCGCCGCCCAGCGGGGATGCGCCGCTCGCGCGATCGCTTCCGCCTCCTTGTCCGTATCGGCGACGACGATCTGGCGGTTGATGCCGATGCGCGGCGTCTCGACGTGCGGGTTGAGGCGGCTCGGGTCGTGGCGATGCTGCGGCCAGACGGCTCGGTACTTCTCGACGAAGGGCCGATACGCTTCCGCCGGACCGAGGCCGACCAGATTCATGTTCTGGGACGCGGCCCAGGCCACGCTCTCGACGTTGCTCGTCGCGTACCAGAGGGGAGGATAGGGGCGCTGGAGCGGCGCCAGCTCCATCGGCACGTCGTCGTAGTGGTAGTGCTCGCCGCGGTAGGTCAGCCGCGCGCTCGTCATCCCCGCGACGATCACGTCGAGCGCCTCCTGGAACATGGGCCGCGTGCGCGCCGGATCGAAGCCGTGGTAGCCGACCTCGTAGGGCGAGACGCCGCGGCCGACGCCGAGCTCGAGCCGGCCACCGCTCAGGTGATCGAGCATGCAGATCTCGCCCAGCAATCGGAGCGGAGAGTAAAGCGGCAGGAGGAAGACGAGCGGCCCCAGGCGAATGCGCCGCGTGCGCTGGGCCGCCGCCGCCAGGAACACCGACGGCGAGGGCGCCATCCCGAGCGGCGTGGCGTGATGCTCGGCCAGGTGATAGCAGAAGAATCCCGCCGCGTCCGCCTCCTGCAGGAGCCGCAGCCGATCCTCGTAGAGCTGCCCGAGCGGTCCCTGCTGCCGGCGGTCGATCCAGTCGAACACTCCGAACTCTACGTTCGCCATGGCCCCCTCCGAGCCCTCTGGTTCGGCATTCTCGCATCGGCGGGGCCGCGAGAGGGGGATCAGTTCACGGAGGCAGTCTCGATGCGCGCGCTCGGCGCCCGGCGCAAGCGGATCTTGTAGTAGGTGATCCAGACGGCGATCAGAGGGGTGCCGACGGCGGTCGGCCACAGCCAGCGCACCGCGACCGGCAGAAACGTGAAGTTGACGACGGAGAAGGCCGACACCGTCGCGATGTACGACCCGAGCATGCCGGCCATGTGAGCGAACCACCACGCGTTCCGGTCCGCCGGTGGGCGTACGAACTTCCTGATGTCGAGCCCGGCGAGGACCATCCCGAGCACGCCGAAGACCACCGGGACGACGCCCAGCCGCTGCCAGCTCGCGCCCGGCCGGATGAGCCCGAGAATCGCCAGCGCCGCGCTCACGGCGAAGGTCACGAGCGCTGCGGCCCAGTCGATCGCGGCCGGCCCTTGCCCTTGATCCGGGCGCTTGCGCGAGAGCGCCCGATAGCCCGTGAACGCCAGGTAGTAGCTGAAGACGGCGAGCAGCGCCAGGAAGATCTTGGGTCGCCAGAGCCCGAGAATGACGGCCGTCGACGCGACGACCGCCATCGCCCAGAAGTAGATCTTCCCCCAGCGCCGATGTGCTCGGCCGCCCTTCACGGTGAGCATCGCCACCGGCGCCAGGCCGAGGGCGAGCATTCCGGCGGAGATGTGGATCCATCGAAGCGTCGTGATCAGGATTTCCATGGATTCCGGGTCAAGTGGGTCCGGACCGCGCGGGTTAGTCGTCCTTTTCCAGCACGAACAGCTCGCCCTGACGCCAGACGCCGGCGAAGGTGCGCCGGTGCAAGGGGCACGGCCCCCAGCGATCGAGGGCGGACAGGTGCTCCGGGGTTGCGTAGCCCTTATGGCGGGCGAAGCCGTACTCGGGGAAGGTGCGATCGGCCTCGAGCATGAGGCGGTCGCGCGTCACCTTGGCGATGATCGAGGCGGCCGCGACACTCGCGCAGCGCGCGTCGCCGTCGACGAGGTTGCGCTGCGGACAAGTGAGGTCGCGCAACGCGACGAAGTCGGTGATGATCAGATCGGGCTCGACCGCGAGTCGGGCGACCGCCTCGGTCATCGCGAGGCGAGTGGCCTGCAGGATATTGATGCGGTCGATCGTCTGGTGATCGACGATGCCGACGCCGATCGCGACGGCGCGCTCGCTGATGACGAGGAACAACGCGTCGCGCTGTTCGGCCGTGAGGAGCTTCGAGTCGGCCAGGCCCTTGATACGCCGTTCGGGCCCGATGATGACGGCCGCCGCGACGACCGGCCCGGCCAGCGGCCCGCGTCCCGCCTCGTCGATGCCCGCCAGCCGAGTGACACCTGTCTTCCAGGCTCGAGCCTCGTAGTGGTAGGGCGCCGACGGGGGCGGCGTCACAAGAAGTCGATCGACTACTGTTCGGTGGCGCCGGTGGCGGGAACCAGAGGCATGCGCTTTTCCTTGAGGCGCGCGGCCTTGCCCGCGAGCGAGCGGAGATAGTAGAGCTTCGAGCGCCGCACCCGGCTCCGCCGCGCGACTTCCACCCGCTCGATCCGGGGCGAGTGCAGCGGGAAGGTGCGCTCGACGCCGACCCCGTACGAGATGCGCCGCACCGTGAACGAGGCGCGGCCGCCCTCTCCGCGGCGCCGGATGACGATGCCCTCGAAGAGCTGGAGCCGCTCCTTCTCGCCCTCGATGACCTTCACGTGCACCCGCACCGTGTCGCCGGGCGCAAACCCCGCGCGGTCCTTTTTCAGCTGCGCGGCCTCGACCAGTCGAATCGCGTCCATCACAACAGTCCTTTCATGAGCTCGCCTCGCGACGTCCGGCGGCTCGCACAACCGTCCTAAGCTCGCCTCGGACGGCGGGGCCCCAGCCCCGCGACGTCCGGCGGCTCGCACAACCGTCCTAAGCTCGCCTCGGACGGCGGGGCCCCAGCCCTGCGACGTCCGGCGGCTCGCACAACCATCCTAAGCTCGCCTCGGACGGCGGGGCCCCAGCCCCCGCGACGTCCTCCGGCTCGCACAACCATCCTCGATCTATGCGCTCGTTACGCGGGATCGTCGATCTGCTCCGGCGTCTCCCCGCGCTCGAATCGCTCCAGCAGCTTGCGCTCCTCTTGTGTCAGCCGCGCCGTCTCCAAGAGGTCCGGCCGCTCGCGCCACGTGAGCCAGATCGCCTGCACCCGGCGCCAGCGCGCGATCCGCGCGTGGTCCCCCGAGAGCAGCACCGCCGGCACGCGCGCGCCCCGGTACGCCTCGGGTCGCGTGTACTGCGGCGGCTCCAGAAGCCCGTCGGCGAACGAGTCGCGCGCCGCCGCGCCGTCCGCGCCGAGCACCCCCGGCAGCAGGCGCGTGACCGCGTCGGTCACCACCAGCGCCGGCAGCTCGCCACCGGTCAGCACGTAGTCGCCGATCGAGAGCGCGTCGTCGGCGAGCTCCTCACCGACGCGCGCGTCGACGCCTTCGTACCGCCCCGCCAGCAAGATCACGTGCGACTCGCGCGCGAGCGCGGCCGCCACCTCGTGCGTGAACGTACGTCCGCGGGGATCCATCAGCACGACGCGCGCACCCGGCGTGCGCAACGCCTCGACCGCGGAGAACAGCGGCTCCGGCTTCAGGACCATACCGCCGCCGCCCCCGAACTGATAATCGTCGGTGACTCGGTGCCGGCCCCCCGCGTAGTCTCGGAGATTGACTACCCGGATGTCAACGAGTCCGCGCGTCTGCGCGCGCCCCAGCATCGACTCGGCGAGCACCGGCGTGACCATGCCGGGAAAGAGCGTCACGATGTCGATGCGCATGGCCCCGCGCTACAGCTCGAGCAGCCCGTCAGGCGGCCGGATCACCACGCGACCCGCCGCCACATCGACCTCGAGCACGATCTCGGCGACCGCGGGGATCAGGCGCTCGCGGGCGCCGTCGCTCACCACCCACAGATCCTGGGCGGCCGACTGCTCGATACGGATCACGCGCCCGACCTCGCGCCCGTCGTCCGTCAGCACGCGGCAGCCTTCGAGCTGCCACGGGTAGAACTGGCCCGGCGGCAGCGGCAGCGCCGCGGCCTCCGGCAGCGCCACCAGGCGACCCACGAGCACGCTGGCCGCCTCGACCGTGTCGCATCCGGCCAGGGTCAGGAGTACCGCGGTACCCTGCCGGCGCGCCCCGGTGATACGACACCGCTCCCGCGTGTCCCGCGCCTGATCCCATAGGACACAGTCCGTGACCGCCTCGAACCGCTCGGGGTGATCGGTCAGGGGCGTCACGCGTATCTCGCCGTGCAGGCCGTGGGGCCGCGCGATCTCGCCGATCACCACGAGACGCTGGCCCATCGTGACCTCTACTTCTTCTCGGGCGCGCTCACGATCGTCGTGTCCGGCGCGTTCGCGATCAGCCTGCGAACCGTGTTCGACGGCTGGGCGCCCTTCTTGATCCACGCCTCCACCTTCGCCCGGTCGATCGATACGGTCGGCGGCTCGGTCAGCGGGCTGTAGTGTCCGAGTATCTCGATGAAGCGTCCGTCGCGCGGCGAACGCGAGTCCGTCACCACCACCCGATAGGCCGGGCGCTTGGTCGTTCCGGTTCGTCTCAGTCGAATCGTCACTGGCACGTGCTCACCCCCTTGGAAAACCCGGAAGATTCTTCATGCGGGGAAGTTTCCCCTCCATGCCCTTGAACTGCTTCATGACCTTGCGGAGCTGCGCGTATTGCTTGAGGAGCCGGTTCACGTCCTGCACGTTGGTGCCGCTGCCGCGCGCGATCCGCTGGCGCCGGCTGCCGTTGATGATCTCGGGAGTGTCCCGCTCGCCCGGCGTCATCGAGCTGATGATCGCGTCGAATCGATCGAGGTCCGCCGATTCGCCGTCGAGGTCCTTGGGCGCGCCCTTGAGCATTTTGCCGAAGGGAAGCATGCCGAGGATCTGATCGAGCGGGCCCATCTGGCGGAGCTGCTTCAACTGATCGCGGAAGTCTTCCAGCGAGAAGGTGTCCTCGCGAAGCTTCTTGGCCAGCGCCTCAGCCTTGGTCTGATCCACCGCCGCTTGCGCCTTCTCGACCAGCGAGAGCACGTCGCCCATGCCGAGGATGCGCGAGGCCAGGCGATCGGGATGAAACGGCTCGAGCGCGTCGGTCTTCTCGCCGACGCCGACGAAGGCGATGGGGCGGCCGGTGACGTGCCGGACGGAGAGCGCGGCGCCGCCGCGCGAATCGCCGTCCATCTTG
>WNFO01003182.1_pt1 | contig 13836 bp, 12 predicted proteins | sample 5400251 | NCBI WGS metagenome assembly WNFO01 (sample SAMN13153354, study PRJNA577476) | soil metagenome | isolation source: 100 cm saprolite under Madrone tree | place: USA:California | collected 2016-06-14 | reverse complement strand
CTTGCCGGGCAGCCGAACGGGCGCTTTTGACATCCGTTATTTTCGGCCAGAGCCAAGCGAGAGGCCCTGGCGGCTGCTCCTTGGTTGGAATGTATGAGTCCTTGATGGTCGCCGTTGGGAAATCGTAACCGCAATCACATCTCACCGCGGACGCCGGGTTTTCGAGACCACAGTTTGTACACCGCACGTATGTGCCTTTCTTTGCGTCAAGCTCGGCAGCAGTCGAGGTTGATCTGGCTAACGATTTTGGCGATGAGCCGCAAGCGGCGCGAGCCCGTACCTTCTCATCAGACGAAACCGAGGCGCGCCGATTGACGGCTCCATCGCCGTGTTGGGCCGCTTCGGCTACTCCATAGCCGTGGATTTCCACTCCACGATGGGTTTCATCGCATTCCACCGCGCCTCGCCAGTCACTTCGGGTTTCCAACTTGGGTCCGTCATTATTTCAAAAGCGCCTTTCTGACAAATCATGACCCACAGTTTAGGCATGAAGACTGATAGAAGTCTTGCGTAAGGTTTGAGATGTTTTTTGCTCCAAATAATCAATACTTCCTCAGTGTCATGCAACGTTCTTTCCTTGAAGGCTGCCCACAGATGAATGAAATCTTCTCTGTTCGTGATGAATCCCTTCACCGCACCCGGCACATTTTTGCATTTCAAGGTAACCGTGGCGTAAGGCACGCTTTTATCGGATGCCACTACTCTACCGTTCTGAACCGACGCCATAGGAGTGAAGGCGAGTACTCTGCATGCCTCACCATCAATGGCGCTCCAGTCAGCATCCTTGAGAAAAGTGATCCCTGAATTCATGGACGAAGGTAATTTTCCTTTTTGGCATGCCACGAAGAAGCACTCTCGCTACTGGGAAGAACGCTGGCTGTCGGCCGAACGGAATGTGGTTGAGCGGGCTTCAAATCAGAGTTTCCAATCACGCGACATTTTGCAGTTGCGCAAGTGCCTTGTCAGTTTTCAGGATGAATAAGTCTGTGCGGTATTGACCGGTCCACACTCCAATCAGTAACGCTTCGTGATCGGCAGACAATGCTTGGAGTGCCGATGTCAAAGCTTTCTTGCCGGATTTTGAGGCTGTAAACCCGTACTTTTCTATTTTGCCGTTTTCCACCACTAACAGCGCGAACCAGACTGCACCACCTGTCGTGGACCACGGGAACTCCTCTTCGGCGCCTTCGCGAAAATAGCCTGGGACACTAAGCAGGAAGCGAGAAAGATTGCCCATATTTTCCCCATCTTCAAACGGGATCGCTCTAGTCGGCCCAACATATTAGTGAGCCGCGGCCTGCCGCCGCCTTCCTCAAAACAACGCGGACCGCGCACACGGCGGTATCCTGAGTCCCGGGGCCAGTCCGTTAAGTCTTCCAAGGTATTGTACGGTCGCGATCTTACTGCCTGAGAGGAAGCGTTGGCAATCAAACGAAAGGGAACTTTGAGAGGCTTGTCGCGGCGGGCTATCTTGAAGTGGTTGTCAGACGATATTGGCCGGGCTGACGGCGCCGAGACGGTCTCGGTCGAGGACATGGGTGTTACTGCGTTGTCGCACGGCTCAAGAACTACTCGGGCATAGCTAAAAGATCTGTTTGTTACTATCCGCTGAAGCATCGGAACGGGAGCTGGAATTGAAATCGGCACGAAATATTGCCCCGGGCCTGGCAAATCTTCAAATTGCGAGAAAATCTTTCCGCGTCCTCGGCCTGAAACACATCAGGAATCACAAGTCTCGATCCAAGGTTTTATGGCTTCAGCTTTTTCTATTAGCTTCAGCAGGCGGCAAGTCGCCCTGACCCCCATGCTTCTGATTGAGAAAATCGGTAGGGGTATGCGCACGCTCAGCAGCAAAAGGGAGGGAGGTCCGTGTCAACCGCACAGAACTCTGATCGACACGCGGGGAACATTCAGCACCGCATCATCGAGACAAACGGTGTTCGCATGCACATCGAGGAGCAGGGGAGTGGCCCACTCGTTGTGCTTTGCCACGGGTTTCCGGAGTCGTGGTACTCCTGGCGCCACCAGTTGCAGGCACTCGCCGATGCCGGCTTCCATGCCATTGCCCCCGACATGCGAGGTTACGGCCAGAGCGATCGTCCCGCTGAGATCGAACAGTACACGCTCTTTCATCTTGTCGGCGACATAGTGGGACTCCTCGACGCTCTCAACGAAGACTCCGCCGTGATCGTCGGGCATGATTGGGGGGCGCCTGTCGCGTGGCACGCGGCGCTGTTGCGTCCGGACCGCTTTCGCGCGGTCGTAGGCCTGAGCGTCCCGTACAGGCCTCGTACTTCCGTTCGCCCGACCACGGCCATGCCTCAAACGGATGAAGCACAGTTCTACCAGCTCTATTTCCAGACGCCGGGAGTTGCCGAGACGGAATTTGAGCGCGATATTCGATACACTTTCCGCTGTCTTCTGTATTCAGGTTCTGGTGATCTTCCGCGTGGTCCTTCAGGCGAAGTTGGTATGGTGACAAGGGGCGGCGGCTTTCTCAGCCGAATGGTGAACCCGAATTCGTTGCCTTCGTGGCTGACCGAGGCCGACATCGATTTCTACACCAGTGAATTCACTCGCACCGGATTTCGCGGCGGGCTCAACTGGTACCGCAACATCGATCGCAACTGGGAGCTGCTCAGTCCTTTTGACGGAGCGCTTGTGAACGTTCCCGCGCTCTATGTGGCCGGCGAACGAGACCTCGTTGTGGGGTTTCGGGGTATGGATCAGCTCATTTCCAACCTGTCGAAGTTCGTGCCGAAGCTGCGACAGACGATCATGCTGCCGGGCTGCGGTCATTGGACTCAACAGGAGCGGCCCACGGAAGTCAATGCCGCAATAATCAACTTCCTCGCAAGTCTGTAGACCTTATTTCAGAGTCTTGCAGCCTTTTCGCAAAAACGCTTAAGATGGGCGCATTCTTACCCGTTTCTGAATGCCAAATGGAGATCGAACATGATCAATACGAACGTCGTTCTATTCGCGATCCTCGGATTGTTCGGAAGTTCACAAGCGGTTCAGCTTAAAACACCAGAGATTGCTGCAGCCGTGCTTCCCTTACCCGAAAACTTACGCAATGGTTCTGCCATCGTTCGTCTCAACAGTGCCGGCGTGTCTGAATCGCTTCGCAGTGGTACGAATGGGATGGTTTGCATCGCCGACAGACCTGGAGATGATTCTTTCGATGTTCGCTGTTACCACAAGGATTTCATCTCAGTTGTTTATCGCAGTTTCCAATTGGATTCTGAAGGGGTTCGCGGAGCGAAGCTATACGATCGCATCGAAGCGGAAATCAAAGCGGGAACATTGAAACTACCAGGTCAACCGACAGCAGGTTATCGATGCCTTGGACCGGCCAGCGGCTATGACGCTTCCACAAATGCTGTCAGTAAAGAAATCCGTTGCTGGCAATCCATCCACTTTCCTTTTCGGACTGCGCATGAGATGGGGCTGATGGATGAAAAAGAAATTCCAGACAACATGCGTGCGAAGATGCCATACGTTATGTCAAGCGGCAGATTCTGGTCGCACGTCATGATCGAACACCAACGAAACGAACAGAACGCAGACCACCTGCACTAGCGTCACCGGAATGCCGCGGTGTAACAAAGACCTCCAAATTCAAATCGCGCGGGGATTTGAAAGTGGCGAGGGCGTTACGTTCAAATCGCGCCGGGATTTGAAAGTGGCGAGGGCGCTGCGTTCAAATCGCGTCGGGATTTGAAAGTGGCGAGGGCGCTGCGTTCGAATCGCGGCGGGATTTGAAAGTGGCGAGGGCGCTGCGTTTAAATCGCGGCGGGATTTGAAAGTGGCGAAGGCGCTGCGTTCAAATCGCGGCGGGATTTGAAAGTGGCGAAGGCGCTGCGTTCAAATCGCAGCGGGATTTGAAAGTGGTGAGGGCGCTGCGTTCAAATCGCAGCGGAATTTGAAAGTGGTGAGGGCGCTACGTTCAAATCGCGCCGGGATTTGAATTTGGCGCACGCGCTGCGTTCGGCGCGTTTCCAATCGCACACCATCATCCCAGGCGAAAAGAATTTCGTTCGGCAACATGTTGATGTTGTTGATCGTACCGTCCGTTTCTATCCATACCGTCTGATTTTCTTTTGTCCGTTTTCCATTTCCGCGGGATGTAGAGAGTATGGGGGCCGAATTGAACCGGCCAACCTGGAGCGAGAGGAAACGATCAATGAAAGTGGCTCCATCACCTGAAGTGACTTCGGATTAGCGGGAGAAGGTCGGTCGCCCTTCTCTAGTCGATGATTTCCTGACGGCTCAAACAGCAGCCGCTCGTATCGACCCCTGTTTTTCACGCGGCCGGTAGTGTCTCTAAACCTTAACGAGGTAACAACTATGGCAAAACCAAGACTGAACATCATCGAGCCAGCACTGGGAGTAACTCAAATTCCGGACGGCGATCTGCTATCACGCCTCAACGCCGTCCACGACGGAATGTTGAACAATCCGGTATATCCCAACCCGCCTGTCGATATGGCGGGCTTCAAGGCCGCCATCGATGCCTACACGGCTGCAGCCGCTGCCGCTCTCGATGGGGGCAAGTCTGCGATCGTGGCGCGTGATCAGCGTCGCAGAGACGCGATCATCATGCTGCGTCTCCTCGGACATTATGTCGAGGCGGCGTGCAAGAACGACATGAAGACGTTTCTGTCGAGTGGTTTCGTGGCCGCCCCATCCCGTCAACCAACTCCGCCGCAGCCGGTTTCGGCTCCCTCCATCGTTCGGGTCAATCAGGGCAACAGCGGGCAACTTCTGGTGACGATCCAGCCTGTCGCCAGGGCCCGAAGCTACGAACTCCGCTATGCACCGGTTCCGGCTGCTGCGCGAGCCACTGTCAATTGGACAAGGATAGTGGTCGCCAGCACGAAACCGGCAACTCCTATCAACAACCTGACACCTGGCGGGAACTACACATTCCAGGTGCGGGCATTCGGAAAACTGGGCTTCTCCGACTGGAGCGCCCCGGTCGAACGGATGTCGATCTAGGGCCTTTCCCACTGTAGCGGCGGTCTATGACCGCCGGTTTTATGTGGTGCGAGGAAAAAACCGGCGGTCATAGACCGCCGCTACAGGGGGAAAGCCAGCGTGCATGGCATCGAATGTTTTTTGAACCGATGGCGCGATGGTGACATCATGCGGAACGGTCATGCGGATGAAGACGGTTCAACCCCAGAGCAAAGAAAATGCGTCAAAGGCGCAGCCTCGGCAACAGGCCTCCGCGCCAAGGCCACAACTCGGAGGGATGGCGGCATCACTGCTGAGCCTTCAGCGCTCGCATGGGAACCAATTCGTACAGCGGCTGCTTCAGTCAGACCGACTTCAATCCATACAGCGGGCAGCAGATCCCGACGCCAGCGGACCTTGCGATCAACCCCACATCGACACCCTGATCGACCCGGCTTTTGCGGAAGCGCGCAGGTGGCGCAGCCACACTACCGCCTGGCTGGAGGCGCACCTTGAACATATTCGCGCCCGAGGCTCCCTGAGCAGGGATGGTTATGCCATCGTCGGGCGGAGAGTTTTCGACGAGCTGATGTTGCTGGAGCGTCACTTCAGGATCAGTACTGTTCTCAGAATTTCGTTACCCAGCTCGCCCGATGACCTGGTGAGCGTCACTGATCTGGAACGCTTCGGCAACGCCAGCTATTGGGTGCGACGGCGCTTCCGCGAAGTCGAACTCACTCTTTCAAATTTGTGCCAGGTGAACTGCCCGCGTGGCAGGACCGGCAGTGACACACTCGGAAGCGCCGTTCCGGGATCGCGCGAAGTTACTTTCTACACAAATTGTTTCGACCGTCAGCACGAAACAACACGGGCCGGCGTGGCGTTGCACGAAGCGTTTCACGCGTCGTTCAGCGAGTTCAACCATGACACCTACTCGTTCGAGTCCAGCTACCCCGGAGACGACGCGCTGACAAACGCCGAGTCTTTCGCAACTTTCGCCGCGATTGTTACAACCGGCGGCAACTATCGGATCACCATCCTTCCGGAAATGACCATTCACGGCGGCTCTTAGGTTTGCTTGACGAATGCTCTGGCGGCAATAATAGCAGGCGGTACTTATAGGGGGTTTTCATGAAAAGAACGTTCATTGCGGTTTGTGCGCTGATGGCTGTCTGCGCGGCGGTCTTGTGCGTCGCAGCGGCGCAGCAGCAGCCGAGCAACCATCTGCTGCTGAGGAAGCCGACGGTGAGCCGGACCCAGATTGCGTTTACGTATGGCGGCGACCTGTGGATCGTAGACCGCAACGGCGGAGAGGCGAGGCGTCTGACATCGGATGTCGGCATCGAGACCGCTCCGATGTTCTCCCCGGACGGATCCATGATCGCCTTCACCGGAGAATACGACGGCAATGAGGATGTGTATGTGATGGGCGCCGGCGGCGGCATTCCCAGGCGGCTTACGACGCATCCGGGTGTGGACCAGGTGGCGGGCTGGACGCGCGATGGCAAACGCATACTGTTTCGCTCGGGGCGCAACAGCTACTCCCGCTTCGATCGACTTTTTACCGTCAGTATCGACGGTGGCCTCCCGGAGGAATTGCCTCTGCCTATGGCAGAAGAAGGATCTTATTCGCCGGACGGTTCGCGAATGGCATACGTGCCATTTACGAATTTCAAAGAGTCGTGGAGGTTTTACCGCGGCTTAAAGCATTACCGTGGCGGGACGGCATCGCCGGTCTGGGTCGCGAACCTGTCGGATTCCACGATCACGAAAATACCGCGGACCAATTCGAATGACTCCTCGCCCATCTGGATGGGCGACCGCGTGTTCTTTCTTTCGGACCGCGATGGGCCGGTGAACCTGTTCTTCTATGAGACGAAAACGAAGCAGGTCAAGGCGGCGAAGCCCAGCAACGGCATGGATGTCAAATCGGCATCGGGCGGACCGGATGCCATCGTGTACGAGCAACTCGGGTCGATTCATCTTTTTGATCCGATGACAGCGCGGGAGCACGCGGTGGACATTCGGTTGAATGGCGATTTTCCTGCGACCCGGCCGCATTTTGTCAAAGCGGCCGAGCAAATACAGGGCGCGAACATCTCGCCGACCGGAGTGCGCGCCGTGTTTGAGGCCCATGGCGAAATACTGACCGTTCCGGCCGAGCACGGCGATATACGCAACCTGACCAATTCGCCCGCAGTTGCGGATCGCGATCCGGCATGGTCTCCCGACGGAAAATGGATCGCATACTTCTCCGACGAATCCGGGGAATATGCGTTGCATGTGCGTACCCAGGACGGCATCGGAGAAACGCGCAAGTTTGATCTCGGTAAGCCGGGTTCCTTCTATTACCAGCCGCGCTTTTCGCCGGACAGCAGGAGAATTGTGTATGCCGACAAGCGGCTCAACCTGTGGTACCTGGATCTGTCCGACGGCAAGCCGGTTCTGATCGATACCAATCCCTATGACGAGACGGGACAATTTGACGTGTCGGCATTTGAGTCTGCCTGGTCGCCGGACGGCCGATGGATTGCGTACACGCGCCAACTCGCGAGTCACATGCATGCGGTCTTCGTATATTCGCTCGATACCCATCAAACGCATCAGATTTCGGATGGTATGAGCGACGCGGCGTTCCCGTCGTTCGACAGGAACGGCAGGTATCTGTATTTCACCGCGAGCACCGACATTGGTCCGGTACTCGCCAGCAGTATGGGCAGCTTCAAGGTGCCGGTCACGCGCAGCGGGTATGTTGCCGTCCTGCGCAAAGACCTGAAGTCGCCGTTGGCGCCGCAGAGCGACGAGGAGTCCGGCAGCATCAAGAGCGGTGATTCCAGGCCCGGCGAGTGCAGTCTGCGCCCGGCAGGCAAAGAAGAAGCCGCCGGGCAAAAGGAAGAAGGCACGAATGAGGCTGTGCGGATAGATTTTGAAGATATCGGCCAGCGCATCCTGGCGCTGCCATTTCCTCCACGCAATTACGGTGGGATGATCGCCGGCAAGACTCATTTACTCTACCTGCTCGAGTCGCCAGTGATCGATGACGGCAGCGGTAACAACCGGCAGATCCTCCACAAATTCGATGTCTGCACTCGGAAGACGGACAAACTGCTGGACAACATTGCCAACTTCAATCTGTCGTTCAACGCCGAAAATGCGCTCTACGAGCAGAAGCCGGCGCCGACCCCACTGGCGCAAGGCGGACCGCCGCCCGGACAGTGGTTCCTCAAGCCGGTGGACGCGCTCGGGAAACCCGCCGATCCCAGGGATGCAGGCAAGGGAGATGGATCGCTGAAGATGGGCGAGATGCAGGTGTACATCGATCCACGTGCCGAGTGGAATCAGATATACCGCGAGGTATGGCGCATCGAACGGGACTTCTTTTATGACCCACACCTGCACGGCATCGATCTGAAGGCTCTGATGGCCGCTTACCAACCGTACGTGGATAACCTCGTGAGCCGGCCGGATCTGACCTACCTTATGGCCGACATGCTGGGCGACATCAGCGCGCAGCACATTTATGTGCGCGGCGGGGATCGGCCGGATGTGAAGTCCGTCGGCGGCGGACTTCTCGGCGCCGACTATCGCATCGAGAACGGCCGTTACCGATTCTCGCACATCTACCAGGGCGAGAACTGGAATCCTACGTTGCGCGCGCCTCTCACTGAGCCAGGTGTAAACGTCCGCGATGGCGAGTATCTGCTTGCAGTGAACGGTCGGCAGGTAGGCGCCGCCGACGAGATTTATAGTTTCTTCCAGGAAACGGCGGGTAAGGCCGTACAACTGAAGGTGAGCTCAGACCCGGCCGGGAATGACGCACGCGACGTTACAGTAGTGCCGATCCCCGATGAGAACTCGCTTCGCCAGCGCGCCTGGATGGAAGACAACCGGCGCAAGGTCGATCAGCTCAGCAGTGGCAAGCTCGCTTATGTTTACCTGCCGGACACTGGGGTTAATGGGTACACAAACTTCAACCGCTATTACTTTACCCAGAGCGACAAACAGGGCGCGGTTATCGATGAACGCTTCAACGGCGGCGGCTGGATTGCCGATTACATCGTCGACTGGCTGAAGCGTCCCATCCTGGCCGCTGCGATGACCCGTGAAGGTAAAGACGTTACGTTTCCTGCGTCTATCTTCGGACCGAAGGTGATGCTGATCAACGAATATGCCGGTTCGGGCGGCGACGCTTTGCCGTGGATGTTCCGGCGCCTGGGCGCAGGTACCCTCGTCGGTACACGCACATGGGGCGGTCTGATCGGCATTGGTGGATATCCGCCGCTGATGGACGGCGGGTCCATCACCGCACCGAGAATCGCGATCTACAATCCGGAGAAAGGCGCATTCGATGTGGAGAACCAGGGCGTCGCCCCTGATATCGAAGTCGAATTCGATCCACACGCCTGGCGGGAAGGCAAGGACCCGCAGCTGGAGAAAGGCGTTGCCGTTGCGCTCGATGAGCTCGCCAAACATCCCGTGCCGGCGCTCCGCCGCCCAGCGTACCCGGTCTATCACTGAGCGCAGCGCGAAGTTATGTAATCCCGTTTACCACTCGCGAAGTAAGCGCTGGTCATCGGATGGGTCTCGAGAATGTCTGCGATGATTTCAACACGCTTGTGGTTTGCGGCTGACGTGTAGTGCCATTTATTTTCGATCTCGAGACCCATGCGACTGAGATCCTGGTCCAGGTCCAGCAACAGCACGCGCTGTTCCGCGCTCGTGTGGCGAATCTCTTTGTTGACTTCGTCGATTCCGTATTTGATGAACGCGCGCTGGGGAGAGAGCATGTCGCTTCTTCGAAAGTAATTTGTTGCCAGAACAGGTGTGATGCCGTGCGCCCGGCACATACCGATGAAGGTGATCAGATTTTTTTTGAGATTTCTCGTATGAAACAGCTCAAAGCACTTAAGTAAGTTCTGTTCCGTAGTAGTCTTGCCGGCCTGCCTGACCAGGTTCCAGTGAAACCAGTTAGCTGGAACTTGCCGCCATATTTTGGAGTAGGCGTACAGCCTGACCGAAGGTAGCCACCTGAAGGATTTTAGTAAACCTCGGGTGAGATCACCCAGAGGCTGCTGCGTTGGAACCACTCGATAATAGTTTGAATAGTCGGGCTCCAGAACGCCGCCGGTGTGAAGAAATGCCTCCACATCGTTAATGCCCGTCATCAAGATCGCAATGTGGCAGTCGAAGCGCAAAGTATCCAGCATGAAACGGGTTATGGAGTGAACAGAACTGTAGTACGCAAAAGCTCCGTTGGCGACCTCAACGCAATGCCCCCGTTTCGAGAACTCGCGCTGCAGGAGATATCCAATACTGTCGTCGGCCGAAAGCTCCAGGTCGAACAGAGTACAATCGCCGGCCAGGTAAACACGCGTGCCTTGAAATCCATATGTCGGTCCAATGGACCTGTGTCCCGTCTGGTTTACTCCATCGGTCGCCATTGAAGCACAGGGCAGAAAATTAAGAATTGGATGGCCCTTGGCCGGGGCCAGGTAAAAGTCCTGTTCCCGGTCCAGACTGAAGAAAAATGACTTACAAGCCTGGAGCCTGTGCGGACGGCGCATGAATATCCACGAGACAACTTCGAAGCACAGCCACGTCAGGATAAACAGACTCCAAATTCCAAACATCCCTCAAACCCTTCCTTTGGTGTGGGGGGACCAGACTGCATTTTTTCAAGTGACGGAGAACGCGGGCTAAAGCCCGCGACTACATTTGGGAAACAGTAGTCGCGGACTTTAATCCCGTGTTAGACCGAGCGAGCCTTGGATGGTTTAATGAAGAGGTTGTAAAACATTGAAAAATTAAGTTCGCTGCATGCGCAGCATTTTCCCGCTGTAGCGGCGGTCTATGACCGCCGGTTTTGTGGCACGTTGGAAGGAAAAACCGGCGGTCATAGACCGCCGCTACAGTGGAATAGCTGCTAAGCCGGGGTCGTGAGCTGCTGTCCTTTTTCGGTGAGCAGTATCGCCAGGAGCTTCGCCGGCCGGGTCGCACTTGCATTGCCCGATACGGCGTGGAGCTGTCCCGGAGTCTCCAGAAACATTTGCCCGACTGTGTAAGTCTTCTCCGGCTCGTCACCAACCTTCGAACGGATCTCGCCTTCGAGAACATACGCAATTGTAATTCCCGGATGCCGGTGCGCAGCCGAACTCTGACCTGGCGCATAGGAGACCTCCACTGCAGTGGCGGACCAATTCCTCAGAGTCAGGTCCGGTAGATCGTGTTGGAATACAACTTTTGGTCCACCGCTGTTCTGCGCCCTCAACGCCTGAGCCAAAAGAAGTCCAGTGGCACTTTCCATGAGATGTCTGCGACTGATCATGTAGCCTCCCTGTAGTGGCGGTCTATGACCGCCGACTATACAACAACTTGCAAGATCGCCGGCGGTCATAGACCGCCGCTACAGTGCAATCCGGCAAGCCTTTAACTTGCGCTCGAAAAAATTCGCCTCGGACTGGCTCCGGGCGAGCTTGATGGCTTTTTCAAAGTACTTCGCCGCCTCCGCCGGGCGGCCTGCAAGAAGATGAAACTCCCCTTGGGCCGCCGGATAAAAAGGATAGTCCTTGAGCTTGGCCGGATCGAGAATCTTCGTTAATTCGGCCAGACCTTCTTCCGGTCCCCGAGCATTGCCCAAAGCTACGGCCCTGTTCAAGGCGACTACGGGAGAAGATTTTATCCGGTAGAGTACGTCGTAAAGTTCCAGAATTTTGGGCCATTCGGTTTTCTCATAGGTCACTGCTGCGCAATGCAGAGAGGCAATACCTGCTTCCACGTGATACTCGCTCAATTCGTTTCCCATCGAGGCTTTTTCCAGGAAATAGAATCCCTTTCCGATCAAATCCCGGTCCCACTTGGAGCGGTCCTGCATTTCCAGTTGGATCAGACCGCCATCGTCCATACGGCCGTGAAGACGGGCGGCGTGGAAACAAAGAAGCGCCAGCAGGGCATACGTCTTGGGTTTTTCCCCTTCCGGATGTTCACTTAAAAGAATCGCCAGGCGGAGGGCCTCGAAACAAAGGTCCTCCCGCACCGTCTGTTCCGATCGGCTGCCGTGGTAACCCTCATTAAAAAGGAGGTAGATGGCCTGGTAGACCGCCTCCAGGCGTTTCGGTATTTCCGAAGCGCCGGTGACTTCCTCAAAGGTTCCCGAAAGCCGGAACAGTCCGCGCGCCCGGCCCAATCGTTTTTCGATGGAATCCTCGCTGGCCAGGAGGGCGTGAGCGATCTCGGAAACGCTGAAACCGCAAAGTGTCTTAAGGATGAGCGTCACCTGGACTTCGGTTGAGAGCTGCGGGTGACAGCAGGAGAACATCATGCGAAGCTGGTCGTCCTGGATCTCCTTTTCAAACATCGGCGTTTCCACGGACAGATCCTCTCGCAGCCTCATCAGGTGGACAAGCTCCGGAGTGAAGTAGCGGAGTTGATCGTCCCGCCTCAGGAGATCAATGGCCCGGTTGCGGGCCACGCGCATGAGCCAGGCGGAGGGATTCTCGGGAAGGCCGTGAACAGACCACGTTTCCAGGGCCCGGCAAAGCGAGTCCTGGACCACGTCCTCGGCAAGGTCGAGGCGGCCTAACCCGAAAATCCTGGTTAAGTAAGAGACCATCTTTCCTGCCTCCCGGCGGAAAAAATGATCGACTAATCCCGGTACGTTGTCCGTAAATGTCCTCCGGGCGAAGAATCTCTTACATGGAAACGAAGGGCCGGATTTCCACCGTTCCGTCCCTTTCCAGAATGGGACAGTCCTTGGCCAACTCCAGCGCCTGTTCCATGTCCGTGGCTGCGACGAGCATGTAGCCCTGGATGGAGTCCTTGACCTCGACGTAAGGGCCGTCGGTCACGGCCTTGGCCTTTCCCCGGACAACCTTGCCCGTTCCATCCAACCGCTCGCCGAACTCCTTAACATGGCCGTTCTTTTCCAGCGTATCTTTCCAGTCCATCCACTTCTTCATGGTCTGTTGCATCTGTTCGGGGGACATGGACCGAAAGGCCGCCGGGTTGCTGCGGAATAAATACATAAACTTCGACATCTCGATTTCTCCTTTTTTTATTTTAATCAGTCTGTCGCCGCTCCGCGGCTAAGAAGGCTTTCACATGCAGAGCATCAGCCGCCCCACGCTCCCGCCACCTGCCTGGTGGTGACGTTGAGGCGGTTCCAGACATTGATGTTGGCGATTGCGATGATCAAGGCCGCAAGCGCGGGCTCGTCGTAGTGCCGGGCCGCCTCCTGCCAAATCTCATCGGGTACGGGGTTCGCCCGGTCGCTGAGCCGGGTGACCGCCTCGGTGAGCGCCAGCGCGGCACGTTCGGCATCGGTGAAGTAGGGCGCATCCCGCCATGCCGCCACTGCGAAGAGGCGCTCGTCGGTCTCACCTGCCTTCTTGAGCGAGCGAGCGTGCATGTCAACGCAGACACTGCAGCCATTGATCTGGCTTGCTCGCAATTCGACCAGGCCGAGCGTCCGCGACGGCACGCCGCCCTTTTCCGCGGACGCCTTGAGGGCGTGCAGCGCCTGCATGGCATCAGGAACGACCATTGCTATGTTTCTCATCCGTGCTTCCATAATTGCTCTCCTTTTTTCCAGCTTCTATCTGTACGACGAATGGGGAAAGTCGAAACCGGACATAACTACAGCCGCGTAGCGGCGTGAGAGTGTAGCCCCGGGCGCAAGCCCGGGGGTCGTATGTGGTTAAGCTTGAAATCCAAAACGACACCTACCCCGGGCTTGCGCCCGGGGCCTGGAGATTGGCCATTTGTGCGCGGCTTGGAGAACTCCCCTCCTGGATTAGGAGGGGTGCCGCGAGCGATTAATAGTTCGTTAGAAGCGAGCGGCGGGGTGGTCGATCAACGTCGCGAAGCTACCTTATAGAAAGC
>WNFO01007520.1_pt1 | contig 13839 bp, 13 predicted proteins | sample 5400251 | NCBI WGS metagenome assembly WNFO01 (sample SAMN13153354, study PRJNA577476) | soil metagenome | isolation source: 100 cm saprolite under Madrone tree | place: USA:California | collected 2016-06-14 | reverse complement strand
CTTTCAGGCTGCCGAGCCCGAGCGAGCCGATACTGCCTGCGGCCGAGGCCTCGGAGCCGTCCTCACCACCAGCGCCGGCCTCCTCCTGAGTCACCAGCGAACCACTCGTGAAGAGGTACTTCTTGAGATTCGCGTCCATCTTGGCGTCACGCCGCCGGTACCACTCGAGCAGCATGGCGAAGTGCTCCTTCTCTTCGTCGCGGTTGTGGGCCAGGATCTCCTTCAGCTCGGTGTCGGTCGCCGCGTCGACGCGCTGATCGTACCAGTCGGTCGCCTCCAGCTCTTCCTGCATGGAGGTGAACGCGCGGTGATTGTCCAGGGTCTCCGGTCGCAGCTTGCTTTCTGATTCGTGATATCCCACCGAATTCGCCATCTTCGCTCCTTATGAGAGATTGCCAGGGAGCTGCGGGGCCGTTGGTCGAGCGGGGTCACGATACCTCAGCCCCGGCGACGCTTCAATCGTGGTGTTTGATCACTCCGCGTGGCATTCCCTGCACGGGAAACCTGATCCATCAAGGCGCTGATCGCGCGGATGGCCAGCGGGATGACTCTGCGGCGAAATCGAGGTCTTCGGCGTCTCCCGCCGTCGCGTCCAACACAGCGAGAAACCCGGGAAAATCCTGCCCATCGAGTGGTGGCTCCAACGGGATTCGAACCCATGTTAGAGTACCGGGCACTGCAGGTAAAGTCAGTGCTCCAACCCGGACGGGAGGCAATGCCCATGGCCGCTTTCCCTCTCGATACTCTGGGCGAGGGAGAGGGCTTGGGTGTGAGTTAGATGGCCGAAACCGGCGGACCGGTCACCATCGTCATCGGGAGGCTGGCGGACGGTCCGTGCCCGCCCGCGACGGCCGGCGCGGCGTGGCCCAATGTCCTCCACACGCGGGTCGCGGATCTCGTCGCCACCATGGGCCCCGCGCCGTGGGCGAAGCGCATCATCGCGGATGAGCGGCAGCTCGTCACGCTCATCGCGAGCGCGCCCGGTGGCGGCAATCGCCCGCACTGGCACCGCGAGTTCGACGAGTGGTGGGTCGTGCTCGCGGGACGTCTCGAGTGGGAGCTGACCGGCGGTACCGTCATCCAGGCGGCCAAGGACGACATCGTGTGGGTGCCGCGCGGCACCGTCCACCACATCCGGAACGTGGGCGAGGGGCTCTCGCTCCGCCTGGCCGTCGCCATGCCGCCGGCGGCGCACTACTACAGCCCGTGCGAGCAGTGCGGCTACGCAGACGACGGCCCGCGCGAGTGGCGCGCGTGAACGGAGCGCTCATGGCTGACCGGAATGCGGCGTTCGTCGGCGACATCCCGGCCAACTACGACCGGTACCTGGGCCCCCTCCTCTTTCACGGCTTCGCCGATGACCTCGCGGGACGTCTCACCCTCAAGCCGGGCATGCGCGTGCTCGAAACCGCGTGCGGCACCGGCATCGTGACGCAGCGGCTGCTCGAACGGATGCGGGGCCACGGGGTGCTGGTGGCCACCGACCTCAACGAGGCGATGATCGCTCACGGCCGAAGCCACGTCTCCGCGGAGGCTGGGGTTCTCGAGTGGCAGACGGCGGACGCCACGAAGCTGCCGTTCCCGGACGGCTCCTTCGACGCCGTCGTCTGCCAGTTCGGGCTGATGTTCTTCCCGGACAAGGCGGCCGGCATCGGCGAGGCCTTCCGCGTGCTCAGGCCCGGAGGCCGCTTCCTCTTCAACGTCTGGGACGCGATCGCTCGGAACGCAGTCACGCGAATCGCCCATGAGACGGTCGCCACCTTCTTCCCGACTGACCCGCCGACGTTCTACACGGTGCCTTTCAGCCTCCACGACCCCGATCCGATCCGGGCTCTTCTGGAACGGGCCGGCTTCGGACAGATCAGCTGGACACACCTTGAAGTGATCGGGACGAGCCCGTCGGCTGTCCGGGCCGCCCTGCGCGCCGTCGTATTCACCGCGCGCAGGTCAGCATGAGTGAGACAGTGGCCCTCTGAAGCCAACCGGACTGCGTTCAGGAACCTCCTACTGATGAAATGCCCACGGTGCCAGCACGAGAACGAGGCGGGCGCGAAGTTCTGCGAGGAGTGCGCCGCACCGCTGGCCCGCGCGTGCACGAAGTGCGGCCGGCAACTCTCTCCGACGGCGAAGTTCTGCCCCGAGTGCGCGCAGCCGACGGGGTTGTCCGTCGCGCCGCCCCCGGCTCTGCGGTTCGGCTCTCCCGAGTCCTACACGCCGAAGCACCTCGCCGAGCGCATCCTCACGTCGAAAGCAGCCCTGGAAGGTGAGCGCAAGCACGTCACCGTGCTCTTCGCCGACCTGAAAGGCTCGATGGAGCTGCTCGCCGACCGTGATCCGGAAGAAGCCCGAAAGATTCTCGACCCGGTTCTCGAACATATGATGGAGGCGGTGCACCGCTACGAAGGCACGGTGAACCAGGTTATGGGCGACGGGATCATGGCGCTGTTCGGGGCGCCTATCGCGGTCGAAGATCACGGGGTGCGCGCGTGCTACGCGGCGCTGCGGATGCAGGAATCGATCAGGCAATACAGTGACGGTGTTCGGCGCGTCGAAGGCGTACCGATTCGGATCCGCGTGGGCCTGAATTCCGGCGAGGTTGTCGTCCGCGCGATAGGCTCGGATCTGCGCATGGATTACACCGCGGTAGGACAGACGACGCATCTCGCGGCGCGCATGGAGCAGCTGGCGGATCCCGGATCGACGCTGCTCACCCCCGACACCCTGGCGCTCGCTGAGGGGCACGTCGTCATCCGACCGGTCGGGCCGACCCATGTGAAAGGCCTGGTGGAGCCGATCGAGGTGTACGAGATGCTCGGGGCGTCCACCGTCCGCTCGCGCTTTGCCGCGGCGACCGCCCGCGGGCTGACGAAGTTCGTCGGCCGCACCGCCGAAATCGAGCAATTGTCGCAGGGGCTCGACCGCGTGAAAAGCAGCCGAGGCCAGGTCACCGCGGTGGTCGGTGAGCCTGGGGTCGGGAAGTCGCGTCTGTACTACGAGTTCACCCGCTCGCACCGCGTCCAGGACTGCCTCGTCATCGAAAGTGTCTCGGTGTCGTACGGCAAGGCGACGGCGTACCTTCCGGTCATCGAGCTGCTGAGAAGCTATTTTCGGATCGAGGGGCGAGACGACGCCAGAATCATTCGAGAAAAGGTGACCGGTCGGCTTCTTTCGCTCGACCGGGCCCTCGAGCCGTTCATGGCGGCGTTCCTGTGGCTTCTCGACGTCTCCACCGACGATCCGCAGTGGGAGCGTCTCGACCCTCCGCAGCGACGCCAACAGACTCTCGAGGGCGTGAAGCGGCTGCTTCTCCGTGAGAGCCAGGTCCAGCCTGTCGTGGTGGTGTTCGAGGATTTGCACTGGATCGATGCCGAAACGCAGGCGCTCGTGGATGCGCTGGTGGAGAGCCTGCCCACGGCCCGCATCCTGCTGCTCGTCAACTATCGCCCGGAGTACCAGCACACCTGGGGATCCAAGACGTACTACCGCCAGCTGAGAATCGACCCGCTGCCTGCGGCCAGCGCGCACGAGCTCCTCGACGCGCTCCTCGGCTCTGATCCGACGGTGCAGGGCTTGAAGCCCCTTCTCATCCAGCGCACCGAGGGGACGCCGTTCTTTCTCGAGGAGAGCGTGCGGACCCTCGTCGAGACGAAGGGTCTCGTGGGGGAGCGCGGCGCCTACCGTTTGCAGAGGCCGCTGAGCACGGTCGAGGTGCCGGCGACCGTGAAGGCGCTGCTCGCGGCGCGGATCGATCGCCTGCCGTCGGCAGAGAAGGCCATACTCCAGGCGGCCTCCGTCATCGGAACGGACGTTCCGTTCGGGCTTCTCCACGCGATCGCGGAGCTGCCTGACGAGCAGTTGCGCCAGCACCTCGTCCAGCTCCAGTCCGCCGAGTTCTTGTACGAGACCAATCTCTTTCCTGAGCTCGAGCACACCTTCAAGCACGCGTTGACGCACGAGGTCGCCTACGGGACTCTTCTCGGCGATCGCCGCCGCGCGCTCCACGCCCGGATCGTTGAAGCGATCGAGCGACTGTACGCGGACCGCTTGAGCGAGCAGGCCGAGCAGCTCGCTCATCACGCGGTCAAGGGGGAAGTCTGGGACCAGGCCGTCACATATCTCTATGAAGCGGGGACCAAGTCGTTCAAGCGATCGAGCAACGTCGAGGCCGTCGCGTACTTCACACAGGGCGTCGAGCTCGCGGGGAGATTGCCGCCCGGCGCCGAACAGATGCGCCGGGAGTTGCGGCTGCTCCTGGCGCTCGGCCCCGCGATCCAGATAACCCGAGGCTTCGGATCGCCGGAAGTCGAGCGCACCTACCTGCGCGCGCGTGAACTTTGCGCGCGCCTCGGGGAACCACCGACCGAGCTCTTTCAGGCGCTGTGGGGACTCTGGCTGTTTACGGGGGCAGGCCGTGGAGGCTTCAAGATAGCACGCCCGATCGCGGAGGAGCTTCTCGCGGTCGCCGAACGCCTGGGCGATCGCGTGCTCCGCCTCGAGGCGCACCATGCGATGTCACCGACCACGCTACATATCGGCGAGCCGGAGGCGGCGCGGACACATGGGGAGCAGGGGATGGCGCTCTACGATCAGGAGCAGGACCGATCGCTCGCCTTGCTGTATGGCGGGCATGACCCCGGCGTGTGCTGCCGGATGCATTCGGGACTGGCGCTCTGGGTCCTCGGCTACCCGCAGGCCGCGCTCGATCGCAGTCGCGCCGGCCTTGCCCTGGCCATGGATCTCTCTCACTCGCAAAGCATCGCCAACGCGCTACCCCTGTTGGGCGTCGCCCATCAGCTTCGTGGAGAGGTCGAAGGAGTGAGGGAAGCGGCGGACGCACTGATTGCCCTCTCGACGGAATCCGGGGTTCTGAATTGGTTGGCGTTCGGAAGGATCTTTGAGAGCTGGGTCACGGCGGCACACGGGAGCGATGAAGCGATCATCGAGCGGCTGCGGCGGGATATCGACGAATACCTCGCCAATAGCCATCTCTTCGAATCATTCGTTTTCGGACTTCTCGCGGACACTCAGCTGAAGTACGGCCACGTCCGAGAGGGTCTCGACACTGTCGGTGCCGCCCTGGAGAAGGCTCAGACGACGGAATCGCAGCTCTGGGACCCGGAGCTGTACCGGCTCAAGGGAGAGCTGCTGCTGGCGGGGGATGCCGACGCCCAGTCGGGGGCCACCCTTGCCTTCCGTCGGGCGATCGAGATCGCCCGCAGTCAGGGCGCGCGGTCGTGGGAGCTGCGCGCGGCGACGAGCCTCAGCCGGCTGCTCCGCCGGCAAGGCAAGCGGACCGAGGCGTGCCAGACGCTCGCCGGAATCCTTGGCTGGTTTACCGAAGGCTTCGACACCGCCGATCTGCGAACCGCCAGGACGCTGCTCGATGAGCTGTCCGCAGCATCGCCATGAACCCGACATGCGCTCGTCGGGTCATTGCTTGACAGGCCCCGCGCCGGCCCTAGAATCGAAGAAAGAGGAGGTAGACAGACATGTTTGGCATGGGTGCCCAAGAGCTCATGGTCATTCTGGTCATCGTGCTGGTGCTGTTCGGGGGGAGTAAGCTGCCGGAGCTGGCGAAGTCGCTGGGCAAATCGATGAAGGAGTTCAAGAAGGGCATCGCCACGGAGGACGAGGAGCACGCGGCCAAGCCTGCGGCCCCCGTTTCTGCGAGCCCGGCCCCGTCCCGGGTTTGCGCTTCGTGCAAGAGCCCGCTCGACGCCGCCTGGAGCCATTGTCCGAGCTGCGGTGCGCCGGCGCCGGCCCCCCCGGCGCCCACACCCAAGGTCTGACGCGGCGCGGGAAACCCGGGTAACGGTTCGGCTGCGATCTCTCGAGGAGGCAGCATGAAGGGACGCGTGGCGGTACTGCGGGCGTACGGGGGCGAGTTCGAGCTGCGGGAGTATCCCGTGCCGGAGGTCGAGCCCGGCGCCATCCTGGTCAAGCTGACCCGGGCGGGCGTCTGCGGCTCCGACCTGCACATCTGGCGCGGCGAGATGAAGGAGACCTACGGCGCGAGCCCGCAGGACCTCACCTTCGGCCACGAGATGTGCGGGCGGGTCGAGCGGCTGGGGGCGGGCGTCTCCGCTGACTCGATGGGCCAGCCGCTCCGCGAGGGCGACCGCGTGACGTATTGCTACTTTTTCCCGTGCGGGCGGTGTCCCGTGTGCCTCCACGACGAGATGGGTAGCTGCCCGCGCAAGACGCGCCCCAACCGCGTCGCCGGCACACCTCCCTACTTCAACAACGCCTACGGCGACTACTACTACCTGCGCCCCGGGCACTTCATCTTCAAGATCGCCGACGAGATCTCTGACGACATCGCCACCCCCAGCAACTGCGCGCTCTCGCAGGTGCTCTACGGCTTGAGGCGCGCCGGGCTCCGCGCGGGGCACTCGGTGGTGATCCAGGGCGCGGGTGGCCTCGGCATCAACGCGGTGGCGGTGGCTCGCGACATGGGCGCCGACCAGGTCATCGTGATCGACCGGTTGCCCGAGCGGCTGGAGCTGGCCCGCGCGTTCGGCGCCGACCACACGCTCAGCGCCGTCGACCTGCCGACAGCGGATCGTCGCGTGGAAGCGGTGAAGGAGCTGACGGGCGGTTTCGGGGCGGACGTGGTCGCCGATCTCGTGGGCTATCCCGAGGTCATTCCCGAGGGGCTGCGCATGCTGCGGGGTGGCGGCTGCTACCTCGAGGTCGGTAGCATCGCGCCCGGCAACGTCTTCTCCTACGACGCCACCGCCCTCGTGCGCGGAAACGCGCGCCTCGTCGCGACCTCGAACTATTCGCCCTGGGCGCTCGAGCAGTCGCTGGCCTTCCTGCGCCGCAACCTCAAGCGGTTCCCGTTCGAGCGGGTGGTCTCCCACGTGTTCCCGCTCGAGCGCATCTCGGACGCGTTTCAGCAGGCCGACTGGCGTGAGCGCCAGGGCGGGCCTGGCCACATCTCCCGCGCCGCGATCTCGATGTGAGCTCGCTCGCTCTCGTCGTCCTCCTCGCGTGGGCGATTCTGTCCCCGGCGGCGCCTGCGCAGGCGGCTGATCCGCCTCCGTCGGGCCCGTCGGGTCAAGTAACCTGGGCGGTCCACTTCACGCTCGCCCCCCGGTGGCTGGATCCCGCGGAGAACGAGGGCACGATCACGCCATTCCTGACGCTCTACGCCGTCCACGACGCGCTGCTCAAGCCGATGCCCTCGGGCGCGGCGACGCCCTGCCTCGCCGAGTCGTGGTCGCTCTCGCCCGACGGCCTCGTGTACGACTTCGTGCTCCGGAGCGGCGTCAAGTTCCACAACGGCGACACGCTGACCGCGGAGGACGTGAAGTTCTCCTTCGAGCGCTATCGCGGCGCCAACGCGCAGCTCTTCAAGGACAAGGTGAAGGAGGTCCGCGTTCTCGACGCGCGGCGCATCCAGTTCCGCCTCAAGGAGCCGTGGCCGGACTTCATCACGTTCTACGGCACCACGGCCACCAGCGCCGGGTGGGTCGTGCCGAAAAAATACGTGGAGAAGGTCGGCGAGGACGGCTTCAAGAAGGCGCCGGTCGGGGCCGGCCCCTATCGCGTGGTCAGCGTCACGCCGGGGATCGAGGTGGTCCTCGAGGCCTTCGAAGGCTACTGGCGCAAGGTCCCGCGCGTCAAGCGGCTCGTCTTCAGAAGCCTGCCCGACGAGACGACCCGCGCCGCCGCGCTCAAGCATGGCGACGTGGACATCGCGTACTTCCTGAACGGGCCGATCGCCGAGGACGTGCGGCGCACCCCGGGACTTAGGCTCATGGCGGTCCGCAGCAACGCGCTCTTCTTCCTCGATTTCCGCGACCAGTGGAATCCTGCCTCGCCGTGGCGCGACCAGAGGGTCCGGCTGGCGGCGAGCCTCGCCATCGACCGTGCCGCGCTCAACCAGGCCGAGCAGCTGGGATACGCGGGGCTGACGGGCAACATCGTCCCGCGCTCGATGGAGTACGCGCTGCCGATCGACCCCGACCCGTACGACCCGGCCCGGGCCAAGCGGCTGCTCGCCGAGGCGGGGTATCCGCAGGGCTTCGACGGGGGCGAGCTCACCATCGCGCCGCCCTATGAAGGCGCGGGCGAGGCCATCGCGAACTACCTGACCGCGGCCGGCATTCGTGTCAAGATGCGCACCATGGAGCGCGCGGCCTTCTTCTCCGCCTGGCATGAGGGCAGACTCAAGGGGGTCGTCTTCGGGGGCCTGGGTCCCTCGGGCAACGCGGCGTCGCGGATCCAGATCGTCGCGGTCAAGGGCGGCGCGTTCGCCGCGGGGGTCGTGCCCGAGGTTCAGGACCTTTTCGAGAGGCAGGCCCGGGAGCTGGACCGACGCAAGCGCGAGGAGCTGCTCCACCAGATCCAGCGGGTGCTGCACGATGAAAGCGTCTTCGCGCCGATCTGGGAGAACGGCTTCATCCGTGGCGTCGGGCCGCGGGTCGCAGAACCAGCGCTTGCCCTCATCCCCTTCCACCCGTATTCTGCGCCGTACGAGGATGTGCGTCTCAAGCCGTGAACCGACTCTTTCGGGGGTGACACGATGAACTACACCCGCATCTCGGCCGACTGCCACATCGACATGCCCTGGATCCCGCCCGATCTCTTTACCGGCAATGCCCGGGCGGCCATCCGCGACCGCATGCCGTATGTCACCGACGGGCCGGACGGGCCGCGCTGGACGTCGAAGAACGGCGCCTCGTTCGGGCTCGTGGGCGGCGTCGGGCCGTCGGGCACGAAGTACGCCCCCGGAGAGCACTACCGCGCGGACGCGATGGCCTCGACGGGACTCTACGATGACGGCAAGAAGGGCATCCGGCGCCCCACCGATCCGCACCTGCGCATCAAGGACATGGAGCGCGACGGCGTGCAGGCCGAGATCATCTTCGGCATCCTCGGCGCGGCCACGCGGCTGGACGATCACGAGGCGGCCGCCGAGATGTTCCGCATCTACAACGACTGGCTCGTCGATTTCTGCCGCCACTACCCCGACCGCCAGATCGGCCTCGCCTGCCTGCCCTACGGCGACATCCCGGCGGCGGTGGCCGAGATCCATCGTGTGGCCAAGATGGGGCTGCGCGGCCTCGAGCTGTCGTGCTCGTGGGACATGGATCCGATGTGGCATCCCGTGTGGGAGCCTCTCTGGCAGGCGGTGAACGAGGTCGGCCTGCCGCTGCACTTCCACACCTTCCCGACCATGCCGCCGAGCGTGCGGGAGAAGGCGGTTGGCCTCACGAAGCGCGCCGCGCTCTTCACCGCCGTATCCGGCTTCCAGATGAACCTCATCAACATCCTCGCCGCCGTCATCGGCGCCGCCGTCCTCGAGCGCTACCCGAGGATCCGCATCTCCTTCGGCGAGAGCGGCATCGGCTGGATCCCCTACGCCCTCGACCGGATGGATTTCGAGTGGGAGGACCGCTTCCGCGATCTCGGGCTCACGATGAAGCCCAGTGACTACTGGCGGCGGCAGTGCAAGGCCACCTTCCAGTTCGACCGGATCGGCACCCAGATGGTGGACGAGATCGGCGAGGAGACGCTGATGTGGGGCTCGGACTACCCGCATGGCGACGGCGTGTGGCCGGAGTCGTCCAAGTACATCGAGGAGCAGTTCGGCCACCTGCCCGCCGCCACCACTCACAAGATCGTGTGCGAGAACGCCGGGAAGTTTTACGGCCTCATCAAGTAGGGGGACCAGATGCGCTACGAAATGATCTCCGCGGACTGTCATCTGGACCTCTGCTGGCTGCCCACCGACCTCTTCACGACGCAGGCCTCGGCGGCCATGCGCGATCGGATGCCGTACGTCACCCCCGGGCCCACGGGCCCGGTTTGGACGACGAAGAAGGGCGCAAGCCTCGGGCACGTCAACGGCATGGGCTCGGCCGGCCGCGAGTATGTGCCGGGGCGTATCCATCGCGCCGATCGCATGGCCTCGACGGGGCTCTACGAGGATGGCAAGAAGGGCATCCGCCGCCTCAGCGATCCGGAGCTGCGCGTGAAGGACCAGGACAGGGATGGCGTCCAGGCCGAGGTGCTCTACGGCATCCTGGGCGCCACCGGCCGGATGAACGACCCGGAGGCGACGGTGGAGGTCATGCGCGTCTACAACGAGTGGCTCGCGGACTTCTGCGCGGCGAAGCCCGAGCGCTTCGCGGGCCTGGCGTCGATCCCCAATAACCCGATCGATGCCGCCATCGAGGAGGTCGAGCGCGTCGCCAAGCGCGGATCGGTCCGCGGGCTCGACATCGCGAACTCGCCCGATCTCAAGCCGCTGTGGGACCCGTATTGGAATCCGCTGTGGGACGTGATCAACGCGAGCGGCCTGCCGCTGCACTTCCACACGATCGGCACGCGGCTGCCCGACCCGCTCCAGAAGCTCGTCTTCATGGGCTCGGATCTCACCCGCGCGGGCGCGGAGGTGACGGACGAGGAGAAGCGCCTGGCGCGCATGGCCTTCGCGACACACATCACCGGCTTCCAGATCAACATGGCCCAGATCCTGATGTCGATGATCTACGGCGGCGTGCTGGAGCACTACCCGCGCATACGGGTGGTCCTGGGCGAGGCCGGCATCGGCTGGATCCCGTACATTCTCTGGCGCATGGACGGCGAGTGGGAGGATCAGTTCAAGGACCTCTCGCTGACGATGCCCCCCAGCGAGTACTGGCGGCGCCAGTGCTTCGCGACCTACCAGACGGACCCGGTGGGCCTCAAGCTCGTCGACGAGCTGGGCGCGGGCAACATCATGTGGGGCTCGGACTTCCCGCATCCCGACGGCATCTGGCCGGACTCGCGCGAGTACATCCAGAAGGAGACGGCTCACCTTTCGGACAGCGTCCGGCGCGGGATCGTCTGCGGAAACGCCGCGCGCCTTTACAACTTCGCGGCATGAACCGCCCCCTCACCCTGCCCTCTCCCCCGATGGGGGAGAGGGTGGCAAGTCCTTCCTCATCCCTCTCCCCTCTCCCCTCTGGGGAGAGGGGAGGGTGAGGGGCCCAGGGTGATGAGAGGCCTGAGGTTTCGATGAAAATACTTTTCGTTCCCAATTTGATCGTGGCTGGGTTGAGCGAGGCCGATCGCGCGAATATCCTCGAGGCGGCGGGCCCGGGCGCGCGCCTCGTCGAGGCCAAGGACCAGGCGACGCAGCGCCGTGAGCTGCCCGACACGGACATCCTCTTCGGCCGCGTGCACGCCGATCTCTTCTCTCTCGCCCCGAAGCTTCGCCTCTACCATTCCATCGGCGCCGGCGTGGACAATATCCTCAACGCCGAGCTGGCGAACAGCAACGTGCCGCTGGCGAGCGAGAAGGGCGACGTCGGCATCCACCTCTCCGAGCACGCCTTCGCGCTCCTTCTGGGGCTCACGCGCGGCCTCCACACCGCGATCCGCTCGGCGGCACCGGCCGCGCGGTGGCGAAGCGCGCGGTGGCATTCGGCATGCGTGTCCTCGGCGTGGACATCGAGCACGTCGATCCGGAGCCGGGGGTCGAAGCCATCTGGACGCCCGACCGCCTGCCAGATCTCTTGGGTGCCTCCGACGTGGTGGTGATCGCGCTGCCGTTGACCAAGGCGACGCACCATCTCTTCACCCGCGAGCGCTTCCTCCAGATGCAGCGCCACGCCATTCTGATCAACGTCACGCGGGGCGAGATCATCCGGGGCGAGGATGTGCTGGCGGCCGTCAACGAGGGACTCATCTGGGGCGCCGGGCTCGACGTCACCGATCCCGAGCCGCTTCCGAAGGACCATCCCCTGTGGCGTCACCCGCGGGTCATCGTCACGCCCCACACGGCGGGAGGCTCGCCGCGCCGCGCGGGTCGGGTGATCGCGACCTTCTGCGAGAACCTGCGGCGGCTCAATGCCGGGCGTCCCCTGCTGGCGCTGATCGACAAGCAGAAAGGATATTGAAGGTCCCCCGCTTCGGCCTGAACCGGTTCGACTCGCGCTCGGTCGACGCCTTCGCTGCCGACGTCAAGCGCGCTGAGACGCTCGGCTGGGACGCGGCGCTCGAGCCGGACTCGCAGCTCCGGCGCCGCGACACCTATGTCCTCCTCGCCGCGGCCGCCCGCGCGACGAAGCACATCCACCTCGGGACCTTGCTCGCGAATCCCGTCAACCGCCACGCCACGGTCACCGCGTCGTCCATCGCCACCATCGACGAGCTGGCGCCCGGGCGCACGATTCTCGGCTGGGGCATCGGTGACACGGCGGTCAGGTTGGCGGGGCTCAAGCCGGCGCGGGTGAAGGAGCTCGAGGCGACCACGCGGCTGATGCGCGCGCTGCTGGATGGCGAATCGGTCGAGGTCGGCGCCGAGCGGCCCGCGCGGCTGCCGCACCATCGGCCCGTGCCGATCTGGATCGCCGCGGGCGGCCCGAAGACGCTCCGGATGGCGGGCGGAGTCGCCGACGGCGTCTTCATCCGGGTCGGCACGCATCCGGCGAATATCGCGACGGCCGTCGAGGCCATTCGCGCCGGCGCGGTCGAGGCCGGGCGCGATCCCGCCTCCGTGCGCCTGGGGGCCGTGTTCCATACCGTCCTGGTAGACGATCCCGCCCGAGCGCTGACGATGGCGAAATCGATGGCGGCCGGCTACTACGAGTACTCCCCGGCGCTCTTCGAGCCGCCGCATCTCGCCTGGACGGGGGCGGACCCGGAGACCCTCAAGCGGGAGCACAAGGTCTGGCCCGATTTCCACCACGCGACGGATCTCGAGATGAGCGGCCGGGTCGTGGATTTCCTGCCGGAGAGCGCCGCCGAGGCGTTCAGCCTTCGCGGCGCGCCGGGCGACCTCGCTACCAGGCTGGCGGACGTGCTCCGAAGCTCACCGGTCGAATTCGACTACGTCGTCCTGCACCCGATCCCGAACCCGCCGTCGCCCGACGAGGGCGAGAGCGGCTACACGGCGCGCATGGCGCGCGAGGTCCTCCCGCGCGTGCGCCGTGAGCTCGCCTAGACTCACATGTCAGCCTTGAAGAGTGCCCGATTCGCCGCGTGTGTGGCCGTCTTGATGCTGACGGGGACTTCGAATGCTTCCGGCGACGCGGACATCCGAGCGGCGGCTGAGCCGTTTGAGAGATTGGCCGAAACCGCATTCACGGCTTCTCAGGCGACGCTCGACAAGACGTTTTCGGAAGCGGACGCTGCTGCGAAACGCGTCCGGACCTTACTTTCCGATCAGGCCGGCAAGGAGCTTGACACACAGCTTTCAGCTTTGAACGCGGCCCTCAGGAAACAGGACCGTGCCACGGTGGCTTTGGCTTCCATCGAAGTCTACCGGGTCCTTGTCAGCTCGGTAACGGAGCGAGCCAAGGTTCCCACCGAAGTAAACCTCCTGGACTATGCCGGCTTTCGCTACAACGCGGACCTCAAGGCTGTCCCGACCCGCTGGTCTGACATGGCCGAGGCAGTGAGCGTCGCAAAGCAGCAGTGGAAGGCGCTCGCGCCCAGAGTAAAGTCGCCCGATCTGGAAGCGAAAGTGAGCAAGGCGCTCGCGACCATGGAACAGGCGGTGGAGCACAAGAATAAATCCGCGGCGGCCCGTTCCGTGAAAGCCGAGCTTGACCTTGTTGACCAGTTAGAGAAGCACTTCGCCTCCCACTGAGATCTGCCTCAGCCCTGGACGGTCTTCACCCAGATGCCGGGAGAGCCCGCGGCGTGCCGCATGTGCGGGCGTATGCGCTGCGTCACCGGTGAGGCGTCGCGCTGGGCGAGCCACTCGGCGCTCTCCGACACTTTGGGGTGCTCGAACTCGTAGAGCGTGAGATACGTGGGCGTGCCCACCACTGCCCGGTAGCGGCGGCCGCGGATCACGCCGGGCACTTTCTCATAGTTCGGCACGTAGATGGTGTTGTA
>WNFO01003178.1_pt1 | contig 13839 bp, 14 predicted proteins | sample 5400251 | NCBI WGS metagenome assembly WNFO01 (sample SAMN13153354, study PRJNA577476) | soil metagenome | isolation source: 100 cm saprolite under Madrone tree | place: USA:California | collected 2016-06-14 | reverse complement strand
AAAACATTTAGTGCTCAGGACATGCGCGGAAAAGTTTGGTTACTCAATTTCTGGGGAACCTGGTGCATCGCCTGCCGCGAAGAGCATCCGCTGCTTGTTGAATACGCAAAGTCGAACGCGGTTCCAATTTATGGAGTTGATTATAAGTACGCGAACGACAACAGCGACGAGCGTGCCGCGGCGGTTGAATTCCTGGCCGAAGTCGGCAATCCATACACGCTTACTGTTTACGATGCTGACGGGCGCCTCTCGATTGATTATGGAGTCTACGGCGCGCCAGAAAGTTTTTTGATTGACAAGAACGGCGTCATTCGGTTCAAACAGATCGGACCGATTACCGAAGATGTTTGGAATCACAAGATTCTGCCGCTGGCGAAACAATTGAATCAATGAATTCCGATCGACACGGTCCTATCTCTGTGAAACTCTGTGTGACCTCTGTGTCTCTGTGGTGGACGGTTCTTCTACCACAGAGGCACAAAGAGCCACAGAGGTGCACAGAGACTTCTTTAATAAGACACTTCGGGATGGCTGCGATGCTTGTGATCGCGGGACTTTTGTCTTCGTCGTTCTGCCCCGCGTTATCGAGAGAGGCGAAGCCTGCAGAAGATCCGCAAATCGCACAGCGCATGAGAGCTTTGACTGAACAATTGCGTTGCCTGGTTTGCCAAAATGAAACGCTCGCCGACTCGCGCGCCGATTTGGCAGAGGACTTGCGCAAAACAATTCGCGAACAGATGAAAGCGGGCAAGAGCGATCAGGAGATCATTGCCTTTCTAACGCAGCGCTATGGCGACTTCGTTTTGTACAAGCCGCCCGTGAAATCGACGACTTACCTGCTCTGGTTCGGGCCGTTCGTGCTGCTGTTTGCCGGAACCGGTGTGCTCTATCGTTATCTGAGGAAGCGGCGCGAATTGATTGTCGAAAAGCCGCTCACCGCCGATGAGCGAAAGCGCGCCGAAGAAATTCTGCGCCAGGCGTAACGCAAGTTGTTAACTTGCGCTTGATCATTGCGAACCGTTTTTGAAAGGAAACCATCGCAAGCTGACAGCTTGCGTTACAACTGACATGTTAACTTTTGGAATCATCGCGGCTCTGTTTGTGCTTCTGATTTTCTGGTTTGTGCTGCCGCCGCTCCTTCAGAGACCAGACGCGAAGAAGACCGACGCCAACGCGTCGGCGAACGTTATTATCTATCAGGACCAACTCGAAGAGTTGGAAGCCGATCTGAAGACGGGCCTGATCGCCAAAGATCAATACCAACAGGAGAAAGAATCAATCGAGCGAAGGCTGCTCGAAGACGTAAGAGGCAGAGCCCCGCTTACGGCCCGAGTCCCTTCGACGCGCACGTCCGTAATCGTCTATGCCCTGTCGGTGTTTATTCCGGTTGCCGCAGTTGCGTTTTATCTATTCGTCGGTAATCCGAAGGCTCTGTCATCGGCGCCCGCGCCAACGGGACCGCCCTCTGCGACACAGCAGGCCGGGTCAATGTCGCCACAGCAAATTGCTGCGAACGTCGATAAGCTCGCCGAGCGACTAAAGCAGAATCCAAACGATTCGCAAGGATGGCTCATGTTGGCGCGGAGTTACCTGATGCTTGAACGCTACTCGGAAGCTGCCAAGGCCTATCAGCGGGCGACCACGCTCAATGCGAACGACGCGGGCCTGTGGGCTGACTATGCGGAAGCTCTGGCGATGGCTAACGGTCAGAATCTCGGGGGCCAGCCCACCGAAGCCCTCAATCGCGCGCTACAAATAGATCCGGTGAATCAAAAAGCTCTTGACCTCGCGGGCAGCGCAGCCTTTCAAGCAGGCGATTATCAAAAAGCTATCAGCTACTGGCAGCAATTACTCAAACAATTGCCGGCCGGTTCCGAAGAGCTACGAACGATCTCGGATCAGATTGCCAAGGCCAAAGAGTTGGCTGGCGGCAAGGGTTCGCGCTAAACTCGGTGTCCGACAAACTTTAATTTGTCGCTAACTTCAAATGGCTAATGCTTTGGAAGAAACGACAAACTGAAGTTTGTCGGACAAAACGTGAGGTGCAAATTATGCCGGACAGAAAATCAATCGATTGCCGTGAATACCCGAGCGAAAGTGGCTGCACGCTGAAACTCGAAGGCGCGGAAGATGAAGTGCTGGACGAGGCAGTTAATCACGCGATCACTCGCCATGGCCACACGGACACGCCCGAGTTGCGCGAACAGATTCGCACCTTGCTGAAGCCGGCTGAATAATGTGGAGTGCCCCGGCAGAGCGCAGTGGCGACCGTGCTCTGGTTGTTCGATAAACTTCAGTCTGTGGTTCAGTTAAGTGACCGTCGGCAACGACAAACTAAAGTTTGTCGGACATAAGAATCCTAAAGCGCCGTCGCCGCGGCGCTCTGCCGGCGCATTCCAAACTTTATTCACCAGAAATAGATGACCAGAGAAAATCTGCTTTTTGCTATTATCGGCATCCTGCTGGGCTTTATCGTCGGTTTCCTGCTGGCGAATTCAATTAATCAACGCGACTTCGCGGCTCGTCTTGGTTCTGCCACGGGACCACAGAGTCAGAATCTTCCACCCAACCACCCACCTGTCGGAGGAGATCAGGGTACGGATCCCCAGCAGGTCTTTAGTCAAGTCCAAGCCGCAATGAAGCAGGCCCACGAGCAGCCTAATAATTTCGAGGCCCAGCTCACCGCCGCCAAACTCGAATATCAAATCCAACGATTCGATCAAGCGGTCGAGTATCTTTTGGCTGCCAATAAACTTAAACCCACTGACTTCGACGTGCTGGCAATGTTGGGCGTGGCCAACCTGGATGGCGGCCATTTTGACGCCGCCGAAAAGTGGTATCGCGCAGCGCTGCAAAAGAAGCCTGACGATATGCCGAGCCTCGACGGTCTTTGCGCCGCGCTACTGAGCAAAGGCGACGTCAAGGGCGCCGAAGAAGCCATCAACAAACTCGCGAAGATCGATCCAACGAACCAGGACTTGCCGCAGTTTCGCAACAAACTCGCGGAATTGAAATCATCGAAAACGAAATAGACACGACTAATAGTGAAAAGGCCAGGCGCGTATAAAGCAATTCTTCTCGGCGGTTTAATCGCCGGAATCTTGGATATAACCTTCGCCTTCATCTTCTACTACGCCCTGCGCGGAAGCACGCCCATTAGAATTCTGCAATCCGTCGCCAGTGGTGCACTGGGCGCCAAGGCGTTTGCCGGTGGAGCAAAGACGGCCGCGCTCGGGGCCTTCTTTCACTTCCTCATTGCCACTACCGCGGCGGCCGTCTACTACGTAGCGAGTCGTACCCTGCGGTTTCTTGTACGCCAGCCTTTCATTTGGGGTGTGATTTACGGCGTTGCGATTTATCTCTTCATGAACTTCGTCGTCATCCCGCTCTCAGCCTTGCCGGTGAAACCGTCATATCCACTTCGCGTCTTGATTCCCGGCTTGCTCATCCATATGTTCGGCATTGGGTTGCCGATTGCGCTGGTCACGCGGAGGTACGCGAAGTAAGCATCGAGCCGCTTCATGCAGATGAACGAAATCATTTTAGAGACCGAACGTCTTCGCCTGCGCTGGTTCCGCGAAGATTTCGATCAATTCTGTAAGATTTGTTCGGACCCAGAGGTAATGCATTTTCTCGGCGACGGCAAAACGATGACACCGATGTATGTCTGGCGCCAGATGGCTACGTTCATGGGTCACTGGTATTTTCGCGGTTATGGCATCTGGGCCGTCGAAGAAAAGCAAACTGGCAAGCCCGTCGGAAGGATTGGATTCATGAATCCGGCTGGATGGCCGGGATTTGAGCTAGGTTGGGTGCTGGGCCGTGAAAGTTGGGGAAAGGGCTACGCAACTGAAGGCGCGCGCCGCGCATTGGAATATGCGTTCACTGAGATGGGCCGCCATCATGTGATTAGCCTGATCGCTACCGATAACTACGCTTCGATCAAAGTGGCCGAACGTCTGGGTGAAAAGGTTGAAGGAAAAACCGAGTTTCTTGGCAGAGAAGTTTTCATCTACGGCATCAGCCGCAACAATTCTTAGGCTCAAACTTTATGGCGATCCCAATCATGTGCCATCTCTTGCAGCCTAAACATTTCTCGTAACATTTCGCCCTCAGATTAAGGTCAAAGAGCCGATATCATAGACGCACTCGCTAAGGTTCAATCGCCATCCTGGTCACCACTGACATCGGTACGCGCTCGATGTGGCCAGTCTTCAGAACGATCACGATGACGTTACCTTCCACCACGACGCGGCGCACCGTGGACATGGGACGATCGATTTTGGTTCCATCCTTCTGTTCGATGACTAAGCGCACACTTGGAGGCGGCGTGATTTCCTGAGGCGGCTTTTCGGGAGTTGTAGTCGTCTTAGAAACTCCAGCGCGAGACTTCCCTCCTCCTGGCGCTTCTTTCTTCACCGCGTCGGATTCTTTCGTCGTCGGCTTTGCTTCACTCTTATTGGGAGAGGTCTCTGCCGACTCCTTCGGTTGGGCCGCAGGCTTCGATCGTGCGGGTGCGCGACGACGCGTATTGCGCGGAGTTGATTTAGCGGTTGTCTTGGCGGTAGTGGACTTCGAAGCTTCTGGTTTCTTGGCAGTTTCCGATGCAGTCGACGGCTTTTCCGCAGTCTCCGATCCGGTCGCTACCGCTCGCGGTTCTGAAACGGGCGCCAGGGTGGATTCGGCCTTCGTGATCTTTTCCGCCGGAGGCTCAGCCATCGTAGCGCCGACCGAAGAAACTCGTTTTGTTCCCCGACTCGAACGCGGACTTTCTGCGGTCGATTCAGTGGCCTCGGCAACCGGAATACCGCCGCTAAATGGTTCGAAGCTTCCCCTAAAGCGAATGTGATATGAGCCCGCTTCGTCGTTTGGCGTCCGCGCTTCGACTCGCATAATCAATATTTGGTGGACGCGTAGAAAGATGCTCTTGGTAACTTCCGGCATCTTCGTGTTCGCGTACATGGTCGTCTTCATCAAGGGACGTAACGTTACGGCCGTGAACACATCGATATCGCCGTTCAGGTTCTCGCTGTCCATCGTGACGATCAGATCGCCGGGATTAGCTTCGAACGCGTAGAAGTGACGCGTCACGCGAGCATCGCCGAGGTCCAACGCTGCGATCGTGCCGTTGACTTCGTTGGCCAGAACTGGAGTGGGCAAGCTTTGATCGGGAGACTGAGCAAAACCGGTCGAGGCGACCACACACAAAACTGTAACTATCAGGATGAAGAAAAAACCATTCATGCGGAACTTCACGATGTTACCACCAGAAAGACGAGCCTTCGATGACAGTTAGAGTATCAGATCTGTCCGCAGGATCGAACTTAAAGACCAGCGGCGCAAACTTCGCTCAGCATCGCTGAACCAACAACAAAGAAACTGGATCTCGCCAACAAAGAAACTACTTAGTCCGCGAATGAGTTAAAATCTCGCTCATGGATGAATATCTGGATTTAACAAACTGGGCACGGCGGGATTTGTTTGAATTCTTCATCGGTTATACAAATCCCTATTTCAATGTATGCACGCGAGTCGATGTTACGAAACTCGTAGCTCTCGTACACGATCGGCCTGGCGTTAGGATTTCGTTGGCCCTCCATTATTTTGCGCTTCGGGTCGCAAACGAAATCGAGCCGTTTCGCTACCGGCTAAAGGATGAAAAGGTATTTGTCTATGACGTCGTAAACGGTGGCACCACGGTGTTGCTGCCCAATGAGAGCTTCGCCTACGCGTATTTTGATTACCAGCGCGACTTCGAAAAGTTCCTCTCTGATATGGGCAAGGCGGTGGATGACGTGCGAACCGGAAGCGGACCTTTGAAGCCGACTATGCGTGATGACGTGATTTACCACACGACGCTGCCGTGGATTTCTTTCACCAGCTTCGCGCACGCACGGACTAAGGGCCGCGGAGATTCGATTCCGAGAATTGTTTTCGGCAAGTTCACCAAAGAGAACGAACGCATAATGCTGCCCATTTCGGTTGAGGTCCATCACGCTCTCATGGACGGCCTGCACGTCGGGCGGTACTTGAGCCGGCTGGAAGATGCACTGGCGGAGCCTGAGTGTTTCTTGAAGGAATAGAATTTTGAGGCTCTGGATCGAGTATTGGAGGTGTCCAGAAACCAGCGGGTCTGTTTCATCGCCAAAATAATTGACAGCCGCAAGGCCCGATAACTAATATGCGTTGCAGTTTGGGGACGATTTAGTGCTGTCATCTGCGGTGATGTGTAATCCATGGATCCACAGACCAGCAACCCAATGCTGGCACTCAACGCGGCACGGTGCGCGCTGCCGTCGCCTAAATCACAAACCGAAAGCTCGACCGAGAAGTTGTAAGACCGTGAAGCAGAAGAACAGGAGAAAAATAATGGATAGCGTCACGTTTAGTTTCCGCTCCGAATGGCTGAAGTCTCTTGGGATTGGTTTACTCGTTATTCTGGCCATGGCGTTACCGGCTCTTTCCCAAACCCAAATAACCACCGGAACAATTCAAGGCACCGTCACTGATGCCAATGGCGCAATCGTTCCCGGAGCCAGCGTAGAGATCAGGAATCTCGATACGAATCTTTCGCGGACTCTGACGACGGACGAAGGCGGTCGCTTTGTCGCTTTGGCACTGCCGCCTGGGCCGTATTCGGTTACGGTTTCGAAACAGGGTTTTGCTACCGCGGTGGCGGAAAGACTTGATCTAACCGTCGGCCAAGCTCTCAATCTTCCTGTGGCGATGAAAATATCCCAGGTTCAGGAGCGGGTCACGATCACTGCCACGCCCACTGTCGATACTGTGAAGACCGAGGCCAGCACGACTCTGAACGAGACTACGGTAAATGCAACACCGATTCTGGGAAGAAAGTTTGAGGACTTGCTGACCCTAACCCCCGGCGTCAGCATCGTCCAGGGTCCGGATGGAGATGAAATCACGTTTGCCGGACAGCGCGGCGTCTTCAACAACGTCAGCCTGGACGGCGGTGATTACAACAACGGATTTTTCGGCGAGCAACTGGGCGGACAACGAGCTGCCATCGACATTCCTCTCGATGCGGTCAAAGAGTTCCAGGTAGTAGCAACCGGCGCCACGGCGGAATTTGGCCGGACCGCCGCCGGCATCATCAACGTTATACCTAAGTCCGGCACCAATGAAGTCCACGGGAGCGTCTTTTACTTCCAACGCCTCGAAGGCCTGTCTTCCAATACTTCGGACGGCAAGCCGCTCAAGGATTTTCGCCGCGAGCAGTTTGGCGGCTCAGTCGGCGGTCCAATTCGCAGAGACAAAGCTTTCTTTTTCACTTCATTCGAAGGCATTCGCGAGAATCTGACGCGCGCAAACCTCAGCGATCCGATCGGCACGCCTTGCTCAGTCACAACGCCGACCATCAACGCCAATGAAGCGCTAATCAATTCCAGCGCCGATTGCCAACGACTGGCGTTGATTAATTTTATTAAGGCTACGAGGAATCAGGACGAAGGTCTGCCGGTAAAGCATCCGATCCGAAACTATGCTTTTCTGCTGAAGACTGATTTCAACATAACCAAGTCCAATCAGTTGGGTATCTCTTACAACTTCGATTATTCGAAGAACACCAACCAGACGTTCGATGTAGCCACCTACGGCAACTCGGCAAACGGCATCGAGGGCCCGTCGAAAATCAACAACTTTAACGTTAACCTCTTTTCGACGCTCTCTCCGACGATGCTGAACGAAGCGCACTTCTCGTACACACGTGAGCTGCGTCCGCGTTCGGCCGTTACCTCGAACGTGCCGGCAGACACGGCGATGGGTTTCGCAACAACCTTCCGGTTTGGCAATCCGTTCTTCCTGGAACCGACGATTGATGAACTCATCTGGCGCACCGACGCCAAGGATAATGTTTCAATTATTCACGGCAGTCATACGATCAAATTCGGCGGTGAATGGCTGCACACTCTGAACGACCAGGTCTTTCGCGGTTTCTTCACTGGCCGATATATTTTCGATGGTGTTACCGGATTCCTTCGCTATGCTTCGCCGGCCGCTCCCGGTGGTTTTGGGCCGAAAACATTAGAGTGCGCCAACGCAGCCGGAGCAGTTGTCTGGGTCACTTCGCCGACGTCCTGCCCGGCTTCAAACCCGAACCTCGTGGGTCCTTTGCTTCTCTATTTGCAGAATGGCATCTCGACGGGGATTTCAGGCGTTCCTCCGCCGGGCAAGTCAACGATAACGAATCAGGACTACGGACTGTTTGCTCAGGACAAGTGGCAGGTAAGACCGAACTTTACTCTGAACTATGGACTGCGATGGGAAGCCCAAATATTTCCCAAGCCTGTGATTCCGCCGTCGCAAACGGCCTACGCATCGCTCTTGAGCAATCCACGTTTTCCATCTGATGGCACGCTCCACAGTCCCAAGAAAGAATTTCAGCCGCGGGTTGGCTTCGCTTGGGATATCTCGAATAAGGGCAAATCGGTATTGCGGGCAAGCTATGGCATTTTCTATGGGCGGCAAAATATGTTGTCGCAGGTTGGTTCAATCACCGACAATGGCGCGCAGCAGTTTGGAATCGTTTGCGCCAGCTCCTTCGCCTTCACTTGTTTCGGAGCTTCGACCCAGCCGCCGACTTGGCCCAACATCGTCCCGGTGGCCGCGGGCGGCGGCATTCCATTCGGCGCCAGCGTGCGCGTGTTCAGTAAGAACTATGCTAATCCGAGAATTTACACGGCGAACTTTGGTTTCGAGCACGAGGTTGCGACTGACTTTTCTGTCTACTTCGATTTTACCCATTCGAAGGGAGTCCATCTTACGCGCTTCCTGAACTTTGCGCGCACCGGATTGTTTCCAACGCTCGGCGACGTCTTCGTTACCAGCGCTGTAGGCAAATCGCTCTACAACGGCTTCACCGCGGGCGCGCGCAAGCGCATGAGCAGGCATTATCAATTCGAAGTGAACTATGTCCTCTCGAAGGACAAGGACGACGACTCCAATGAGCGCGATCCGTTTACCGACAGATCGTTTGATATCAACAACCTCAGCCTCGACTACGCTCTCTCTGACCGCGACATCCGTCACAAGTTTAACTTTTACATGTACTCAGAGCTGCCCTGGGGATTTCAATTCGTTCCGCGCGTTCAGGCGCGTTCGGCACAGCCAATAACACCGGCCGTTCGCACCGCGACCAACCGCAACACTCTGCGCAAAGACAATAAGTACTTTTCGTTCGATTGGCGATTAGCGCGTCCATTCAAGTTTGGTGAGCGTTACGAGTTGATCCCAACTATTGAAATGTTCAATACCTTCAACAACGCGAACAACATCAATCCGCTCAGCACGCCCGGACTTTTCAACTTTGACGGTTTTCTCCGGCAGGGCGTAGGCGATCCCCGGCAGGTCCAGTTAGCCGTAAAGTTTACGTTCTAGCTTTGGCGGTTCGAGTGATGAACAGGAGGCGCGGAGCATGATATTCTTCGCGCCTCTCCTGTTTTCTGTGCCAACGCCGGAATTCTTGACTGAGGTTGAAGCATAATGAGTTGTATAAAAGCTACAGAATCTTACGAGACTTGGTTGGCCCAGCGTACACGGACTATTAAAGCTGACCTGCTGCTCAAACATCAGCAGATGTCCACCGACATCTTCTCGTTTATGCGAGCAACTTTTTATCGTTGGCTCGAACTATGGAAGGAAACCTGCGCAGAACTTGCGAATGCTCCCGTCATCCTAGCAGTTGGCGATCTCCATGTGGAAAACTTCGGCACCTGGCGCGACCAGGAAGGACGATTGGTTTGGGGCGTCAATGATTTCGATGAAGCCTTCGATCTGCCTTATACGAATGACCTGGTACGGTTGGCATTGAGCGCCCATCTGGCGATCTCTGCGAACCATCTTACTCTTCGGCCCGCCGACGCGTGCGATGCGATCCTGAAAGGTTACGCTAAAGGGTTGAAAGAGGGCGGCAGCCCGTTTGTATTGGCGGAACGGCACGAGTGGCTGCGGACGACCGTTACGAGCGAGCTCCGCGATCCGGTCAAGTTCTGGGAGAAGCTAAATAAGCTTCCGACGATCAAGGCCCGATTTCCGGGCAAAGCGGCGAAAGCTCTGGCTAGCGCGCTGCCCGTTAACAAGTTACCTTACCGTGTGGTCCATCGCATTGCGGGTTTGGGGAGTCTGGGCCGGCAGCGCTTTGTTGCGTTGGCGGAATGGCACGGTGGCCAGATCGCGCGCGAGGCAAAGGCATTGGTTCCGTCCGCGTACGTGTGGGTTAGCGGAGAGAAAGATGATCGCTCTCAATACGACAGAATAGTTAACCAGGCGATCAGATGTCCTGATCCCTTTCTAGACTTGCGAAAAGGCTGGATCGTGCGCCGACTGGCGCCGGATTGCAGCCGGGTTGAACTAGAAATGCTGCCAAAGGGTCACGACGAATACAAATTGCTGGAAGCAATGGGCCGAGAGACAGCAAATGTTCATCTGGGCAGTAAGCGCGCGATTCAAAGAGTCAATCGCGATTTGAGCAAAAGAACTGGCGGTTGGTTGCACGCCGCGGCGAAGGCGATGGTCCGCACAACGACTAAAGACTGGCAGAGATGGTGTGGGCCGGAACGATGAATGTTCACTCGAAATGAAAGAGTCCGAGGTGATCGAGCTCGTATTCATCGCTCATGTAACTCAGGAATTGACTCGGCATTAAGAGGTTAAGAGCAAATGTTGGACGTTCTCTGGCAGGAACTAACCTCTGGGCTGCATGATTCGAAACAGTTGGCCCATGTAATTATTCGACTGGTCGCCGCCACCTTGTTCGGTGCAATTGTGGGAATCCAACGAGAGAGCACCCGGAAACCCGCGGGCCTGCGAACGCACATCCTGGTTAGCCTGGCCACCGCGGCGTTCGTCATTTCTTGCTCGGGTGTCGGGATGTCTTTGGATGGATTGTCCCGGGTGATTCAGGGAATCGTAACGGGAATAGGTTTTATCGGCGCCGGCTCGATCCTAAAGCTGGGCGAACAACACGAGATTAGGGGATTAACCACGGCGGCCAGCGTCTGGATGACGGCAGCTATAGGTGTCACCGTCGGACTTGGAAACTTGGGAATAGGCTTGATGATTACGATCCTCGCCCTGGTAATTCTGGCGCTGGAAAAACTCGAACATCAAGTTGAGAAGAAGCAGACCGGAAGAGTTGACGAGCCCAAGTCTCCCTAATCGACAGTGGCCCTGTAATCAAACTCCAGAGCCCCTGTTAGTTCGTGTTACTTCATCCAACCGGCGCTTTAAGTATTGCTGCTCGACACGATTTGTCGTGAGGGCAAGTGCTTGTTTGTAGGCTGCCGTTGCTTCTTGCAAGCGGTTGAGCCGGCGCAACAAATCAGCGCGCGCGGCGTGATACAGGTAATAGTGCTCAAGCTTCTTCCCCGCGTTCGCTTCGTCCATTAGAGCCAGGCCTGCAGCCCATCCTGCGCTCATCGCGACCGCCGCAGCATAATTCAGAGCAACGATTGGCGATGAATTGATGCGCATCAACTCCTGGTAAAGCGCCACAATCTGCGGCCAATCCGTTTCGTCTGCGGTCTTGGCCTCAGCGTGGACCGCGGCGATCGCAGCTTGAAGTTGGTAATTGCCGACGCGCCCCATTGGAAGTACCGTCTCGATTAGGCGAATACCTTCTGCAATTCTGTTTCGATCCCAACGCCGGCGATCCTGATGTTCTAACGTGACAAGTTCGCTTTGCTCGTTGATGCGCGCTTCGCGCCGCGAGTCTTGCAACAGTATCAATGCCAGCAGTCCGATATTCTCAGGCTCGTTTGGCAGCAACTCGCGAAGCATGCGACCGAGGCGAATCGCTTCACGGCAAAGGTCGGTTCTAACCAGACTGTCGCCCGCAGTTGCGCTGTATCCCTCGTTGAAGATCAGATAGATTACGGCCTGCACTGCGGCGAGGCGCTCGCTCAAAACTTCAACCGAGGGAACTTCATAGGGAATTCGAGCCAACCGAATCTTGCTTTTGGCTCGCACCAATCTTTGCGCCAACGTCGGTTCAGACAAGAGAAAAGCCCGGGCAATTTCAACAGTGGTGAGACCGCCCAGAGTGCGCAGAGTGAGAGCGACCTGCGCTTCGCGACTCAGCGAAGGATGACAGCAAGTGAAAATCAGACGCAGCCTGTCATCTGGATATTCCACGTCTTCCTCGATCAAAGCAGGCTCGTCATACGATTGAAATCTCTCAACTTCATACTCGAGTTCCGATTGCTTTTCGGCTTTTGTCTTTTCCCGGCGCATTGCGTCGAGCAGCTTGCGATGAGCCACCGTCGTCAACCAGGCGCCCGGGTTGCGCGGCGTCCCTGCTGTCTCCCAATTTGCGGTGGCGGAAGTGAAAGCCTCCTGCAAAGACTCTTCGGCGAGATCGAACGATCCGGAAATTCGAATCAGGGTAGCAATGATTCGTCCGTACTCTTCACGAAAAACGTGCTCGAGGGCCTCGCTCACCTGCGGCATGGCTGCGAGCGTTGCATAGTCTGGGCGAGCACGCAAGCAATCGTAATGAGCGGTAGCGTCATGGCTTGGGATTGGAAATTCTCTACGCCTCCTCTACGTCTCTTCGGCGAGTTCTATATGTGCGAGCGATTCACCGCAGAGACGTAGAGAGCGCTGAGACGACGCAGAGATTAGCCGAACCGTTTACGCGGCGGCCTCCGCAGTCCTCTCGACGATTGGCCGCACTTCTACTGTGCCTTCGCGCGCTGAAGGAATACGCGCGGCGATCATCAAAGCTTCGTCAAGATTCTTCGCTTCGACCAGAAAGTAGCCGCCAAGTTGTTCGTGCGTCTCGGCGAACGGTCCATCGGTTACCAGTTCCTTACCGTTACGCACACGGACGCTGCTTGCGGTGCCCACGGGGTGCAATTGTGACCCGCCGACAAACTGCCCCTTCGTCACCAACTCCTGCCTTAACTGCCCGTACTCAGCATAAATCTTCTGCCGTTCCGCCTCGCTAAGCCCGGCCCACTGTTTTTCGTCCTGATAAATCAACAACAGGTATTTCATTTCTGTCTCCTCTCTCGTTTTGTCTCTTTGAAAATCTCGGCTTTCAACCTTACGACGGATGAGATATACGAGATCGACACCAGCCCGCGAGAATAATTCTCCATCTAGCCAACGCTCTGGCCATATCCGAGCCACTTTCTGAGATAAGTGACTTGGCCGACATGATAGGCTTCGTGAAACGCTAGGAAAGCGACCAGTCCGCTGATCTTTCCATCAAAAGAAGGTGGGCCTTTCGGCGCCGGTTTTGCCAGCATGTCTGCGGTCGCGCCGGCGAAAGAAGTCAAGAGCTTCTCGGACACGTCGTCCCAGGCGCTTCGGATTTCGTCGACTTCCGGATATTGTTCCGGGGTCGCCAGCTGCGCGCCTCGCGTGAAGAGCGCCGACCACGAAGTTTCCCACTCCGCACCCAACGATTTGAGTACGGCCCCGCGGTGGACGACGAGATGTCCTGCCACCCACATCAGGTGATTTGAGTCATCGCCCGGCCGAAGAAACCACCGTTCGGGTAAAATGCCGTCAAACGCCTTCTTCACAATATCAGTATTGGTTTCGAACATACCTTCGATGTTTGCGAAATCTGTATCCATACCTGCCTCCTGAATTTTGAAATCAATTTCTAAACTCTACGACGGATGAAACTGACCAAATCGACAACTCAGATCGTAATTGGCGACAAAAGCATCAATTTCCCTGGTAATAGTCATTGTAAAGACGCATTCTGCTATTTTTCCTTCAGCGGTTTTTCAAAGTGCTGGTAGTCTTTGGGACTGGTCCAATTGCCGCCCCAATCCCAACCAAGTCTGATAAACTCACGCACAATCGGATTGT